>Ga0209427_10006452_pt1 | contig 13385 bp, 8 predicted proteins | sample DeeMarSWOR136_30_FD_187465 | JGI IMG/M metagenome (GOLD analysis project Ga0209427, IMG submission 187465) | Marine sediment microbial communities from White Oak River estuary, North Carolina - WOR-1-36_30 (SPAdes) (version 2) | ecosystem: Environmental > Aquatic > Marine > Intertidal zone >... | reverse complement strand
CCGGCTCGCGCCTCCACATAGAGGTCCGCATCCGCGCCAACGGCTCGCTCGAATCCGCCGGACGACGACTCACCCTCTTCGGCCGACTCCTCGAACAATACAGCATCGCAAACCTCGCCGGATAAAATCGACTCGGTATGCGAACCTGCTGCTTTCTGAAGTTGCTCTTATGATAGAGAGATTCTTATCCTCAGACGCAGGAGCAGTTATAGATGTTTTTAAAAAGATGACAACGAAGTGTTAGTAATCGTTTTTTTGAAATGACCCGCCAACTTTATACGCCTATGAACGTGAGGCTCGATAAAATTCAGGTGGGCGGGCAACATGGAATACCATCCCAGGAATGGTTTCGGCAAACGAGGGACAGGACTCGTCTATCTATGTTGTTAGGGGACTCGCCGTACGTATCGTTTATTCGTCATGTAGATGATAATCCACAGATACTCGAAGACAATGACAAACTTGTCGAAACGTCCTATTTCACAATGACGGATATTTGCCGAAAACATACAGGGCGCTACTTTGATGCTACTTCACGAAAACAGATCTGTCAATGGATGCGAAGTTCTAGGCGAAGGTACCGCATGCGGCATTGATTTAGTTGAGTTTTCAAGTGACAAATTTGGTAAGGAGCATAGAGCGAAAGCCAGACGACGGCTTGGTATTTTTGTGGAGAAATACGTGGTGTTGTACATAGGTCGCCCATTCAAGAGGAAAGGCTTGCATACGCTACTTAATGCCTGGCAATATGTGGTGGAATCTAATAATGAATGTCTTATGTTAATCGCAGGTTGTACTGCTGAGGACATAGTACGCAACGAGGGCTCTCCGATCAAAAATGTAATTACTCTTGGTTATGTAAAGGATTTGCATTCTTGTTATGCCGCTTGTGACGTTGTTGTCCTGCCAAGCTGGCACGAGGGCTTTCCATATTCCTTGTTAGAGGGCGCCGCTGCGGGAAAAACGCTTGTCGGTAGTAATGTTCCGGGTATCGATTCAGCAATTAAGCACAACGAAACGGGGTTACTTGTGCCTGTAGGTGAGGAACAGGCTTTGGCGACAGCACTAATCACGCTCCGAGACGATCCGGAGCTTCGGGAACGCTTTGGTTTTAATGCAAGAAGCATGGTTGAAGAGTATTCTGACCGGAAAAGTCTCATGGGAAAGTTTCTCGAGTATTATAGAAGAATAGGCGTAACATGCTAAGCAATCTAAAATGCTATCATTCTCATGAAAGCTGCCATGGACAGGATATTAAGAGATGAAGATATTGATTACGGGTGGTAGTGGATTTATGGGATCAGCTCTTGTTGGTGAGTTGCTAAAAGCACACCATCAAGTGACTATCTTGGATAAGGATATTAGTTCCAAATATCCGGATATTGTAATACTTGGCGATGATATCGGGCAGCGAGTATAAGACGTTGCCCTCACCCCGCAACCTTTCCCCCTAAGGCCGGCCTCCTTCGGCCGGCATACCAAATCCACTCGCTTGGGTCTTTTGATCCACGGCTCGCGACTGGGCCCGGTAGGATTCGAACCTACGACCAATGGATTATGAGTCCACTGCTCTGCCGCTGAGCTACGAGCCCGCTGTTGTCTATCATATCTTGAAGTCTTGTACCTCTGCAATATTTTTTTGTCGGGCCGCGATGATATAGCCGCACCGCCTTGGCGACGGCCTCAAGCGGAGCGTCCATAACGATATGTCGATATTGTGTCTGGCTTTCGGAGTGGTGTGCTACTGCTTGACGGAAAGGTCTGCACAGAGGGTCTCCTGGTCATTCCTGATGTAAACGTGCCTGGAGGCAAAGGCCGGATGGGCCCAGCAGAATGACAATCAGCGCTTCTTTGACCGCCTCATCATATACCCGGCCACTGCCAACGCACCCATCTCGAACTGCGTCGACTCCAGTATCGCAGGCTTTGCCAAGGAGACGAACCGCATGCTTACGGTAATGACCCGTCAGAGCAACGAACTCATCGAGTATCCGTGTCTTCTCCATTCACCTCCTATACGGGCAGTTGGTAGGGACTTCGTTCAATGACGCCGTGTTCAAGCGGCTTATTCTTTAGTATTTCATTTGGTCCGTAGAAACCTTTTGAGATTCGGGATAGGGGATAGGCAATCGTATAGGGCTTCAAGAACGTGCCTGGATCGGAGACGCAATTGCATCCAACCTGGCTGTAGTCACCCATACAGATTCCCATTTTGGGTCTGCCAAGATCATAAGTTTTGTCATTGCAGCGAATGATGAGAGATTTTCGCTGATGTGTTTCCACCAAGCCCGCAAAGATACCAAGATTCGCGCTGGTGGCCTGGTTGCCGAAATGTGTCATATAGCCACACAGTGAATCACCAAGATAAGATGGATGGGGAAAATTGGCTTTATCCATTAAGACAGAATTTTTGATTTCGCCCCGGATGACACAGCTATTGCCGATGAGGCAATCACCACGGAGGTAAGCCCCCTGTCGGACCTCGGTTTTTTTGCCGATCATGGCAGGACCCTTAATGCCCACCCCGGATTCGATACTAGTCTCGGCATCAACATATATACTGCCCGTTTCAAGGTAGATGTCAGTACCAATCACTCTTGCGTGTTTGCCAACGTAGACACTGTACTTTAGATTTTTTTTTAGACTGCCGATAACTCGTGCCGGTTCAAAAAGCGCACCGTCTTCAAGCAGCACTTCGAAACTACCAATGGTATGCGTTGCTTTTGGCATTTTACTCTCAAAGACCTTGACAGAAGAACGCTTTTTCACAATAGTGTCAGCAAGCCATTTGGAGACGTACTCGTGAATGTAGAGTATTGCTGCATAAACAGAATTGGTCTGTTCAAAAAGCTCCTGATGTTCGAATAAGTGTGCGTTAAAGTCAAAATACGTCTCTGCCCGAAGGTCAGCGGGGATATCTTCTTTGTCCAAATCCTCCAGTCTTATTGCTTCATCTGCCATTTTTTGCTCCTCTTAGATCCAAGATTACAAGATGACACGCCTAAGCACGCATCTGTTTCCTGCAGTCGGCTATTGCAGAAAGGACTTGTTCATGCAGGGTCTGATTGGTTGTGGCGACCACGTCCCAGATGGTCTGCTCATCGGCTACAAATTCCACGGGGTTGCCATCGAAATCGCTCACGACTGCGCCAGCCTGCTGGGCGATATAAATGCCTGAGAATACATCAACAAACGGTTGTTTGCGAGCAAAGTAGCAGTCTATTTTACCCTCGGCAACATCGACAAACCCATAGGGCCCACCGTTGGGGTTGATGAATTTGAATGGCTTCAACAAGTCACGATACTCATCAACCAGTGGCATAAGGAATTTTGCTGGTTTCATAACATACGATTCGATGCTGGCATCTTCGATTGTGGTGACATCGGGCCGACCCATAGACTCACGATACTTTTTTTCCAACTTGACTCTGTGAAGCAGCTGGTCCCCATCCAGCTCTCCAATAAAGGCTCCTCGGTCATTTGCGAAGGCTATGACTCGCGGGAAACAATCACCGACGGCGCAGCATGCGGGTGTCATATCGGTATCAAAGAAGGCCAACGAGCTATACCAAAAAGCAGGTATTCCATGCTTGAAAAGGTAACTTCCATCGAAAGGGTCACATACAACGAAGTACTTTTTTCCCTTCCCTTCGGGATTTATCTCCACTTCGCCGGCTTCTTCAGAGAGGAACGTCAAGGGGGTGCCCAACTTCTCCAGACGCTTCCAATAGCCATTCTCAGTGTCTTTGTCGACTCTGAGAATATCCGGGTCCCAGCTCTTGTACTCGCCGACTCTTTTCTGGACTGTTTCCCAGCCGATGTTCAGGTCGCTGAGTTTCTTAACCGTATCGAGTGCCTCAGCTACACAGGCGAGGTTGTAAGCGGTCAATTCTCCTTCTGATTTCCAGTTTCTTAGCCTTTCGGCAAAGGTTTCGTCTTCCATTGAATCGGACCTCCTAAAACAAAACTGATACTTGGCCTTTGAAGTTGTTCAGCTACGCCGCCGAGATTCATTTTCATTAGAGTACTAGATTCGGCTCGTGAATTCAACAGCAGACAGTATTTTCCCAGTAGGTCAACTCTGGCGGCTGCACCAGAGCGTTTCACCCTTCCCACCTTTGGGAGTGCGGGTTTTCCTCGCAAATTCAGGACCGGCAGTCGCAGGTAGTGGATGGGGTGGAGAAGGGGGTAGCTATACGGAACACTGCGTGTGCTGCGGCGAAAATTCGTAACCGTCCCAAGAAGTGTGGTTGGCTGTTTTGGGCACAACTCGTAGTGTTCAGCCCTATGAGAAAACCACAATAACTGGGGCTCTGAAGAAAGCCCCACAATCGTTGGGACAATTGCACTCAGGTCAAAGGCTTGACCGCGTGCCCCACGTTCGTTAGACTACGGTGAGTGCTCCCTGGAGCTTTGCTACCGTTACGTTCGTCGTCTAAGTGTCTTCGGAACCGATGACCAGGAAGTGATCGGTTGATGTTTGAAGAAATCCTCCAACTATGGTCCGGCCTAACAGCCGTTGCCGTTAAAGGTTATTAGCAAGCATGAAAGGATTTCAGATTGCCGGTTCTTCAGCACGAGCGGTCAACGATACACGCAGTTCGACTGCATGGCCCGGTACCGGTGCGCTTGCCCTGGTAATCTGTCTTGCTCATTATCAGTGTGGCCTCTCCGTCAGTCAGCCCGTTCGCCAAGCGTGGACGCCGGCCCACTGCCCAGTCCAAGCAGTGGTCGAACCGGTCCACGCCCGGATTGTAGACTTCGGGACGGATTTTCTGCGCGACGGAGATGGGAGGCCCGTTCACCAATTTGGCGTCCACCGCTATCGGCTGGAAAAGGATACTGCCACAGGATTGTGGCACCCCGTCAGAGATTTCCAGTTGGACCTCGGTTTCGATGTTGACGACGATGGGCGTGGTGATGACGATGTTGTGGGTTATCATCCATTCAGCCTCACAAGCCCCTTCAGCCCACAGGCTCCATGGTATGACTGCCTCGCGGGAACACCCCGGTGGTATGGAGCAGCAGTCATTTTCCAGGCTGACAGGCAGGAGACACGCTTTAGCGAGGACGGTGTAAACCATGACCATGATGGACCCCGGCATTACCCACGTGACAACTGGGCGCTCTTTCATGAGACGTACGAAATTAACTCGCCGTACCGTATGTACGCCTTGTGGTTTTGGAAGAAGGAGGACTTTCTCAACGGCGGCTCAGACTACCGGGTGAGTTTTAACGAAAAGTCTGAACTTGCACTTTATCTGCAGCGATATTGGATGGGATGTGAGGGCATCCGCTTCCTGATTCAGGATGGCGATAAGTTCTACTTGTCAGAGCGCACCTTCCGCGGTGCAGGCCAGCAACCTGGCAGCGGCAACGGCAAACAACATGTTCTCTGCCCACTACATACCCGATGGGCGGTGTATCGTCCTCGCAGACCGTATCACATCAGGTTTGACACCCAAAGCGCGGTGTTTGAAGAACGCATGTTCGAGAACGTGCAGGCTGTAGGGTGGTATATTTACAAGGACAAATTCATCCCGTCCTATTTCGGGTTCAAGTGGTACGCTCTTGAAGTCGATGCGACCGTGCACCGTCCGGAACGGCCGAGCGAACACATTGACATGGCAAGTATCCCGATACGATCCGGCGTGCCGGCGTTCTACATGAGTACGTGTGAGGTGCCTTATTTACTATGGAAGGATGTCTTTCGCCTTTTGCGCAGCAACACTTTTGTTCGGGATCCGCGTGGTTTTATTTTTGATCATGATGGTGACATGGGCTCAATGAAGTTTGGCTGCCTTTCTCATTCTGCTGATGAGCCCGTCACGGATGTGACTATTCACGACGTGGCAGCGTGGTGCAACGGCCTATCGCAGCTTGAATCGAAGACACCCTGCTACTACGAGGACCCGGAGCACCGGGTCGCTTTTCGTTTCGTCAGACAGAGCCCGCTCTTCACCAAAAGCCGGCCGCTGCCGCCGCTGTACGTCAAGTGGGACGCGGACGGCTATCGCCTGCCGACACCCTCCGAGTGGAAGACGGCCTTCAAAGGCCAGGAAATATCATCCAATACCGGCTGGATTGCTTCGAACAGCCAGGGCCGCACGCATCCTGCCGGTCAGAAGAAACCGAGCGGATTTGGCCTCTACGATATGATAGGCAATGTTTGGGAGCTGACGTGGTCCTTTGGGGACTCTTATGATCCACAGACTGACGTGGAAATAATTGTACTTGGGGGTGACTTCCAGTATCCCGCAAGGCCCCGAGAGACCTCGGCGAGTCCGTACGGAGATAGGCCATTTCGCGGTAGCTACAATGTTGGTTTCCGGATCGTACGTGACGAAGGAGGGCTCGACCCACCGGTCAGGACCATGAAAGCGCCGGAGAGCGGCGCGCCCTCTTGGGTTATCCACAGAGATGACAGAACAAGATCTGATCCAAACGGGCAGATCAATGTGCCAATTGCCTCATCGTTGGTTGAAACAGTGGAGATTCCAAACAAGCCCATTGCCATAGCACGACACGAGACGACATTTCGCATATGGAAAGATGTGTATCATTGGGCTGCGGCGCACGGATACAAGTTTGATCAGGATGGTGACATGGGATCGATGGACTACTGGGGCTTTCGCGGGTCGGACCGGCTGCGCGCCCACTGTCCGGATGAACCGGTGACCGACCTAACACTCTACGATTGCATGCTATTCTGTAACGCTCTCTCGGAAATCGAGGGGCTCGTTCCCGTGTATTATCACGACAAGGCTTGTGCCCAGGTATACCGCAGAGCGTTCATCTATCGGCCTCTGATGATGCTGTTCTTTGAGGCCGACAAGGCTGATCATGATGGTATCATTGATTACAACATCTCAAAGGCGTCCGAAACCGTGTATGTCAAGTCCGATGCCAATGGATACCGCCTCCCGACCGAATCGGAATACGAATATGCTCGGACAGGCGCAGCGCAAAGGTACAGTTGGGGCGATAAACCGGAGGAAGTCGTGTCTTACGCGTGGCTTTTCGACACAGCGATGGGAACGACCCACCCTGTTGGCGGTAAAAAACCGAACGCGTTTGGCCTTTTTGATATGGAGGGCAACGTCAGCGAAGCGGCAGTTGCCGACCGGCCATCGGCCATGCTTAGGCTCGGTGGCTCCTTTATTGACTTGACTATCGGCGTTGGCCGTGGCCAGGCTCCGTTTTCGCCATCGGGCTGGGGTTACCCCGACATTGGCTTCCGCGTGGCAAAACAAAGGCCCCTGCAGCATACCGAGACCCGCATCGCGCCGAAACGGGACACGGCTGTTTTAGAAGCCGACTCAACCGCTTACGACGTACTCAAGGGTCGTGTCTTTCGGGGCAATTTGCACCGTGACGGGGTGTTCGATGCCACGGGCCTGGCGAAGCTTGCCGCCTTGAAGTGGCGTTTCTCGACAGATGGGCCTATCAAGTCATCACCGGTCGTAGTCGATGGTATCGTTTACTTCGGTAGCAATGATACCCATATCTACGCAGTGGATGCCCAGACCGGCGCAGAAGTCTGGCGAGTCAAGACGGCAGACAGGGTCACCGGGTCAGCCGCCGCGGTGGGCGGCGTAGTATATATCGCCTCAGAAGATGGTCTCATATACGCGCTGGATGCCGCAAACGGTGCTATCAAGTGGAAGAAGGGCTTCAGCAGTGGTAGACCGGCAGGAGCGCCGGCAGTAGCCTACGGAGTCGTGTTCGTCCCACAAGGTAGTCGCGGAGGAAGTGAGGTAGTGCTCATGTCGGCCAAACCAGTTGTTGGGCTTGATGCTGAAACTGGCGAGCCACTATGGGCCGGAGCGGGCAGTCCCCAAGGTTATGCGGCGCCCGCTTTGGACGAGAGGACGCTCTACTGCGGCTTGAATGGCAGCGCCTTTTCAGCCACCGATCTGAGCACCGGAAAATTGCTCTGGAGCAAAGCCACAGGGCACCAGGATCGTCAGTTCTATTCCATGGCCATATCGGGAAACATAGTCTACGGAGTCGGTACGATAGCCGGCAGTGTGAATGCCTTCGATGTCAAGGAAGGTACACTGCTCTGGCAGGCGTTCACATTCCCAGGCCAAGTCGCGATCAATAATGGTGGTACGCCTGGTTTTGAGATATTCACAGCACCGACGCTGGCTCACGACCGAGTCTACGTCGGCTGCAATGACGGCAAACTCCACACGTTCGACGCTCGTACGGGCAAGCGAGGATGGACATTCCAGACGGCTGCTGCCGTACAATCCTCACCTTCGGTGGCCGGCCGAGTCGTTTATTTCGGCAGCCATGATGGACATTTGTACGCGCTTGACGCCATTAGCGGCGCCCTCGTCTGGAAGTATAGGACAGGGGGCAGGATTGTGTCGGCGCCCTGGCCTGGTGATGGGATGATCTTTGTCGGTTGTGATGATGGCTTCTTGTATGCTCTGCACTGAGCGGGGCGATGTGACTATTAAGGCATGATGACCAATGGATGTGGCGAGACTGGCTTAAGATAAGTCCGCTGAACGGGGCGGTCTATCGCGAGGCGCAGGATTAAGATGAAAGTCAATTGTCTCGACACCGGAGTCCGAGATCTGGCAATAGGGGCTTTGTCGGTGCTGCTTGCATGTCTCTCGAACAGCACAGCGGGCGACTGGCCGTGCTTCCGTGCTGATCCCGATCGTACAGGCGTCACAAGCGAAACGGTCAGGATGCCGCTGAGGCTTGCCTGGCAGTACGAAGCCAATCACCCACCGAGCCCCGCCTTTCGCGGCGGCCTTGCTTCGTTCGGGAGGTGGCGCCATGTCGAACCGATCACACACGACTACGTCTTTGAGCCGATCGTTGCCGACGGGAAGGTCTACTTCGGCTCGTCGACTGAGGAGACCGTTGTCTGCCTGGATGCCACCTCGGGCAAGCCAGCGTGGGTCTTCTACACGGAAGGTCCCGTCCGGCTGGCGCCTCGTTATGAGCGGGGCCGGATCTATGTTGGCTCTGACGATGGATACGTCTATTGCCTCGACGCAAAACAGGGCGAGCTGGTCTGGAAGTTCCAGGCGGCACCGCGTGACTCCCGCAGCATAGGGAACGGGCGGCTCATCTCCGCATGGCCGGTGCGTACGTCGATAGCGGTTGCCGATGGGGCAGCGTACTTTGGGGCAGGATTGCTGCCGACATTGGGAACGTATCTCTATTCAGTCGATGTTGATCGCGGGGAGCTGCTATGGAAACGGCAGGTCCCCTACTCGCCACACGGAGGAATCCTGGTGGACGGCGATACGCTTCTGGTAGCCACCGGCCGAACTGCGCCGGCCGAATTTGATCGCAGCGACGGTAAGCCCCTGATCGAGCAACCCGGCCCGCGTCGGGCGCTGGGGAGTAGTTTCGTTGGCAAGCTGAACGACATGGTGGTCTGGGGGCCGGACGAGTCGGGCGTCATGTTCTTTAGAGTATCTGAAGAGCCGATCCGAGGACGCAAATCCCAGGACGCAGGTGCAACCGTGACCGGGCGGGTCACCGGCCTGAAGGCTCACTCGACAATCGCAGGCGAGATGCTCTATACGATCTGCGACGAACAGGTCTTGGCCGTCGGTTGGGAGGCATTTCATTCTGCGGCCAGCGAGAACGTCAAGATTAAACGCAGGCCATGGGAGAAAGAGGCGTCCGTTCGCTATGATGCCCGGCCGTATGGACTCGGGCGCGCCGGACAGCCTGTGTTCGAAGATCACATCCTGCTGCGGCAACTTCAGCAGAACAAAGCATGGGCTGTGCCGAATGATGATGGGCTTGTCACTGCAATCCTCGCGGGCACGAGCCTTATCTGCGGCGGCCAGAACAAGGTCGTTATCTTCAACGCGCATACTGGCAAGCAACTGTGGACGCACACGTTGGATGGAGAGGCACGTGGCCTGGCTGTCGCTGGTGGAGCACTTTACGTGAGCACCAGCCAAGGCCGGCTCTACTGCTTCCAACACGATTTCCATGGTAGGCCAGCCATCCGTAAACCGAGGCTCGCCGATCCCTATCGACCCGACGCCGTCGTCGCCGATGCAGCCAAAACCGTGCTCAGACAGACCGGTACCCGCAAAGGCTTCTGCCTGGTGTTGGGTGCAGGTACGGGACAACTTACCTATGAAATTGCCCGGCAGTCGGATTTCTTTGTCGTCGTTCTGGACAAGGACCGCAGGTTGGTGGACGCGGCGCGAAAGAAGCTGACTGCCGCAGGCGTCTACGGCAAACGGGTAGTTGTGCATCATGTACATCAGAGCGATCCTCCATACCCGGAGTACTTCGCCAACCTGATAGTATGCCAGGAGCGCTTGCAGTCCGGTGGGCTACCGTATCGTGCGCGAGCGGTCTTGCGCCTGCTGCAGCCTTATGGCGGCACGATCCTGCTGGGCCAACAGCAAGGCGGCACGTGGCCCGCCGAGTGGAAAGTTGAGGGTCTTTCGGATTGGAAGCCGCTCGGTGAGAGCGGGTTTCGCTGGCATGTGGCCCGGCGCGAGGGCTTGCCGGGCGCCGGAGAGTGGACACACATGTATGCTGATCCGGCCAACACGGTCTGTAGCGGAGATCAGCTTGTTGGACCCGACTTGACGTTGCAGTGGTTCGGCCCACCGGGCGCCAAGGACGTTGTCGAGCGGCATTCTGTGGCAATGCCTCCGCTCTTCAAGAACGGAAAAATGTTCATAGCGGGTATGTACGAAACGGTTCGAGCCGTCGATCCCTACAACGGCGCCGAGCTATGGAAGGTGAAAGTTCCCGAGTCGACCCGGATGATGATGAGCCACAATGCCGGTTTCATGGCGGCCGCTGATGATGGGTTATTCGTAGCTGCCGATAGCACCTGCTGGATGCTCGATGTCAATACGGGCCGGTTGCTTCACAAGTTTGCCGGCCTGAATGAGCAAAGCGATTGGGGCTACGTCGGCACCACGGGCAATTACCTCTTAGGGAGCAACCAGAAGCCATCGGCGGACGAGTACAGTTCGGGGCGTCGCCGCCCGGGGCACAGATTCCTGGTACAAGCGCGGGATCTTCACAGCCGCCCGACCGTTAGCGAGAACTTATTCACCTACAACTACCCCAATCGAACGCTGGTTTGGAAGTATGAAGGCGGAAGTGCCATTCTGAACCCTACGATTACTGTCGGTGGCGACAGGATTTATTTCGCCGAAAGCCGCAGCCCAAAGGTGCTCGCGGATACTTCCGGCACTGCACAACTGCCGGATTTCTTCGTCACAGGCGCCCAACTTGTAGCGCTTGATGTACACACGGGCAAAACGTGCTGGACGAAGGCACTCGGGCCGATTTCGCAAAAGCCGGAAGACGAGCACGAGCATATCATGTTTCTTAGCTTTGCCGATGGTACGCTCGTCTCAACGAGAACGGGGCATGTCGATCAGAAGCTGACTTACCTGATCGAGGCACTGGATGCGGCCAGCGGTGAAGCCAGGTGGTCCCACGAAGTGCAGTCAAAACATCGTGTTTACGCCCCACTTACATACGGCAAGAACGGCCAACAGGCGCATCCTGCCATCGCAAGTGGCCGAATCTATCTCTTATCTCACATAACCGACGCTCTGATCAGCCTCGACTTGAAAACCGGCCGCTGTCGGCGTGACCCGGATCTGTACAATTTCTGGATTCAAAGTAAGACATGTGCGGTGCCGACCGCTTCAGCAACCGGTCTGTACTTTCGCCGCAACAGTTGCTATATGCTCGATATCCCGTCAGGGCAACTGCGAGATATGACGGGCGTGACGCGACCCGGCTGCTGGATGAGCATCATTCCCGCCGGCGGCCTAGTCCTGATGCCTGAGGCATCGTCAGGATGCACGTGCGGATTCGCGCTTCAGACCTCGGTAGTCCTACGATCGCGACGGGCTCATCCGTGAGTGCCAACCGGAACACGATCATCGTCACCTCCACGGATTACGGACGCCGCAGATATGTCAGAATTTCCAAGACCAACCCCACCCGCTCGTCAGGCCCAGTGCGCGCGCACGAAGCTTGCCCTGACAGGGGCGTTTCGGGGCTATTTGGGCCCTCGTCTGATTTAACGCAAGCGACCTTCCGCAATAAAATATTTACCGAAAGATTCAGTAGTAGTCTATAATATCGTGAGATTTGGCAGCAGCGTGCTGCGTGTGGCACGTGCTTGTTCCCCAACGGATCGTCCCGCAGGGAAGGGACTCATTATTAGGAGGTTCACGCTATGAACGACAAATTTGCGAAAGAACGATGGTTTGTAGGGAGCTTGCTCCTGGGCGGCGTACTATTGTTTCTGGCTGGAACACTGGAGGCTGCCGTACCGAAGCCTGCGTCCGCCCCGGATTCCACCGATGGCAAGGTGCGCATCATCTGCTTCGGCGCGCATCCGGACGATAACGAGTTTCGTGCCGGGGGCGTCGCGGCCATGTGGGCGGCTCAAGGGCATCATGTCAAGTTTGTTTCCACCACGAACGGGGATATCGGCCACTGGGGTATGGCCGGAGGTCCCCTGGCCCAGCGCCGCACCGCCGAGGTCGAGCGCTGTGCGGAAATCTTCGGTATCGAAACCGAAGTACTGGACATTCACGATGGCGAGATCATGCCGACCCTCGAAAACCGGAGGACCATCGTGCGCCTGATCCGCGAGTGGCGTGCAGATATTGTCATGTGCCATCGTCCGAACGACTACCATCCGGACCATCGCTATACGGCGATTCTGGTCCAGGATGCCGGTTACATGGTCACGGTGCCATACTTCTGTCCGGATGTACCCTACCTCAAGGGCAATCCCGTCTTCTTGTTCTACCAGGATCGTTTCCAGAAGCCAAATCCGTTCGTCGCGGATATCGCCGTGGGCATCGACGCGGTGATCGATAAGAAACTGCAAGCGGCTCTTGCCCTGGCATCGCAGACACTGGAAGGTGGTTGTGGCGGATCGGAGCGTTTGTATCCGGAGGACCCGGACAAACGAAAGGCTCGCGAGGAGCAGGTTCGTCAGGGCTTTGATCGTCGCTTCGCGAGCACCGCCAATCGGTTCCGCGAACAGCTCACCGATTGGTACGGACAGGAGCGAGCCAAGAAGATCAAGTATGCCGAGGCCTTTGAAATCTGCGAGTACGGCCGACGTCCCTCAAAGCAAGAGATTCGGAAACTGTTTCCATTCTTCCCGAATCCATAACGGATGCGACTTCTCGATAACGATGCGACAAGCTTATGATCCTTGCTTGTCGCTTTTTTCGGGACGTCCTGTATCTGTTGCCAGCTCGTCTGCCTTTGCCACATCGTCGCGGAAGAAAGCCGCCAACGTCGCAAACAATACGGCCGAGACGAGTGAGATGATCATGAAGACGGGAATCCAGTTGCACACACCGTCCGTGGTGTAGCGTTCGATCAGCTCG
>Ga0209427_10006451_pt1 | contig 13386 bp, 8 predicted proteins | sample DeeMarSWOR136_30_FD_187465 | JGI IMG/M metagenome (GOLD analysis project Ga0209427, IMG submission 187465) | Marine sediment microbial communities from White Oak River estuary, North Carolina - WOR-1-36_30 (SPAdes) (version 2) | ecosystem: Environmental > Aquatic > Marine > Intertidal zone >... | reverse complement strand
GAGAAATATAAAAAGTTAAGACCGTATGTTATTGGTGCATTCTCCTTTTATTCTATCCTTTACATAATAGATAATAACATAAAAATAAACAATCGAAACCAGTTTAATGCTCTAAGTAAAAAATTGATAAAAAAATATTATAATAAATATATCAAATATTTTTACAACCAAAGATATAATTTACAGGAAAAAAATTATAAAAAATGGCTTGAATTAGAGACGCCTTTTAGCAAGGTAATTAATGATACAAAAAGGTTAGAAGCGAAATATGCCATAACAATAGCAACAAATAATATTGTTCAGAAAATTAAAGAAATTGATGCTAAGAAAAGCGCTGTTTCAATGAAACCTACAGGTTATACAGTTATCGAGTCTGAAATAAATGAAGTTACTATGGAATCAAACTCTGTTGTTATACCACTTATTTTTGTTATGATAAGTCTAATCTTATTTTTTAGTTTTAGATTCACTCCAGTGAGGATAAATACCACGTTCCATAAACACTTTATTAATTTTTACCATTATTCCTGATTTTGATTTGTAAATCTTCATTGCATTCATTTTAGCAATACCAAAACCAATTAATTCCTTCTTCAGCGTCATTAAAGCTATTAGACCGCCTAAATTTATTTTAGCATCGATGTAACATGCTCCTGCGGCAGCAAGATCTGCACCATGACATATTGCATCGACAGCTGTGTCTCTGACATATATCTTAGGAAGGTGAGATACCATTTTTTCCATAGGAGAAATAATACCTCTTAAATAATTCTCATCGCCCTCTTTTTTATATAAAGTAAAAGCATCCTTTACATTTTGTAAGGTAACAAGACTATTATCCTCCTCAAAATTACCTACTCTTGTTCTTCTTAATTCAAGCATATGAGCCCCTGAACATAAGGCTTCGCCTACATCAAAACATAATTTACGTATATAAGTACCTGCCTCACAGCCAACTCTAAATAGAACATGATTTTTATCAACTTCAAGAACTTTACTATAATATATCTCTCTTATTCTTAATTTTCTTATAACTGAAGATTTTAAAGGAGGAGTTTGATAAATCTTTCCTGTAAAAATTTTAAATATTTTTTCAATTTTTTTCTTTGGTTCTGGATTATGCAAATACATGACTCCTATGTATTCTTTACCTGCATCAAGCAATGCTGATAAAACCCGCGTTGCTTTTCCAAGAGCACAAGGTAATACTCCTGTAACTTTAGGATCTAAAGTTCCACCATGTCCAGCGTTAGATACGTCCAATATTTTACGTACCCAAGAAACTATCTCATGACTTGTTGGACCTTTAGGTTTGTCTAAATTAATTACCCCATACTGAAGTAAATCTTCAATTTTCCGTTTTTCTGGGTCACAGCTATAATTATAATTAGTAGTATCTTGAGATTTTATTAATAACTGCTCAGGTTCATCAGATGGTAACTTTAATTCAGAATATTTCATCTTAAAATTATTGAAGAGAATTTTTTATAAGTAAATTAGGGTAGATTTAAATTTTATTTTTATTAATTTAATTTCTATTGGAAATAACAAAATGTAAAAAGAGGTTCTCTAAACCTTATAAATTTGTGATAAGAAAAAACATTAGATAGAACGGGCTATGGGGGATTCGAACCCCCGACCTTCAGGTTAAAAGCCTGCTGCGCTACCTGTCTGCGCTAATAGCCCTAACATTAATTATTAAATTTGAAGTAAAATTACAATATAACAAATCTATAATAATATAAAATTTTTTCTGTATTTTTTTGGATATAATCAAGAATTATTTATAATTAAATTTAATCTACTTAAAATGCTCAAAACCTTGATATTTTATTTCCAATTTGGTGTTATTCTTTTTAAAATATATTTTTTCTTCTGAAATTACTTTTCCTATTTTAAACAACTTTCCTCCTCCTTCTTTAGCCTTTTTTTGAGCGGTTTCAATGTTATTAGAGCTAATTGTAAATATTTGGATAAATTCTTCCCCTCCCTCAAATATCAGTTTTTCTAAAGGAAAATTATACTCTTGTGAGTATAAGAGAGCCTCTTTATGAATTAAATTATCATTAAAGTCAATTTCAAAGCCAATATGAGGATTAACTAACATTAAATCTCTTAAGGATTTTGCTAAACCATCTGATGAGTCGATACTTGAAGTCGCTAAACTATTATTAGCTAAAATGTAGGCTTCCTCACCAGGATCTATTGGTTCCAATACACTTAGTATTGATCTTTTATATTTTGGATATTTTTTTAGATTACCTTTTTTTCTTACGAGAATATCAAAACCCACGCCAGTCAAACCAAATTTACTATTTATAACCAAAATATCCCCGATGTGTATTCCACTTCTAAATATTATCATTGAAGGATCTTTGAAACCAAATACAGTAGGGTTGATAATTAATTCTTTGGTTTTATTAAGGTCACCTCCTATATAATCAAGATTCCACTTTTTGCAATAATCGATTATACCATTCATCAACTCATCAAAAAAATTCATACTCAAAGTGTTTGGTATGCCTAATGAAATAATGATTCCCTTTGGCCTTACACCTTTAACCATTAAATCACTAATATTCATAAGAACAGATTTACGCCCAATCTGACGAAAATTCATTTGTTTTGGAGCATCGGTTGTGGATACAAACATATCTGAATTAAGAATTAAATTATTTTGAAAATCTAGCTTCTTAAGCGAAAAAAAGAAACTATCATCTTGAATTAATTCTTTACCAGTTTTCTCAAAGATTAAATTATCAATAATTTTGATAATTTTTAGTTCTCCAAGATCTCTTATATATTTTTTTTGACTCATTAGAAAAATTTTATAATTTTTAAAATTTATATTTAATTAGTTTAATATCTTGCCTCTGTAGCTTAGCGGTATAGCGATTATCTTATTATTTCTGATAAGATTGCTAAAGATTCGTAATCTGTAGGTCGGGGGTTCAAATGCAGAGAAAATCCTTCTCTAAAGAATAATTCCCCCCAGAGGCTATATCTCTATATCCTCAGCGGTTAAGTATTTCTTTATGATTTGTAATGCTAGCATTTTAAAGGCATCATCTATATTTTCCCCTGTTTTTGCTGATGTCTCAACATATGATAATTTAAGTTTTTGGGAAAGTGTTTCACCTTCTTTAGTTGAAACTACTCTATCATCTTTTAAATCAATTTTGTTTCCAACTAATATCAGTGAGATTCTTGGTGAAGCTTTATTTATTTCATTAAACCAATTTTCAATATTTACGAAAGAAGTTTTATTAGTTACATCAAAAACAAGAATTCCTGCTTCTGCGTTGGCCAAGTAAGATTGTCTAACCCGCTTAAATTGTGCCTGGCCCGCTAGATCCCAAATAACGAAACGTACAGCGCTCTGTAAACCCTCAAATTTGCATTCTTTTTTCATGATTGAAGTTCCAATAGTTGATTTGTAATCTGTAGCAAATGTGTTTTCTACGAACCTGTGTACCATACTGGTTTTACCCACATTACCATCCCCTCCTAATATTAATTTAAATGCATACTCTCCAGATTTTATTCTAACTTTTTGGAGTTTATCTACTTTTCTTTGAATATTCTTAGTATCTTTTTTAGCTATTAATTTTGGGATAACTGGACTTACCGACCTTCCGTCAAAAATTCTAGCAATTTTTTCAGCGGCTAAATATGCATAAGGAAATATTGGATCAACTCCAGCAATCGCATCTAAAATAGTAACAAATACTGCTTCTGGTCCAGCTTCACAAAAAATTAACCTATATTCTTCAGTATCGAAAGTACCTGTTCCAAAAGAACCAGAACTAAACTCTTCAGTAATTCTTGTCAATACAGGTTCTACTAACGCACTAACGCCCCCCACAATTTCCTCATCTAAAGTATTCTTTGATGATTTAGCTAAAGCATCAATCACTAACCCTTCTCTATTTACAACAAGTACAGCGACTAAATAATCTCCAACATTTTGCGAATACCATTCTAGTAATGCCTTCAATTTTTTTGTATCAATTGACAAAATCTACAACTCTTTGTGCAATTAGAGAATGTTGAAATAAGAATCTTATAAATTATATAACTAGTTAAATATATTCTAATAAAAATTTTTTTAAAGAAAGGGAGAAAGATAAAATAAATTTTTTAAAATTTATAGTATTTAATTTCATTAACTTTTAATGATAAATAATCTTAATTCATCGTATTCGCTTGAGTTTTAAATTTAATCCCCGCAGGAGTAGCCAAGCCTGGTCAACGGTGCTAGACCGAGGCTCTAGTCTCATAGGAGTTCGAGGGTTCAAATCCCTCCTCCTGCATTTTGCTATTAGATCGTGGTTTATAAATTTGTTATAGTTATAATTGAGATATAGAATAATTAGAAGAAATCAGATAACTTTTGTTGCTTTATTCTGGGATTATTGGTTAGACTCTCTACATATTCCTCAGTCAATTCCATCCGTTGAATAGTATACTCATCTAATTTAAATTCTTTACATATTTTAATAGCACGAGGAATATATTTTTCTATTCCTCCTCTATTAACTGTTAAAATAACCCTATTTCCACATTTAGGGCAATTTCCTGAATTAGAAAGAGGTGGTCTTCTGAATTTTTCATTACATTTTACACACCTGAATTCTTGTAAAGAAAACTTCCTTAAATTACCTAAAATATCCGGATTGAAGTGGGTGGTTAATATTTTTTCTGCTACTTTTTTAGCATTTACAGATTTAATGATTTCAGCTAGATGTAATTGAGCATCTATTTTATTATCCATAGATTCGTATGTTTTATATGCCGTGACTGTTGGTCCTTCATTAATGTTTTTAGTAGGTATGTTGAATCCAATGTTTTCATATTGTTCAGGAGTACCTAATCGGCTTTTTACAAGCTTCATCAATTTTTCAATTTTTGATGGAGAGATAAATTTCTCGCTTGCCTCATAAAACTCTAAGGGATATTTATATAAAGTATCTACATTATGTGCCTCAACATCTATTTCATTTGGATCTAGAAATGTACCAATAACCAACGTAGCATCCATTCTTCCACCAATTTTACTTGGTAAATAATGTCTAGAAAAATTCAAAAGAGGATCTAAAAGCAACATTATCCCATCTTCATCTCCATCACAATTCCTTCTTTTTGCAGCATGCCAATAAGGATGTGCATAAATTGATCTAGCGGGAGTGAATCCAATGATACGACCAATAATTCCTGCACTTGTATGAGGAGCTAATCCTACTAATAAATGTCCAACCAAATCCGCTTTTTCAGAAATATTATAAAATCTATCCTCTTCATAAAAATACTCTAACTCATCATCTAAAAACCGAGAAACTTTAATTAAATAATCAGCACAATCATTTGAGATGATAACATCTTGTATCTTCAATTCAATAATTTGTTTTTTGTCATTTAATGGGTCACCCTTAAAATCATATGTATATCCCAAATCTCTTAGCCTTTCAATAGAGACTCCAATTTCTTCTGCTTTAAAATGAGTTAGAGGTATATCGGTAGCATCGTACCTTATTTCAGCAGTTTTATATACTAAGACATCATTTTTTGCCCGTAAAATACCTTTTTCTATAGGTTCTGGTACCTTGAATGTGTTTGTTAAACCAAAAATACCTTTTAATTTTTTTGGAAAAGACAATTGAAGAGAATTTAAAACTGAATCTATATGAGATTTAATATTGAACATAGCCTCACTTGAAGATTTTAGTGTTTCCCCGCATTTAGGGCATTTATCATTTTCATTAGGATCTGATGCGGGAAATAAATTTTTACATTTTATACAGATTGATTTTAACTCAGTATGAGCTTTACACTTAGGACATAAATTAAATATACTTACAGTACCACATTTAGAGCACATTCTCCTGCATACATCTATTTGTACTTTTTGCAATTCTCTTGCTTTTTCTACTGATCTAGAATTACCAACTTTATCACTTAGAGGAAATAGTGTATGAATTCCCTTCATACTTTTTCTTTCGGATTTCTCAGGACGTCCCATCCGCGTACCCATAAAATAAGGTGCTTTATTCTTCACTCTAATCGAAGATAGCTTAAAAAAATAACTGAATACATCATCTTCCTTACTATATTTAATTGAGTTTTTATCTTTTAGATTAAATAAAGCCTTATAGACAGTATTCATAGCTTTTTTAAAAAAAATTTTATTATCCTTAACTTTATGTAATACAAATGCTTTTTCTAGAATCTCTTTAATTTCCTTGGTATTTTCTAAGATTATTTTCTCATTTTGTTCTGAAAAATTAGAAATAAATGTCTTTCTTAAAAGATCTAATTCTTCTACTGAGATATTACCCCAAAAATCAATATAAGAGGGATGTAGAGGTATATTGTAATTTAATGATATTTCTATTGCTTCATCAGCTGTAGGTTTATATTCAAAAGGGCTAGTTATATAATCACGGATTTTTTGATCAATCTTTTGTAGACTCCCAACGGCTTTTTCTAATTCTAAAGCCCACCATTCTTCTACATAACCAGAAGGTACTAAGATATGATTATTTTCTGCGAATTCTCCAAAGCCAAAAAGAATATCTCCTAAAAATAATACTTGTTCTATTTTAGGAAAATAATAGTTTGCCATTTTATAATTATTTACTTTAATCACATTCCCATTTTTCAATTTAATAATAGGAGGTTCAATGGAATTAACAGGACAAATACTGGTACTCTTACCAGGCCTTTCAATTCTTAATTGTGTACCTATTGAGATAAAATCATCCAAAATCCCCATAGTTGCGGGATTAATTCCCGCTGCAGCTAAACCAGTATTCCTAGACCTTCCATACCTTATCCTATGACCGCCTATTTCAGACGGATGACTAAAAACAGGTCTTCCTGCTATAATATCAGCAACAAACTTTGAGTTTGGGAGAATCTTTATCTTTTCTTCTTTATTTCCGTTTTTTACCCCTGTTTTATGTATAACTGAGTTTTTGTCTTCTCCTTTATTAGCAACTTTTTTTAAATCGGCTAACCAATTCCAACTTTCTAAATTCATTGATTTTGCGATTTTTAAAAGTTTTGGCGCCTTTAGAAGAATTCCATCATTTAATACTAAGCAAGCGCCTCCACGGATTTTATTTGTTTCAATTCTTGGCAAATTTCGAAATGCTGAGACCTCTTCATCTTCTGTTGAGTCCCCATTTATTTCTACAGGTAAGTGTTTTACAGCGAATCTTATCTCATCATTGGAAGAAGGATATTGTAAATGAACTCTTCTGTCATATAATTTTACTTCTTCGACATATCTTCCAATTTCAGCTTCTGTGGCTTCATATTTAGGTATTTTTGTTTTTTCTCTTACATAATCAGCTATTAAAACACATAGTGCTTGTGTTGTTCCTCCAGCGGCTCTTATTGGTCCTGCAAAATATAAGGATAAATATTTGTTTCCTTGCTTGTCACTTCTTATGAGAATCTTTGAAATTCCTTCTAGGGGAGCACTGACAACACCCATAGTTTTTATTGCTAAACCTACTCTAATAGCTCTTTCCGCTCTTTCTTCTAATGATTGAATATTTCCAATTTTTTGATCCAAAATATCTGAAACTACTTGAAATACTATTTCATCATCACTTTTCCCCTTAATCTTAAGTTCCCTTATGGTTTCAGCGACTCCTTCCGGTCCAACAAGCTTTTCTACTCTTCCAGCTAAATCTCTTGCTTGTGGAGACTCTACATATAGTTCTGGGTCTAAACCTTTTTTGCGGGCTCTTTCTGCGAGATCATAACATTTATCAACTTGTTTTTGAATCGCTAAAAAGTAACCTTCCATTTCTCTGCTCATTTCGACCATTGATAACCAACTTAAAAATGTGTAATATTAGGTTTTCTAAGAGAGTTAATCTTCTTAACAATCCTAAACCAATAAATTGATTTATTAATAGGCTAATTGAAACCTTATTTTTTAATAAATAGAGATAAAGGATTTTCAGTTAATTCAATAATATTGATATTTTAAACACTCCCTATTTATAAAAAGTAAAAATTTGTTTTTTGTTTAATAATAAACCATTAAATTTTGTCTCCACATTAATACAATAATTAATATTCTGGTAGAGAAAAAATTGGAAAAGGATTTGACAGAGCAAAAGCGAATAATAATTAATGCATTCGTTAATTCTGGCATAAATATTACACCTCAAAGTTTGAAATCAATATTAGATCTAAAAAATCCCCAAAAAGATTTGAGTAATCTAATAAAAGAATTAAGCTTTATTCCAAATTTTAATAGTCATTTAACAAAAAGTATTTTAAAAAAAATATCAAATGAAGAATTGCAAAAAGCACTAAAAAGGACAATCGAGAAATCAAGGGATTTACAAACTGAAGATGATATAACATTGAAAAAACCTAGAAGTTCTAACCTTGAGATAAAAACTCAAGAATTAAAAGTTCAAATGGAGGAAATATCCACCGAATTGCCTACTAAATTGGAAGATATAAAAGTTAATTCTACTGAAAACTTTATTACAAAAGAAAGGTTAAAGATTCAACAATTTGGATCCACTAAATCCAATATAAAAGTCAGTCCTATTGCTAAAGACTATGAATTTGACTATGCAATCTTAAAAGATCCAACAGGAAAATTATATACAAATGGGGAGTATTCTGATTTTTATCAGTTAACGCTAGATAAGTTCAAAAAATTACACACATTAATGAGAAAAAGACCCGAGGTACTTTCTGCCGTTTCCATAAAGAACATTCTTAGATTGTCAAGGGATGTGGAAATTTCCACTATAGGATTAGTTAAAAATATTCGTCAAACCAAAAATGGGAACTATTTCTTAGAATTGGAAGATTTAACAGGTTGGATTAATGTACTTGTTAGAAAAGATTCTGAAGATCAAGAATCTATAAAAACCATCAAAAAGATTGTTTTTGATCAAATGCTATATGTGAAAGGAATGTATAACTCAGGTGAAAAGTTTAAAAATGGAATAATTTTTGCTGATTACATCTCAAGAATAGATATACCCACAGATTATCAGCCAAATAAATCTACTTTTCCAATTTCTCTTGCATTAATTTCAGATACGCATATTGGCAGCAAAGAATTTGAAGAACCCTTGTTTAAAAGATTTTTAAATTTTTTAAATGGTAAAGTCGGTAATAAGAAATTAAGAGAAATTGCTGGAAGAATAAAATATATAATAATAAATGGTGATCTAGTTGATGGGATTGGAGTCTATCCGAATCAACAAAATGATTTAATAATTTCTGATATTTATCAGCAATTTAAAAAAGCTTCAGAGTTACTAGCTGAAATTCCAGATTACATTAAAATTTTTTATATATCCGGTAATCATGAACCCGTTAGGAATGCATTACCTAGACCCGCAGTTCCAAAAAAATATTGCGGAGCTTTAATTGATCTAAATGTTACATGTTTAGGAAATCCTTCTTTACTCAAAACTCATAATGTAAACACACTTACTTATCATGGAGAAAGTATTCATGATATGAATTTGTTAATTCATGATTTAGATATAAATAAACCTATTGATGCTATGAAAGAATTTCTCATTTGTAGACATTTAGCACCAATTTTTGGTGAAAAAACACAAATTGCACCAGCAGAAAAAGATTTCCTTGTAATAGATAAAATTCCTGATATTTTTCATACTGGTCATATTCACATAAATGGAAGCGGGAAATACAATAACGTAACCTTGATTAATTCTGGATGCTTTCAAGCCCAAACAGATTTTATGAAAAGTTTTGGAATAGATCCAACTCCTGGAATTGTTCCGATTATTGAATTAGATACGCTAAAGGCATTTGAATTAGATTTAAAAACTAATAATTAATAAATTTAAATAAACACAACAAAACTATTCTTTATGTCTTTTTCAATTCCTCGTCAAAAGATATCAGAAATGGTATTATATATATGGAAAATCATAAACTTTCCAGAAATTCCATATGAAAATCTATTATTTAAAATTACTTTTGAATTATTTCTTTATTCCCCCGATGAAGCAAAAGTTTTCATTGAAGATGCTATTAAAAATAAACTTCTTATTCAGGATGATCATAAAAATCTTAAATTATCCGAGAATTTGAATTCTAAATTTCAAGCTTGGCAAAAAAATCGTAAGAATGAAATTTTACGAAAAATGGCTTCTTATCATAAGCAAAGTGAACTTAAGAATACACTCGAACAAAATAATAAGGATGAATTTAACATTCTTTTAAAGGGATTCACAGACAAACCAACTCTTAATCGAGCAGTAGGAGTTTCAGAATCTTCCTTTAGTTTAAAAAAAGTTGATTTAGATGAAGGATTAATACTTGGCAACGTTGTAGGATCGAAAGAAGAACCTTATCTATTTAAAATAGATGTAAATGAAAAAGAATTGAAACACAACTGCCATGATTTTCAAACAAGAAGAGCCAAAGAAAAAAAATTCTGTAAACATTTAATTAGATTGTTCTTGTTATTAAAAGAAAAAGATCAAAAAGTAGCAGTTTCTTTTCTTAAGAAAATTAGTGATAATATTGAAAAATGGGAATTTTCAGATTAAATTAGCTTTCTAAAAACACTATTCTTTATTTTAACCTTATCGGTCAATAAAACTATTGGCTTATGGTTTAAAATACCACTGTTTCGTATTTTTTCTATTTGAGATAAAGCACGCTCGACTAAATCTCTTTCAATATCAAAATTAACCAACTTTGTCCTTCCGTAGTGTCCCATGGATTTAGTACTTGCGGTTATTATTCCTGCTAGAGATAATTCATTTATATAATCACTTATCCTTCTTTGGGTTAATTTTTTTATACCAGGTACTTTCTCAGCTAATTCTGAATGTGTTTCATATATATCTCCAGAGGTGATGATATGATCTTTCCCATACTTCATTAGAAGATGAATTGCCGTTAATGTCAATTGTGCTTGAAGTGGCATCGATAACATATATTCTACTATGTGATCTTTTTCGAGATCTTTTTGAGCCTTAGTTATATCTGATTCTGAAATCATTTTGTGCTGTTTTCTCTCAGCAAGCTCTCCTGCTTTTCTTAATAATTGAAGTGCTTTTCTAGCATCTCCGTGTTCTTTTGCAGCTAAACCAGCACAAAGCTTTATAACACCTTGATCTAACACCTTTTCATTAAAAGCAATTCTTGAGCGTTGGATTAATATATCAGCTAATTCATTAGCATTATAAGGATGAAATACTATTGGTTCTTGCCCTGATAATCCAGATGTAACTCTTGAATCCAAATATTCCATAAACCTTAATTTATTTGATATGCCAATTATACATGCTCTGCATGAATCTAAGTTCTCATTCAACCTTGTTAAATCATATAAAATTTCATTTCCTTCTCTTTTTTTAATAAGAATATCAATCTCATCTAAAACAAGAAAACAAACAGTATTTTTGATGCGTATGTCTAATAACCCTAATAGCTTTTTAAAAATTATATCTTTTGGCAATCCAGTTGGTGGTATTTTTTCTTTTCCTTCTATCGTATTATAAATATGAGCTAGAATACGATAAGGAGTAGAAACGATGTTGCAATTTATATAAATCCACCATGGAGGATTTTTTTCACAATGTTGAGCTATTTTTTGGCTGACATACCTAATCGTAGCAGTCTTACCTGTACCTGTCATACCATAGCATAGGAAGCTAGGAGGTACATCTCCTTCTAACGCGCATGCTGTTATCCCTGCAATTTTCTTTATTTCATTATCTCGATGTGGTAATTCTTCAGGAATATATGAAGATTCTAAAGCTTCACGCATTTTAAATATTTTTGGTCCTTTCAAATATTTCTTATAAAATCTGTCAATATTAAAAGAGTGATTATCATTATTCTTTGGATTAGTCAACAAACAATTACACCTACTTTATAATTATTGATAATAAACATATAAAAATATCATGTTAACCGACAAATTAATTGAGAGCAATCAAGCCCTTAATATATATTGATTTGCCTTATCCGTAATTTTTAATATTACAGTCTCACTTTTAAAAGATAGTTATTTATCGAATAATATTATTAATGATTTATTATCTAGCTTTAAATTTAACAATATTTAATTTAAATAAATTATTATTTTATGTAATTTCTCTTACAGCTCACTTAATAAATATGTCAAAAGCGGATAATGATGAGATTCTCATAAAGAGAAATACAAAAATAGCAAAAATTCTAGCGCTAAGTTTTGCCTGTTTGTTTATTATGAATTTTATCATGATCTCTCTCATATTTACATGGGCAGATTGGGTAGCTCTCCTAATTTTCAGTCTGTTGTTTATAACACCAGGTTATATATCAAATGCGGGAATGGTAATAGTTGGTAGAGGTAGACCGATAGATGGAGGCAAATTTTGTAAAGATGGGAGAAGAATACTAGGAGATCATAAAACATGGAGAGGATTAATTTTTGGGCCACTCTATATAGGTATACCGATCTCCTTTGGAATTTTTCTATTATTCCTCGCATTATGGCCCGCAATTGAAGTAATCCCTGTTTCTGGAGCAGCAGAAGGAATTTATAAACTCTATTCCGATATATTCTATTATAAATACTATTTTATTGGAGGAGAATTCCCAATTGGATTATTAATGATATTAATTAGAATAATTCTTTGTTCTTACGGAGCGGCTATTGGAGATTTAATTGGGTCTTTTTTTAAAAGAAGGTTAAATATTCAAAGTGGAGCACCGTTTTGGATAATTGATCAACTTGATTTTGTATCAATAGCAATTCTTTTTGCTTCTATACCAGCGTTAATTTTCCCAGGAACTTATTTAGCACCCGATATTTTCATTATAATATTTTTATTGATTTTAACTCCTTCAGTGAGTATTATTGCGAATACTATAGCCTATATTGTAGGTTTAAAGAATGTTCCTTGGTAATTTAGTGTTTTAGTTTCATTACTTTACACGAAATCTTTATCGGAACCCCTCTATTTTGGAATATGATATATTTCTCAAGTAACTTATTGACGGCTTTTATATAATCTCCATTTCTTCCTATAGCTATTCCTCTATCTTCAAAAGTAAGAAAATTTACTGATATTTCCCGTTTGCCAGAATAAATGTTGAATTCAACTTTGATATCATGAATATAAATATCTGGAAAAAAACTATGTACTAAATTAATAAGAGTATTCTCCGAACGGATTAATGCTACTTTTCTACAGAATTTAAACCTAATGGAATTCAAATGTGTTTTTGCTTCAAAATAATACTGATTATCCACAAAATAAAAGACAAATTGATTAATTACTATAATATTTTTAGGATAAATTTTAGTCTTATTGTAGAAATAATCATATAATTTAAGTTCAAAATTAGAATATTTTCTGATAAAAG
>Ga0209427_10006448_pt1 | contig 13391 bp, 13 predicted proteins | sample DeeMarSWOR136_30_FD_187465 | JGI IMG/M metagenome (GOLD analysis project Ga0209427, IMG submission 187465) | Marine sediment microbial communities from White Oak River estuary, North Carolina - WOR-1-36_30 (SPAdes) (version 2) | ecosystem: Environmental > Aquatic > Marine > Intertidal zone >... | reverse complement strand
CCAGCTAATATCGAGTACTTTCTTTAGCTCCTCTATAAAGCTATCGTATATTCTCTGGATATCCAAACTGGAGGTTAGAATGACACTGGAACGGTTAATTACGGATAGTTCTACTTCCCGCTCCCTGAGTTGCTCTCGAAGATATTCCTTCTCCATACTCACCGCTACTTGGTTGGTAACCTCCTCTAGCAGATGGAAGTCTTCCAGTGAATACCTGCCAGACTGCTTTTTATCCAGTACCAGAATACCGATTAACCGGTCACGACTTATCAATGGCATTAACAATTCTATCTCATTTGAGCTAATGTCTCCTTTTTCCTGCTCCCATAGACCGCGAAATTCGGGCATAATCTCTAGGCTCTCCTTAATTAACGGTTTTCGTTCCCGTCTCAGATACTCCACAATAGGATTTTGCCCGGATAGTCTCAGACGGGACAAGGAATCGTCTCTTCCCTTAGGCTCAGCAAGCTGAGTGGTAAAATCTTCGCTGCCAGCTTCGAGGAACAAAAGGCTTGCCCGCTTACAGCCAACCGCTCTAGTGACCAGCGCCAGCAGCTCTCCGCCCTGTTCTTTAAGGGTGAAAACATTATGTATTTTACTGGCAAAATCAGATAGCTCCTGACGGTAATTATAGCTTTGCCCCTGAAAAGCTTTGCCCACGGTAACAAAGAGAGAGCCGCGCAGTTTATAAATAAATAGGCCGACCATAATGGCAACCAAGGCAATGATGAATTCAGCGGTGAGGTCAGACTCAAAGTTGAATACCAGGTGGAGAATGACCAGCAAAAGCCCGTAGCTGGCAATACCGATAACTCCCAGGCTCACCCATCCCAGGCCCCGCCGCAAAACGATTCTGATGTCCACTAACTGGTGTCTCATAACGGCATAACTGAGAATGGAGGCAACGATAATACTGCCGAGATGAGATAAGGCAAACTCCCTTCCCCAGGGGAGAAGGGTAGCAAAAGTAAAGAGAATCAGAAAGAATAGCCCAAGCAGGAGGGAAGAGATTTGGTTGCGGAGCACCGGATTATCTAAAACCCTCAGTCTTTTCCCGAAAACGTAGGTCATTCTGGCCGCCAGAGTCAGTAGTGGAATAACCAGAAAGATAAGCCCCCTTCCGTAATCAAGGTGAAGCTTGTCACCGTTGACAACGGTGACCCCTTCGGCGACCTGCCCCAGTAATACCAGAACGACGACTATTGCCAGCGAAGCGTAGGCAAGGGGTAACCACCGCCCCTCACCCGGGGCAAAGAAAGAAGAAGCGAAGCAGTAGAATTGCACTGCTGTCAAGGTGTAGGTAATGAGAATGAGCTTGAGTAAAAAGTTATTATATTCTGGGAAGGAATTACTGCGCAAGAAGATGTCAGTCAGGCTCCAGATCATGGCGGAGGCTAGAAATAAGATGAATAACTTATGCCGACTCTGCCAGGGACGGCTACTAATGGTAGTGATTAGCAGCGGGATATAAGCAATTACGGCAACTAAAGGAAATAAGGCATAAATATTCATATGAGGTAATTATTACCTCAAATAGGGAGACTGTCAAGCAAAACCAAAGTCACTTGACTAAAGTGAGGGAGACTAAAGTACTATTGGACGGCTACTTGCTCACGTTCAGCTCCCACCTCGACCACTTCTGGTTTAGCCGTTAGCAGTGAAAGCACTTTCTGCGAGGGATTAATGTGGGGCGGCTTGAGGTGGGCTAAGTCAGCTCCTTCCGCTTGCCTTTGCGTGGTGTAATTGCCAAAAGCTCCCTGCGGCAGCAAATCTACCTCTACTTTGAAGTCAATCATCTTGGCAAATTCATCGCGCATCAGGGACTCCGTATCTTTATTGCTATTATCTGATTTGAGAACCTGTTCGCGGACTGCCGCGGCGACTTCAGTCTCGTTAGCTTGGTAGCCGTTTTTAAGTTCGATAGAGAGGCTTAACACTGGCTCTCCCGGCTTCTTATAAGCGGTCCAGTCGACATAATCAAGGCCGGTATTTTCGATTGACTGCCAGATTGTCTTTTCCGTTAGCCTGACGAAAACGAAATCGAGAAGGTCATCAGCTCGCCTTTCAAAAACCATTTGCGGAATATCAATGCCCAGCTTGTCATTCCGCAGTGAAGTTATCCTGACCATATCGCCCGGCCGGTATCTCACGAGGGCACCGCCGTGAAAATTGGTGATAACTATCTCGTAAACCTCCCCGGCTTTTACCTCGTCAAGTAAAACCACCTTTGGCTGGTAGCTGTGATCCAGTTGCCACTTCAAATGTTCCTTTTCCGGGATAAACTCCAGGAAGTTGAGACTCGGGATGAAGGTCATGCCATCATAGTCCCAGGTCTGAGTAGCAATGATACCCCCTTCGGTACCAGTATAAGTATCTAGTGGATACTTTCCCCAAAGCGCTTTTATTTTATTTTTGTAAACCCCGCTATCAAGGCCACCACTTATGATTCCCCTTACTGGCCAAAGGTCTCTGGGCAGCATCGGGCGCCCGGCTAATTTGCTCTTGGCCAGTCCCTTCATCAGGCGAAACAGGGCTCTGGGCTGGGAGAGCAAAGGACGAATGTCTACCTTGTTTGAGGAATCGCTGAACCTGTTGCCAACCACCACCAGAACCATTGATAGCCCAAAGAAATAGTCAAGTCCCTGGGACAGGGCTTGCTTGAAGCCAAGTCTTATCCTTTCATCAAAAGCTAGCTCTTCAGATTCCTCTAAGGGGGGTAAATAATTTGAAGGACTCTGTAGTTCTAGCATACTGGCCAAAGCACCTGTCATATAAGGTCTGGGGGCCACCGTATAGACAATCTTAGGACACCTGTTCATCCGAGAAACATCACCCCATCCTTTACAACCAGAGAGAATACCAACCCCATACATTACCACACTCAATTCTTGGACAAAAGCCCGTGTCCATGGCACCCATTTACAAGGATATTCGCCAGACCTGCCTGAGGTGTGTACCCAAAAAGCCGGCTCGGCCGGCAGTGGGGCTTCTTTCTTTTCGCTAAGCTCAGGACAACAATCAGCGTAAGTGGTTAGTGGTACCTGCTGCCGGAACTCCTCCACGGTCTGTGGTTTAGCCCCATGCATAATCTTTCTACCCAGTGTACACCGGTTTAATAAACTTATTTGTTCCAATAGTAGTCGTTTCTGGATAGCCATGAATTGCTCTAAGTCAAGACTAAGAAAGCCACAGCACATCTGCCACAGCTCTTCACTCCGGCCCTGCTGCAAAAGCTCGATTGCTTTTAGCATCGTTCACCTCCCAAACAACCAGTACGAAAGAACTATGACACTTATCGGTTAGCTTGGGAAGTGATTGTGTTCTAGAAGATAGTTCTAGAACACAAGGTCTTCACAAGAGGCAACTTGTAACTTATACTAAATTAACCAGAATATAATCAGCTAGACCAGAATATAAAGGGATTAAACCAGACTGCGAGCCATTAAATGAGAGATAACAACAACTTGTTCACCCCGGAGCAGGTGGCCGGGATTCTTCAGGTTCATGTTCTAACCATATACAGCTACATTCGACGGGGTAAGCTTGCCGCCATACGTCTGGGTCGGCACTATCGCATTATTCCAAAAGACCTTATGCGCTTTATCGAATCAAACCGTATCAATAAATCAGCAAGCCAAGGGAGGAATGTTAGACGTGTTTACTAATCACGGGCGGGTAGTCGTTACTGGTATGGGGGCTATTAGCCCTGTAGGCCTCACCGTTTCTGATATGTGGGAAGCCCTCATCTCGGGGAAATCGGGAGTTGATTATATCAGCCACTTTGACCCGACACTTTTTGAGACCAAGTTTGCCGCTGAAGTCAAGAAATTTGACCCGATGGTGTATGTTAGCCGTAAGGAAGCACACCGCATGGATAGATTCACTCAGTTCGCGGTAGCGGCCAGCCTCCAGGCAGTGGCAGCGGCAAGGTTAACGATAGATGATAGCAATGCCGAGGAGACCGGCGTTATCATTGGCACCAGCGTCTGCGGTCTATTCAAGGTGGCTGAACAATTAAGGATACTGAATGAAATCGGCCCTAGAAATGTAAGCCCGCTGCTCGCTCCAACCATGACCGGTGATGCGGCGCCGGTACAGGTTTCATTGCTATTGGGAGCCAAGGGACCAAATTACTCTCCGTCCTCGGCATGCTCCAGTAGCAGTGATAGCATCGGTCAAGCCTACGAGGCAATTCGGCATGGAGAGGCAAAGGTGATTATCGCTGGTGGCACCGAAGCACCTATAATGCCTATTTGCGTCGCCGCCTTCAACACTGCCCATGCTTTGTCAACAAAGAATATCGACCCACAAAGTGCCTGCCGACCTTTTGATGCTGAGCGTGATGGCTTTGTGCTGGGTGAGGGCGCTGCCATTATAATACTTGAGGACCTCAACTATGCTCTTGAGCGTGGAGCACCTATCTTGGCTGAAATTATCGGCTTCAGTGCCAATAGTGATGCCTTTCACATCACTCAACCTTCACCCAACGGTGAGGGTACTATCAACGCACTAAACTTAGCTCTGAAGAAAGCAGGGATTAGCCCCAAAGATGTTGATTATATCAATGCCCATGGCAGTGGTACCGTCCTTAATGACAAGATAGAAACCCACGCTGTCAAAAGTGCCTTTGGTGAATCCGCCTACCATATCCCCATATCAGCCAGCAAATCCATGACCGGGCATCTTATCGGCGCGGCCGGTGCTATCGAGGCCATAATGTGTGTTCTAGCTATAAATCACGGGGTTATACCACCAACTTTAAATCTCACTCATCCTGACCCTGAGTGCGACCTAGACTACGTGCCCAATAAGTCACGCGCTGTTGAGGTAACGACTGCTGTATCAAATTCCTTTGGCTTTGGCGGGCACAACTCCGTGCTTGTTTTCCGTCGGTACTCGGAATGATTGCCAGCTCAGGCAGTGAGGCACACCGGAGCAATTGAAGGGCCAAGAGGAAATTAATAGAGTTTTTTAGCCTTGCTATCAGAATTACCCAGAGCCTGTAATTTCTGGCTCAGATCTTGAAAAGTCTTGTCCTGCGGTTGCTTTCCCAGCTCCAGTCCGTAGCTGAGGAAAAATTCCAGAAAATTGCGTAGCAGTTCCTTCATGCCCAGCGCAAACTGACGGAATTCTTCTTTATCGACATAGTTATTGTGATTTCCTACTCCTTCTTCCCTGAACTGAGCATCAATAAGGAAGTTGATAAATTCAGAGGAGCTCATGTCACCACGATTCTCGTCTATTTTTTTAACTACCTCAGCATCAATGATTAACATTCTTTTGTCTGCCACGCTAGGCTCCTTTAGTTCTGATTTAAAAGAAACCTGAAGACGCAATCATCCTCAGGTTATTATTAAAACCGTGACTTTAAATGGTTAAAGGATTTCGCTCTCATCCAGTCCCAGCATTTCCTTTAGATTGCCTATTAACTCGAGCAACTTTAAACCACTATCCGTCACCTGATAGGTCACTGAAGGATTACCCATCTTCATCTTATCAATAAAGCCATGACCCATCAGAAAACCAAGGTACTTCTGTATCTGGCTGTAACTCATATTGGCGCCGTACATAATCTGAGTTTTGCCAGCGCCATTTTCGCCCACTTCCAACATATCAGATATTATCTCTATGTCAGAACGCCGCTGATTGACTCTCATTACTGGTTCACCTACTTATAATCAGTACCATTGTACTAACCATTAAGTCATTTGTCAATAGTTTGCCAAGAATTTGGAGGGGAAAAATAATAAAGAAATTACTAAGATAGAATCTGACCGGGCGAGGTCGCTAAACAATCTCAGAGCTGAAACATTCCCAGATACCAGTTAATAATGTCACTTCCCCAGAGCAGGGTGGCTATGGTTGCCAGTGATAGAAAGGGGCCAAAGGGGATAGCCTCTTTCCGTTTCTTTATTTTAAGTAAGAGGAGAGTCACCCCCACCAGCCCACCGAGGATGACGGCCATAAGCAAGGCAACAAGTACCAATCTTGAGCCGGTAACTAGACCTATCAAGCCCGCCATCTTCACATCTCCCCACCCCATTCCCTGCCGGTAGATAAGAGCCGGTATGAGAAGAAAGACAAAGCCGGCAGCCCCACCAATAACCCCATTGACGATTCCCAACCAGGGCCAGGAGAGCGAGAAGTCAAAGATTCCTGGCGGGGGCGAGAAGACATCAATAATCAGCGCCACCACTATCGCCGGATAGACTATTTTGTTCAGGATGAGCTGGTGCTCCAGGTCAATGACCCCAATCACCAGAAACAGGCTGCCATAAAAGGCGGTGACGGCAAACTCAAGGCTCAATTCACCGTAGTGCCAGTAAATAAAGGCAAACAGGCATCCGCTGCTGACCTCCACCCAAAATGGGCGCCAGGGAATAGGTGCCTGACAGTAGCGGCAACGACGGCGTAGCCATAAGTAGCTAAACACCGGTATCAGGTCTTTTGGCGACAGACGATGCTGGCAGGTATCACAATGAGATGGTGGATAGAGCAGTGACTTGCCCACCGGTAAACGGTCAATGCAAACATTGAGGAAACTGCCAATAGCAGTACCGAATAAGGCAAAGGTAACGATTAAAGTTAATTCCATTCTGACGTATTTTGAGCGGTTTTCATCAGCGAGTCAAGGGCGAGGTCTATAGATTGCTTGATAAATCGTACCACTTGTCCTCCTTTCCCTTTAAGAAGAGATACTAAAGGAGAGTTCAGAGAGGCGAAGCCTCTCTTCTAATATTTAATAATATCCCCCTCCCCTTAAAAAGGGAGGGGGATATTAGGAGGAGAAAATGAGGTTAGTCAACAAACTCGCCGCCACAGGTTGAGAAAATTTAGCAAGGGTCTGAATCTGTGTTACTGCACCACCTCTACTCTGTTGATAAGCTTTGACACTTCGTACTCATCGTTACAGAAGGCAAACAGACTTTCGTTGCTGATTAGTCTATTTTGATAGAGGTTGACCAGCGATTGGTCAAATAGCTCCATTCCCAGATGGACCTGCGTGCGAATTGTGTTGGGCAACTGATGAATCTTACTCTCTCGGATGAGGTTTCTTATCGCTGGACTCGCCAGCATAATTTCAACCGCTGGTATCCTTCCGGTGTCATAGGCTTTAGGGATAAGTGCCTGACACAGGACGCCTAGGAGCAGGGATGCCAGCCGCATCTGAACTAAATGGCGCTCATGAGGCGGAAAGAGATCTATTATTCGTTCAATGGCTTGTGAGGCACTCGGGGCATGGCCGGTGGTTAAAATCAGGTGCCCCGTTTCAGCTATCGCCAGCACTGCCGCCGCCGTCTCCAGGTCCCTCATCTCACCAACCAGGATAACATCCGGGTCCTGCCTGACCACATGTTTTAACGCCTGAGCAAAAGACCGGGTATCACTACCTAGTTCCCGCTGGGTTATCGTGCACTTATTGTTAGAATGGATATATTCTATCGGGTCTTCAATAGTAACTACCCGGCGACTTCCCATACCGTTCAAGTAGTGAATCATGGCGGCCAGTGTGGTAGATTTTCCACTACCGGTAGGTCCACTCACTACCACCAATCCCCTTGGCTTAAGAGCCATCTCTTTACATACGTCAGGTAATCCCAGTTCGTCAAGAGTGGGGATGTTTAACGGTATCAGTCGGATAGTAAGAGTAATCGTTCCGCGTTGTTTCGCCACATTGCAGCGAAGTCGACCGACATCAGGGAGAGTGTAGCCAAAGTCCAGCTCCAGAAAACGCTCAAAATCAGCTCTATCCTTCTCTGAAGTTAGCTGCTTAAAAGCCTGGTTTATGTCCTCGGGGGTGAGTGGCGGCATATCAGCTGCTGGCTCAAGCAGACCATCAATGCGGAACATTGGGGAGCTGTGAGCAACTAAATGCAAATCGGAGGCACCTTTAGCTGCTGCTGAACAAATCATTGAGAAAATATCCATTAGCTCACTCTCCCCCTATTAGAACTAAGGAGAAATCCATCCTTTGGTCGTTGATTCTTTTCAGGCTGGTAACCGTAATCTCAGAAAATCTGCCACTGGCATCTAATTCCTTAAGGTATAACAGTATCTCTTCTTCACTTGGTGCCTTGCCTTTTACCGTCAAGGTAGGACTGGTCTGACTGATACTGGTCACCTTTATGGCATCTGGTAAGCTGTTTACGGCTACTTCCAAATTACCGCTGACCCCGTTAGTCTGCTTTTCCAGGGTAGCCATGGCGGCGGCAAAGTTACCACCGGAGGTCTTTGCCTCAGTAATTTTATTCTCCAGCTCAGTAATCTTCCCTGTCAGCGTTTGTCTCTGTACTGACTTTTGCTGGAGGAGCTGTTCGGCAGTATTCAATTCGCTCCGTATTGAACCAATGTCGGCGGAAGTATTTTGAATAAGTATTACGAGAAAGAAGAGTAAGCTGAGAGCAATGACAGCGCTGGGCAGAGCCAGAACCCTGGTTAAAGAAATAGGTTCAGGCCGGTAAACAGCGGGCAGGACGTTTAAATTGGGGATTAGAACTACGGCCTCCTTTTCTGGTGAGAGCTCCTTGAGAATCAGGCCCATGTTAGCCAGGTAACGATTCGGTTCTAATCCCACCGGGCAATCCAGTGGTGACGACAGCGGCAGAACGGGGTGTCCAAGCTCGTCGGATAAGGATTGCCATAGCTCTGATTCGTGAGCCAGGTCTCCGGAAACAAATATCGGTATGGCAGCAGCGAGGGGATTTTCCGGATCATTGGAATTGTAGAATTCAAAGGTTCTATTAAGCTCATCTCTTATCATTGGCAGCTTCTCTTGCCAGGATAGCACTTTGCCGGGGAAGTTTACGGTGCGGATAGGCTGGGGTATTCCGTCAGCCATGATTACAATGTCAAATTCAGTGGGTTGAACATCAACAATTATCGCCGTCGCTTCCTTCACCACTCTGGATAAGAGCAGGGGTTTTATGTCCATAAGATCTGACTTGAGTCCCGCCTGTTGCAGTGTTTTAAACAGGGCATCAGCTAGCTTGCGAGGCACTGCCACTAGGAAGACCTGAATCTTCCCTGCCGGGGCCGGGATAGTCTGCCACGAGAGGTAAAGTTGCTCTGGAGGCACTGGTAGCAACCGTTTCGCTTCTCGCCTTACTGCTTCCTCCAACATCTCATTGGGTAGCTGGGGTAAAGTAATCGGTCGAGTTAGACAATGAAGTCCACTTATGCCAATAATGACTTTCTTTGCCTTTAGCTTCCGGACCTGAAAAAGTTGTTTAATTTTGTCAGCAACCGCTGCCTGCTTAAGGACAACAGCATTCTTAATCAGGCCTGACTCCAATGGCAAATCAGCCCATTTCTTTATCCGTTCACCGTGAGTTACCAAGAGCCGGATGCTGGTATCATCAAAATATAAAGAAACAATTTTTTTAGCCATGGCTAACCACCTTGATAAGTATAAATAACCAGCTGGATATTCGCTGACGGCTTATTCTTGCTGCTCGCTTCTGGAACATTTATGTCTACTGATTTGACGAAGCCGGTGGCAAGGTCACTATTCAGCCTGATGATATAACTCACCAGGTTAGTTAATTCTCCTTCAACCTTTGCCGTAAATGGTAGAACGGAGCAGGTAACCCCAGCTAACTCCTCACTGGCCAGACCGGATGAATTAATCTCGGTTATATTAACACTATTGGCTTCAGCAATATCAAACAAGAAATCGCTGATAGTAACGCTCCTGATTGGCTGGGAAAGTACCTTCTTGGCAGATTCTGATTGTGAATCAGTTTCACTCAACTGTCGCTCCAATTCCCCCTGTTGGTGAGAGAGTTGTTCCAGTTGGATTACCTGTATTTTCGACTGAGCCAAAGCAAGCTGCTCATTCAGCTCATTTTGCTGATGAACCTGCTGAGAACGAACAATGCCCAGGCCAACCAGGATGATAACAAAAAACCCGATTATTATAATTAGCCAACTTGTTTTACTTAGCTTCAATGCCAGCTCCTTATCTATCTAGCTAGTGCAATATTTGCCATGAGATAACATAGGTTTTTTCTTCAGCCACCATTACATCAGCCACTATTGTAGCCGTAGTCTCATTATTCTCTGGGTTTGTTGCCGTAGCTGTAATTTGGTATGCTGTGCCCGTAATATCGCCCACCGCGCCAACGTCCTCCCGATTGGCGACTGTCCAGGCATAGTCCCACTCTAGCTCTCCCGTCCCGTTGACGGAAAAGATTTGAGTCTGCGCCGTTTCATTTACGCTAACTTGGGGTAACGGGGTATCAAGTACCCAGTTGAGCAGGTAGGCTCCGACTGAATCCCGAGTCTCATCTGGTTCATCGGTAGAAAAGTTGCCGGCAAAGTTGGCCGCTGACCCATCTACATAGCTATAACCCATGGGAAGTCTTGCCCCAACCTCCTGCAGATGTATCACCTCACCTGCCGCGCTAGGCTGCCAGGTGACCGTAATCGTGTAATTATAAGTCTGGGTATCTGCATCCCAGGCCATCTCTCTGTCTACGTCAAGAAAATCGCAGTGCCCCGCCGGCATGATAAATTCACCAAGGTACAGGGTATAATTTCCGCTTTCTTCAGTCTCTATGGCTATCGCCATTTCGTTGATATTTTCCGTCAACTGCGCCGGTGGTGACAGACCTTTGGCTAACAACCACAGAGTATCTTCCACGCCGGCATCAGCCGCGTAGACCCCTTTCACGTCCTCCCTAATTATTCGACTGCTATTAAGGCTGGTGGTAGCATAACCAAGAGTCGAGGCAATTGTCAGCCCGCCCAGAACCAGCAGGGCTAAAACTACGGGCAGGGCTTGCCCCTTCTCACTGCCTATCAATTGCTTCCAAAGTCTTGCCATGGTGCTCCCATTAGTTAAAAATTTGGACGGTGGCGAACCCGGTATTCTCTGGTCTCCATAATTTTCTCGGAGAGAGCACTTAGTTGTACCGTTAGTACCGAGTCCTGATAACTGACGTTGCTGGTATTATCAGGGTCACCAGGAGCATAGTAAATATTGGTAGCTATCAGGGTCTGCTCGTTGGCTCCGTCGCTGCTCCAGTGCCATCGCTTAAGTTTGCCAATCCCGTCAGTCATGTCTTCAAAAAAATAGGTTGCCGTATGGTAGATTGGGTCATTATTATCATCCCACTCAGTCCAGCTAAGGGCTAAGAAATCTGGCGATGTCAGATTATCCGTCGTCACGCCTTGTGCCATCTGGGTGTCGCGACTAATCCAGTAACCAGCGCTCTGTACTTGGTGTACCGCCGTAATATAGTTATTATTGCGGTCAGTTCCCTTGCAAACCTGAAACGTGGCTATGGCAGCCGCACCGCTTATCAGAGCGATAATCCCAATCGCAATTATCAGCTCAATAAAAGAAAAACCCTTCTCACCTTGATTCATCTGTCTACCTTGTAGCCCTCCAGTTTGATTACTCCTTCATCAGAATGTTTGACGGTAACGATTATCTTCTGGATACCATCATCAGGATCGTGCAAAGGCGAAGCCGTAATTAGAACTGAATAATTAATATAATCCTTGCCGGCGGGCATTGCTCCTGGGGAATACGTCGTGGCATTGTATGAATAGCCAACGTGTTTGACCCACTCCATTTGGCTTTGGGCCAGGCTTTCCGCGGTAGTCTGCTCATCGGCGATAAAAGTAGACTTGGAGGCAGTCGTCAGACCATTCAGAAAGGTGACGGCAATTACGCCTAGAATAGCCAGAGCCACTACCGTTTCCAGAAAGGTTACTCCTGACTCACGGCCGGTAAATATCCTTAACATTCTAAACAGTCGCATTGTCCTCTCCTCATTAAGTAGCTAGAAACCCTGTCCATATAAAGAATACATTGCTGAAGTCAAGGTTACGGCAATAAGACCAATTATCAGGCCGATAATTAGCGTCATGGCTGGTTGAATCAGCGCGATGAGGGAACGGGTCTTATCTTCGGCTTCAGCCTCGTAGCTTAGAGCTACCGACAGTAAAGTAACATCAAGGTTACCGGTTTCCTCGCCGACCCTGACCATCTGTACCATCAGCGGTAAGAAAATTTTGTTCTTGGTCATTGGCCGGGATAAACCTTCACCTTTAATCATATCTTGCTGAACATCACCAAGCGCCTTAGTCAGCACTTTATTATTGATGCTCTGAATAACCAGAGGCATAGCTTCAGTCAGTGGCAGACCGGCACGGAGCAATAGGGACATGCTTCGGCAAGAACGAGCCAGTTCACTGAGATGAATCACTCGCCCTAATATTGGCAAGCGAAGGAGCAGAGTATCCCGCTTGTACTGGCCGCCCGGAGTTCTGAGGTAAATAAGCGCCAAGCCAACGACAGTAAGCATGGCTAATAGAAGATACGTCCAATAATTCTGAATATTGCTGGAAAGGCTAATAAGCGCCTGGGCGAGGGGTGGTAAATCAACGCCAAGCGTACTATATAAATTACCAAAGCTGGGTAAAACAAAGGTCACCAATAAGACCATCACCACGATGGTAACAACAGAAGTAATAGCTGGATACATAAGGGCACTCTTGGTCTCTTTGGCAGTAGCAATCTCCTTCTCCATATAATCAGCTACCTGCTTTAGCACCGTCTCAAGGTCTCCACTCTGTTCCCCGACGCTTAACAGTCGGCAATAAATTGAAGAAAAGACCTGAGAGTGCTTACCTAGCGCTATCGAAAGCTGATTACCCCTGCGAAGGTCAGAGATTACTTCACCCAAGACCCTCTTTAGCGTGTGATTGGCTGTCTGCTCCTGCAGCAACTCCAGAGAGGCAACAATATCGGTACCGGATTCAAGAAGTATGGCTAGCTGGCGGTAAAGGAGGATTATCTCACTTGGTTTAACCCGGAACAGACTGACTAATAGTTTGTCCAAGTTCAGAAAAGGGACTCGCGGTTTGAGACTAATTGTCTTGTAACCGGCATAGCCCAATAGCTCAGTGGCGGCTTCTTCATTCGGGGCGGGCAACCTGCCTCTGACTACCTCTCCATTCTCATTATAAGCGACGTATTGATAAACCATTTAACTTGTCCACAACGTATTTATCTTGAATTTCCCCCGGTAACTCTGGAGAAGGCTTTACTCCTCCACAGAGTAGGCATTACGCAAGATTTCGGCGGGGGTCGTGATATCGGCTTTTACTTTCAACATCCCGTCTCTAATCAAAGGTACCATCCCCTCCTTAATTGCCTGTGCTCGCAGCTGGGTAGTCGTGGTGCCGTTGAGCAGCATCATCCTTATCTCGTCACTGGCGTGCAGTATTTCAAAGAGTCCGGTCCGTCCCTGGTAGCCGGTGTTGGCACATGATTTACAACCGCTGCCGACAAAGAATTCACCTCGTTCCTCACCAATTTCCCTTTGATAGCTCATCTTTTCCAGCAAAGAGCCCTCAACTGACTGACCGCATTCGGGACA
>Ga0209427_10006446_pt1 | contig 13395 bp, 15 predicted proteins | sample DeeMarSWOR136_30_FD_187465 | JGI IMG/M metagenome (GOLD analysis project Ga0209427, IMG submission 187465) | Marine sediment microbial communities from White Oak River estuary, North Carolina - WOR-1-36_30 (SPAdes) (version 2) | ecosystem: Environmental > Aquatic > Marine > Intertidal zone >... | reverse complement strand
TTAAAGAAACTGAGATAAGCCTCCGAATCAAACTGGGCCGGGAAAAGCTGACTCGGTTAATTATTGAAGCGGCTTCTCCACGTCTACAAGTGCTCGGGATTGAATTACTTGACCTTCGCTTTAAGCGAATTAACTATGTTGAGGAAGTACAGAAAAAAATATACGAACGTATGATCACGGAACGTAAACGCATTGCCGATAAATTTAGATCGGAAGGCCAGGGGGAGGCGGCAAAAATTTTAGGTGATAAAGAGAGGGATTTGAAAAAGATCCAATCCGAGGCGTACAGAACGGCCCAGGAAATTAAGGGGAAAGCCGATGCCGAAGCGACAGCCGTCTATGCCAAGGCCTATAATCAAAACAATGAATCCAGAAATTTCTACCAATTCCTAAAAACCATGGAAACCTACAGAAACACTCTATCTGAAAAGGACTGGCTTGTTTTATCGACCGAGGGTGATTTCTTTAAATTTCTTCAAAACCATTCTGGAAAGTGACACGGATTTCGATTGGACCACCAACATGGGAGGGTGAGTTCCCTATTCTAGAAAGAATAGGGAACTCACCCATCAGATTGCTTGATTTTTTCTTCCTCTCTTCCTTCCTTGCCCCCATTTTATTCACTCCCTCTTGACCTCTCCTAAAAATTTCGACGATTCATTTTCAGATATGAGAAATTTGGTCTTCCTCCTCACCTTTCTTCTCCCTCTTCTGATAAACTTCTTCAAGGAAATCCTTGGCTAACTCCCTGCCTCCCCATCCAAACGCAATGGCGAGGGCCAAGACAATACCGCCAAAGGTAATGGTGAAGGTTGCGACGATCACCTTTTCGGCAATGCCCAAATGATAGAGAGCCATCGTTAAGGAAAGAATGATGATGAACCACCGGACAGCCCGACTAACGAGTCTGGCCGAATTGATTTGCGCATTCACTGCTGCGATTAGGGCGGCCTGTCCTAAGAAGATGGCAATTAAATAACCGATCACCAGAATGAATAAGGCAGCGAAAAGATTGGGAAGGTAATTGAAGAACCGAGCGATGAAGTTTTGGGTTGCTGCCAACTCTAGGGCATTCACCGCCAGGATGAGGGTGATTAGGGCGATGACCCAGTAGAAAAACTGGCTGAGTAGATGGGTAGGCGAATAGGGCATCCCTCCCTTAGACACAATATGGGCCAAACCCCAACGCTCGCTCACCTTATCGAATTGAATCGCCTTTAAGAAACGTAAAAGGAGTATCTTGAATAGCCATGCAACAAAAAATCCGATGATCAGAATCGTGATCATTGCCAATAGATTGGGCAAAAAGGTGATGATTTTTCCCGAAAACTTATTTAAAGAGTCTGAAATGGCACTCCTCCAAACCTCTCCCATATCCTTCACCTCCTCTTTTCTCCCTCTTCCCAATGTTCGATAAGATAGGGCTTCATCTCCTCAAAGACCCTACAAAGGGATTCAATGTTTTCTTCAACCTCATTTGCTGAACTCTCCCGATTTTCTTTAACAAACGAAGCCACCCGGCCTAAATAGAGAGGAATCATTGATTTCAATAAATGTTCAAGATGAACCGACCCCTTGTGATAGGCTATTCCAAAGTCGTAAATGATACAAACCCATAGGTCTTGTGGAAAGGAGAATGCTTCATCCGATAACCGCTCAATAGATTCCAGCCGGTGGGCCGTCTCATGGGATAATACCTTTCTCCAGATCTCCATTAAGTCCTTAACACCTAACCGGAAGTTTACGATCATCCGCTCCACATTGACGGAGATTGGTTCCAGTCCCACTTCATAACGGAAACCAAAAGCCGGGATAGGTTCTGATCCATTAATCCCTTTCCAGAGCTTTTGATATTCATGCATTAAAGCATACACAGAAGAAACAACTTGAGTAAACATCGGTCCGAGATCGCTTCCAGGGTCTTTGGCATCATGGATTTTAGCACCCAAGTAGGATTGACATACCTTATACCCTTCCGCAATAGCAAGGGTGGTCATCCAGATATCGATCCCAAACCTCGCCACATCAGTTTCCCATACCTCTCTGGTTAAATAGAATTTTGCCAATTCCCCAGAAAAACCGAAATCTCCTCCAATGGGTTGACGGACGCTCTTCCCGTATAAAGCCCGTGTTAACGGGTAGACGATACTGTTTGTGATCGTTCCATCGAATTTATGTCGAGCATAAAGGGGAGCAACATAGTCAAACCCTTCTTCGTAAATAGGCCTGAGAAGGAGTTCCATCCATTCCGGAGTAATCGACCTTAAATCTGAATCGACGACTGCACACGCCTTTGCATTAAGGGCCTTAGCTGCTTCGAAGATGGCCCGGAAGGCGCTCCCTTTCCCGGGAACTCCGTGATAGGGAGTGATGATCTTATGGACCGGATGAACAGGATGGGAGGTAAGGATGGTCTTAAAATCTTCAATCCGAACCTTCTCCACCTCCTCCTGTGTTCCATCTGTTGAACCGCCATCGGAGTTAAATAGAACGGCTTTGGCTCCTGGAAAATATTTGGCAAGACCGGCCGTGACAGCCCGGACGACATGACCAATCGTCCGGACATTGTTGTAACTCGGGATACCGATCAACATGTCAGCCTCTTTAATCTCTTCCATCTGAGTCTGCAAAGATTTTTCCATCTGCCTTCCCTGTGATTAAACCCAACAACTCTCCAATATGCCGCCCAAGCCTTCTTTCTGGATATCGCCCATCACCCTTTCCCAATCGGCTCTAAATCTAAGATACCTCAGCCATCCTCCGCTCCTCCTCTCAAAAATAAGGCGGAGGTTAGCAAGGCATTCCCCAGCTTTCACCCACTCCCCTCTTATCAGATAATCCAAGGCGAGAAAAAAGGAGGTCAGCAAGGCTTTCGGATAGAGGGTCCACCTCAGGAAATATCCTGGATAGGGGTCGAGAGATATAGCCAATCCGGCTCTTACTTTCTCTCGCTCGTATAAAAATCGCTCAATATCCCCGCGCAACTCTTCCTGTAAATAAAATTCGGTCCTTACCGGGTGAAGGTGCTTGATCTTTAGCTCTTTGTCAAAAAAGAGTGAGAATCCCAATTGATTGGCATTGATGAGATAATCCGTATCTTCTCCTCTTGGAATATAAGGGTCGAAGGGAATGCTCCGAAAAAGATATTGGTGGAGGACGAGATTTCCTCCTAAGAGCATGGGCGAAAGAACGAGTCGATCTTTTGAGGAGAGAATCTTCTCCCACACTCGATTCATCCACTTTGTCTTATTCCACAAACATCTCCACCAAAGACGTTGAGGACGAAGGGCTATTGATCCATCTGGGTTGAGATAAAAACCACCCTTGCCAACGACTTCTTTTCCATTCCATCTCCTGTTCAGATGCTCGCAGGCGATCGCCAAAAAGTCAGGATCCTCCACCACTTCGTCATAGTCAATAAAGACGGCTACCTCTACGGAGATCGCCTGAGCCAAGAGAAGGCCAATATTTCGAATTTTTGAAAATCCGTTCAGATCCATAAGGAATGAAAGATTTTTAAAATCTTTTTGATTTAAATATTCTCTCAAATATTTCAGATGATAGGAGGAGAAGATCAGTGTCCCATCCTTCCTCAGTTGGCTCATTCTATCCCTAAGGAACTTGTCCATCTCCGACAAAATAACGTCACCCTCTCCTCCAGGAAAGTCAAGACAAACAAGGAGGATAAGCGTAAAGCCCTGTTCCTCCAATACCCTCAGACTTGCGATCGCCCTTCCGGCCAACTTCAACGCTTCCAATTCCGGCAATTCCTGCGGGTGTCTGAATCGAAGATAGATCGGGATGATGATCGCCTTTTTCATGCTTCCTTGGGCTTGTCCTCTTTCTCAAGGGAAGGAGAAGGCCCGTATAACATCTTTTCAAGATTCTCAACCTTCTTCTTCAAGTCTCTTGATTTAAAGGAATTCTTGACGGCTCTTGGGACCCAAAGCGATAAGATCAGGAGAATGCCTATCCCTACGGATCCTAGGATGGTGTAAATGAAGGAAGTCTCAAATTTCCATGCGAGGAATTTCAACCCCACGAGGGGAGCAGATGAATTTTGGACTGCAAAAATAGCAACCCCAACGGCCACCAGTAATACGAACCAGTAAAAGAATTGCATCTTTCATCCTCCAGATCTAATTTCTGACTCTCTTAATACGCTCAGAATCGCCCCATTCCATGCCTGAGGTCCCGTTTCGTTGATGGTAGTCAAATTCTTAATAGGCGGTAGGACGTCTAGGGAAACATCACCTTTCCCCTTCAGAAAAAATGCGTGATCCACTCTTTCCAACATGGGTAAATCATTAAGAGCATCTCCAACAGCAATCGTCAGAATAGAAGAGAATTCTTTGGAATAAAGTCCCTTCAAAATTTCTACAGCTTTCCCTTTATCATTCTTTCCCAGGATGTGGTGAAATTTTCCCCCCCAGACATAGTTCATCCCCTTCCCTTCGATCTTCTTTCTCACAATCTCGGCTTCCTTCTCTCCACCTTCAATCATAAAAGCTTCGTCATACTCCCTTTTTTTAGCAAACGCGGCCTCTTCCAGGCTCAACCCACAGAGAGAAGCAAGCTCCTCCTCAGAAAGATCGGAAAAGCCCTTTATCCCAATTCCCGTCTCCTTCTTTATGGATTCTAAAACCTCAATGATCCGGAGGTAAAAGGTGCCCAATTCCAGGACGAAATATTCCTCTAATTCCCTGTCATAAGGAAAGGGAAAAGAAAAGTAATCTTTGGGGACAAATATCGCCCCACCATTTTCGGAAACGAAAGGATGGTCGTTTTCTAATTTTTCTCGGTAACGTTCAATCTCCCTCCTTGTTTTACTGCTTGAAAAGATGAGGGGGATACCTTTCAGCCGGATCAGATCGAGGGCAGGCTTTGCAGGCTCAAAGGAATAGGAGTCCCTGTCGAGCAACGTTCCGTCAAGATCGGTAATAATTAAAAGTCTAGGTGTTGTCGTCATCGACGGCATTCTTCAACCTTTCTAAGAAGTCAGGAATAGCAGAGGCAACGCGACTCCAATTGGGGATGAGGGGGATACTGAGAGGGTCTTCTACAAAGGCCTTGCTGGCCAGTTCGATACCCTTCGTAAAAGTATCCACAGCGATCCCCTCTTCATGACGGTCAAAGTCGAGGCCGTTGATAGCCGCATCGTCATGATATTTGGTGATCGCCTCCTGAGCCGTCTTCAAGTAGGTGGCTTTCAATGTCTTTAGCATGCTTTCTGAAAGATCTATCCCTTCACTGGCCAAATTTCGAAAGAGGTTCTTTGCAATGTCCGTTGTCATTCTTAAAAGCCCCTTGCTGGGCTCGTCTGGAGAAAGCTCTTGGTGCTTATGATCATAGTTATCTGTTAAATCCACTTGACAAATCCGTCTCAACGAGCAGTTACGGAAGACCTCTGAAAGGACGCCGATTTCCAACCCCCAATCCCAAGGAATGCGGTTGATCCGTGCCAGGTCTGTGATCATTGAAAACTCCCCTGCCAACGGGTATCGAAAACTATCTAGATAGACTAAGAAGGGAAGGTGCCCTAAAAGCCGTTCCAGAGATCGGATCAGAGGGGTAACAAACAAGCGAGTCACCCTTCCGTGCATCTTATTCGTAACGCGGCTATAATATCCTTTACAAAACTCATATCCCAGATTTGGATTGACGACGGGATAACATAAGCGCGCCAAAAATTCCTCATCGTAACTGACGATATCACAATCATGAAGCACAATCACCTCATTCTTTTCGCTAGCTAAGACATAACCAAAGGCCATCCATACGGAGCGCCCCTTTCCGTCCTCCCCCGCAGAAATATCATTCTTGGTTAAAATGTCATAAAGAGATCGAACTCTTTCCCCATCATTCCAGACCACAATCGTTTCCTGAGGAAGGACAGAGAAGAACTCTTTGGCATGTTCGAACTCCTGCTCATCCGCCCTTCCTAAGGTGACGATCACCTGATTGATATAGTTGACCTTCTGAATCTCCGAAACAATCTTCTTTAAAGCCTTCTCTTTCAATTCTGAATAAAGGGAAGGTAGAACAAGGGCCACGGGATGGTGTCTGGAATAGAACTCTAATTCCATCTCCATTCGTTCCAAATTTGCCTTTTTTAATCGATGGAGTGTTGTGATCACCCCAGGTTGAAAGAAATCGCTCATAGACGAACCCCCTCTCTCCGTCTGCGTTTATCTGTCTCTGTATGAATCGCTTGTAGGCCTTATCCCTTTTTCCGTTCCAGATAGGCCTCGTTTGCCTGGGTCAAATAGCCCTCGAAGAGGATCAGGTCAGGGTGTTGGTCAAAGGTCTCCCATCCCATCACATCAATGCCTTTCTGCTGGGCTTCCACGGGTTTGAAGACGCGGAGAAATGTGACGGGCCTTCCTTCTTGCAACGTCCCTTCACGCTCCACACATCTCATGTCCTTAGAAAGCGTATCCACATCAATCTTATGCACGCTGACCAGATGTCCCCAGGCACCCCCATCGATCTGCTTGACCACTTTCTTTTTGAAAAACCCCATCACACACCTCCTATTCTACCTAAATAAAAAGACAATTACCACTGAAGAGAGATACTCTTCTTTCCTGACATTCACGGTTGTTACTTTTTCATCTGAACCGCGGTTTCCCTCTCCTCGATCCTAACACCTCCTTGACTAAAGTGATGCTTCGACGCCCTGACCTCTTCGCCAATTTGCCGATCTCTGTTAAGGATCTTCCCTTGCGATAGCTTGAAAGGGTCAACAACATGGGCATATTCACTCCTGTCACGACCTCCACCTTCTGGTCTTCCAAAAAGGATAAGCTCAAGTTTGTAGAGGTCCCGCCTAAAATATCGGTCAAAATCACCACACCGTCCCCGTCATTGATCTCCACTATTTTCTGCTGGATCTTTTCTTGAACCTCTTTCGGTTTATCCTTCGGCCAGATCGAAACGCCACCTATTTTCTGCAACCCCCCGACAAGGAACTGAATGGTTGTGACGAAAGCCTCCGCCAACCTTCCATGAGAGACAACGAGAATTCCGACCATTTCTACCCCCTTGCTTTTGCCCTTCTTACTCCTCTCTTGCCAACGGCGGATGAGGATTGAAAGAAGAGAAGACCATTTGATGAATCAACTCTCTCAATTTTTGGAAATGGATTGGTTTCTCTAAATAGGCCGTAGCCCCTCTTTCAAGGGCCCTCCGGTATACTTCTTCACTGCCAAAGGCTGTGATGACAATGATGGGAATCCCAGGTTGAAGTTTTCTTATTCTTGGAAGAATATCCAATCCCGTTAACCCGGGCATCCGGACATCCGTAACGACCAGATCAAAAGGCTCCTTGACCAGTTTCCGAAAGGCTTCGTAACCATCCCCCACTGTATCTGCTTCATAGCCTTCCTCTTCAACAAAATCTCTAAGCAGGGATCTCATCTCCTCATCATCTTCAATAATCAATATTTTGGTAATTGGATTAGAATAATTTGAAGCTTCCATAGATGTTCCTAAGCTTTTTAAGCAAAAGAAATGCCAATAAAAAAATCACAAAATCCTATTGATTTCAATTAATTAGGAGAGTGTAGGAAGTAAGATATCTGGAGAAATAGGGTAAAATGAAACAGCCTGGGGCAAAAAGGGTCAATGAGAATCAAAGGCGCTTCCAGCTATCTATCCATCGGGAGAGGGGGTGCGTCTTTATCAAAGTAAATGATCCTTTCTCCCGGGTGGGAGAGAACATGGAAAAGTAAGAGATAGCGCCTTAGGGATTGAGTGATCAAGAATTTTTCCTTCACATATTCGTAAGCATATTCTCCAATTTTTTGGGCGACATCAGGACGGCTGAGGAGATATCGAATCTGATAAGCAGCTCCTTCGACCGAATGGACAAGAACTCCTGTGAGATCGGGAATGATCTGGGCAGGAATTCCTCCGACAGCACTTCCAATCACTGGCTTCCTCTTCCACATCGCCTCGGATACGGTTAAACCAAATCCTTCCCTGATCGATTTTTGAAGGATGACGGTGGATGCCCTCTGGAGGGCGTTTATTTCAAGGGAGCTGGTTGGAGGGAGGGGGACAATATGAATATCTGGGTCGCCATCGGCTTCGGTTCGAACTTCGTCCAGAACGACCTCACCCTCTGGGTCATCACTCGCTTCCCCGCCTGCCAAGACCAACCGGCAATCGATATATCTCTTTGCCATCCGATAAGCCTTGATCACCCCGATGGGGTCTTTCAGTCGATCAAATCTGGAGATCTGGGTAATCATCGGTTTGTCTCGAGGAATCCGGAGACGCTCTAAAACTTGGTCAATGAATTTTGATTCGAGTTCACAGTTCTTGTCAGAGAGAGGATCGATGGAGGGGAAGAAAAGAAATTGCGGGATGGTTAAGTTTTTCGAAAATCGAGGGGAGGAGAAGAGGGCGATATCATATTGTTCCACATATCCCTTCAAAAAATCCCACACCTCTTCATTGGGATTAGAGATATCGATGTGGCATCTCCAGACCCATTTCGCATCCGTTCGATCTCTCCCCTCAATGCAGACAATGGGCTGAGGATCATGGATGATCAGGACGTCCTGTTCAAGACCGATATATCTCAAATTTTCTCGACTGACTTCTAAAAAAATTTCTTTCATCTTGGGCCGAAAGGAAAACTGCTCACCATGAAGGGCATTATGAATCTTCTTGGTCACTTCAAAAAAATCCTCTCCTCCTTTAATCACCGTCCATTGGGTTGAAATACCGAGATCATTTAAGAGTGGAATTAAGCGATTTAGGATCTCTGCAACCCCGCCCCCGGCGGCGGTGGAGTTGACCATCTTGATCCGTTTTCCCTTTAATTCTTCTGCTAAAAGATAAAGCTCCTCGATCGTCTGCTTTCCTACGATCGGCTCATAACTTGCTAAATGGATGGACATGAGGATCCCAGCTCTTCCTGAATAGATTGAAGAATCATTCTTCGAATTTCCTCCAGGTTGTGAAGATACAGATCGACGGCCTCAATCCGCTGGGCGAGTTTCTCCTTCTCTAGACTGGTTCGAAGCCAATAGGAGAAGTCATTGGTATGGATACCCAATCGGAGCCTCGCTTCAATTAAGTGATAATGAATGGATCGAATTCCAATCTGCCCAATGATTTGATGAAAGTTCTCTAAATTCCGGGCAATATGTTTCGTGGGGGTGACCACACTGATCGATTGGCAGAAGAAAAATGGCGTCTTGCCCGGGCGCCCTTCACACTGGGGATACGTTTGAAGATGATCCTCGACGATCTGTATCATGGACTCCCGTAAGGATCTTATAGAAGTAAAGTCTCGGACATCGAGAGAACCTAACCTTTCGGCCAATACTTCTTCATCCAGAGAAGTCGAAATCCACTGAGCAAAGTCTGAATGATACTTCTCGATGGCAAAGTGCCGTTCCCGATAACTCTGAAAGACATGATAAAAAATCGCTGAACCACTGCACCGCTTCAACAGGGCGAGCAGCTCACTCAAGGTATTCGCCTTCTCTCCAGTCAATTCGACCAGATTGGAAGAGGTGTAAAAATAGAAAGGGTTGACTTCCATTAGCATAACCCATCTACAAAACTGGCGAGCCTGCCTGCGGTAGGCAGGTTTTGCCTAACCTTTAGACACAACACTCTTGCCCTCTACCTCAATCCAAATAACCCTTATTTTTCTCCTTTTAATTTTTTCACCTACGCTTTCACTTCCCGCCCAGCAATCTCCCTCGATCCGATGCCGAAAGCAATCGCTGCTGCCACCGCAATGGAACCCAAAAGGAGACCGAAAGCCAAGCTCAAAATCTCATCAGCGATCCCGAGATGTTGAAGAGCAATGGCCATGCCAAACACTACAATGGTAGTTTATAAGATATACCAAATTGAGTGAATATGGAATCATTTTTAATTCTCCGATCAAAATAGGTCGACATTTCGATAATGAACAGCAACGGCATACCCCTTATCTTCGACAAAAACCCCTTCTCTGTCTTGAAACTGATGATTCAATCCATCCCGAATCTCTCCCAGCGCCTCGATCATTTTTTTATGGACTAACGACTCCATTCCATGCTTAGGCTCGAAAATCTCCAATCCATGATTTCCAACATAATAGATTCCTCTCAGGCCCACCCTGCCACGAATATCTTTAAGGGATCTTCCGCTCACAATGGCCAACAGAACCCTCCCATTTCTTTCCAAGTCCCGGAGGAGGCTCTTCATCTCTTCTGAAAGATGGGCTTCCTCGGGACGGGAGACAATGGGGGTTAGGGTTCCATCAAAGTCTAAGAAGAGAAAAAGACGTTCAGCAACTATGAATCGTTCTAGAATCTTTTTTATTCGATCGAAAAGACAATCCAACACTTCCCCATTCTGTTTTATTATTTATACAGCAATGAAAGGAACGAAATGGCAAAAATACTGCTACAAAAATTGAAGGAGACTCAAGATCAGAGAGAGGGTTCCCATCTATCCACATCCGATTACATTAAACTCCAGCCATAGGAAGTGAAGATAACCTGATCGAGCCCCTCTTCAATATTTTTATCTCATCTCGTGAGCAAAAAAAATACCAAACGGAGATACTTAATTCTTTTGATATTTTAATAAGTTAAAAATTCTACATAGGTTGGAAGAAATAAAAGAAACGGGAAAAATGAAACTCTCCGTGGCGCAATGGGACAACACGGCCTTGTTCTCAGAACCAGATCACGAAGCAAGCAATAACACCATACAAGAGAACAAGCGGAATGATTCTTTTTATCATTTGCCTGAGTCCGGTCATTGGCCCTATATTCGAATCTATTAAGGAACGATAAATATATCCGGCCAGTATCCAGGCGGCAAAGGCCCAGATTATCCCTGCCACAACATCTATAATAATGTGTTGTTTCACAAAAAGAGCGGATATGCTGATCACCACTGCTGTTAGGAAAATGATGACATCGCCAAACTTGTTTAGTCGCTGTCCACGACAAGCGAAAAATACAATCCAGGCAAAGATCACATGAAGGCTGGGTAATTTGTTTGCACCCGGATAAAAATCAATCGCATATTCAAGCGATAATATCCGTTCAGAAAGACTTTGGCCAAGTTCGGGTCTTGGAAAAGCGATAGGAAAAGTTAAATAAACAATGAATGCGGAGAGATTGGCAATAATAATACTGAGAAGTGCGCGATTAAACCGATGCCAATCTTTAATGATGAAAAGCGGCAGCAGCGGAAACATGTAACACAGCAGATAGGGCCAGATGAATTCTGGAATCAGTGGGATCTGTCTATCAATAAAGGAGGTGATATCCTTCGTTGGCAATGTGTTCGCATACCAACCGACAGCCTCAAAAACGATGAGCCAAATGACATAAACGGTGAGGCTGACTTTTAAATAAAACTTACTTTCTTCTTGAATCATCGACCCTATGTTTGCCTGGTTGAATCTCTATCTCTGAAATCTTCGCCGGTGTGGACGATGAATACGAAAGAAAACAATAAGCCCTATGAGAATGAAACCGAAAATACCTCCTCCTACAAGCGGCCAAAGGAGAGAGAGCTCTTTTGGGACTTCGGAGGATGAAAGGAGGGCAATCTCTTTAAGCACGCTTCCTTCGCTTCGAATGGAAACTATTCCAACCCTTTGCCCTTTTTGAATCGGGGCATTTACATATTCTGGCACTTCCGTAGTCAGGGCAACCGATTTTTCCTTCCCTTTTGCCACCGTCACCCATGCCTCTTCGGCTGGAACAAGATAAACCTCGCTCTGTTTGCCTCGGATTACCTTCTGCGGCCCGAGACGGATATCTTTTTCAAATGCTTTTACTGTCGAAAAATTCCTAAATCCATATTCCAGTAGTTTTTGTGCTTCCCGAGCCCTCTGCTCCATTGTCCTGCAACCCATGACCACTGCAATCATCCTCTGACTGTCCCGCTTTGCCGTGACCGCCAGATGATAACCCGATTCCTCGACATATCCAGTGATTAATCCATCAACCCCGATATGCCTCTTGAGAAGAGTATTTCGGTTATGCTGCCGGATGCCATGATGCTCAAAAACCTTGGTGGAATGGAGGACCAGGGCCTCCGGGTGATCTTCGATATAGCGTCGTGCCAGAAGGGTCATATCCAAGGCAGTCATATGCTGGCCCTCTGCAGGCATCCCGTGAGAATTCTTAAATTGAGAATCTACTAATCCAAGGAGTTGGGCTCTCTTATTCATCTCTAAAACGAAGACATCCTCAGATCCTGCCATATATTCAGCCAAAGCCACGCAGGCATCATTTCCCGAGACAATTGCAATCCCCTTCAACAGATCTTCTAATCTTACCCCCTCTCCTACTTTTAGGAACATCTTCGATCCTCCTACCCTCCAGGCCTTTTGGCTCACCGTCACGCGATCTTCCATCTTGAGGTCTCGGGCGCGGATGGTCTCCAAGGCGACATAGAGCGTAAGGATTTTGATGAAACTGGCAGGAGCAATTTTGGATCGTGAATTCTGCTCATAGAGGACTTGGCCAGAGAGAAAATCCATCAGCACGGCAGATGGGGCGCTTATACGAAGACTGGGATGGTGGATCTGAGGAAATGATGCGTAAGGAAAAGCGACCAGACAGATCATTAAAAATAGGGCCAAAATGCAACCTTTTTTTAGAAAAGAATGAATCATGATTTCCTTTTTACCAATAGTCTCATCTTTTTGGCTACAAATCAATAGGCTTATTCGATCTTTGCTTTTCCAAGATTCAACTCCTATAAAAAGAGAGCGGCCCTTGAATTCCTCCCGCGGGATTTAAATGAGTCAGTCCCACCGATTGCGTATTAGGGGTATTAGAATAAAAAATGCAAAAAAAATACCAAACGCTTGAAAACAAATTTTCCTTATATTTCCATGATTTCGATTTATGAAAAGATTGAAAAATTTAAAGAAGGGGAAAAATGCAACACGTCTGTGGCAAGATGGGGCAATGATTCTTAAAAAGAAGGCTATTCTTCTTGAAGTTTTCGGTAAAGGGTTTTCCGATCGAGGCCCAATATTTCCGCCGCCTTCGACTTGTTCCCTCCCACTTCAACGAGTACTCTCTTGATATACTCCTTTTCTAGTTGATTCAGAGTAAACCTTTCCGTCCATGCCTTATCGAAAATCTTCTCCTCCCGTTCCTGGACCATAGGGAGCGGTAAATCATCCGGCGTAATGACTTCGTGTTGGCTCAGGGTGATCGCCCTCTGAATGACGTTTTCCAATTCCCTGACATTTCCTGGCCATGAATAATTCAATAAAATTCTCAGCGCATCCTCCGACACTCCCGAAATAGTCTTATTCAATTCTTTACCAAATCGGTTAATGAAATGCTGAATGAGAAGGGAGATATCCTCTCGTCTCTCTCGAAGGGGGGGCATTTCAATATCGAT
>Ga0209427_10006445_pt1 | contig 13396 bp, 13 predicted proteins | sample DeeMarSWOR136_30_FD_187465 | JGI IMG/M metagenome (GOLD analysis project Ga0209427, IMG submission 187465) | Marine sediment microbial communities from White Oak River estuary, North Carolina - WOR-1-36_30 (SPAdes) (version 2) | ecosystem: Environmental > Aquatic > Marine > Intertidal zone >... | reverse complement strand
ACACCTTTTTTAATAAAGCATTTGTGAAGCCAAAATCTTAAACGGAAAACACGCCTACAACTCAGAATCAAGGGTTACAATTCTGACGAATTACATGAAAACAACTGCGTAGGGGAATTGCTATGACGTTATAAAAAGGGAGAGATAGGAAAAATCAAACAACAGTTCAGCTAATATACTATTTCGCGCATTGTTCTTCCTTCAGTGGGCTAGTTGGCGAAAAACCAAACCCGTGCAGAAGCGGATTTACCTCTTCAAATACGAGTTTCAGTAGGCTCAGCTATCATTCTCGGGCTTTTAGAGGGGAAACTTGATGTTGCGCCCACAACCGCTTACCTGATGACGTATAAATCGGGCAAGTGCACCGCCAACTGCCTATTTTGCCCGCAAGCAAGAACCAGTCAAAGCCCAGCAGAACTACTCTCACGGATTTCCTGGCCTGCTTTTGCCACCCATATTGTTCTCCAAAGAATCAGAAACGCCTATGCCACCCAACAAATAAAACGCGTTTGCATCCAAGCCTTAAACTATCCAGAAGCAATCACTCACATCTCAGCACTAGTCACGACCATGAAGAACCAGGTAACAGTCCCCATTTCGGTTTCATGCCAACCCCTAAACACACAGAACATAATACGGTTAGCGGAGGCAGGTGTAGACAGAATAAGCATAGCTTTGGACGCCATAACCAAAAAACTGTTTATCAAAATCAAAGGCGCAGAAGCAAACGGGCCATACAGCTGGAACGAACAAATCAGGCAACTCCGTGAGTCTGTCAGCATATTCGGAAAAGGAAACGTCAGTACCCACCTAATCATCGGCTTAGGCGAAACTGAAAAAGAAGCTGCCCATCTAATCCAACAATGCACAGAGATATGTGTATCTCCAGCTCTTTTCGCCTTCACGCCAATTCGTGGAACAGCATTGGAAAGCAAGCGTCAGCCTCATCTAGCTTCTTATAGGCGTGTTCAGCTCGCCAGATACCTGATCGTAAATGGCTATGCAAGCTTCAGTAACATGATTTTCGACGCAGATGACAAAATTACGGGCTTCGGCATGGAAAAGGAACAACTAACGCGGATAGTGGAAATCGGAAAGCCGTTCCTTACCTCAGGATGCCCAGATTGCAATCGCCCATTCTACAATGAAAAACCAAGCGGACCAATCTACAACTACCCTCGAAACATACGTAGCGAAGAAATATCGGCGATAAAACAACAGCTGAGCTAAAAGACTTAACAAGCAAGTTTCAATTGGTTCGCGAGCTATCTTTTTGTTCAGTTTCTTTCTTGCAGCCTAGGTTTCTGCCTAGTTATTTGTTCGACCAAACGCCAAAAATCCCACATCGTAAAGCCTTTTCGAAGGTCTTTCATGAGCTTTTTCACCTGATAAAAAGTCATCTGAGATTCACCTTTATCCAACCTCTCCTGAGGACCTTTAATGTGTCTAAACAACTCATCCATTTGACGAGGCGAAGCACGAATACCCGCTTTCTCTAAAAGCTGTTGAATAAACGTCTGCTCCGTGTTCCTGCCAATAAACAGCGTAGGCTCACGTGCAACAATCTCAGGGGGAAAAGGCTCAAAAAGCAAAGGATGCGCATGCATCTCCTCCAACTCCTGATCCACTTCATGAGCAAAAATACCATCCCCCACAATCGGCTTATGAAATTGAATTGGCAACGCAAATGCCTTTTCAGCCGACTGCGCAAGCCTATAAACCCTTCCCAAATCAACACCAGTGTCAATGTCAAAGAGCAACTCCAACGAAGTAGCAACCTCCTCCAAAGGTGCCAATCCAGCACGCTCCCCAAAACCCGCGATACATGTATGCAAATAAGTCACACCCTCCTCAACCGCCGCCAAAGTATTCGCAGTCGCCAAACCAAAATCATTGTGACAGTGAACCGAAAGCTCCACTTTCTCCCTTACCTCTTCAGGCAAGTCATCTCGGACATGCGACATGAGATACCGCATAGTAAGTGGCCTCAAAAATCCAACGCTATCAGCAACAGCCAGTTTTTCCGCGCCAGCATCGGCAGTGGCCTTAAAAATCTTAATTATATCCTCAAGCAGTGTTCTCGAACCATCTATAAGCGTAAAATTCACCTTCGCTCCGCGATCTCTCGCATACTTAATACTCTCAACAGTTTGCTCCAAGGCCTCCTGCTTAGACATTTTCAACCTGTACTTGAGGTTAAGCCCATTAAACGGTGTTTCAACAGTAATTTCCTTTACACCACACTCCAAACACGCATCCACACTTTTTTTTGTACCTTCCGCCGAAGCCGTCAAGGTCGCGTTCCTGAAAGTTTCATTTACAATGCGTTTAATATTATGTTTCTCACCCTCAGACAAAGCTGGAAAACCAACGTTGATCACGGAAACGCCAGCATCATCCATCAACTTGGCGATTTTAACCTGCTCCACGTAAGTTAAAAACACTGTAGGAGCCTTCAAAGCCTCCCGGAAAGTCTCATCCCAAATGAAAACTCTCTTAGGAAGTTTCGGTGGCAAATTTTTTCTCAAACGATTATAGTTTGCGATGAGTCCTTGAGCTTCAAGCTTTTTAAATATCGTTTTTCTCATTAAAGCACAATCCCGCAACGCAACATGAATTCAATTTGATTTATCTGCAGATTCATATATAAAAATTGAATATTCACTCGAAATCCGGCGGGAACATACAAGCTTCATAAGGCTTAGGTGTCAACAACAGCATAGGCAAAGCTGGCAGGCAAAAATACCAATTAGCAGTATTAAAAATATCATGGATCAAATAAGATAATTAGAAGACGAATTAGGAAACTTCAATTGAAACGAAGAACTCAAAAACATGACTGACGCGAAAGCTAAAACCCTGAAAAGCGAAATCAACAAGCGAAGAGACGAAGTGAAAGAACTGCGCTTTCTCTTATGCGGAGAAAATGACGAATGCTATTTGTATCGGAATAAGACAAAACAAGCGAAACATCTGTAGAATGATTGTTTTTAGGGTTACACTTTTTTCTATGTTGTAGAACAGTTAACCTATTCTGCGGAAAAGATTAGGAAAGCAAAATGTCAAAGTTGAATAAATTGTTTTGACCTACTTCTTCTTGGCTTCTTGGAAAAGCTTTTTCACTGCACTGATTCGTGCTTTCTGCGCTAGCACATCACTCGTAACCAGAGTTAAAGCCTCTTCAGGACACCACTTAATGCATTGAGGTTCACCCTCATCTTTGCATAAGTCACACACATGAACAACCTTGGATTCGGGATGCAGCATTATTGCGCCGTAGTCGCAAGCTTCTATGCACCATCCGCAACCGTTGCACTTGTCCGCGTCCAACATTACAGTTCCAGTTTCTTCCGACTGCGTCAAAGCATCACGTGGACAAGCTGCAACGCATGGTGGATCTTCACAACGCCTACACGTGACAGCCATATTCGCTAGCTGATTTACGCGCACAACGCGTATGCGTGATTTCAAGGGATTGAAAGCTTTCTCTTTAGTCCATGAACAAGCGTACTCGCAGATTTGGCAGCCCACACATTTGTCTGGGTCAGCTGAAACGAACTTTCGTTCATGAATCTTCACCATCTATTCTAAGCCTCCTGTTTCCCTTCAACAATGTTTGACAAGCTATCCATACCAAGCTGAAAGAGCTTGACCTTTGTGGGAATACCTTCCAGCGTCCACCCACGAGATTCGTAGTAGTCATCTAGCAACAAGTCCAGTTCTTCCTGGGTCACCACAGCGCCTTTTACAGGTCCTTCGTCAGGTATCGGCATGTTCATGACCTTCCACGGTAAAGTGTCATCTTTCCTGCCTAAGCCTTCCCTGATATTGATTAGCCTAGCAATCGTGTTAATTCTCTCTCCTGATTTCTTCAGCTCTTCAGCGGTGATGTCAAATCCCGTTACTAAATTGTATAGCTTTGCCATTTCAACCAGACCCTTGTAGTAGGTGCCTCTTGAGAACTTGCATATAATAAGTGAATCAATGACCGCGTAATTGTCTTCCATATCTCTAACCATCTTTCCCCTACCTTTTTCTGCCTTCAAACGGTCAACCTTGCCTTTAACATCAAAGGCGTAAGCGCCATGCCTATTGTGGTCTGCCCCTCGGAAGGAAACGGCAAATCCTAAAGCTGCGGTTTTGAGGCAACGCAAATCGTAGCCTGTGACTTCCAAGCCTTTAATGTGTTGAGCTAGTTTCTCGGCTCCTTTTCCTATTTTCTTTGCTGCGATTCTTACTCCTTCAGCGAGGATATCGCCTATGCCTTCGCGCTTTCCCATTAATTCCAGAAGCTTAAGAAGCGCTTCGGAGTTACCAAAGTTAGCTTCGATTCCACCAAATTCTTTTTGCGTCAAAATGCCTTTTTCGTAACAGTCCATGGCAAAACCAGCAATGACTCCAGCGCTTATGGCGTCCATGCCGTAGTAGTTGGCTAGTTCCATACCTTTTACAATCTGGTCCAAACTGTCTATTCCGCAGTAGGGCCCCATCGCCCATAGAGTTTCATATTCCATCCGTGTCATGGTTCCCTTGTAGGGTCCTTCTGGGACTACGACTTCGTGTTCGCAACGCATGGCACAGGAGCTGCAGCCTAAAATTTTCACCACGAATTTCTCGTTTAGGACTTCTCCACTTACCTTGTCTGCTCCTTCGAAATGCGCATTATTATAATTACGGGTTGGCATACAATACAACGCATTGTGAACTAGCACGTTTTCGGGTGTGCCAAGAGTTCTATACTTTTGTGTCGCTGGACCCTTCATCCTCTCATGGAACTCTTGAACCATGTCCATGAACTCTTCTGACTTCGCTGGAACTATGTCCTGCGTTCCCCGCACAGCTATCGCCTTTAGGTTTTTGGCCCCCATGACGGCGCCTAGTCCAGTGCGCCCAGCAGCGCGTGTCTTCTCGTTTATAATACATGCTATTCGCGAGAGTTTTTCGCCAGCCAAACCGATTGCTGCGACGCGTATATAATAGTCTCCAATGTCTTCTTTAATGGTTTCTTCGGTTTCGGATGGTGACATGCCCATTAGGTGTGAAGCGTCTAGCAGTTGCACGGAATCGTCGTCTATCCATAAGTAAATGAACTTCTCGGATTTCCCTTTGAGAATGATCGCATCGTAACCTGCTCTTTTCATTTCTGCGCCAAAAGTTCCGTGTGCTACCGCTTCGCCTATTGCGAAGGTTTCGGGCGACTTGGCTACGAATGCGTGACCGTTTCCTCCTGTGGGGAACATTGTTCCTGATATTGGACCTAACGCTAAAACTAGCGGGTTTTCTGGGCTGAAGGGGTCTACGCCCTGTTTGGAGTTGTCTAGCCATAGGCGCATGCCTAAGCCAATTCCACCAATGTATTTTTTAGCGTATTCGGTGTTTAGTTTTTCCATGCGGGTTTTCCCCGTGCTTAGGTCAACGTAGAGAATGCGACCGGCGTAACCGTGCAAACCTTTTTTCCTCCGTTTTTGTGAAATTATTAGTCCAATGAAAACTATATTAACTTAATGGGTTTGGCTGTTGAAAGCTTATGTGCGATTGCACATATTTTGCGGGCGGTGATTGCGAGTTTTGCTTAGCTTTAGTTTGGGATTTTGTCGGTTGTTAGACGGCACTTTGGAGTTTAGTGTGCTCTTAGGCCTAGAACAGTCTACGACCCCACTTTGATCAGATTGAGCATGTAAAAAGCGATTGGCGCTTTAATGCTCTGAGGCAGTATCCTCCCTTTAAATACTTGAATTTAATTGCAGAACGAGTTTAACTTTCTACTTTAAGTGAGCTTTGTCACGGTTTGGAGAGTTTTTTCTGCAGTGGAGACACAGAAGAGCAAATCATCAATGGTGACGATGAACGTGGCAAGTTTTCCTTCAGTCTTAACCTCTGTGAAAACGCTGCTGCCTTTGGGTATGGTTTTAATCGATAGCCCTTTAGGGGTTTTAAAATTGTCCGGGGAAACTGCTTTAGCTATAGCATCAGCGGTTTTTGGGTCGGTGTACTCAATCTTTATCGTTGCTTCCAATTTCTTCGCCTTTCAACTGTTTTCCCACCAATTCGTTAACAGTTTTTAGGAAATTTTCAACTTGGTCTATGGGAACTTGGGCACCTGCAGCTACGTTGTGTCCTCCGCCCTTTCCGCCGCAATTCTCTGATGCGACGCGCATGACATCGCTGAGGTTGACGCCTCTGCTGAGCGCTACTTCGGTGGTTCTGGCTGAAAATTTTGCTGCGTTCTCCTCTTCGATGTTCGAGAAGGCTATAAGTGGCTTTTCAGGGTTTTCAAGTCCAGAAACTAGTATGGATGAGATGGTGCCGACTATCTTCTCGTTTATGAAACTCCCTCCAGAAACAATGTAAATGTGCTCTAGCTCCTTCATGCGTTCGGGTTCTTCCATCACCCATCCCAGGTACTTGCTAATGTTTCGCCTGTAATCCTCTAAGACCCTGTTAGCTTCTTCTAGTGCTGAGGCTCTGTCGCCCATACAAATGGCAATGCCGAGGCTAGGCCTGTCCAAGCGTCCCGTAGAGTTCAGCACTACGGCGAATTCTCGTGCGTCCCGAAGCGGAGTCCACGGCTCCTCGCGGACTAAAACGTAAATGTTGCCAATAAGGTTCTCTACGTCAGCAAGCAATCCCCTCGAAATCAGGTAGTCCGCAAGCGCTGAGCACAACTTTTTCTTTTCGTCCTCCGATAAGTCTCTGAGGGCGCGCCATCTCTCACCTTCTTTGGGCTTAATGTCCAAGCTATCCAGAAAAGCCAGACTCTTGTCTTCTTCCCCGCTTATGCCCGGAATGAAAGGTGTGGTCGTGGCGGCAAGAGCCTTGTGAATCGGGCGCGTTTCTCTGCCGAAAAAGGTTAAGTCCTTCTCCACCTTAACAAGCTTCGCGTCTACAGCATCTTTAACTATCATCTCGTTTAAGCCGCAGAGCTTTCTATTCTCATTTTTATCCTGCATGTCGCCCAAAGCCCCGACCAACGCTATCGGAGCCAAATCCAAGTTCTCCGCACTGACCGCCTTCGCCGCAAAATAGGCGACCCCAGAGCCGCTGACCTCAGTGGCGCCGTCAATGCCATACAAATGCGGATTCACCTGAAGGAAATTTTCGTTTTTCACCTTGCCAGTTATCTGATGGTGATCCAAGATTAAAAATTTAACTTTTGGAACCTTCTCGTTAAGTAGATCGAGGTAACCGCTTCCGAAATCCGTTAGAATAACGAGTTGTGGCTTGTCAGCGATTATTTCGCCTATGATTTTCTCGTCAACCCACTGCATCACCCTCAGTCTGAAGCGCGCATCAAGTCTGACTAAGGCTTTCCCGATTATCGCTGCAGCTGCTACACCGTCGGCATCTAAATGTGAGAAAACATATATTGTTTCGCCTTTCTCAACGGTTTCTAAGATAGCCTCGGCAGCTTGTGCAGCTGACGCCAAAAACTTTTCTGTTGGTGTTTGCTCTTTAGCCATGGCGATTCACTCTTTGCCTAAAGACACGTTAAGATTTAAAGTTGGCGCTCTCCTTCGAAGAAACCGCAAAACCTTTTGGGCATATCAGGTTATAGATGCAACTTTAGCTTTATACTTCCAGTTCTTGGGCAGAACGCCTTCCCGTTTGTAATACCTTGAAAGCTTGTGGATTCTCGCTTCAATAACCTGCATTGAGCGCTTATTATGCAAGTCCTTCTTGTTTTTGTCCATGTGAACCGCAAGCCCCTGTGCCTTTTTAACCAAGTTAGCAAGGTCTTCAGGCATCGAAGGCGCCATTCCTGCAGCTTCAAGTATGTCGCTTATGCTTCTTCCCGTTATGGGCTTCACTAGTGGAATTGCATATTGGTCCCTGAGAATGGTGCCTATCTTGCTGAGTGAATGACCCTCCTTCGCCAGTTTGATAACGAAAGCTTCCACTTCCTCTGGCTGGTACTTGCACCAGCTTGGGGGACGCCGGCTGACAGGTCTTGTTGAATGCGATCTTCCTTTTTCCTTCTTTGGCATCTATACACCTTAGGCACTATGACCCACGGTATACGAATATTTAAAACTAGTGGGTGCCGCGCGTCGTTGGCGCTTCAGCGCCATGCAAGACACTAGCCATTTTGACTGATGATGAAAAAAATTCTTATCCTAATACTTTCAACTTTAATTCAGCAAGAAAGTGGCACATGCGCCTGCAATTTTGGGTGAAAAAAGTTTGGAGGGGCCCCCTTTACGGCTTATTGCCGAAAAGTTATCTCGACTAATAGGCGAATTCGTTGCTGAGGTTAGTGGTAACTCAAAAATTCAACAGAAACGGCTTCAAGGACAGAAGGTCTTGGACGTTTTCAGCTGGGGAAAAAATTTGTTTCTGCAGTTCCCAGAGTTTTCCTTGAAAGTTCATTTTCTTATGTTCGGTAGTTATCGCTTTAATGAAGAAAGAAAAGGCGTGGTTCCAAGACTTTCAATTGTGTTTTCCCAAGATACATTGAATTTGTATAATTGTTCCGTAAAGATACTTAGTAATTCCGACGTTAAGGAATTGTTTGACAAAGAATTAGATATAATGTCTGATAACTGGAACCAGACAAAAACTATTGGTTTGATGTTAAACCTGAGTAAAGCCTTAATTTGTGACGTGCTCTTGGACCAAAAAGTGTTTGGTGGAGTAGGAAATATTATTAAAAATGAAGCCTTGTTCAGGGGCAGGGTTCACCCGCTCAGTGTTATTCAGAAAATTCCAAGAAAGAAACTTGAAGATGTTGCTAACGAAGCACGAAAGTTCTCTTTAAGCTTCTATCGAGCGGTAAAGAAAGTTGAAAGCATCAAGTCTCAACTAGTTGTCTATGGCAAGAGACAGTGTCCTCAATGTGGAGAAAAAGTCGTATTTCAAAAGACTGGAAGAACTAATCGAATAAGCTATTTTTGTCCTTCCCACCAAAAGTTTTATGGATAACTTTTTGGGATTAGAAATAATAAGTTTTTATGCTTTACAATAGACGACCTCATACGTTCAACCATAGGGTTTGCTGGGTCTCTACAGCCAAATTAAAAAAAGAGTAGATTTGGAGTTTAAAATGGTGCAAATACTCCAATGAATACAAGCCACGCGAGGGCTGTTTTGGCAACAAAGCTTAATATGATGTATACTCGTTCGCCGTAAAGGTAGTCCTTCCAGCGGCCTACTCCTTTGTATTGAAGCACCATGTTGAGGGCGAAGACATTGAATACCGCAAAGTAAATGAAAAATATCGAGTACACAAACGCTGGAGGCTCAACCCCTGTTGACATAATCGCAGCTACGAAATACGCGAATAGCACCACCCACGGAACGCCTCCAGAAATGCAGCCCACCAGAAAAGCTGACCAAGAAGTTTTTTCGGTGCTCTGATTCACCAACTCCATGAAGTACCCAAACATGATCATCATTGCGTTCAACACGAAAATCATGACGAGCGACCAGAAGTCCCAGACACCCACAAAAGTAGAAATTAGTACAATCATTATCGAACTGGAGAAAGCGTACTCATACCATCGATACGGATTCATTCCCTTCTTCAAGTTTTCGTTGTAATTCTTGTTTTTTGGAAAAGCTATCAGAAAATGTGCTATAGCAGAAAGCAATGGAAAAGACGCAACTATTACGCCTAAATAGCTGAGCGTAAACCAGACCTGGGGGTCCGGAGCGATGTTGAATGGGGGTCCAGTGGTTATTTCGAGTTTCAAGTAGAATGTGTATATGTCTCGTTCCCAAGTTAGAAGTGTACCTAAAGCTAGCATTATTAAACCCTGCGATAAGTGCAAGATTCCGGCGCCTAAGTTGAACTTTTTCAAGTAGCTGAAAGAAATGGTTGATTTTTGTATTATCTCCTGTCTTTCTCTATAATTCAACCAATCACCTCCCAAGAAAAGGCATTTGACTATTTTACCCATTTGTGCAAATTTGTTTTTAAGCTTAATTAAGACAAAAAACAGCAATGATGAGTTGAAAAGAACCAATATATTTTGGCTCCTTCTAATAATGATATTATGGTCGAACAGGCAAAATACGAAATACTAAAGAAAATTGGCAAGACAGAGATCAGGCGTTACCCTCGTTTAGTGATTGCCAGAGTTGATGGCTACGGCGACGGCGGGTTCAACCTTCTATTCCGTTTCATCACAGGAAATAACCAGAAGAAATTAGATATCGCAATGACCGCTCCGGTTGTTTCAGAGCAAATAGCCATGACTGCACCCGTATTATCTGAAACTGGCTCAATTGCTTTCATAATGCCTGAAGGTTTTACGGTGGAAACCACTCCTATGCCTTTTGATGACCGCGTGAAGATCGAGGAAATACCTGAAAGAGTTGTGGCAACGCTGAGGTTTTCTGGTCGTTGGTCTAACTCAATTTTCAAAAAGAAATCCAAAGAAATGCTGAAAGAACTGACTGAAGCAGGAATAAAGACTGCTGGCAATGTGTTTTCGATGCGGTATAATGGACCTTTCACTCCGTGGTTCCTGCGTAGAAACGAAGTGGCTGTAACGATTGAATCTGAATTATAATCATCGGTCACATTTGGTGGTATTGTGTCCTCAGTTAAATGCAAGTTGCTTAGCTAAGGTTTGGATGTTATTTTGGAAAGAACTTGTTTAATTATGCGTTTATCATGAAGGACATAAAGTAGAATTGAACTTCGATTTGTTCATTTATGTTGAATTAGTAGCTCAAATCATATAGTTTGGTGCAATTCCCGTTTGTAAAACGCCACATAATTAAGTCCCATACTCGCAATAATTGCAGACTGGTTTTGTCGAGTGATGACTATGCTAAAAAAGGAGAAGATGCAAAATAATTGTGGAAGGTGCCCTTAAGTGACGAAAGTGAAGATGCCCAAAATGAAAGAAAACGAGATCGAAAAACTTGTCAGCGAACAATTCCTTTGCCGAATAGCTTTTAGAGGTGACTTGCAACCCTACATAGCGCCTTTTCAGTATGTCGTGGTTAATGGTATCCTTTATTTTCATTTCACCAACTACGGAAAGAAGATGAAGTTCTTTAGGCGAGGAACCCCAGTTTGCGTGGAAATAGAACGGTATACCCCAAATCTTAGCGAATACGAGTTTGCAGTTCTGACAGGGAATCTAAAGTTGGTGGAGAATCGAGAAGAGAGGAAAAAGGCCATAAAAAAGATGGCTGAAGCAGGCAAACAGAAACTTTCCCCTAACTTTCTGGTAGCGCATGGCTTTTCCCAAGGCTCGAATTGGGATGTTTTTAACGCAGAAAAGCCGATTTTAATATTAAAGTTGGATGGCGTAATAGAAAAGACAGGTCTAAAGTCGCCATAATTGTTATGATGTGAGCCAGCCCCGTTTGTAACAAAACACCGCTCAACTTGAGACTAGCTGCGCCACACTATAGAATTATTAGGTGACCATATCTTAGATAAGAATTTCTTACTATAATTATCAATCTTGCTTTTTTTCCATTGGGAGATAACATTTAGGAAAAGAAATTCCAGTTCTTTACACTTCTAATGAAGCTTTTTGTACCATTCAGCAAATTTTCGGACAGCCTTTGCGCGGTGAGAAAAACCATTTTTCTCTTCAAGAGTCATCTCTGCAAATGTCTTGGTGCTCTTGAAAGGTCTGAATATGGGATCGAATCCGAAACCTGATTTTCCACTTTTGCTACGCTCGTCGACGGTTATTTCTCCTTCTGTTGCCCCCTCAAAAATCATGGGAGCCTTGGCTTCGCTATCACAGAACGCCATGGCTGATCGGAAAACGGCTTTTCTGTCTTTCACGTTTTTCATTAGCTTCAGCAAGCCGCCATTGCCTATTGTTTTGTAGGCGTAAGCCGCATAGGGGCCTGGAAAACCATTCAGCGCTTCTATCAAGAGCCCAGCATCCTCCACGATTATGGGCATATGGCACTGGTTGAACGCTTCCCGAACGCTTGCCTGTGCGATTTCCACGAGGCTGTCGCTTTGGATTTCCGAGTTCTTCACCCTAAGCATGCCAACTGCGATGTCAAACCCTGTCAGTATGCTACGAGCTTCATCAAACTTGTGAATGTTACCCGTCGCGAAGAAAACGACTCTGCCTTGTGGCTGGGACTTCGCTTTACGCCTGTTTCCTCTCATCAATGTAGCGACCTCGCTTTTCTATTTCACGGATTTTCTCAAAAACTTTTTCTGCATCTTCTTCACCTAAAACCGCAAGGTACCCCTTCCACACGTGCTTGAAGCATTCTTCCGCGAACTTGTAATGAGTACTTTGCAATGCACGTTTCATCAAGTGCAAATCCACCCCTCTAGCTTCAACCTCAGTGTTTTTCTCACCTAATCCAAAATCAATTAAAAAAATCTTGCCCTCCTCATTCAAAATCATATTAGAAGTTGTCAGGTCGCCATGAACCACCCCATGCTTGTGAAGCTTTCCAATCAACCTGCCAATACTAATGCATAACTCTCGCCTTTCCTTTTTCAAAATACCGGCCAAAACCTGCTTCACTTGCTTGCCATTCACAAACTCCATCGTCACTGAAGCTTGCTTCATGTCCACAAGATAAATCGTAGGCGTCGGCACTCCAGCCAATTTAGCCTCGTGCATAAGCTGTGGCTCGTGTGATGTTCGGTAGCTTCGAATTTTCGCGTCAAGTTCAGCTGGACGATAGCGTTTTGGAAGCCGCGTTTTGACTACCACCTTGCGCCCATGCCAATCAGCCAGAAAGAGGCTAGCCTCTGCTCCCTTCTTGAGCAGTTTTTGCGAATCTACTTTATCCATGGAATATCAACCTTTTCTAAACGCCACCGCAATTTTACATAACTCTTCTCGATCGGCGTAACCAAGCCATGTGTGTAGGCTAAAACTCCGGTCCAAGCGATCATGGCGCCGTTATCCGTTGCAAACTGACGCGGCACTACATTGATCTTTGCGTCGTGCTCCTCGGCAATAGAGCAAAGCATTGACTGGAGGCGCTTATTGGCTGCGACTCCGCCGGTTAGGAGAACCTCTTTCTTCTCGGTGTGCGCCAACGCTCTTTCGGTGACCTCTGTTACCATGGAAAACGCGTGTTCCTGAATGCTGTAGCAGATGTCCTCCAGTTGGCACTCGCCTTTGTGGAGCAGGGTTGTTGCAGCTGTTAGTAGACCACTCAGAGACACATCCATGCCTTTCACCACGTAGGGTAGCGAAACCAGTTTTTTGCCATCAGCAGCTAATTGTTCAAGCGTGGCGCCTAGCGACATGCCTTGCTTGTGCTTTAGCTCTGCCTCTCTCGCAAAAACGTCCAAGCAGTTGCCAAGCGCTATGTCTAGGGTTTCGCCGAAAATCCTGTAACGTCCAGCCTCGAAGGCTGAGACGAGGGTGTTGCCGCCGGAAACATAAAGTGTAACCGGATTCAAGGCTCCAGTTTTGAGCTTTCCAATTTCAATGTGAGCTAAAGA
>Ga0209427_10006444_pt1 | contig 13396 bp, 7 predicted proteins | sample DeeMarSWOR136_30_FD_187465 | JGI IMG/M metagenome (GOLD analysis project Ga0209427, IMG submission 187465) | Marine sediment microbial communities from White Oak River estuary, North Carolina - WOR-1-36_30 (SPAdes) (version 2) | ecosystem: Environmental > Aquatic > Marine > Intertidal zone >... | reverse complement strand
GAGGCATCAACCCTGTCGGACGCAAAGGCGACCTGGGCCAGGCCTTGCTCTTCAACGTTGGTGACATTCCTGTACCGCCAGACTCCGCCCGCATGGACATACAAGCGTCGAAGCGCACTGGTGAAGTAGTGATCCAGCAGAATATGTTTCGCCTGACCGCTTCCCGCAGCAGCGAATAAGGTTTCAAGGGTTTCTGTAGCGGCCATTTCTTCTACCGGCGGACCAGCCGCCTCCATACTTTGCGCAATCTCTGCCTCTCTTTCCGCCAACTGCCGTTCTACTTCTGCTGTTACTTCGTTCATTTTATGTCTCCTTAGATTTTCATAAATTTAGCTAAAATCTTTTCTTTGGTAAACTCACTACAAGCCGAAAAGAACCTTACCTTGCTTTCTTCGTATATCTTGAATCATTTCAATGTTACCACCTACTTTTACAAAGACCATCAAGATAACGGAAAATGCCCGTTTGTTTATGGAGTCTTCCACGCCCGGACCATGGTAATCTGGTTTTTCTCCCAGCAGACATACACCTTGTCCGCCGCGAACAGTTCCTGAGCAATCCCGGCAAGGTCGGCATCAGAGATATTCTTGTACCGCCATTCTCCTCCAGCATAGGCCCAGAGACGCACGATGCCTCCAAAGTACTTATCGACCAATATGTGCTCTGCAAATCCACAGCCTGTCACAGGTTTCACTTCGGGATCACAGGTATAGAACGCCCAGCTACTGTCTATTTTCAGATCGACTTGACCGTATTTGATACGGCAGTACCCCTGCTCACCCCAGCCTGTACCCCAACTGTTCTTGATAATCCAGCATTGCTGGCTGTCATCGTAACCCACAACACAGATACAGTGATAACCTCTCAAGGTGCTGCCGGATGTCTTCACGTAGATTCCGCTTTTGTACGAAGAGAAATCGCTATAGACAGCCATGCCAGCCACGACAGGTCCTATTGTGGCAATGGCATTCTTACGGGCTTGCATGCTGCTGTGACTGGTGAAGCTTAGGATTTTTACCAGACGCGATTGCCAATCGCTGCAGCGATTGCTGCACGGCATGTTCGTGGCTTGATACGGGAAACAGGCCTCGTCGGTCACACCGGTACTCTTGGCGTAGTCAAGACCTGAAGTCAGCCCCCAGCCGCTGCAGCTTCCGCCCCCACAGAATAGGCAGAACGCTTCGGAGAGATCAACGTTCAGGTTAGGGTCCTGGGATTTGATGCGCATGTTGGATTCGATAGTTGCGCAGGTACCGAAAGCGACACACGATCCACACGGCCCTTGATCTTTAACCGGAGTGACATAATTCTTTCCACCGACATTCCGCCAGTCCTTGGCGGTCGGGGCAGCAAACCGAACTGCGAAGTCAGGGGCGCTCATCTCGTCCGCCGTTTCTTTCTTCACGGCAGCCGCCATTTTCTTCATTTCGGACTCCGTGACAATCAACCCCAGATACTTCTTCTGTTCCGAGGGCGAAAGTACAGAGATGGGCGTCTCTGCAGGCTCCCAACTTAAGCCTTCTTCACGGATCATTGCCGATATCTCAGGCACCGACAGTTCGTCCTGTTTCTTCTTCACCTTCTTCTTGCGTTTTTTCTTTGCCATGACATAGTTCTCCTTAATTGTAAAATTGAAACTGTTATCTATTAAATGATTCAGTATCTCGAAAGCAACTAACAGAATCATTCTCTCGTTTTTCAAAATTAGTGGACAAAGCTACAGAAAACAAGCTGGGTCTTTCCCTTGTAGACATCAGGGTTTTCCCTACAAACTCTTTCAGTCCTCAGGCTAATCTGATTCCGGGAACTAATAACCATCCGGGCGATGCGTGGAGTAAACGGCCCGGCTGCCTTGGACAGGTATATGTCCGGCGGTAGGTGAAATCTGGAGGTCGAGCGAGTATGGGAGCCTCAAGTTATTTCGACTTAGAGCAGCTTATCAATGCGTGGACGAAGGTTCTCTATGGCAACAACTGTTTCGTCGATTAGCGCGGCAACTTTCTTATCGCTCGCATTTTTCTTGAGAGAATCTTTGAGCTTTTTGAAAGAGTTGATCATCACTATAGCTCACGTACACTTTTAATTAGATATTGGATTTCCACCGCTGCTTCCAGCAGTGATGTTGTGCTTACAGGCCGCCTGTTCTTCAAAGCGTTGACTACCTGTTTATGTGATGTGACCCCCGCTGCTTCGGCAAATTCCTGAATCGAGTCTGCCAGCTCACTACCGGCCTGAGCACCTTGATTGCCGGAACTGACGATTGCTTCAAGCGAATCGGAATAAGCAACGATGGCTTCAACAGAATAATTAGTGTCTTTTTCATTGCCCCGGTTCTTTCACTTGTATCCTGTCTGTCTCTCGGCATTAGCAGAATAGACAAAATAATAGGTCATATTTTTTTCTTTAATATTCCTTCAATAAACGCAGAAACTATGAAACATACTACTCCAGCAAAAATAGCATTATTTGATGATATAAAGCCCAATCCTGCAGCCAACATCAATATGCTTCCAAGTAACATCAGAATTATTGGGATAGCACTTATCGCCTGCTCATGCATTTCAGCCATCTCCATTCAGAAGAATCGAGTCGCATCAAGGCCGGACCACGCACCATCTCGCCGGTAGATGCAAAACCACTATGTCTTCAATACGATCTGAATCTATTCTCCCTCCCCTATAGGCTCCTTTGATGTTCCGAGGAAAGCTCGGTTCTGAACAAAATAAATGTACACCGGTTTTTCGTTTCGCAGTACGTCCAGTACATTCTGGAACATGGTAGAAGGCAAATGCATCCTAATAATGCCACCACTCTCATAATCGTTCTCAAAGAACATTCCTGGATCATTGAACCTTATCCATGCCAATGTCTTACCATTAGCATCACTTAACTGAATTTGAACACGATTTGTCTGGTAACCAGAAGGGCTGCCATAGAACAGCACACTATAGCTTTCCACTACTTTTGCCATGATATATACCTCCTTTTCTGGATATGGTTGGCAACGTTAACCTTCCGACAAAGTAATAAATCTCCTTCTTCATAAACGACTTCACTCCATGATTCTTCCTCTCTTGAAACTCTCATTCTTTCATAACGGCATCACCTCCTTTTTATGTGAAGCCTAACGCAAAGTTTGGGCCGAAAAGGGTTTAGGAGCACTTAACTTTCTACTAAAAAAGAACCTTTGAGAGAGTACAAAACTAAACCAGAGAACCTGCGCCATTTGTCGGCTCCAAACAATGTTAGGCGGTTTCCTCTGCGCAACCAGATTATGTGCTGCTAACGCAGGATTTAGTTGCCTACAAGTTCGTCTATGTTTCTTGATCACTTTGATGACTCACGACACCCAATCACTTTCAACAAATCTGATAAGGCTTTACGAACGCGAGGGTCAGCCAACACCTGGGTGATTTCGGGTCTAACCCTTACCACGCCATCTCCTCGAGAGGGTTGCGGATCTTCGCAAAAAGCTTTCAAGCACTCCTTTAGTGCCTCTAAGTTGATTCCTTTTTTGGCGAGGTATTGACCCATGACTTTTTCATTAATCAGACAATTGAGCAACTTGCAGAGACGCTCGTGACGCTTTCGCGGATCGTCCTTGCTTGAGGGCGGGGGCTCATCTCCTCCCTGCCACACGGCACCAGTCAATGTCTGCTCTCGCGTAAAACGGCGACCCCGGAGGGTCTGTCCGGTCCCAAGCACCCTGAAGCGATAGATGCCTGACATCGAGGCCGGAGCACTTGTCTCAAACACGCCTGGCTCGATTTCAGCAAGCTTCAGTGTAGTTGTCGTGTTATCGGGACGCTCAAGTTCCGATCGCACGTTGGCTCGAGACTCCACGGGCAAACCATATTCAGTGATGACAGCCCGAAGCGTTAGCGTCGCACCGGGCTCATAACTGCTTTGAGACAAGCTGGCCCGCAGGCGAAGGTTGGAGTAGCTGTGGACATTGAGGTTGTAGCGTACCCCGTGAGTAAGGACCCGTTTATACTCCTCGGGATAGTTGTCCAGGCTGGCGAGATACCGCTTGTAATACCTGTCGTCGATTGTCAGTACCGCGTGCCAAATGCCTTCTCGGGCTTCGCCTCCTCCGATAGGAACCGGCAGGGTCAAACGGTAGTAGCTCACGTCGCTACCAACCAGATATGAGATCACAGGATTGGCAGCGGCGACTCCGGGATCAATCAAATCCCCAAAAGGGGTCTCGAGCGAGAATTTGAACAGATAGGGGGCTGGGGTGAGTAGAATAACGTCGCTGCTGATATCGGTTTCGTTCAAGCGGAACGGAATACGATGAGTCTGGCCTGGTTTCACACACCCTTCGGGGTCCACTATGATGTCCTTATTCTCCACGCCGGCGAGGATCTGCTGGTAGTATTTGGCGAGTCGGAAATAAGCATCTATATCCAGCGCGCCGGTCATCAAGAGATAGCCTTCGTGGCCGTCGCAGAGTGACTGAAGCGCCGAGGGTTGGATGTTCTCTGCGGTGCCAAGACCGATAGCATAGACATGCTCGTTGATCAAGTCCGCGACATCGGAAATGTATCTGCGGATATAATCATCGTGGTTTTCCCGTCCGTCGGTGAGAACAATCATGGCCTTGATATCGTAGCCTGTCACCGGATCAAGGAGGTCATGGCCACGGGCCACCGCTTCGCCGATAGAAGTCCAGCCGTTAGGATTATGGGAGTACGCCGCAATGTGACCATTTGCGGTTATTCGGCCTAAGGGAACGACCGGTGTCACCGGCATGACGTCGTGAGGGTCATGATCGAAGTTCATAATACCGATCGCGTTGTCATCCTCAATCACGTCAACCAAAGGTGGCGCTGAAAACTTGAGAACATCGCCTCTGGTAATTCCTGAGCCGAGACCGGAGTCAAAACTCATACTGTTGGACTGATCGAGTACTAACAGCACCGCTGCCGTAGACCCGCTGATTGTGTTTGCGCTGATGGGCACTGTCCACTCCTGTCCCGTCTCCTCCCAGCGTATGGTGACACTGCCGCTGGCGGTGTCGCCATCAGTGGTGCCGGTGTAGCCGATCCAGATGCGCGCCTCCCGTGGTGAGGCATCCCCCGCTGTGTCCAGCTCAGCCGACGTACCCAGAGGCGTGCTGAAGTCAGCGCCGGGGCCGCTCACAATTTGCAGCGTCACCGGCTGGCACGACTCCACCGAGAAGACCACTGCGCGCACCGTCGTCTCGCCTTCGGGAATGTCGTTGAAATTGATGCTGGGCGTCTGCAGCGCCACCGCCGGCTCTGCCCCACATACTGCGTTGGCGGCGTTCAACCGGCCAAAGCCGTACCACTGACTGAAGCCGCCTACCCATTGCCCCACCGGATCAGTGTTGGCCGCGTCAATCTGCACTGCCGTGTCTCGTAGAGTGTCGCGCAGGTCTTCCCATGTCATTGTGGAATCCTTCGACAGCATCAGTGCCGCCGCGGCGGCCACGGTCGGAGCTGCTGCTGAAGTGCCCCCAAAGGTCTGCTCGCCGCCGGTTGCATTCAGGGACGGCGCTCCCGTGCCCTGCGCGCAAATATCAATCTCGGGGCCGAAGTTCGAGGTCGCATCCTTGCGTTCCACCCCGCCGCCATCCGGCTGCAGAGAGTTGGCAATGGCCATGGTGTTGGGGTGTGCTGCCCAGGTGCGGAAGCCCGTAATCAGCGTATTGCTGTTCCCGGCTGAGTAGATCACCAGCGTACCCAGTCCGCCACGACCGTTGTTCGCCAGATCCTGAAAAGTGTCGTCCATGATGCCGGAAAGGGCCAGCCCGTCGCTGCCGTGAGAGCAGCTGATGATGTCCGCTGCCGGGCTCAGCGGCTCCGCCGGCCAGCCGTTGCTATTGCCGGTGGTGAAGCCAGCTGCCCACAACAATACATCCGGGTAGCTGGCCGACGTCAGACTGGGCCGCTCCATGGGGATCTGGTGCGTGTTGGGCGCGATGCCGGCGATATCCTCGCTGTTGTCGGTGCGGGCGGCGATGATGCCGTACACCCCCATGCCGTGGTTCGTGTCCGGCGTGTATCCCGGCACCGTGCACTCCCGGAGCCCTGAGAAATCGTAGCAACGGGAAATTTGCGGCATGCCGTCGGTGAGGTTGCCGCCGATGTCCGGGTGATCAAGGTCCACGCCTCGGTCTAACGTCGCCACATACACGTTAGGGCTGCCCAGCATGAGGTTCGGGTCGATTTCGTTGAGGATGCGCCAGGCAACGTCTACTTGCTGCAGCGTCAAGTTCGCCTGACTGGGATAAGTGGGGTCGTTAGGCGCGTCGTCAGGGAAGACATCGTCCATGATCTGTGCCATAATGTCTGGCTCACCGTAGACCAGCAGTCCCTGCTCGTACCACTTCTCGATGATTTTCAGATGCTGACGAAAGTCCCCCGCCGGGAACTCCACCAGGCGCGCGTTGGGCGACTGCACAAAGCTGCGCAGGATACGCCCGTCTACCTTCTTTACCAAAGTGTCGATCTTGCCTGGCTCAATGCCGTCATGGAAGCGTACCACGAACTTGTTGTCAATCACCTTCAGTTGGTCACGCTTCAGGTCCACCGGAATGCCCACCCGCACCTCTTCGTCAATCAGGTCGCGGATTACCACCGACGCTTCTCGCCGCAACTCCGACGTGGCCTCTTTCGTGAAGCGGAACAGCCAGATGGCACCATCAGCGACGATAAAGTCGCCATCATCCTGCTCGTCCTTCTTGCCCCGCCGTTGTTTGTCTTTCTCTTCCTTTTCCTGTTCTGCCTCCCGCAAGGGGTAAGGTTTTAGCGGAAGCCGTTCCGTGATTTGTTCTACCAGTTTCTCTACAGCTTCCGGGTTCGGCTGCCGCAGGGGGAAGGCCACGGCCAGCAAGTCTCCTGGCGGCGGGAAGGGTATCACATTCTCCCCCAACCTATAGAAGGGCCATCCCTTCTCACCTAAGTATGCTGAGGCGGTTTTGCCGTCGGGGCCGATCTCCACTCGCCGGCTTGGAGAGACCAGATTCTCTGTGGATACCTCGAGTTGGTACGTGCCCGGCTCAACCCATGCTTCGTAAACGAGTGAGCCATTCGGTTTTTTCAGGGTAATGGTCTCGCCTTCGCGCAAGAGTCGCACTTGTGCCTTGCCATCGTAAACCTTACCAAAAACATCGTGCACAGAGATGCGGACTAATACATTTCGTTGTCGATTGATACTACTCGGTTTTTGCATCTTGGTCATGGTTAAACCTCCCTTATCATGATGGTTTGATAGTTAAAGACAGTGCCTTTTCTAACAAGGATACTCATATGATCCATTTTCATAAGCTGCCAAGCTATTGCTTATATGGTTTTGGGTATAAACATTTTCGTCTGGCAAATTCGCCGTATTTTTATTCGTGCCACCTGGAAGCGGACAGCCTCACAATAGACAGGTCTCGCGTCATAAGTAGGCACCGTACTATCCATGGAAATTGCCTGCTCGAACGCTTCAGCACGAACAACCAGATCAGTAGTATCTCGAACACAAAACAGAAGCATTCTCTCATCTGTTGAAATTACCGAACAAAGCTGCAGAAAACAACTTGGGTCTTTCCCTCGTAGACATTGGGGTTATCCCTACAAAGCCTTTCAGTCCTCACGCTAACCAAATTCCGGGACTAATAACCATCTTGGCGATGCGTGGAGTAAAAGGCCTGGGTGTTCCTGGAGGGGTATGTGTCAGGCAGAGCCCGTAGGTAAACTGTCTGTAGTAGGGGCGTAGCCAAAGCGCTGTCTATCAAATCTTTAAGAAATTTGCTGATTCTTCGAGTTTTGTGGCTTTGGTATGGCTTTGGTAGATAAAATTGCCAGAATACGGAGGCGGGTTTGACTTTTAAGCGGCCCGCATTTGCCCCCGCCTTTTTGATTTTTTCGTTGTCCCAACGCAATTAATCCTTGACTATTCGGGGGGATGATACATAATATTGATTGTAGGTTACAGAAGTTCGTAGCTGAGGAACGTGAATAGCCGGCTCTGGATGGCAATCACTCTTTGAAGCGAGAAAAAAGGCCGTTCATACGGACCATAGCTGGGGGTTCAGCAGATGGTTGATTCAAAGAAAACCAGGAAAGAGCCTGTTGAAGAAATCCAAGCATCATGGCGGACACAGGAGGAGAGGATTAAGGACAATGCTATTGCCTCATCTATTAATGCCATCGCCATTGCCGAGTTTGCGGGGAACCTGACCTATGTGAACAACTCATTTCTCAAGATGTGGGGCTATGATGATAAAAACGAGGTTCTGGGAAAACCTGCTGTAGAATTCTGGAAGGGGAAAGAGAAGGTTCTGGAGATAATAGAAGAATTGTGTGATGGGGATAGTGTGATAACTGAACTTGTTGCCAAGAGAAAAGATGGCTCATTGTTCGATGTCCTGTGTTCGGCAGGCGTGGTGACCGACGAGACTGGCACTCCTATCTGTATGTTGGGTTCATTCATGGACATCACCGAGCGCAAGAATACGGAGGAAGCACTGAGAGAATCTGAGGAGCGATACCGGGCTATTTTCGAGCAGGCGGCGGACTCGATTGTGCTCGTTGATGCAGAGACTGGAGAGCTTGTGGAGTTCAACGACAGGGCGCACGAGAGCCTTGGCTATACCCGCGAGGAATTCGGGGGACTCAAGATAGAGGACTTTGACGTCATTGAGTCTGCTGAGAAAGTTGCCAAGCACATCAAGAAGATCGTCAGGGAAGGAGCCGACACATTTGAGACCAAACACAGGACAAAGGGCGGTGAGATACGTGACATTCTGGCAAGCAATAGGGTAATTTCTATTGGTGGGAAAGACTTCATTCAAAGCATATGGCGCGACATCACCGAGCAAAAGAGGGCAGAGAAAGTACTGCGATTTTCCCTTAACTTTTTGGAAAGAGCAAATCTGAAAACAAGCAAAGTTCCACTGCTGGAGGAATTTGTTAAGGAGATTCAGGAATTTACAGAATGTGAGGCGGTGGGTATCCGCATTTTGGATGAGAGCGGCAACATACCCTACGAGGCTTACGCTGGTTTCAGCAAGGAGTTCTACGAGTTGAAAAACTCTCTCTCTGTAAAGAGCGACAAATGCATGTGTATTAACGTTATCAAGGGGCAGACTGATTCGAAACTGCCGTTTTACACAGAAGGTGGCTCTTTTTATATAAACGGCATGGCCCGTTTTCTGGCCACGATCTCGGAGGAGGATAAGTCTCAGAATCGGCACTTGTGTAATGAATTTGGATATGAGTCAGTCGCGTTGGTTCCGATTCGTCTGAGGAAAGCTCTCATCGGCCTAATACATGTGGCTGATTCCAGGGAGAATATGGTTCCTTTATATCTCGTGGAGATGTTGGAGAAGATAACGACACAAGTGACCTCAGCCATTCAGAGGGTAAGGGCTGAGGAGAAATTACAGGAATATACTGACCAGCTTGAGGAAAAAGTCAAGGAGCAGACCAGAGAACTTTGTGATCGTGTGAAGGAACTAAACTGCCTCTACAGCATCACAAATCTTCTTAAGAATCCGAACCTTTCGTTACATGAAATATTTCAGGCCACAGTTGAGCTTATTCCAGTCTCTTGGCAGTATCCGGCGATTACCTGCTCACGGCTTACCTTAAAAGATGAAAAATTCAGCACATCGAACTTCAGGGAAACCCCCTGGAAACAGACAAGCGACATTATTCTGCATGGTGAGAGAATAGGCTCTGTTGAGGTCTGTTACCTGGAAGAAAAACCAGTAAGGGATGAGGGACCTTTCTCGAAGGAAGAAAGAAATCTAATCAATGCGGTCGCTGAGTTTTTGGAAACCATCACTGAACTCAAGCTAATGGAGCAGCATGAACGCAAACATCGGGAGGAGATTGCCCATTTTGCAAGGCTTAGCACTATTGGCGAGATGTCTTCTGCTTTAGCACATGAACTCAATCAACCGCTTTGTGCTATTGCAACTTATGCTGAAGGGGCGTTGCGAATGATGAAATCCGGGGATTGGGATAGTAACGCACTTTTAGAGGCTATAGAAGAAGCTGGAACACAGGCAGAACGAGCTGGCAAAATCATCCATCGGATAGCAAATCTGGTTCGCAAAAAAGAACCACATCGCTCCGGTGTCAGCATCGGGGAAATTATTCGCGAAACAATCAATCTTATAGAATATGAAGCACGGCTCAAAGGAATAAAAATTAAGTGGGTTGAGCCGTCTGAAAAACACCCGATGCTTAAGGTAGATAGAATACAGATTCAACAGGTTTTGGTGAATCTTCTTCACAACAGCTTCGAGGCAATGAAGGATGTAGACCAGAGCAAACGTCAGATAAGTATCGAAGTCTCAACGGATGAAAATGATATGGTTCAAGTTATGGTAAGTGATACAGGTTGCGGCTTGTCTGCCGAGGGCACCAATAGAATTTTCGAGCCTTTCTTCACGACAAATTCTCAAGGACTCGGTATGGGTTTATCAATCAGCCGTTCGATAATTGAGGCACATGGGGGTCGGATTTGGGCAGAAAGCAATCCAGCTGGGGGCGCTAGGTTCCGATTCACATTGCCTATGTAAAGGGGGACGTTATGACTCAATCTGAGCCAACAGTATTCATTGTGGATGATGATCCGTCAGTGCTTAAAGGATTATGTCTACTAATGACGTCAGTGAAACTAAACGTAGAGACATATTCGAGTGCCCAGGAGTTTTTAGATAGTTACAACCCTGACCGGCCGGGCTGTTTGCTAATCGATATGCGAATGCCGGGTATCAGCGGTCTCGAACTCCAGGAAATTCTTCAGAGCAGGAATATACTCATCCCGACTATTATGATCACAGGCTATGGTGAAGTCACGGACGCTGTGCAGGCAATGAAAAAAGGCGCAATAGACTTCATCGAAAAACCCTTTAATAGCCAGTATCTGCTCGACCAGGTCCACAAAGCCATCGTCAAGGATGCGCAAATCAGGAAAAAACAGGCTCAAAAGAAGGCCGTCTCAGCCAGCCTTGCCCTTCTTACACCGAGGGAACGAGAGGTGGTGGACCTTGTCATTGCCGGGAAAGCTAACAAGGTCATTGCTCTTGAACTGGGGCTCAGCATAAAGACCGTTGAGTTCCATCGAGCACACATGATGAAAAAAATGAAGGTCGATTCTGTAGCTGAACTTGTGGACTTGTTAATTAGTACTACTAAAGAATAGCGATTTACATTTAATCTGCCCCAATAGTGGAGCGTACCTTACAACTCCTCTTGTTAATTCGGGCACTTAACTTTTCTGCCTCATACACGTCAAGTTTTTGAAAATATTATCATTTCCTCACACTTGTTGGCTGTCGTAACCTATGGCCCCACGGTTATGAGTTCCCAAAATCAGGTTAGCATGAGGACTAAAAGGGTTATATAGGGTAAACCCTAATGTCTACAAGGGAAAGTCCTAATTGTTTTCTGTAATTTTATTAGATAGAAAAGAAGTTTTGTTCGTTAAATATAAGGATTTTGCTCGGTAAATTTGATAAATGGGAGAATTCTTCTATTTGTTGCTTTCGAGATACTGAATAATTTAATGGATGAAAGTTCCAATTGTTGAAAGGAATGAGATATTGCTATGATGGTTGTCAACAAAATCATATAGATATCTTTAATCAAATATGGATGAATTGACCTTTGTAAAATCTTCTACTTATAAAAAGGGGGGGCGTTATGACTCAATCTGAGCCAACGGTATTCATTGTGGATGATGACCCGTCAGTGCTTAAAGAATTATGTCTACTAATGAAATCAGTGAAACTAAAAGTAGAGACATATTCGAGTGCTCAGGATTTTTTAGATAGTTACAAACCTGATCAGCCGGGCTGTTTACTAATCGATATGCGAATGCCGGGTATCAGCGGTCTCGAACTCCAGGAAATTCTTCAAAGCAGGAATATACTCATCCCGGCCATTATTATCACAGGCTATGGTGAAGTCATGGACGCTGTGAAGGCAATGAAAAACGGCGCAATAGACTTCATCGAAAAACCATTTAAAGGCCAGTATCTGCTCGACCAGGTCCATAAGGCCATCGCCGAGGATGCGCAAATCAGGAAAAAACAGGCTCAACAGCAGGCCGTCTTAGCCAGTCTTGCACTTCTCACGTCGAGAGAACGAGAGGTGATGGACCTTGTCATAGCCGGGAAAGCTAACAAGGTCATTGCTCTTGAGCTGGGGCTTAGCATGAAGACCGTTGAGTTCCATCGAGCCCACATGATGAAAAAAATGAAGGTCGATTCTGTAGCTGAACTTGTGGACTTGTTTATTAGTGCTACTAAGAATAGCGATTTACATTTAGTCTGACCCAATAGTGGGGCATAACTCACCACTGTCCATGCCATAAACTTTATCAGAGCATTAAAATCGAAAACAGGCATTGCTTTTGAGCAGGAGCATCAGGCTTGAAAAAAGCTCTTGGGGAAAATCCCTATACGTCTAAGGGAAAGTACCTGTTGATTTCCCTGATTTTATTGACGACATTATAAATGTTGGATTAGAAAACTATTACGCGAGCCGAACATGTTAATATGGATTCAAGTTTAGATAAAACGCCGTAGTCTTTGGAACTTGCTCAGGAGGTATAGGGGATTAACTATGAACCGGTATGAACTAATTATTGGACTAATTGTTGTGGTCTTAGGGGCAATTATTATTGCACTTGTAGTGCTCAACGGATTGTAGCCGATGGTGGCAGGAATCTGGAAATGGCAAAATGCAAAGACGTACTGACGACAGGCGACGTAGCCAAGATTTGTCACGTCGCTCCCCGAACAGTCTCGAAATGGTTTGACAACGGCCAACTGAAGGGCTATCGCATGCCCGGCAGCAATGACCGGCGAATACCTGTCAGCGAGCTGATTGACTTTATAAGAATGCATAATATACCTACCACGACACTTCCTGTCGGCAAAATCCGTGTACTTATAGCAGACAGCAACGACAAAACAGCATCGGCTTTGGCTGATGTTTTGAGAAGTGAGGCAGACTACGAGGTCCAAACCGTCCGGAGCAATTTTGGGACAGGCGCTGGCGTTCAGAAATTTGCTCCTCATGTTCTGCTTGTAAGCCTTTTGACTGAGGGCATAGACGCGATGAGCATTTGTAAATGCATTCGTACTGATGAAGATTTGCGGACTATTAAGATTATAGCGATAGTGAACCAGTTAAGCGATTCTCAGTCGGAAGCCCTGCTGCAGAAGGGCTTTGATGGTTATGTAACTTACTCTGCTGATGCCACCGAGGTCATCAAGAGGATTGAAGAAACCACTGCGATTATCTATTAGTTCTGCATCTCGAAGGGAACTTCGGCAGTGGAAAAATATCCACGACACGATAACCTGTCGTTGTCCCAAAAACAGCAGTGATTTCAGTCATATGACGTGTAAATTCTGAAA
>Ga0209427_10006443_pt1 | contig 13397 bp, 9 predicted proteins | sample DeeMarSWOR136_30_FD_187465 | JGI IMG/M metagenome (GOLD analysis project Ga0209427, IMG submission 187465) | Marine sediment microbial communities from White Oak River estuary, North Carolina - WOR-1-36_30 (SPAdes) (version 2) | ecosystem: Environmental > Aquatic > Marine > Intertidal zone >... | reverse complement strand
GCACAGCAAATTCTGTAGCTTAAGGTCCTTAATAATCGTAACTTACGGCTATCTAAAGTCTATATTATACCATACTTAAGGCACCCAAGTCAATAGTCATGACCATCCAAACTTAGTGGGCCTGTCATAAGATTTTCCAGAGTAAACTTTTATGAAATTAAGAACATGCACATATTGTTTTAGTGAGTCTTCTTATCGGACAGCATAAAGGGATTGGCATAGTGAGTGACACACAACGCCGTGGGAAAGAGAAGGCGGAGCAGAGTGTGTATCCACACCTGATAAAGCTTAAATCCCAATCCTACCTTGCCTCTAAAAATACGGCTTATCGCCGTTATTAACATGATTAACGGGTGTCGAAATCGAATAATAATCAGCTTTCTTCATTCCAGTTTCTTGTTCACGATTTACTTACTTTTTATTTGCGAGCAAACCGTGGACGGTTCCTTTTGAATTAGTTAAGTCGCACGTTTGCGTCTTCTTAGGATGCCGGAGAGGGTATTTATTTTTATAGGCATATAGAAGGCTTTTTTGAAAAACACTTATCGACAATTGCTTGATTGTATTGAATAAACCTTTACAATGGTTATATTTATAGTAAGTTTGTTCATGAATGCTCGGTATGATTGAAAATTGCATATTTATGTAGCCGAGCTCGGAGCATGAACTTATGACGGAATTGGCGATTCGCACTGAGCATTTGACGAAGATATACAGTCAGCGGCTCATCGCAGTAAACGACATGAACCTGGAAGTGCCAAAAGGCTCCGTCTTCGGGCTGCTCGGCCCTAACGGCGCGGGCAAGACGACGACGCTGCGTCTGCTGTTGGGTTTGCAACGCCCGACAGCCGGCCGCGCGGAGGTTTTCGGAAAGTTGTGCGGGCCCAATGCGGTTAATGTGCGTTCTCAGATTGGTTATCTGCCCACAAATCCGAGGTTGCCCGGCAACTTACGGCCCATCGAATACTTGGACCTTCTGGGTAAGTTGTCTCGCCTGCCGTATCAGGTCCGCAAGCCGAGGATTTCCGCGTTGCTTCGTGCCGTCGGTTTGCTTTCGGCCACCGAACAGCGGATCCAGACCTTTTCTACCGGAATGTGTACCCGGCTGGGATTGGCCGCCTCGCTTGTTGCCGACCCACCTCTGCTGCTCTGGGATGAGCCCACTGCCGGCTTGGATCCAACAGCCCGACGATTTACACTGGATCTCATCCGTGAACTGGGAAAGACAAAGACTGTCGTTGTCGCCACGCATATTCTCGGTGATATTGATCAGATTTGTGATCACCTTGGCGTTATGCATGAAGGGCGTATGATTTTCACCGGTTCTATGCAGGATATGAAAAAGCGTCTTCGCCGCGAGGGTTTTAGCCTGGAATTGGAAGGCGATACTGACAGCATCCGGCGTCTGGCCCAAGAAGTCAATAACCTGGAGGGCATCGATGCACATCTTGGCGCCGGCCAGACATTGATTGTGCGGATTGACAACGAACGTGGCCGCTCTGGCGCATTGGCCGAGGTCCTAAAACTCATCGATGCGAGCAATCTTTCGCTGCAGGCGATCCATTCCGGTCAGAACGCGACCGAGAATGCATATCTGCAATTGTTGCAGGAAGAGGAAGCCCATGGATTCCACCGATAAAACCACCAAACTCGGCACACGAATGATGCCCTACGTGGCGATTCTCCAGCATGATATAAGGGCCTTGTGGGCAAGTCGATTGGTCCAGCTATGGTTGACTGCTACGGTGGTTTTGACGTTAGTGCTATCCCTGGCAAACTGGTCTAAATTTCAAGATGCACCGATGATTGCCTCGCTCTTGTTTCCGTACCTCGTATTTCCATGGTTTTTTGTAGTTGTCGTGCTTGGAGTCACCCCGGTGTCGGGCTCGCGAGCCGAAGCGTTAGCCGATGGAATTTTAAGCCGCCCTGTGAGCCGCTCTGGGTACTTGATTGCCGTCTGGTTCGCCAGAGTCATGCTTGTATGGAGCATCTACCTGGTTGTGATAATTCCTTTTATTGCACTGGTCACCTTAGCCAAACGTCCGGTACCCGAGGATACGGTAACAATCTATGGTATAGTCACTGCCCTGTTCCTGGTGGGGCTTGTGCTCACCTTCCTCGTATCGTTGGGATTTCTCATGGGGACGCTGCTGAGAAAACCACTGTTGGCTGTAGTTGTGCTAATCTTCGTATGGTACCCAATCAGTCTTATTCTGAGCGTCTTTTCGCTGGAGGAATTTTCACCGATAAGCCTGGCTCAGGCGGTACCCACACAACTTCGACAGCCATGGCGGCAAGTTGAAGGGGAACCAAAGCTCAAAATCGATCAGGAAGACCTGAAAGCATTCAGCAGCCTTTCCAACTTTTTCAGTGTTCTTTCCCCCACCAAACCTCAGCCAAAGCCCGCCAAACCCGATTTCTTCGAGAGCGAAGAATTCGTCAATTTTTCGTTGCTCCGCGTGACTCTGGGATACGGCATACCGACCATATTGACCATCATCCTGGCAACACTGAGCTTTTATTTGCGCGATTTGTGACATATCCCCTCATGTAAAACACATCGTTCTTGTATTTTGACTGTAACCTTCAAGGCCGCATAAGCTCATAAAAGCGAGAGAAAACGGCTGATTGTGAACTAATTGACATATTCTCATTTTCCATTTAATATATTATCTTTGATAAAAGCGTTTTTTCTATGGTTTGTTCATTAAAAGGAGGATGTGCCGTAATGAGGTCAACAGTTCGCAGCCTCACGTGCTTAATAATATTTACTACCTTTCTGGGTCTCCCTAATCACTTGGATATCGCACGTGTCGATGCTGTGGCCTTTTCGGGCGATTCGACAGTTCTGGGAATAATAGTGACGGAAAAGCCGTTAGCAAATACCCTGATCTGGGATACAGTGTCACCTTTTACGGGGGATGTGGATCTTCGGGGAAGAAGTAACTGGAAAGCTGTTCCGACCAATCTTCTCATGCTCGAGGATGATCCAACTGCTGCCACTTCAGATCCCGGATACCATGGGAGAGAATATGAATTCAAAGGGGATGCGGTTGTAGAGAATGGGTATTTAATCGCAGTGTTCCTTTCGGCGGAAGGTAAGGTAGTTGTCTACTCGAAGGGGGATTCGGGCGGGAATAGAGTGGAAATAGGTGCCCTTGAACTGAAAGGAGAGCCGGCGAGTATTAGTTTATGCAGGATAATGTGGAATACCGGTGAGGAGGCGGGCTTGGAGGTTGCTTTTTCCGGCAGGGGAAAATCAGATGAGTGCTCCGCCATCTTTTCTTTCGACAGGAAGCAGATTGTCGAGATTAAACCCGGCGAGACTATGAAGGGGATAAGTATACATAGTCCAATCGAGTACGGTATAGTTCCCGGGTTCATAAGTGATGACCTTATTTTCGATGCGAGAGAATATCCTACGAAGAATGCGCTTTGTGTTCCTGCGGAAAATATTTTTGTGGGATTACTTGAAGGGGAGAACAGTATGCTGGTCGTCACCTGGCCCGATGGTAAGCAGCAGATGAAGCTGGTGCCGGGTAATAAGCAGGGAGAGCGGCGTCTAATCGAATCTATAGATTTCGAAAATGACGGCAAGAGCTTTTATTTTGCCATGCTGGGGGCGGGCGGTATTTGGCATAAGGAAGAGCTGAAGCCTTCTTTTCTGGAAAAGGATGTGGCTGTCGACTGGAAGAAGCCTTTTGCTGCGAAATGGAAGACGCAATTACTTGAGGCCGGGGTAAGAACCACTTATAACTTCAGGGAATCCGAAGGCAGGATCTGGCGGGCTATAACAGGTAGATATACCTATCCCGTCTGGTTTAAGGGAGAAGATACTTTTTATCACCTTAGTAAAAAAATACCTCCCAAGGGAGAATCCATTATCTATTTTCTGGAGAGAAGAAATACTCCAGTCTGGGTTTGCACACCTGTTGATATTATGAAGGAAACGTTAGGCAGGCAGGCCTGTGAAGATATACTTGATATTGCAGGCCGCAAGCTCCGCACCCATCATAGAAGAGCGGGACAGGGCGTTCGTCGCGCTGCCACGTGTGGGTGTACCGCTGCGATAGAAGTGGTTTTTAAGGCAGGTAAGGAAGTGGAGCAAAAAGATTATGTCGCCGGGGCGGTAGATGATATGGTCTATTTTGTCACCCGGCATGTCGAAAGAATCGGGGAATATCGGGATTTCGCCCGTGACATGATGAGTTTTCTTAATCTGCAAAGAAAATCCAATCCTGACTTGAAGGCATTCCTCGATGGTATGGAGACAATAACACAACAGATACCTCAGGAATATGACAGGCAGAAAGAGAACATAAAAAGCCTGGAGTATGCCGCCGAGCTGGCCGGCGAGACCAAGGCTCTTACTCAAAAGAAAGACCCGAAAAATCTGAAATCCTGTTTGGCCCTTGGTGAGAAGTGGAGGGCAATGGGAGGCGCTCAGGACGAGCTACTCGGAAAGTATCATAGCATAACCAGGAAACTGTTCCAGGAGGCAGGTTACGGCTGTGTAAATCAACCCGAAGCTGTCGATATAGCAGAACAAATCAGGTCGCGCTGCAGGAAGTGTCTTAGAAATCCCGACGGTTATGAAATATGGGCTGATTATTGAAAATGTAATTTCAAATTAAGGATGAAAATCGGAAACCAATATATGAAACGATATATTATAGCTGCGATGCTTTTGTCCGGAACTTTAGTGCTGCTTCAAGGCTGTAACCGCAAAACTCCAAACGACGTGTCGGAAGACCCAAACGATGCTTTGAGCGAAACAAAGTCTGAATCCGGCGTGGAAATGGTTCTGCTTCCGGGCGGCAGCTTTATAATGGGAGATGAGGAAGAGGTGGACGCACAGCCCCATCAGGTTGTCGTGAGCTCATTCTACATAGACAAGCACCTGGTGACACAGGCCGAATACCAAAGAGTTGTGGGAAAGAATCCTTCACGATGGAAGGGAGGCGGCAATCCCGTGGAGCAGGTGCGCTGGTCCGATGCAGTCAGGTACTGTAATGCGCGTTCCAGGCTGGAGGGCCTTGAAGCCTGTTATGATTTGAAGACGTGGGAGTGTAATTTTGATGCGGATGGGTACAGGCTACCTACGGAAGCGGAGTGGGAGTATGCCTGCCGGGCGGAGACCAAAACAGCATATTTTTTTGGTGATAATCCGTCAAAATTGGGCAGTTACGCCTGGTACGAAGATAATTCCGGCGGGAAACCTCAGCCGGTAGGGGAAAAGCGGCCTAATCCCTGGGGATTGTGTGATATGTGCGGTAATGTATGGGAATGGTGCAACGATTATTACAAGGTGGACTACTATCAGGAAGGACCGGAGGAGAATCCCAGAGGGCCGAAGACCGGCGAAAACAAGGTTGTTCGCGGCGGGGCATGGAAGTTCAGCGCCGAGAGCTGCCGGTCGGGTTATCGATACAACGAAGACCCCGGCTATGTCGATGCGTGCTTCGGATATGATATCTACGGCTTTCGCTGCGTTAAAAATGCCCCACCGGACTGTAACCTTTAAGGCCACGTAAGCGTATCAGACTGTAAACGGTAGCGGTCTTCGAAAAGTATTATTTTTCGGGCTATTGTATGTTTATATAGTATAATCGTTCCCACTTATTTACATTTAATTGATTATCAGGTACAAATGATTGTTACACAATCCTTGGAGGTATGCCATGTCTCAGAAACTCGGACTTATAATGGCCCTGATTTTGATCGTGTTTGCCGCACAGAACACGATAGCGGCGCAAACCTTGCCCCCGGCCGTGCAGTGGATTCCGCAGGATGCGGTTATTTCACTGGAGCTGTCACAGCCGAAGACGCTGCTCGAATTCTTTTCGGGTGAAAAAGCAACCGCCGCAATTACTGCGCTGCCGGCCTACCAGAAGCAGGCATCGACACCTAAGTTCAAGGAGTTCCTCAATCTTATCAATTTTCTGGAGATTACGTTGGACACAGATTGGCGAACAGGACTGGCGAAGCTGACCGGCGGAGGCATCACATTCGCTATATGTCCCGAGGATACCGTGATTCTCATCATCGACGCCGAAGATGAGGACATACTTCAAAAACTTCACGAAATACTGCTGAATATGGCCCGATCCGAGGCTGAGAAAAAAGAGCAGCCGAATCGAGTGGCATCCACAGAAACAGAATACGAAGGGGTCATGGCATGGACGTTCAACGGAGAAGAATCGCATACCATCATCGGCAAACGGTTCGTCCTCTCCAATCGTCCCGAAGGGCTCAAAACCGTCCTGGAGCTTCGCGCCAATACCGGCGCCCCAAACCTGACATCGAACAACGCATACCAGACTGCTAAGCTGGCAGTTAAGCCTGGCGCCGTTGCAGCAATCTTCGCAAACCTAAAGCCCCTTGTGCAAATTCCCAACATCGCGCAGCTTCTCGAACAACAGAGCCAAAATCCGCTGGCGGCACTAATCTTCGCCGGAATCATTGAAACGATACGCGATTCGAATTGGCTGGCGCTGGGACTGCACATCGAGGAAAACACGCTTCTCTTCCGGGCGTCCTTGGACGGCAAAACGGTATCGCCGACAAGTCCCGTCGCCTTTGCCATGCCGGGTAAATCCGGTGAAGGCACTCTGCCAAACCTGTCGGTACCCCGTCGCATCGCCGCATTGAGTTTGTACCGTGACCTGCATGGCTTCTACGCCGCCAAGGATGACCTTTTTCCCGAACGTACCTCCGGGTTGATCTTTTTTGAGAATATGATGGGTATCTTCTTTAGCGGCCGTGACCTGACCAACGAGGTCCTGATAGAAACCAGGCCTGAAATCCGCCTTGTGGTAGCCGAACAGGAGTATGACCCCGCAATCGGCACGCCGCAGGTTAAGTTCCCCGCCTTTGCCTTAATCTTTCGGCTTCGCAACCCGGAGCAGTTCAATGAAGTAGCTGAGGAGGCGTGGCAGAAGGCCGTGGGCCTGATCAACTTCACACGAGGCCAGCAGGCGATGCCGGGACTAATCATCGACCGTCCCTTCCAGGGAAAAACAAAGTTTACTGTGGCCTACTTTTCTACATCCGGAATCGAAGATAAGACGAATCTGGAACCGCGATTCAATGTCCGCCCGGCTTTGGCCATGCCGGGCGAATACCTGGTTCTCAGTTCGACCGACGGTTTGGCACGAGACCTGATTGATGCCCTGCATCAAGAGACCGAACAGACTCTCAAACCATTGGCCGGAACCCACAGCCTCGTTGAACTCGAAGGAGGCCAGTTGGCCTCGATACTTGAAGCCAATCGAAAGACGTTGATCAGGCAGAACATGGTCAACAAAGGTAGCACACAGGAACAGGCTGAAGCCGGGATAGATATGCTAATTAGCCTGATAAAGCTCTTGAATAGCGCCAAATTAAGCATTGGTGTACAGGAAGGCCTGACTCGGGCGCAACTGGAAATGAAACTGAATTTACAATGACAGTGGATTTACGCTGACCTTCAACCATGATGTATGGTGCGTTGGTTGGAAATACCAAAAAGGAATCTTGCATGGTTTTACAGATTGACAAACGGCCGGCGAATAATCAATCAAAAAAGGCTCACTTGGCTGAGACTGAAAAATTGGCCGATCCCGATTGGGCCTGGAGTGAGTACCAGCCGGATACGCAGCGGCCGTGGAACATCGCTCAAGCCGGGCACCTGTATCGGCGTGCGGCTTTCGGAGCTACCTGGGACCAATTACAGCAGGCGCTCTCTGATGGGCCGCATCGAACCATCGACAAGCTGCTGCGGCCGCAGGGCGACATAGGAGAATTTAACAGTACTTACGACGAGTATGAAAGCTCGGGCACAGGTTCGGTCGATGGCCTGCGCGCGTGGTGGCTGCGAAGGATGGTTCTGACTCCGCATCCTCTGCTGGAAAAAATGACACTGTTTTGGCACAGCCATTTTGCTACGAATAGTGGGAAGGTCAAGAACGCCCGGTTGATGCGAAAACACATCCAACTTTTACGTGGTCACGCCCTGAACTCATTTCGGGAAATGCTGAAAGGCATTTCCCAAGACCCGGCCATGCTAATCTGGCTCGGAGCTGAGGCCAATCGCAAGGCACGCCCGAATGAGAATTTCGTCCTTCCGCTTATGGAAATATTCACATTGGGTCCAGATAAGTTTACGGAAAAGGACGTTCAAGATACCGCCAGGGCCTTTACAGGCTGGTTTGTGCTCAGGAGCCAACTTCGTTATATATCTCGCGAACATGATGCCAATCTCAAGCAGATACTCGGCCAAAAAGGTAACTTCACGGCCGACGATGTCTTGCGGATATTGCTTGAGCAAACAGCCACTGCGCAGACGCTCGTGCGAAAGCTGTACCGCTGGCTGATTTGCGAGACCGAAGAACCAAATCCGAAACTCATCGCCCCACTGGCGCAATCCTTCGCAAAAGACTACGATATTCTAAAACTCTTGGAAAAAATGCTCCGATCCAATTTGTTCTTCTCCCCGGCAGCATATCGCCAGCGAATTAAATGCCCGGTTGAGTTTGCTTTGGGCATCGTAAAACCTCTGGAAGAAGTCGTCTCCACAACACAGCTTGCCCAGGACTTGGCCGACATCGGTCAGAATCTGTACCACCCGCCCACGGTGAAAGGCTGGATCGGTGGGCAGCATTGGATAAATAATGCCACAATGGCAGGACGCCATAATCTGGCACTCGCATTACTGCAAGGCTCTGGTCTTTATGGCGACAAGCTCAATCCCCGGGCCGTCGCCAAAAAGCACGGGTGTTCGACACCTGAATCCGCCACTGGGTTTTTACTTGACCTGTTCCTACAGGGCGACCTGACGTCTGGTGTTCGTGAGGCCCTGCATAAAACAACAGGAACACCTGCTTATGCAAGTGATACCGAACCAGCGGATACAGTACGTCGTTTTGCGCATGCAGTAGTCACATTACCTGAGTTTCACCTGGCTTGAATTTTGGAGAAAACGCCATGGATTATACAAGACGAGATTTTTTGAAGGCCACTTTAGGGACCTCAACGCTGCTGTCGTTTGCGTCAACCACGCCACACTTTTTGGTTCACTCAGCGATGGGTGCTGCCACCCGACGTGATGAACGCGACACAGTGCTGGTAGTGGTTCAGCTCTCCGGCGGCAACGACGGTCTCAATACCCTGGTCCCGTATGGTGATGATGAGTACGGCCGAAACCGTTCGACCCTGCGTTTGCCGACCGAAAAGTTACACAAAATCGATTCGATGATGGGCTTTCATCCAAGGATGGGTGCGTTCGCACGCTTGTATAAAAAGGGAAACTTGAGTGTAATTCAGAGTGTCGGCTATCCGAATTCTGACCGCTCTCATGAGGGCGCGATGCGGATATGGCATACGGCAGATCCCGACCGACCCAACTGCCAAACCGGTTGGATTGGCAGTGCTGCCGACAGTGTTTGGAATCTGAAGACAACAAACACACCAGCCGTATTTGTTGGGCCGATCACCCAGCCGTTCGCTCTGAACGCGGAGAAAGCAGTTTTGCCATCCATTCGCTCACTTGATGACCTCATAATTAAAAGAATGCCCGGGGATTCCCAAAGGCAAAATAGTACGTTTGGGGAATCCAATCATCTGCTTGATTTCCTTCGGCGCAGTACGCTGAGCGCTTACACTGATAGCCGTCGAGTAGAAGCGGCGGCCAAGGCGACAGCCAACACGGCCGAATACCCATCTTTCCATCTTGCCGATACATTCCGTACGGTTGCCCAGCTTGTCCGGGCCGATGTCGGCATCCGAATTTTCTTTGTGGAATTCGGCGGTGGGGGCATAGGCGGCTTTGATAACCACGCCAATCAACTGGGCAATCATTGCGCCTTGCTGCACCAGTTGTCCGAATCGGTTGCTGCCTTTGTAAACGACTTGAAGCTTGACAAGCTGCTGGACCGGGTTCTGCTGATGACGTTCTCGGAATTCGGCCGAACAGTCAAGGAAAACGGCCGGCGAGGTACCGACCATGGCGCCGCTGCCCCTGTTTTCTTGGCGGGGGGGAAAGTAAAAGGGGGTTTGATTGGTGCACGCCCCAGCCTTACCGATCTGGATAGCGGCGCCCCGAAGTTTCACACCGATTTCCGCCGCCTTTATGCTGCCGTGTTGGACCGGTGGCTTGGCTTTGAAAGCCGAACAGTACTCGGCAGACAGTTTGAACCGCTCGATATCTTGAGTGCTTGATTTTCTTCGACTTGTTGCAAAGCATGAGATAGGCACTAACGTATATTTTGAACTCAATCTGATTATATAATCGACTATGGCTGTAAGCGTACTAAAAATACATGAATCGCTTGGGTGGAAGGAAACTCAGAATTTTCACCTCTCAACGATCGCGTTACCAAAGAGAAAGAGCCATAGACGTGGATCATCTGCTTTTCCTCCGCACTATAAGCTGACCAAAACGGCCGGAGCGGTTGCATTATAAGGATAATCTTGATATTCTTTTGGACGTAAAGCTCAGTTGTATTGTTAAGCAACATTAAAGGAGAAGTATAAGACTGGACATTCAAAACCTGGTGTCATTAATGTTATGAAAGGATTTATTCCTATGGAATCCCGGCAAAAAAATTATTCCCAAAGTAATTCTCAAGAGCGTATCTTACCGCCTGGGCACAATTGTCTGACCCGTCGTGACGCCATGAAGGCGGTGCTGGCTTCTGCAGGCGCGGCAGCGTTGTCAAGCCCGGTTCAGGCCAAGACAACGAAACACAAACCCGATTCGCGAAAAGGTTCGCCCAAGCGTTATGCAATGAAGAAATCCATCAACCAGTGGGCGTTTCCTTACCCGGAACGAATGAATTTGAAGGAATGCCTTCAGTTAGCCAAGGATGCCGGTTTTGATGGCATCGAATTAAACTACGACCTGGAGAACGACCTATCGCCTAAATCAGGAACGAAAGAATACCGTGAGATTCGACGATTAGCCGATAAAATCGGCATCCGGATTAGCGGGCTTTGCTCCTTTCTATTCTGGCCTTATCCTTTGACAAGCAATGATCCGGACAAACGCGCGAAAGGCCTCGAGTTGGCCGGGAAAATCGCGCTTGCCGCTCATGACCTGGGAGTGGAAAATGTATTGGTGGTACCGGGTGCGGTTCATATTCCCTGGCGAGACGATTATGAGCCGGTGTCTAATGACGTCTGCGACCGACGCGCCAAAGAAGCCGTCAAAAAGCTGGTCGGGCAGGCCGAAAGACTAAAGATTTCCCTGAATATTGAAAACATTTTCTTTAACGGCTATCTGATGACTCCCATGGAAATGAACGATTTTGTCGACTCGTTCCAAAGTGAACGAGTGAAGATTCATTTCGACACTGGAAATATCTCGATGTTTCAGCATCCCGAGCATTGGGTGCGGCTCATGGGTAAGCGCATTAAGAATATCCACTTCAAGGAATTCTCGAAGAAGGTTACTGATTATTCGCTCGAGACTTTTAGGCCCCTGCTGGACGGCACGACCAATTGGCCGGCGGTAACGGAAGAGCTGGATAAGGTGGGGTATAGGGAATATGTCACTTTTGAGTATTTTCATCCCTATCTGCACTACCCCGAAGCCTTGATTTACCAGACGTCTGATTCTCTGGATCGCATCCTGGGGCGGATTTCATAGCAGCCATACACTCAATAAGCAATGTACTTCCAGTTTTTATTCATCCTTTTTATTCTTAAATGTGATGAGAGAAATCTTTACCTTGCTAATTTACATTGTCTTCGTTGAGGGATTAGAAATTACAGAGGTAATGAAATTGGCTGGACACTACAAATATTGGTTTATATGTCCACTGAGCAGGAACGGTGTTTATTGTGGCCGTAGGGTGGGAAAGCTGTATCTTGCGCCCGTTGCAAACTATTTTGGCTGTCGGCATTGTTGCGATTTGTCTTATGAGAGCCGGAACGAGTCAAGGCTGGGACGATTTGGGGGTCTCGGATATCCGCTTAAGATTGGGAGCCAGATGGAGAAGCTTTATGAACAAATCAAAAGGTAGACGTATCAAGGAAAACCTATAAGAAGAGAACGGAAGCTACAAGCTCTTGAGGGGCGACTGGGAATGACCATTTCTGCGTATAGAGGTCAAAAACTCTCTAAAAGCATAATTTTCATATTATAGAAGGGGACATACCCGCTGATAAAGCTAGGGACCTGTTATATTTCTAAGGTGGTAGCGAAAAAAATATTCTAAATGTGAAAAAGGGGGCTAATCTTGTATTTAACAAGACACTTTAGTTGACAACATTACGACTTTTCAGGTACAAGGCCACAGTTCAATAAGCAATTTTCACCTGAAAATCAGTTTTAGAGATTAGAACCGTACCGAAAGCAGGACGGCTGCTAACTTTATAAGCGCTATTCCTGTAAAAAAACAATCGGGGCCTGTACTTGAGTACAGGCCCCGAATTGATGCAAAGTCAAATGGCTAACCGATGCTAACGCTGACTATTATTCAGACGGCCATAGTAGCTCATCAAGGTATTGATTTGCCAAAACACCATAGTCCCTGAAATTAATCACGTCGTCCTTATACCAGTCAGTAATAAGATCACCCTTGTATTCTGCCACACGTACAAGGTCAGGAAGGAAAACTGTGTCGCCTGGACCCACATTAAAGTCAGCAATCCGAACAAATCCTCGATAGGTATCGCCCTCCACATAATGCTTTGCCCATGCGGCGGCATCTCCGTCGCTATCTATAGCCAGAACAGTATCAACATTACCAGCAGTGTTCGGCCTGATCGAGTTCCACGTTTGGGTCAGTCCCCAATTGACCCCGGCAGGGGTAATAGTGACTGTGTCGCCGACGTCCCATACAGCACCGGCGGCATTGAATCCCAATATGTTGACCGAACCGTTAGTACCCCAGGTGGTGCTTGTACCATCCGGGTGCCCCTGGTAGTAGAAAGGAATATCCGAGTAGAACACAACCTTGCCACCCGCATCCAGATATTTCCTAACCGTGCAATTAGCATCCTGTGTCTCTGTAACAGTGTCCGGCACGACATCCTGACAGAACACGACCACGCTCAACGCGCTGTCGGCGATGCGGGCATCCATCCACATCTTCAGCTCGTTCGCATCGACAACCGTATAGCCGTTAAGCAAGAGATAGTCTCGAACGCCTTCGGCCACGACAGTTTCAGCCCAAGCTATTGGAAATCGCTCATCATAGTAGGCAACCCGGTTCCAATCCCGGACTTCTGTCTTCTCAGCCAACCACTCACCCGCGAATACAAGAAGGTCTTTCTCGTCAACGATGCAGTCGTAAGGAATCGCAATATCGGCTTCTGGTTTCACTATCGAAGCAACACATCGCGGAGGACAGGCGCGAATATCATCAATGTAAAGCGCTCCTGAACCGCCCTGAACGGGACTGCTCCTGTCGCCT
>Ga0209427_10006441_pt1 | contig 13398 bp, 11 predicted proteins | sample DeeMarSWOR136_30_FD_187465 | JGI IMG/M metagenome (GOLD analysis project Ga0209427, IMG submission 187465) | Marine sediment microbial communities from White Oak River estuary, North Carolina - WOR-1-36_30 (SPAdes) (version 2) | ecosystem: Environmental > Aquatic > Marine > Intertidal zone >... | reverse complement strand
GTTGGCACGAGGATGTCGAGGGCTGCCGGTCGGCGCTTCGCGTGGGCCGCTCGCCGGCAAGCAGGGCCGGCACCATCGGTTTTCGCCTTGCCAGGACACATAGCGCCCAGCACGGATGGTGAAGTCCGCACGGCTCAGACCTGAACTCAAGTCCCTTTCCCTCGATAATATTCCTCCAGAATATCGGTTCACCAAAGCTTTGGCCCAAAACATTGACAAGTGTCATGATTTCAGTTAAATAAGTATCATAAAATCTTTGGATTGGTTGGCAACGACTGTGGCAAAATCAACACGTCTGCCTGGCTGAGCCGTTCCGTCATAAATTGCTTCTGTCAGTTCGATTGTTCGAAGTTGGCATTTATTTTTCCAATATGTGAACTTAAATACCCAATATAATAAGTCTAAATCTCTGGTGCATTAGACCTAACCCTTTAAAATAATAATATAAACGCTTTAACAGCTTGAATTTGCATGATTTTTGCTATATATTATTTGTAACTAAATTTTTACTGCTCATTCTTTGAACCACTTCTATCTCCGATTGACATGCAAGAAAGCTTGAAATGTAATAATCCAACTGCTAACAATACGCTGTGTGTTCTGTTTGGAGCCTTCCATAATATCACTATCAATAAAGCAAACCCTTATTTGCACTTATTTTGAAAAAGGAGGTCCTGTATGAAAACCCCTTTCTCTCGTCATTCTAAGTATGCGCTTGGTCTCTTTGTGTTTATTCTTGCAATCTCTCTCATCTACTGGGCAGGGGGTGGCAATTTCCTTAGACCTGCCGGAGTGGAAGCCAAGATTACCCAAGAAACGATCCCGTTGGACAAAGCCAACCCGCACGTTCAAGCGGTGATGGCCGTACAAAATCGCTATACCCCTGACCTGATGGATATGCCGGAAGTTGTCGGCACAGCTACTGGGCTCACTGAGGCTGGCAGGCCGGCTATATTGGTATTTACTAAGAATCCGGTGGAGGCGGGTATGATTCCTGGGCGTTTAGAAGGTATGCCCGTTGTCGTAAAAGTTACGGGCGAAATTGTCGCTATGCCACGTAAACCCAAGCCTGATAAGCCCGCCAAGGACAGGGTTGATCCAACCGCTAGATTTGACAGACCCGTGCCAATCGGTGTTTCAACCGGTAACGAAGGCGAGTGTTCCGCTGGGACCATTGGATGTCGGGTTATAAAGGGTGGAAAGGTTTACGCCCTGAGCAATAACCATGTATATGCCCTTGAAAATAATGCTGACACGGGTAGTAGTGTCCTTCAGCCCGGTCTCTATGATACCGATTGTGCTTTTGATGGCAACAACGTCATTGGCACATTGTCCGATTTTGTAGAGATCGACTTTTCGGGAGGCAACAACGAGGTCGATGCAGGAATCGCTTCTTCCTTGACAGAAAACCTGGAGAACTTCACGCCACCTGACGGATATGGAACACCCAAATCGGACACAGTCGAAGCAAGTATTGACCAGGCAGTACAGAAATATGGCCGGACAACCTCTTTGACAAAGGGGATAATCACCGCGATAGATGCAACAGTGAAGGTCGGTTATAGCTCTGGCACTGCGATATTTGTTGATCAAATCGTTGTTGGTTCCAACAAACCGTTCATAAAGGCTGGCGATTCAGGTTCACTTCTGGTGACTGACCCTGACCGTAATCCTGTTGGATTGTTGTTTGCCAGCAATAGGAGCGGAAAAGTGGCTGTTGCGAATCCCATTGACGAGGTACTATCACACTTTAGTGTGACCATAGACGGTGAGTAGGCTTGAGTATCGGTGCTTGTTGCATAACCAAATAAATGAAACGGGGAAAGAGCAATACATCACTACGGTGATTTTCTCTTTCCCCGTTTTTTTTGAAGTGTACAATTACGAAAAGCTCAATTGAAAGTTACGTCTCGACGGCGAGTCCGATCTATGTCCCCTTCAGGCAAAATAACTCTCCTCAGTGTTGGTTTGATCCTTATTGTTGATACAATGGCGTGCATGAATATAGAAGTTGCTGGTCCTCGAGGAGGAGAAAATGCAATGGTAGCAAAGAAAATCGAAGAAATACTCAGAGAACACACCAAAGAATTGATGTCCCTGACCGGCGTAGTAGGCACAGCTCAAGGCCTCTGCGATGAAAAACCTTGTATAAAAGTATACGTCATCGAAAAGACGTCAGAGCTGGATCAGAAGATTCCCCGTATGCTTGAAGGTTACCCGGTAATGATAGAAGAGACAGGGGAGATTCGGGCACTGCCAAAGAATCAGCATTGATTAACAGTAATAAAGGGCTACCAATGTGTATCATATCCTTTTGCTCGTAGTACCTACCAAAACGAGTAGTTCTGTCCTAAACCCGATGGAGCTTCACAGCACCTCCACACTTCACATTATACTGACTCATATATATTTTGTCACATGCCCTCTCTGACCACGGGGCGATTATCATACCCCTGCCACTGGTACAATCGATAGTAGAGCCCTTGTTTGGCTATCAATTCGTCATGTGAGCCCACCTCTCTGATACGGCCCCTGTGAAGCACGATTATACGGTCCGCATGGCGTATGGTGGAGAGCCGGTGGGCTACCACGATGGCCGTGCGATTTTGCATCAGTCTTACGGTTGCCTCCTGGATCAAGCGTTCCGTCTCCGTATCCACACTCGATGTCGCCTCATCAAGGATCAGAATTTCAGGATCGCGGGCAAGGGCCCGAGCAAAGGCCACCAACTGACGCTCACCGCCTGACAAAGTCCGACCCCCTTCCGTCAGTACGGTATCGAGCCCATCAGGAAGGCCTTGGATCAACCGCTCCATGTTGGACGCTGCAACAACCTCATTCAGCCGTTCAGGGGTAAGGACCGGGTTTCCTTCAGTAATGTTATTTCTTATTGTATCTGCAAACAGAAACACATCCTGGGTAATCAAGGCTATACGAGCGCGTAGCTCTGCCTTGGGTAGCTGGCGAATGTCAAAGCCGTCCATGCAGACTTTCCCCTCCGTCGGATCATAAAATCGTTCAAGAAGATGGATGAGGGTCGATTTACCCGCCCCGGTTGGCCCCACAATGGCCACAGTCTCGCCGGGCCGAACGGTCAATGAGATATCCTTTAGGACCCAGTCACGCCCCAAATAGGAAAACCAGATGTTATCAAAGGAAACGGCGGCCCTTTTACCCCCACCCAAACCCTCCCCCTCCAAGGGGGAGGGCAGGGTGAGGGTGGCGGGGATCTTAGGCTCAGCAATCCGTTCCTCGGTGTCAAGAAGGAGAAAAATCCGCTCAGATGAGGCCATGGCCGACTGCATGATGTTGTACTTTTCCGCAATATCGCGGATGGGCCGGAAAAACATCCTCATATACGAGATGAAAGCGACCAGGGCTCCAAGGCTAAGGGTTTCGGACACCACACGTCCGCCCCCGTACCATATAACCAGCGCCGTGGTCACCGAACTCAAGAGTTCAATGGCAGGCATAAATACGGCAAATATATTGATCTGGCGTATTCCGGCCAGGTAATTCTCGTGGTTGAGTTTGCGAAAGCGTTTATAATTTTTCGCCTCCTGCAAGAATAACTGGACGATACGAATGCCATCAATGGTCTCTTGAAGCTTTGTGTTGATCTCAGCGATCTTGATCCTCAGCTCTCGAAAGGCATCCCGTGCCAGGCGGCTGAAATATGCTGTGGCCAGGAAGATGAAAGGAAGCATTAAGAAACAAATCAGAGCGAGCTGCCAGTTCATAAGGAGAAGGACGACGGTAATGCCAAGCACGAGAAACACATCTTTGAAAAGTACAGTGATGATAGAAGTAAAAAACTCGTGCATGTTCTGAACATCACTGGTCATGCGGGTCACCAAGCGCCCTACCGGATTTCTCGTAAAAAATGCCACGGAAAGCCCCTGAATGTGTCTGAAAAGGGTCAACCTAAGGTCGTGCATAATCGCTTGTGCCGCATATTCCATAATGATCACATGACCAAAGCTGAAAACAAAATGGCAAACGACAACGCCAATAAAGATCAGCGCAATGCGGGCCACCCCGATATAATCCCCCCTCCGGAGATCCACAAGGTCTGCCTTGTTCAGCTCAGTAAGATCCTCGTAGCGTATCCTTGCATAGGGCCATTCAACCTCAAAAAACGAGGGATACAGACCGACCACCTTTTCAATCTTCGGCCTCCTCAGATCAGCCACGTAGTACCGTTGTTGAGAGGCTTCGGGCTTCTCATCTGAGATGTCCTGCACGATGTAACGGTCAATAGCCACCTTTGTGAGATAAGGTAGTGCCAAGTCCAGGACCGTAATAGCTGTAACGAGCCCGATGGAAACCAGGAACAACAGGCTATATGGGCGGACATATGGAAAAAGCCTTCTGAACAATCTAAGATCGTACGGCTTGCCCAGTTGATCCTCTTCAAAATATCCGTAGTCGCGTAGCATAGGTTCTGTTATTCGCTATTTGTTATTCGTTATTCAGGAATCGCTATTCGTTATTCGATTCACGATTCACGGCATCCAATTCCTCCTCAACCTCCTGCCAGTGATACATCCTGCTGTAATATCCCTCCAAGGCCATCAGTTCCTCATGGGTGCCGGTCTCGGTTATGCGTCCTCTTTCCAGCACGATAATCAGGTCAGAGTGTCGCACATGGCTGAGCCTGTGAGAGACGATCACCGTGGTCCGCTCAAGGGAAAGGTCTCGGATACTGGACAGGATAGCCGCAGCCGTCTCTGTGTCCACCTGGCTCATGGGATCGTCCAAGATAAGGATAGGTGCTGAGACAAGAATGGCCCTTGCCAGCGTGAGTCTCTGCTTTTGACCGCCAGAGAGCGTGACCCCCTTTTCTCCAATGAGTGTGTCAAATTGATGGGGAAACCGGATAATAGTGTCATGTAAGTCAGCGGCACGGGTGGCCCGTATGATCTCTTCATCAGAGGCATTTTCCTTGCCCAAGCAGAGGTTATCTCGGATCCTTCCGGAAAAGAGAAAGGCATCCTGAGGCACTACCGCCATATGGCTCCGCAGGGTTTCAAGGGGTATCTGGCGGATATCTACCCCGTCAATCAAAAGATCTCCCTCTGTGACGTCGAGAAGCCTCGAAATCAGGCGGCAGAGCGTGGTTTTGCCGCTTCCTGTTGGCCCGACCACACCGAGGGTCTGGCCCGATGCCACTGAAAATGAGATCTTTGAAAGGGCAGCGGGGTGCCCTGGCCTATACCTGAAACCGACTTCATTAAATACAATGTCCCCTCTAAGGGTTTTTACAGCACTTGGCCTTTTGGCATTCATAATGTCAGGCCTGGTTTGCAGGATCACGTTTATCCTATCAAGAGAAGCAGCTCCACGCTGGATTAGGTTGATGACCCACCCCATAGCCATCATCGGCCAAGTGAGAAGACCCAAGTAGCTGATAAAGGCCACAAAGTCCCCTGGCGTAATGGCAAAACCAATAGTCTGCCGCCCCCCAAGATAGAGCACCACGGCTAAGCTGACGTTGGAAAAGAACATCATTCCGGGGAAGAACACCCCCGTGACCCGGACCAGGCGAAGATTCTTGCCTAGGTAATCCTTTGAGATCTCGGAAAGTCTTTTAGCCTCCGCCCCTTCCCGATTGTAAGCCTTGACTACCCGGATGCCGGCAAAACGCTCCCGCACCACCTCCGTCAACTCGGCAAAGGATGCCTGAACCTCCCTGTAGAGGCGGTGCATGCGGCGGCTCAATACTCGGGCCAGTACGACAATGATCGGCATGGGCAACAGAGCGAATACAGTCAGGGTCACGTTAATGTACAGCATGAAACCAATAGCAGCCACGCTAAGCACCACTGCATCGGTCAGGGCCACCATCCCCATGCCAACGGCCATCCGGATATGCAGGATGTCATTGGTGGCATGGGCCATCAGCTCACCGGTCTTTGTCTCATCAAAATAGGATGAGGAAAGGGTCTGAATATGGGAAAAGAGGCGGTTTCGTATCCCCTCCTCAACCCGTCGCGAGGTTCCTATGAGACAGCGCCGCCAAACAAACCGAAATATCCCGATCAGCAGGGCAATACCCACAATATAGAAGGCATATTGGAGGAGCTTTGTGGCCGTGACACAACAGATTGCAAGGTCGTCGACAGCCCATTTGATGACGCGAGGGATAAAGAGTTGAAGGATGTCAACCACAAACAGGGAAAAAAGGCCAAGAAGGATAACAGCCCTTCTTTCTACAAAGTAGGATTTAAGAATGCGGTATGATTTCATCAATATGAACCCAACAAACCCTATATATTGCTAACAGAGAGAACAAAAAGAGTCAAAATGATTTCCACTGAGGAAAGGCCTTGTTGACTTTTGTCGACCCCATTGGTATCAATTGAAATATGGAATTGGGTAGCATCGTTGAATATATTGATCGCAAGCAGATCGTTTGTGCCGTCGTCTTGGGTAACAAGAATCAAAAGCTTCGTATGCTCACCGAGCACAACCGCGAGGTAAGCCATGCAGAAAAACGGCTGGCACATGTCAGCAGTGAGCGCCTTGATCCCGGAATAGGTAGAGACGCTCTAATTAAGTGTCTGCAGAATACAGTGGCAAGAAGAAGACAGTTGCAGAAGCAAATAGATCTTGAAGCACTCTGGGAGGTGCTTCACACCGAAGCCACATGGATTGACCTACAGACCATGGCAGAATTTTCCTTTGATGGCAAGCCCTCCTGTGACCAAACCTCGGCTGTCATGCGGGCACTTTTTGAGGATCGCCTTTATTTCAAGTTTGACAGCAATCGATTCTTCCCGAACAGCCCTGAACGGGTCGCCCAGATTGCAGCTCAAGCTGCACAAGAAGCGAGAAAGGCCCACACCATTGAGGAGGGAAGCAGGTGGATAAATGAAGTTTTGGGGGCCCAGCATCCGTCAGTCCCACCCGAGAAGGAAGAGATCATTGAACTACTCAAGTCTTTCTACCTTTTCGGAAAGGATAGCCCCCACTATGACATTGGTATGGAAATCATCTCACGTTCTGGCCTTGACCCCACAGATGGTCCCTTTCACCTCCTGGTCAAACTCGGAATTTGGCACCACGACGAAAACCTGAACTTACATAGATTCGGGATATCAGATACTTTCCCGCCTGAGGTCATGGAGGCCGCGAAGCAGCTTGACTACCAAGAAACAACGGTAGAGCCAGACGGGAAACGACGAGACCTTACTCATCTGTCAACCATCACTATTGACGGCCAAGGTACGCTCGATTTTGACGATGCTATCAGTATTGAGCCAGAAGGAGATGGGTTCCGGCTTTGGATACACATAACCGACGTATCACACTTCCTGGAAAGGGGTAGTGCAGTGGACGAAGAGGCCTTGGCCCGGGGCAGTTCGATCTATATGCCGGATAAGCGCATCTCCATGGTTCCCCGGCCTCTGGCAGAAGATCTCTGCAGTCTGAAGGAGGGTCAAAACCGCCTATCCATAAGCGTAACAGCCTGTCTTGACCATTCGGCAAGGGTACTGAAGTACGAAGTCTTTCCGAGTATCATCCGGGTAGACCGACAGATGACTTACTATGATGCCAACTTAATGGTGCATCAAGATCCAGAGCTTTCGGCAATCTATGAAGTGGCCCAGAAATTTCGCAGATTCCGTTTGAATGCCGGGGCCATTCAACTCACCCTTCCCGACATGAATGTCTGGATAGACAGCAACAGGGAAATATCCGTAAGTCAGATAAATCGAGAGAGCCCCAGTCGCTTGATGGTATCTGAATGTATGATCCTGGCCAATTGGCTGGCAGGCCGATTCTTCCGAGACCAAGGGCAATCAACCGTCTTCAGGTCACAATTGGAACCCCGTGGACGTCTCATTGACGAAAGTGGTGGGACACTCTATCAAAACTGGATGCAGCGGAGGCTCTTGAGCCGAGTCATCATAGGGCTTGAGCCCGAACCCCACACAGGTCTTGGACTGGACGTCTATGTCACCCTGACCTCTCCTCTACGAAAATATGTTGATCTGGCCACGCAGCGCCAGCTGAGAAGTCTCCTGGGACTGGAGGCCCCATATTCCGACGAGGACCTTAGATTCATTATCCGGGCGGTTGAGCAGCCCATGAGTTACATCACCGTGCTTCAGCGAGAACGCCTTCGCTATTGGATTCTAAGATTCCTTGAACGTCATGTGGGGCAGAAACAAGAGGCGCTGGTCCTTGAGAAACGCCGTAACAGGTATGTCGTACTCCTGACCAAGTACATGATTGAATGCTCGCTCCCCTTAAACTGTGGAGCAGACCTCAAGCCGGAAGATACTATATTGGTCAAGATAGAACGCGTCAGCGCCAGGTCTGACATGATCGGGCTCTCGCTGGCATAGTACAGGATGTCTCGGAAGCCTGACAACTTATTGAAATTATGCCCCCTTTACCGGCCATCGATTTATGCCTCTTAAATGGAACCATGGAGTGTTGGAGTTCTGGAGTAGTGGGTGGTAAAAGCGGTTCGCTGAAGGCAAATCTGTTTTCTTAAACCCATCACTCCAGTACTCCACTGCTCCAATACCCCAATTGGGGTGAAGCCCCTAAGTTCCGCCCTACTTCTCCCTTGGCTCAAACTGCATGGTTTCATCGTTAAGGAGTCCAAGGTACTCGTCATTCTTGCCAAACATGAACCAGAGATGACCCACACTCAGGGCGACCTCCCACGCCACATCTTCGTCCATTTCGATAAAAACGTCTCCCGGTTGCACATTGGCGCTCTTGATCCCAACTTCTTTGAAAAACTTCAAAAATTTGTCTTTGTCAGACATCGCTTCCTCCTTGCTACTTGCTGAAGTGTCTAAAGTGAACTAAAATTATGGAATAAGAAAAGGGCTGTCCTGCCCGCCCTGGCGCTGGCGCTGAGATAAGCTACCAAGATAACAGATCAGGTCTGGGCCAGGGATTATTATCCAATTTTAGGCACTTTAGCTCACTTTAGTTCACCTCCATCATCACTCCATCATTCCATTATTCCAATTGGGGCAAAGCCCCCAAATACTCCTCCACCACCCTGATTGCGCGTTCTCGCTTTTTAAGCCGAATTTGATCAAAGAGGGCCCGGCAGTCCTCAAAATTCAAGCTATCCACGATGCGATTTACCCTCACCTCGTCCTCGCTGTGGGGTGCATCAGAGTCTCCCGGCAGCAACTCATCTTTTTGAAGCAATTTGATGTAGATCAAGCTGCGAGCCGCCAGCAAGTCTGCCAGATCCTCCGGCAACCCTCCGTGCAGGGCATAGCGGAGGGTAAGAATGTCGCCGGGCCCCATATTACGACGCCTTCCTTTAAGCCTACGAACCACGGGTTCAAGCAAGTACACAACGCGAATTCTTTGGGCGCGCCCAAGGGCCTTCTTGAGATAATGATACATGGGATAATGGATGTAGCCAGCTTCCACGTAGATATCCACACCGTGTGAAGTTAGGGGTTTGATAGACTGCGCGCGCAAGTACTCACGCATCATGAGTCGGTCTGCATCGGCCTTGGCAAAGGCCTTTACTGCATCCACTACATCATCAAACGGCGCCGTCAGAGAATGGGTATAGTAATCAAGCAGTGCACCTGTGGCACGTTTTTCCGCTCTATAGACGCTTTCAAGACGTGGGTCTCTCATTACATCTTCCGGTGTATTACCGTCTGAAAGCAATTCGTGTATCTGAAGGAGGGTCTCAAGATAGGGCTCCACCTGAATGATCTGCCGGCCTTTGCTGTGCAAATCCCGGAGCAAGACGCACATCAGACGCTCAAACCCGGGAAATCCCGAATCGAGGGCCATCATGTACTCATCAATGGAAAGTCGGCCATCGAGCATGTCCAAAAAGTTCGGCAAGGGGGCTTCCTCAAGCACGATGATCTGATGTTTTTCCATTTGCCGCCGCGCGTAAGGGAGCGCTTCAGCGTGATGGGATGAAAAACCTATGGTAATCATATCGGATATTTCAAATTTGGGAATTCAGGAATTTCGGGATTCATAATTCCTCAATCCCTTAATCCCTCAATTCCTTAATTTCACCCTTTTGCATTTCGTGCTTTGGCCTATGAGGACTGATTTCCATCGTGGTTGTGGGTTTTCTCAGTTTCTTTTGTTTCGTTCTTAGATTCTCTCAGGAGTGCATCGGTTTTGGAAAGGACTTTTCTTAGCTTAGCATCAATTGCACGAAGCTCCTTGTCGATCTCCTTTATCAATTCATCTTTTCCATTGGGTTCCATGTTATCCCCTTGAAAAGGTATAGGATTTCTGTTTGCGGATTGGGGATTTATGAAGAGGTCTCAAAATGAGGCACAAAGCCGTGAGCTTCATAGATCCCCTGAGCACGAGCTGACTTTATGAAGTCAAGGAACTTTAAGGCATTCTCAGGGTGAGCAGCATCCTTTAATCTGCAAATATAATAGCTTATCCTGTTCCTCTGGTCCAGGTCCTCTCCGGGTTCCACCATATCCACCGTGAGATTGCTCCGCCGCGCATGTATAACCTCCGTAGCCCACACCGGCCCCACATCAACTGTCCTCTTTACAATCCTCAGTGGCGTCTCCCTGTGGTGTACGACCGTCATAATGGTTGTCCCTTCGGCCCTCTTTTCCTCCATTATGCGATGCACAAGGCCCTCCCCACCTGCCTGCCGATACATGTCCATAATATAAAAAGCAATGTCTTCATATTCTGGATTCGGCTGTGAAATGCGCACATCTTCCCTCTCCAGATCAGCAACAGACACAATCTGTGCAGGGTTGCCTTCCGGCACCATCAAGACAATACGGTTGTGAAGATAGAGAGAGTAGTCCCCTCTTTTAATGAACCTATCCTTTTCAAGGCGCTCCATGGCCTTCTCTGTGACAGACGCGTAAATATCGGGAACCACGTCTATGACCTTATCCCGAAAAACAGCACCGCCTGCGAGTATCTGTTTTAGTTCCAGGCCTGGCGGAAGTGTTTCATAGAAGATCTTCCTGACATCGGGGTGTTCTTCTTGAAACACACGAATCAGCTCGTCCATGACCATGAATTGATTGCCCGCAACAAATAGCACCAGGTCCGCCGAATCCACAAGATCCAGGTTATGAAGGTCATCTTGTCTGTCTGAAGGGATCACCGGGAAACCGATCTTTTCTTTTTGGACCATCCTATTTTCCTCTGGTATCTAATTGACTATTGAATAGTGAATATTGAAAAAACCTCTCACACTATCTTTCAATTTCGACTGTCATTTTTTATTTCTAGCCGTTTTCCTTGAAGAAACGAAAATGGCTGTAAGCTCCTCTGCTTCTTTTAATAAAGGTCCAACAAGTTCTCTTTTCAATAGTTTTTCATCAATAATAAATTCTAACCAGAAATATGATTCATCAGTTTCTTCCAAAACGATGCTTAATTTCGATATAAAACTGGCCCTTGATTGGGCAAGACAAGTTGCTCGATAATTGGAAGCAACCGATGTTGAACATCTTACTAACTGGCCGCAAAGGTGATTACCCAGGTATGTATCAGGTAAAGCGGCAGACAACTTAACACAACGATGAGCAAACTGTTTTGTTCTATTCTTTAATTCTTCAGTGTTCATTTTCGTTCAAAATATTCAATCGTCAATGTTCAATCGTCAATTCTCACACGTGCAGCTCCACCACGTCTCCATCCTTCAGCACGTAGTCCCTCTGGATCATCTGGCCGTCATAGACTTCTTTGCCCCAAACCTTCGCAAACCTGAACTTCTCTACGAATTCCTTGTGGATTTTACCAGCAAGATCTTCCACGGTTGCCCCTTTCTTGAGAACAAACGGGGCCTTGTAGTCTGGTGCCTTCCCCCTCATTTTAGTATAGACCCGTATTATCTCAAGCCGCTCAAACAGTATTTGTTTCAGTACTTCGAGGTTGCGCCCGGTGGTTGCAGAGACAGCCACCACAGGCCAATCGTCTTCCAGCAAGTCTTTGAAGATATGAAAGTTCTCTTCAGCCGAGGCGTTGTCGTTCTTGTTGGCAACCACCAGCACGGGCCTGAAAGTCCAACCTTGCCTCTCTTCATACAAATGAGCCAGGCGCAAGGGTGCAATTCGCTTCTGTTGGAGGAGGGCCGCTGTGTCCTCTAGTTGTTGAATCGGGTCCGCAGTCACATCCACAACTAACAAAATCATATCGGCCCTGCGAACGATGTCCGGAAGCCACGGCTCCATGTAGTCTGTGGTCATTGGCGGAGTATCAATAAGTTGAATCTGTATGTTTTCAAAGGGCATCATACCAGGGATCGGTATCCGGGTCGTGTGTGGAAAATCAGCCACTTCGGGAGTAGCATTCGTAAGTGTCGCCACCAAGGCGGATTTGCCCACGTTGGGAGCACCTATAAATACGACCTGTCCGGCTCCTTCCCGCTCGATCCTGTAACCCACATCTCGCCTACTGGTCGCCTTTTTTGCCTGTTGCTTGGACTTCAGCTTGGAGACACGACGTCTCAGATCAGCCCTGAGCTTATCCGTGCCCTTATGCTTGGGAATGATGGCAAGCATTTCTTCCAAGCCACGGACCTTCTCCACCGGGGTCTTGGCCTCGCGATACCGCTTTTCAACCTCAAAATACTCTGGGGGTAGGTTGGCGGGCACGGGTTTCCTTGATGCATCGGGTTAGCAATCTATGTGTGGATCAGCACTTTCTGTAATTCTGATACCATAAGGCTCCATTCTTCACAAACCCTAAGTTGTGTGCCACCAAAAATTTCCCGCCCTAAACTAGGATAGTGTGTTGCGAGTGAATGGCCCACGTCAGTGGGCAAATCCTAAACTGCTTGAGGCCCTTGTGGCGAGTTTTTGTAACTTCTCAAAAAAGTTGGGGCATCTCAGCGGGCTCTTCTCAATAGGTATCCAAATAGCTTTTGAGAGGTTACCCCAACTTTTTGAGAAGTTAAGAGCCTTTAGGATTTAGTGAGCAAGCCCATGGGTGGGTAAAAAGCTTATAGGAAGGAATGAGAAGCGGTTGTGCAAAGGCCTCGTACTCTCCAAGGCATGGGGTGTGACCGCTTTTAAGCAAAATCAGACCCTCTGGAGGCAAGAAAGGGGGGACGAAGCTATTCCAAGATATAGAAATTAAAGAGAAAGGGCGAAATCTCCAGAAGAAAAGCGGTAGATCCGGAGCCGGGGTCGGTGTCTCATCCTATGTCTAATATAGGTGCGGTGAGACTTAATGTCGCCACCGGCCCCAGACTGCTACCACTAAAAAAAAATAAGCATGAAACATGGTTTGGTCAAGAAACAGGGAAAGTCTTTGCATAACCCCTTTCATATCATCATAGGCCGAAAAATCAGGGCCATGGTCCGTGTTCGCCCCACATTTCCAACCCCTTCCACCCCGTCACCTTCCAAGCTTTAGCACACCATCATATATCCAATATCGCGGAATATG
>Ga0209427_10006439_pt1 | contig 13404 bp, 14 predicted proteins | sample DeeMarSWOR136_30_FD_187465 | JGI IMG/M metagenome (GOLD analysis project Ga0209427, IMG submission 187465) | Marine sediment microbial communities from White Oak River estuary, North Carolina - WOR-1-36_30 (SPAdes) (version 2) | ecosystem: Environmental > Aquatic > Marine > Intertidal zone >... | reverse complement strand
GTCTTGGCTAAAGACTTGTCTAACCCTAAAGCGCCGCTGGAGATGTTTTCAGAACTCGAAAGAGATGGTGTCAACGTAGATGTACTTGTCAATAATGCCGGCTTTAGTGTCTATGTCATGTTTGCCGAAACCGACTTGCAGAAGGAACTTGAAATGATTCAAGTGAACGTTAATTCACTAACATGTTTGACCAAGCTCTTTCTTGGAAAGATGCTGGAGAATAGGTCGGGCAAGATACTTAACATTGCGTCTGTGGCCGGTTTCCTGCCAAGTCCTTGGCTTTCTGTGTACGGTGGCACAAAATCCTATGTTCTGAGCTTTTCCGAGGCACTAGCCAACGAAGTACGCGGCACTGGGGTCACCGTAACCTGTTTCTGTCCTGGGAATACTAAGACCTTGTTTTGGGAAAGGGCAAATGCAGCAGATTCTCGGCAAGTCAGAAGACAGTTGTTGTTCATGGATGCTTCCACAGTTGCAAGGGTCGGTTACAGTGCCTTAGCAAAGAATAAGACCACTGCCATTGCTGGTCTGCCATTGAGCTTGGCGATGGCGTTCGCGACTAGACTATTGCCGAGGGGTCTTGCCATCAGAATGTCGGGGGTAATGCTTGGAAAGGGATGAAGTTAGATAACCGACTAGCATTTAGAGAGTCATGGGCCTGAGCTCCACTGACCTGCCCCCCCAAGAATCGACCCTGCGACGCCTTATAGAACTTCAGGCTATCATTAAAGCTTATAGAGCGAGTATATCGTTGCACCATCTACAGGCTTTCCCACCTGCCCAGGTCCCCACGGATACACAGCGAAACCTGTTAATGTTATAATAGCTCAAAGAGCATATGCACAAAGCACCTCGGTCCGGGTTGTGCATTTCGAGCAGAGGCTGACTGAAGCCCCCCAAGACAGATTAACAGCGGCAATCTACAATGTGGGACATCGTGCCGGGCTTGGTGCCAACATCCCACTCCAAGCTGGTTATGCAAGGGTTTGCAGCGTTCTCGGCAGTGTAAGGGCATAGCGGAAGAAGGCTTTCCAATAACCACCGACTAGGCTTCATGGTTGGATACTACGCTGGAGGTAAAACATGAAAACAGCTCTAGCTCTAATTGAAGAGGTCATCGAGGAACATAAGACAATCCTTCAAAGACTCGAGACACTAGACCAGGTAGCTAATGATGTGGAGGCACTTCGTAGCTTTGAGGACGCACTGGTAGCTTTTATGCCTGGTAGGCTTGACCAGAAAAGGGGGCTGGATAGGCTAGAAGATCTGGTCAATTCAGTCGACCAGGGGCTTCAGGCGCACTTTGACCGGGAAGAAACAGCAGTGCTTGCCACTTTTGAAGAGCAGGGAGACAGGGAGCTTGCGTCTGCCTTCCATTCCCTGTTAGTGGAGCATAAAGACCTCAGAAACCGCCTTGCCCTTACCAAAAGCCACGTTTCTCAGCTCATCAGCGGAAAGCTGTCACGTCACAATTGGGAAGCAACTGCATATGATATGCGCACTTACATAAGCCATACGCGCAAACTGCTAGAAGCGCACGCCCAAGTCGAGCAGGAACTCCTACTGGCATTGCGTCGGCGGCTGACCGCGGAGGGGTAATACAGATTTCTCCAGAATCAGGCCCTGAGACTGGGGAGATAGGCACAGAACTTCAAGCTATCATTAAAGCTCACAGAGCGAGTATATCGCGGCACCATCTATAAGCTTTCCCACCTGCCCATACTACCCAAAGCTCCACAGGTTGACAAACAGAGAAACATGGGTTAGGCTTTCAGCGCATGTGACTCGATTGCGAGTTGCAGTTGCATAAGGGAGGAAGATGATGAGAATTAAAGGAAGCGGCTAAGGCGGATATGGAGAGGGAAAAGAGGGGCACAATGCTGAAATACCGAAAATTTAAGTCATTGGCACTAGTAATCATGGTCGCTTCTGGTTTGCTGTTTGCAGCCTGCTGCCCTCCACCGACCCCGTCACCTACGCCAACACCAACACCTACGCCTACAGCAACACCCACACCAACGCCTACGCCGATTGCAGGTTTTATAACCTATACTGATGAGGTCAATGGCTTCTCCATCTCATACCCTGAGGACTGGGAGATAACGCCAGAGGAAACGTGGATAGAGTATGTGGTCATTGCTTGCTCGGCTCCGGTGGCTTGCGGAGGATATATCCCATTCTTCAGCACAATTAGCATGGAGGTACCCTCCTTTTGGAGCCTGCAAACTTTAGTTGAAAGTGGCAAAGAGGGATTGGAAGATTTGGAAGAATATACTCTCATTTCAGAAGATGAGCTGACGATTGGTGGCATTCCAGCAGTAAAACTCGTATTCACTCACACCGAGTTGGGGTTCACCGAACAAGTAAAGCACATTTACCTGCTTAATGAGCAAATAGCATGGGCTATTGGGACCAGCAGCGCCGCTGAGTGCTGGAATAAGTATGAAGATACCTTTGATACTATAGCAGGTAGTTTCCGACTCTTAGAATAAGCACGCATTCACCCCAGCGGCCCCTTATAGAACTGCAGGCTGTCATTAAAGCTAACAGAGCGGGTATACCTTAGACCTAGACACCTGCATTGATTGGTGATGGCAAGAGATCTATGTACAGCTCTTCGAGGGCTTTCTCTCGTAGCTTTCGTAGCAGATTGTGCAACTGCTCAAGTTCCTCCGCTGACAAAGCGGACATGAGCTTAGCAACTAAAGAGGTAGCCACATCTATGCCTGGACCGCATAGTTCCTCGCCCCTGGCAGTTATTTGAACCTCCGTAAATGGTTTCCCCTTGCGCTTCGGAACTCTCCTCACCCAACCCTCTCTTTCCATTCGAGAAACCAATGTAGAAATGGTTTGATTTTCTCGGAAGGTCGAGCGGGCTATCTCGGCGATGGTCAGTGGGATGGGATAGTCCCTCGAAAGCCACAAGACATCGAGTTTTTCAGGTGTCAAGCCCAACTTGCCAAGTTTACGCTCCTCTGCCTTATACATTGCAGACCAAGTCCGTGCAAGTAGCAACCAACCTGATAAAGCTGCATCGGGAAGCTGATAGTCGTACATCTAACCCTCCTTGTATCAGGTAACAACTCTGATATTCTATCACGTGGGCGAGGCGAGCTGTCAACCAACTAGCGCCAACAATACAAGCGCTGAATGACAAGGCTTGACAAAGGTTGAAAAAACCGATTTGGGGCTCAAGGGAAAGATTGCTCTAGCGAGCTAAGCGACTTCCAGATGAGGTTTTAGAGAACATCCTAGCGCAGCCTGATGATGGCGATAAGTATGCCCAAGGCCAGACCAATGATAGTGTAGAGGTTAAACCAAGGGAAGAAAAGGTAGTAGATCGCGTAGCTTACTACCATACACGCACCACCGAGCGCTTGTAAGCCCCGACCGCGCTTTCGATTGACTGAACGGCTGATCACCTCTCCAATCGCATAGCCAACCCCTAACGCAATCAATAATGAAAAATAGCCACTAATAGGGATGAAAGCCCAGGCAAAGCCAGTGAGGATGGCAACCCCCAGACCGGCCACAGATGCAATGAGATACTGACGAGGGGAGACATTATAGGTGGGTAAGCGCTTTAACTTAGCGCACGCGGAGCAGCGTGCCCCCACTGGCGTTTGCACCAAACATTTAGGACAGATGAGACGTCCACACCGGCCACATCTTAGGTTAGTCTCCACCTCCGGGTGGGTTGCACATCTCATTTCTCTCCCGGTGGCTTCTCCACATCGGAGGGAGCTCTATATATCCAAGCTTCCCGGTCGGGGGTATCTCGGTCAAGGAGCAAGCGGCACATCATCACCCGCCTCCAATCTCCAGGGGGGACACTACGCTCTGCCAGAAGCCTCTTGATAATTAAAAGAAGCAACATGCCCAGCAGAACCCAGATCCGTTCCGGTTCTCCAGGCAATCCCAAACTGGCTAAAGGCATGGCCGCGGCACCGATAAGCATCCATAAGGGCGAGTTCTTCAATAGGAGAAGGCCCAGGACCCAAATGGCGACAAACACGAGGAGCTCCCACTGAGCTAAAACCAGGAGCGAGCCTATCATAGTGGCGAACCCTCGCCCTCCGCTAAAGCCAAGGTAGATGGACCAGCTGTGGCCGCTCATAGCTGCCAGCGCTACGACTCCCTGCGTTACAACAGTGAAATCCAATACGTAGGCGGCAATGTATACTGGGATGAATCCTTTTAGGACGTCGAAAATCCCCACTGGGACTACCGCCCAGCGAGACACCGAGTGCCAGACATTGGACCCGCTGACCGCCCCGCTGCCGTAATCCCTAATATCGACTCCTTTGAGCACCCGTCCTGCGATATAGGATGTGGGCACCGAGCCCAAAAGATAAGCGCCTATGGTTAACAGTATTACCTGGACTAACATATGCTACCCCTTTCTCCTAGCTTAAGTTGGAGACGAGCCAAGCGATCCACTTCCCCCTGAGCTTGCCAGGAAAAAGGGGAGCGGCATGAAAACCGCCTTTAGACAATAAAAACTCCTTTGGCGATCCGGCTTTCTCATACAGCTTATGAGCCCCTTCATAGGGGGTGAGCTTATCACCCTCACAATGGACAAATAGCTTGGGGAAAGCCCCTATCTTCTCTATGGCAATAGCAGGGTTAAGCTTTGCCCAAGACTCTAGGCTCTTATCCAAGCTGATCCGCAATCGATAACCACGGAGCCACATCCAGAGCCTGGAGATCATTCCCTGAAGCTTACCCAACATGGGTAGAGATCCGATATGAGGAAACTCAATGATGAGGCTTCCTGCCCGCGCCGCCTTGGGATAGAGGGGAGCCCAAACCTGCGCAAATCGGCCGTTAATTTCCGCTGGGCTGGATAGGAAAACCAAAGCTCGGATGTTCGTTATCGAGGCGGCCGCATTAAGGGCGGCTATTGCCCCCATGCTATGCCCTACCAGGGCGATGCGGCTAGGGTCGATCTTGACATGGCACCGCAAAATTTTTAGTGCGGCTATGACATCCTGAGCGAGATCGCCATCGAGAAACCCATCGCTCTTGCCATGACCACGGAAATCGAAGGTGAGAGTGGCGATACCCTGTCGCACCAGCCTCTGGGCACTGGGCCTCATAGCACGGTGATCCGTCCCCATCCCGTGGCAAAGCACCGCTCCCGGGAAGGGTCCATCTCCCTTGGGGATCAGGATCTCTCCATGTAATGTTCCCTGCTCAGTGGGAAAATCTATTGACTCAGTATGCCACCTCACTGAGTCACCACCTCCTGGTCGCGTTGCCGGGCCAAGGCAACAAGCCGCTCGGCGCAATCAAAAGGGACATCTACCCCACCAACGGGTATTTCATTAGCGCTCTCCAGGCCATGAAAGTCACTACCCCCAGATGTGAGCAGCCCGTGCTTATCAGCCAGATCGACTAGTCGATTAATCGTTTTTCGATTATAACCATTATAGTATGCCTCTAAGCCCACAAGCCCAGCCTGTTTAAGCTCGATCAGGAGTTCTTCGAGGTCAGCGATGTCTGCCGGGTGAGCCAGTACAGGCAAGCCCCCTGCCTTTACCACCAACGCCACCGCCTCCACTGGGGAGAGCCGCTCCCGCTCAGCGTAGGCCGGTCCTTGGCGACCGATGTACTTAATGAAAGCCTCCTGAAAGGAGAGGATATAGCCACGCTCAAACATTGCCTGAGCGATGTGCGGTCGCCCTATGGAGCCACCTCCAGCCAACTCCTTCACTCGCTGCCACTCCACATCGATCCCCAATTCCCCCAGCTTGGCAATCATCTTTCGCGCACGAGCCTCACGGGAATTACGCAGAGTCTCTAGAGCACGCTCAAGCTCCTTGTTGCGATAGTCTATAAAGTAGCCTAAAATATGAACCTCACCATTGGTGATATCCGTATTGATCTCTACGCCGGGGATCACCCTGAGGGAAGGGAAGGACTCGGCCGCAAGGAGGGCGGGGGCAATCCCATCTATGGAATCATGATCGGTGATGGCGATCACGCTCAGCCCCTTTTTCGCCGCCACCCCAACCAGCACCCCAGGATCCAGCCTCCCATCGGAGGCTGTGGTATGAAGGTGTAGGTCCACTTTCATTGTTATTCTAGCTCCCTATCGATTCGGCTTATGCTCTTTGCCCTACCTGTGCCTTCCTCTACCTCCACTAAAACGGAATTGAAGATAACTCTTCCCTTACCAACAGATAGTCGATGAGGGAGCTGGGTAAGAAACCTCTTGATCACCGCATCGGCATCATCCCCGATCACCGAATCGACGGGGCCGGTCATGCCTACATCGGTTATAAAGGCGGTGCCCTCAGGGAGCAACCTAGCATCAATGGTCCCCACGTGGGTATGGGTCCCCAGCACCGCGCTGACTCTGCCGTCTAGATACCGTCCTAGCGCTACCTTCTCTGCGGTAGCCTCACCATGAAAATCTACGATGATCACGGGAGGCTTATTATCAGCTAGCTTTTCTAGGAGTTGATCCATCGCTCGGAAAGGGCAATCGAAGTATCCGATAAAGGTGCGCCCTATCAAGTTGACCACCAGTGCCTTTCCCTTGATCAGGTAGCCGCGACCAGGCACACCTGGTGGATAGTTTAGGGGCCGCAGGATCGCTAGGTCGCTATCGAGGGCAGGCAGGATATCCCTCTGGTCCCAGATATGGTTTCCTGAGGTGATGACATCAATTTCCGATCCAAAAAGCTCCTCGGCCGTTTCCCTGGTTAAGCCAAGCCCCCCGGCTGCGTTTTCACCGTTGGCGATGACCAGGTCAACCTTGTATTCTTGGCGCAACCTGGGCACCAGAGCTCCCACCGCTCGCCTGCCAGGCCTGCCGATTACATCGCCTACTATGAGGATTCGCAATAGCGCTCCTATTTTGCGTAGTCTACCACTCTGGTCTCTCTGATAACCGTAACCTTTATCTGACCCGGGTACTCCAGAGTTTCCTCAATTTTCTTCACAATATCTCGGGCAAGTCTAAGTGCCTCAAGATCATCTATCTCGGTAGGTTTAACCATGATACGAATCTCACGACCAGCCTGGATAGCGTAGGATTTCTCCACGCCTGGAAAGCTATTAGCCAGGCTCTCCAGCGATTCCAGACGCTTCAGATAGTGCTCTAGGGTCTCCCTTCTGGCCCCTGGCCTCCCACCGCTAATAGCATCTGCGGCGGAGACAATAAAACCCATGACGCTCATCGTGCCGGTCTCCCCATGGTGCTCGGCGATGGCATCAACCACCTCAGCAGATTTGTCCCACTGCCTCACCAGTTCAGCACCGATCTGAGCATGAGGTCCCTCCACCTGGAAATCCACCGCCTTGCCGATGTCATGAAGCAGTCCCGCTTTCTTAGCCAGATCGACCCTAGCTCCCAGCTCAGAGGCGATCATGCCTGCCAAGTGGGATACCTCAATGCTGTGCAGGAGTACATTCTGTCCATAGCTGAAACGATACTTGAGACGACCTAAGAGCTTAATTAGCTCAGGGTTTAGCCCAGGTATCCCCACCTCGTGGGCTGCCTGCTCCCCCTCAGCCCGAATGGTCGCCTCCACCTCGCTCCTCGCCTTCGCCACCATCTCCTCAATGCGTGCAGGGTGAATTCTGCCATCGAGGATGAGCTTCCCCAGGGCGATGCGAGCGATCTCGCGACGCACCGGGTCGAAGCCCGAGATGGTCACTGCTTCCGGGGTATCATCGATGATCAGGTCCACACCGGTGGCATTCTCAAGTGCCCTTATGTTTCTTCCTTCTCGCCCGATGAGGCGTCCCTTCATCTCATCGCTGGGCAGAGGGACCACCGATACAGTGCTCTCCGATACCACATCGGTAGCACAGCGCTGAATGGCCTGGGAGACGATCTCCCGAGCCCGCTCATCAGCCTCCTGCTTCAACTGAGACTCGATTTCACGAATGCGGCGGGAGACATCCTCGCGGACCTCGTCCTCTACAGCCTTAATCAGGAGCTCCTTTGCCTCAGCACTGGACATCCCAGAGATAAGCTCCAGCTGCTGAATCTGCTTCTGCTTAAGGTCTTGAAGATGAGTGCGCAGGCTCTCCGCCTCCTTTTCCTTTGCAGCTATGCCATGCTCGCGGCGCTCCAAGGCCTCAGCCTTTCTGTCGAGGTTCTCCTCCTTCTGTGAGATTCGTCTTTCCTGGCGATGAAGCTCAGCGCGCCGTTCTCGGCCCTCCGCCTCCGCCTGAGACTTGATCTTTATCGCTTCCTCTTTAGCCTCAAGGAGCGTCTCCTTATGCTTCGTTCTGGCATCATCGAGGAGGCTTTCAGTCTCTCTCTCAGCAGCACGAATCCTGCGCGTTGTTAATGCCCGCCGCACCAGAAAAGCAACCACACCCCCAAGGGCAAAGCCACCCACCAGCGCTACAATTACTATCCAGCTCTCAAGCATTTTCACCCCCCTTTTGCCTGGAGCTTTCCGGGTTAGATAAGGCCGTCTTAAATATCCCCATATTAAACCCCTTATTTACCTTAATGTCAAGAAAGCTAGCTTGACTCCTGCCAAAGGCGCTCAATAGTGCGATTTATCACCCCATAACTGAAGCCCCGTCTACCCAGAAAAGCGCCCAGCTTTCGTCTAAATGTTTCGTAGTCCCTCTCCAGAGTGCGCCCTCTCCGCTTTGCCGCCCTATAAGCATTCTCCTCATCATCAATCCCCTCAAGAACCTCATCGACCACCTCATGATCGATCCCCTTTTGTTTGAGCTCCAGCTTAAGTAACCGCTTGCTACGGGGGCTGAAGGATTCCCGATTTTCCCTCCAGAATTGAGCGAAGGCGGCGTCATCCACCATTCGCCTTGCCTTAAGCTGGAGAAGGACTCTCCCGATGATTTCACCCTCGAATCTTCGGCTGAGTCTGGCTCTTATCTCCGCCTCGCTACGAGGGCGATAGCTCAGCAGGCGAAGGGCAGCATTAAAGCACCTCCCAAAAAGCTCGGCACCCTCCAGTTCCTCTACTTGAGAATCGGAGAGTACCTGCCCCAGACGAAGGCCCTGCTCCTCGACCACCTGCCTTCTCAGGCTAAAGGCAAAGGCCCCGTCCAGGAAAATATTAGCCTCATCCCTCCCCCTCCGCTGAGCCCTAATAGCAGTTATAGTCTTCATGATTAAACACAAAAAGGCTGGACCGAATAACTCCCAGCCTTTTTTTCGTCCTGGAGCAAGCTTTATAGTTCCACTAAATCACCATCGGATAAGCTTTGAGTGGAGAAAACTACCTCTCGGATCTGCCGCTCCATCTCCTGGGCAACCTCTCCGTGTTCCTTCAGGTACTCTTTAGCATTCTCCCGTCCCTGACCGAGCCGGGTCTCGCCAAAGGAGTAGAAGGCACCCATTTTATTCACCAACCCAATCTCCACCCCCAGGTCAAGGAGGCTGCCTACCCTGCTGATCCCCTGATCGAACATAATGTCAAACTCAGCGCTCTTAAAGGGAGGAGCGACCTTGTTTTTCACAACCTTGGCCCTCACCCTGCTCCCTACTGACTCATCACCCTTTTTGATAGTTTCCAATCTCCTCAGATCGATCCTCACCGAGCTATAAAACTTGAGCGCCCTACCTCCTGGGGTCACCTCAGGGTTGCCAAAGAAAACCCCCACCTTCTCCCGCAATTGATTGATAAATATCACCGCGGTATTCGACCTATGGATAGCAGCAGCCAGCTTTCTCAGTGCCTGTGACATCAATCGAGCCTGAAGTCCCACATGAACATCACCCATCTCCCCCTCAAGCTCCGCCCTGGGTACCAGGGCAGCCACGCTATCGATGACCACCACATCCACCGCCCCGCTTCTAACTAATGCCTCTGCGATCTCCAGCGCCTGCTCCCCGGTGTCCGGCTGGGATATAAGCAGTTCATCAACTTTAACACCACAATTGGCAGCATAGCCGGGGTCCAAGGCATGCTCTGCATCGATATATGCTGCCATGCCGCCACGATTCTGAGCCTCAGCAATTACATGAAGCGCCAGGGTCGATTTCCCCGACATCTCCGGTCCAAAGATCTCGGTGACCCGACCCCTAGGCAGGCCCCCAATGCCAAGGGCGATATCCAGCGAGATGGCACCGGTGGGGATCGAGCCCACAGCCATTTTAGCCGAGTGTTCCCCCAGCCTCATAATAGAGCCCTTACCGAACTGCTTCTCTATCTGGCTTATCGCCAGCTCCAGGGCCTTTCCCTTCTCCGTAGTCATCTCACTTTTATGGTGTTAAAGAATTTAAAACTTCCAATGCATCATAGCACACTAGTGTCGTTATGGCAAGAGGGCTAAAATGAAGGGATAGCGGGCGTGGCTCTCTTATGAGCGCTTCCCGCCATCATGGCATCGACCTTTTTCTTTATCTCTCCATCCGCCTTCCCCGTGGCAAGATAGCGGTCCAGCTCCTCATAGGTTATTCCCATCTCCCCCTCATCGGTTTGCCCTGCCCATAGACCTGCTGAGGGGGGCTTATCCACGATCTCCTTTGGAATGCCCAGATGCACAGCTAGCTCCCGAACCTGGTATTTCACCAGATTCCCCAGGGGCAATATATCCACCCCCCCATCGCCATACTTGGTAAAGTAGCCAATAGATATTTCACTCCTGTTACCGGTGCCGACCACTAGATAACCAAGCCGATTTGCTAGATAATAGAGGGCTATCATTCTCAGCCTGGGCTTCATATTAGCTTCGGCCATTTTCTGAGTTTCGGCATCGTAGCTCTCACCGGGGAGGGTTTTACGGAGGGAATCAAAGATGGTATCCAGAACCACCGTTTCGTTGGAGATATGGAATTGTTGGCAAATAGCATAGGCATGCTCCAGATCGACCTTACTGCTATAACAGGGCAAGATGAGAGCAAGAGCGTTATCGGGGAAGGCGTATTTGCAGAGCACCGCAACCACCGCGGAGTCAAGCCCCCCGCTCAAGCCAAAGACCACCCCCTGGCGCCTCGCCCCGGCCACCTGCTCCCTTATCCAAGCTATTAGTCTGTTTGCCAGTTCTTCCATAAGCATAAGTTGACGGATTAACCTGCTTGAAGTATACTCTGCAACTGGCTATCAAGTCAAAGGGCTTACGATAATGGACACTACTTTTCTCATCATTGTCGGTGTGGCTATCATTTTCGCCATAACTCTGCGTGTCGTGTTACGTTCCTTCAGGCAGCGGCAAGGCAGGATAAATGAAAGGGACGAAGAATCTCTTTCCTGGGATGAGGTGGCTCCGATTGCAGAGGACACACCATCAGAGATGGAGGCCCAGATCGAAAGAGTCGAAAAATCACCTCCCTTAGAGAAGGCGACTAAGATAACAGACATCATTCCAATGGAAGCCAAGCCACGACTTGAGAAGAACGAAAAAGATGTGGAAATATTACATGTTTATAAATCCTTTGGCGGCAAAGAGGTGGTCAAGGATGTCTCATTCACCCTTAAGCAGGGAGAGGTCTTCGGCCTGGTGGGACCCAATGGCGCGGGAAAGACCACAACCATAAGGATGCTCATGGACATCATAAAGCCAGACTCCGGGGAGATCAGGGTCTTTGGCCAGCCCCTGGGAGAGGAAACCAAGAACAGGATCGGTTATCTTCCCGAGGAGAGGGGACTTTATCGGAAGATGAGGGTCTCCGATTCCCTGGTCTACCTAGCTAGCTTGAAGAATGTTGAATCCAGGTTAGCCAGCGGGAGGGCAGAGGAGCTTCTGAAACAGGTTGATATGCTCCCCCATAAAGGGAAGAAGATAAGCGAGCTAAGCCGCGGTATGGGTCAGATCATCCAGTTCCTGGTCACCATCATCCATAACCCTGATCTGGTAATCCTCGACGAGCCCTTCGCCGGCCTCGATCCGGTGAACCGGCAGATGATCAAGGACATCGTTCTAGAGCTTAAAGGGCAGGGGAAGGCAGCTATACTGAGCACACATATGATGAACGAGGTGGAAGAGATGTGCGACCGCATCCTAATGATTGACAAGGGGGGTGTGGTGCTCTATGGGAACCTGGCGGAGATAAAATGGCGCTTCCGCAACAACTCCGTATTTGTGGAGTGCGAGGGCGCTATCGGCGATCTCGCAGGGGTAAGCGGGAGGAAAGAGCATGGCAAGTATGTGGAGCTATTCCTCGATGGTGACACCCCACCTCAGAAGATACTCAGCCAGCTTGTCGAGAAGAACATCCATATCGACCGCTTCGAGGTTTCCACTCCGTCTCTAAATGAGATCTTCCTTCAGGTTGTGAAGCAGTGAAAAAGACCTGGATCATCATAAGGCACGAGTTTACCACCACCATAAGGAGAATATCCTACATCCTGCTCACGATAAGCTTTCCTCTGCTGGGGCTTCTGGGGATATTAATCTTTGTTGGTGTGACGCAGTGGGGTGGTGAAGGACCCCCGCCCGAGGATCTCAGGGTCGGCTATGTGGACGAGACCAGCATGTTCGATGAGTATACCAACCCGGATGGTGCTGTTTTTATACTCTATGGTACCAATGATGAGGCCAGAGATGCGTTGTTTGAGGAGGAGGTCGACGCGTATTTCGTCATCCCTGAGAACTACATCGAAACTGGGCTGATTTGGAGATATACCACAAAGCGGGAACTGCCACAGGCAACTATGGCGCTTATGGAGGACTTTCTCATCGCCAATCTACTTGCCGAAGAGGTCAGCGAGGAGATTCTGGCGAGGGTGCAGACGCCAACGCTGCCGATTTCCACTAGACTGGACCCGGAAACGGGAGAGATCATACCTCCGGAAAGCGAGATTGCTACCTTTGCTATGCCCTACGTCTTTGCCCTGCTATTCATGATGTCCCTGTTTTTTACCTCGGGATATTTGCTTCAGGGGGTCAGTGAGGAGAAGGAGAATCGACTCATTGAAATCCTATTATCCTCGGTCTCGGCGAGGCAACTCCTGAGCGGGAAGGTGATAGGGCCCATGCTGGCTGCCCGGCCTCTCCGCACGTCAAGTGGCTCCCGGCAAGCGACAGATGATACACGTCACGCCAGAGTGCGTCAAGGCATTTGGGTTGAGCCGACGCGCGCGGCTCTGGCCGTGTTGGCAGCGCCGGCCGCTCGTCGGTCCGAGGTACCTCGGGACGGACAGGTCGCCCCTTGAAACTGCGGCGCGGCCTGTTAGACTGCGAAGAGCAACGGCGCCTCTGGCGAAATGGCCTCTCATGAGAGGAAACGAGCATGACAACGACGACGAAGATTGTGTTCATCATGACGGACACGCAACGGTGGGACATGGTCGGGTGCTACGGGAATCCTGACATGAAGACGCCCGCGCTCGACCGGCTCGCGGCCGAGGGGGTTCGGTTTGAGCGGGCCTACACGTGCTCGCCCGTGTGCGGGCCGGCGCGCGCGGCGATCTTCACCGGCACCTTCCCGCACACCACCGGCGTCCTCGCGAACACCATGCCCCT
>Ga0209427_10006438_pt1 | contig 13404 bp, 10 predicted proteins | sample DeeMarSWOR136_30_FD_187465 | JGI IMG/M metagenome (GOLD analysis project Ga0209427, IMG submission 187465) | Marine sediment microbial communities from White Oak River estuary, North Carolina - WOR-1-36_30 (SPAdes) (version 2) | ecosystem: Environmental > Aquatic > Marine > Intertidal zone >... | reverse complement strand
CTCATGAGTGTGCCGGGCATTGGGGTACTTGCGGCCATGGAGCTATTGGTGGAGCTTCAGGATGTTTCTCGTTTCAGGCGTGAGGATGAGCTTGCGGCCTATGTGGGGTTGACCCCATCGCAGTATTCCACGGCGGATAAGATCCGGATGGGACACATTACCAGAGCAGGCAAGAGTGGCCTTCGGGCGATTCTGGTGGAGGCCTCCTGGAGATTAATCACGATAGATATGGTCATGCGCAAAAGGTATGATCGGATCAAGGTGCGCTCTGGGGGCAAGCGAGCGATTGTGGCAATAGCTCGTATGTTGTTATTGAGAATGAGGCGAATGCTGCTTGATGAATGTCCTTATGCACTAGGATCACTCGGGTAGCGCAGAGAACCTGAAATCGAAAGGAAGCGAGGGTTGGAGCATGGCGTGGATTCATCTGAGCGTGCCAGTTCTCTGGCAACCTCGTTTTCAAGAATGCCAGCTCCAGCATTGAACACCTCGGATCGTTGCATGTGGTTTCTCAGAATGAGAAAACCACGGATAGCAGATTGGTTTGGGTTCAGAACACATATCGCTACTAACCTTGACTTTGAACATAGCAGATGAATCCGTGATGTATCCAGGCCATCTGTTCTGACGAATTGCGTCAGAAACAGTCAGTCTGCTCATTTAGGTTAGAAAAAGTTGACTCCTAAGGCAGATAGACTCACCTTTCGAGACGCTTCATAGTTAAACCCCTATCCCTCAAAACTATGAAGTTACAGGAATCTGGGGAAGCCGATAGCCCACGTGCGTTTTTGCTTGTCGTGAACTATCGATGTATGAGCAGTAGTCAGACCAGCTTCGTCACTTCTGTTTCGAGGTTGAACGGTGGAGGAGAGACAGGGGAGTGCCACCCTGCTGTATTATCATACAGCTCTCGCCTTGCCCCTTACCGGGATTTCGCAATATCTATTCCGAAATAAGCGTTGAGAAAAGGCTTGCCTTCGACTTGAAACAACATCTACCGCACTATCCACGGTTATTGGCCGATTTGTTTTTGGCTTAAGGGAGGCATTTGGGTGTTCTCGTGCCTTTCTTTGGGCTTGCGTTCCATCCGGCAAAGTGGTAAGCTTTTTTGGCCATAAGTACCTCCTGTGTTTATATTTGTCCTTACTCCACCATTAGGGCCTAGTGGCAAGGCCCTTTTTTCTGCATTATTGTCATCCAAGAGCACAAAAATTGCAACCAGTTCAAGGAGTTTCCTTGGCTCTCCACAGAATTTGTTGATAACCTGTTGACAACCTCCTTTCTCGATCGTGTAACGTCGCGATCTTCCAAGCTCTGGTGCATTTTGCCCAGAAACTAGTCAAGAAAAAAATACAATAATATCAGATATTTACATTTTTTAGTACCTAACGTACTCTTTTCTTGAACAATCTGTGCGACAGTGGCTATGCCTACACCATAAATGTGGATAAGTCCCATTCATGTGCCAGTTTTCAACATATCTCAAGGGAACGTAGTAAGTCTGTGACTGGAACTCCACTGAACCATGGATTCAGTCCGAGAAGCGTACTCGTGGTCTACTCCCAGTAAAGGTGTTGCATGGAAAAAGATCGGAGAAAGACACGAAGATTGCGTCAGAGCGCATCTGCACGACTCCCAACAAGCCGATCAGGAAAATAGAGGTTGGCTCCCTTCTTCTTAGCTGTTGCTAAAGCATCCTCAGCTTCCTTGAAAAGATCAGATACCTCCAGTGATGCTGAAGTCGTGGGAAAACATACCCCCCGATGCTGGCTGTGAGATGCTGCCCCTCCGCATGAGGAAACACATGCTTGCTAACGTGGCCCAGAATCCTTGAAGCCACCATGTGGGCTGCGTCAAGATCACATCCAGGAAGCAGAACCGCAAACCTCGCACCACCGATGTGTGCCACGAGATCTGTTTCCCTGATGTCTTTATCCATCAAGGCAGTGAACGTTTCCAGGGTCTCTGAAGCCTGGAGCCTACGATCAAGCTCCAGCATCAGAAGAGTAAAGAAATCTCGATGTCTGAGACTTCTTCTGACCTCGTGTTCACACAGAACACTGAAGAGATCGGATCGAGTACCGGCCTCTTTATGTACTAAATCCCATCTATCTGCCCTCACTGTCTCCCCGTGGCCTCCCCTCCTTCACGCTCACAGCACCAATTTGCGATCTGGTGATTTTGCTAAGATTAAGGAATAAGAATAGGTATTTTGCTGTCAAAGAAAGTAAAAAGAAAAACGGTACTTGTCAAGGAAAAACGCCGGGTGGACGGTTACCGATATAGGCTTTTACTCGTGTAGCCCAGCCCGAACTGAAAAGAGTCGTGCGGTTGTGAGATTGCGCTTTTCTGTATGGTTATCCTTTGCAGAGTCAACGGCGCAGGTAATTTCTGGTCTATTCTGTTCTATTTCGGTAAAACCCTGACTTGCATATTGCAACGTCAGTTTCTACTTTACATAGAACACGGGGCACATGCGCTCAGCTGGGCCTATTCGGGGATCGTGGCATATGGGCCTTGCGGGCGAAGGGGGAGCAGTTCGTGAATTTGGCACAGAGAAGAATGCTTGAGAAGAATCTTTTCTTGTTGGTAACGAACGAGATAGGTGCGGAGCGCTGGGAAATGCTTCTGAGACATCTGGCGAATCTCGAACAAAGAACAGGAAGGATGCTTAGACGATCGCCGAGGAAGGCTGAGAGACAGGGACGGGGTGATGATGAAACATCTCCGCTATTGCTCTTTGCTCCTGATCGGGATAGAGATGGCAGAGAGTTTTCCTCGGTTGCAGGTGGGGATGTACTCTACAGGGATCAAAGTGAGGATAGTGCTACCCCTTACAGGTACCACATTCTCTCCGACCGTGACGTGCAGTGGTGGAGGCAGTTGAGCAATCGGCAGAGGGGTATTGTCATCTCGGTGCTCGAGCGTATTCTGGGGGCACTGGGGCCAGAGGGAAGAGTGGCCGATCTTTATCGGAGGAATTACCAGAGCGGTTAAGCCGATATGTGAGAGAGACGTACAGCAACAATTAATTAGATCGCTAAATATCATACCGCCCAGGGCATCCAAGATTCCCTGCACCGGCTAATAGATTCAAGATGTTATCGACGGGATTCACCGATGAGCATTCTGATGATTAGCGTCAGAAATAATCAGAGCCAACTGACCGTCAATATTCAAGATTTAGCGTGATTGATGATTTGTGGTTGAAACATACAATGATTGGACATTACTCAAAAAAGCAGGTTGCAGTTAGTAACCTTCGGTTTGGAGTCTCACCTGCCCACCTTTTGTTGACAGGTGTTTTTAGCCTGCTAGAATTGAAATATCGACAAAGCCAAAACATGCGGTTTGGAGGCTCACCAACAGGGAAGCCTTTACCCTTTGCTGGATCAAAGAATGGTATCTCCCTGGAACTACATACAGATTTTTCGGCCATGAAAGTCAGACTCTACAGGTCGAGCGCCAGATGTATGCTTTTTGCCCTACTGATTCTTACATCTTTTGTTTGGGCAAGAAACGACCCGGTGATCTATCGTGTTGCCATCCGAGGAACAATTGATAGAGGGTTGGTACCCTATGTCAATCGGGTCATTGACGATGCGGAGGCGCAGAAGGCCGTTGCCGCTCTGATAGAGATTAATACCCTCGGTGGGCGGTTGGATGCGATGATTGACATTCGCGATGCGATTCTCGATGCAAAGGTACGAGTGATAGGCTATGTGAACAAACGGGCTATCAGCGCAGGAGCACTCATTGCGCTGGCGTGTCCTGAATTGTACATGGCTCCTGGTGCCACTATCGGTGCGGCAACACCTGTCCAGCAAGGCAAGAAGGTAAGTGAGAAGGTGGTCTCTTATGCTCGTGCAGAATTCCGATCGACGGCCGAGCGCAATAACCGTCCGGCAGATATCGCTGTGGCAATGGTGGATGAGAACGTGGAAATCGAAGGGGTGATTGAGAAAGGTAAGCTTCTTACCCTCACCGCAGGTGAGGCCGTCACGAACAAAGTCGCTGATGGAATGTATAACTCACTGGATGAACTGCTGAGTGCGCTCAATTTGCAAACAGCCGTCATTGAGTCACCCAAGCCCAACTGGGCCGAAAATGTTATCCGTGTGCTCAATCATCCGATCCTCAGTGGTCTGCTGCTGACGATTGGTCTGTTAGGATTGATCACGGAAGTCATATCCGCTGGCTGGGGTGTACCCGGCACGGTTGGCCTCGTTGCGCTTATTCTCTATTTCGCCAGTCATTTCATGGTCGGATTGGCAGGACTACCGGAATTGTTGCTTATTGTGGCTGGCCTTGCGCTGATTTTGTTGGAGGTACTTGGCATTCCGGGCTTTGGCATCGCTGGTATTGGGGGAATAGTTTGTCTGATCGCAGGAATCATACTGAGCATGTTGGGCAAGTTTCCCACCGCTGCTGACATATCCAAGGCCATCTGGATTACGATCGGGGCTCTTGTCATCGCCGGTATAGGCGTGGTGATCCTGTTCAGACTTCTAGAAAGGCGTCCTTTCTGGTCAAAAATCAGTCTGGCTTCAGTAGAAACCAGAGATTCGGGTTTCATCTCATCAGCTGCGAGACCGGGCTTACTAGGACAGGTGGGGACAGCAATAACTGATTTGCGCCCTGCAGGCACTGGCTTGTTCAAAAAGGAGCGTCTTGACGTGGTTACGAGCGGCGAATACATCGATGCTGGTGAGAAGATTAAGATTGTAAAAGATGAAGGGTATCGTCGGGTTGTTGAGAGAGTGAAAAAGTGACTATTGGTCATATCAACTCTTGAGGAGGTGAAATCATGGGGGAGGTAACTTTAGGTCTAGGTTTTGTGATTCTCATCGTTGTTGTCGTCTTTCTGCTCGTCCTTAACTATTTCGTGCCACTCGGGTTGTGGCTAACCGCTTACTTCTCCGGAGTACGGGTGAGTTTATTCAGCATGGTTGGAATGCGTCTGCGTAAGGTACCGCCTGCGAGAATCATCAAGCCACAAATCAATGCTACTAAGGCTGGTTTAAACTTGAAAATCCCTGAACTGGAAGCCCACTATCTTGCTGGAGGCAACGTCGATAGGGTTGTGATGGCTCTCATTTCGGCAGACAAAGCCAACATAGAGCTTTCGTTTCAAAGGGCGACGGCTATTGACCTGGCGGGCCGTGACGTTCTGGAAGCTGTAAAAGTGAGTGTGAATCCAATAGTGATAGAGACGCCGAAAGTGGCTGCCGTGGCCAAGGATGGCATTCAGCTGATGGCACTGGCCCGCGTCACGGTACGAGCGAACATCGATCGATTGGTGGGCGGTGCGGGTGAGGAAACGATTTTAGCCCGTGTTGGCGAGGGTATCGTTTCAACGATAGGTTCTGCCGCTAGCCATAAAGCCGTCTTGGAGAATCCGGACACTATCTCCAAAACTGTTTTGGAGAAGGGTCTTGACTCTGGCACAGCTTACGAAATTTTATCTATTGACATCGCTGACGTAGATGTCGGTCGCAATATTGGAGCAGAGCTGCAGACTGATCAGGCAGAAGCCGACAAGCGCATCGCGCAGGCAAAGGCTGAAGAGCGCCGCGCAATGGCCGTTGCTCGCGAGCAAGAGATGAAGGCGGCGGTTCAGGAAATGCGTGCAAAGGTAGTGGAGGCTGAGGCGCAAGTCCCTCTCGCCATGGCTGACGCGTTTCGTAAAGGTAATTTGGGAGTGATGGATTATTATCAAATGCGAAATATTCAGGCCGATACGAAAATGCGCGAAAGCATTGCTGTGCCACGAGAGGAGACACCCACGGAACCGGAGTAGTCTTAGAGTGAAATTGCGAAAAAGAGCTGAGACTGTTCGCTTGACAGGTAGCCGTCACTGGAGCAACATAACAATAGATACCAATGACAGTAGGACGTAAAGTCACGTGAGCGACATCTTGGATTCTATCGAACGCTCTGCCAATGTAGTCTAGCGGAGAGGCGACCATGGTAAGCAAATGTTTTAACCATCCACAGAATGACGCGGCAGGGACGTGTCATTATTGTGGCCGCTTCCTCTGCTCCCACTGTTTGCGGCGGGGGGACGGCTATTACTACTGCAAGAATGAGTTCGAATGTCTTGCATTTCAGGAAAAAGAACGTGGCACCAGTGGCCTAACGTTAGAAACAGAGATTGTAGAACAGGAGATTGTGCGAGAAGAGGCTGAGAGAAAAGTTTCAACGAAAACGCCTGATCGTTCGGAGCAAGCGGACGATCGGACTACCATGCGGAAAAAAGAGATTTACTACCTGAAGCTGTTGAGGACGCCTCGTTCTCTCCGCGATGCCATTGTGATGGCCGAAATATTGACTCGACCCGGGTTCAGAAGACGATGAAGTGATTTCCTGCCGCGTTCAAGTTTCCGCCCAGCGTCGTAAATCTCATCAAAAGGGAATCTCTGGGGGGCAATGCTGGCCTCGCTGGGGCACTTCTTCGTCGAGTGAACGCTTGGGAGACAGGCATTCATTGATTCAAGATGCATCCAACGCCGTGATCACTCGTCCATTCTCGCGATTTCCGATTCAATTAAACAGAAGCAGGCGCTGTGCCACCATATTTAAGTAACTGCCTTGTCCCCCTCGTTGTGGCAGATGCCATTTTTCGGTTAGGCGTCCTACCTGGGCGTGCCACGACACGTTGTTGCATCCGGTTTCCTTCCGTGACTTATCCCCTCTTCCGGTGGGGGATTGGCACACCGCCCTTACGGGTATTGGGTTCTCAAAGAGCAGGGGATGCCAAATTCAAGGTCCCAAACCCCGAGCTTTTTGAGAAAATGGCGAACTGGCCACAGACCACCATAAGCAACGTTTCCTTGACTCTCGGGCGGGAAATGAAGTAGCATTGCAATAGTCCATTAGCATCAACCGACAACCTAATAGCCCTTCTGGAGAGGCGAGATGCAAGCTAGCCTCCGGAAGCTTCTACCCTATCCTCTAGAACGCATTTCATGCGCCGACAGAGGCTTTTCTGTTTTTGCACATCCAGTTGTCGGCTGGCCTTGCAAGGACTGGAAGGAATGGCAAAGTTTGGTAGAGATTTTGCACGCCCATTCCTCACACAGAGATATGACACCTTGCAAGATTGTTAAGACTGTACTCTGGCGAGGTTTGAGAAATGGTGCCTGTCGCGGCTGACGAGACGACTAGAGAGCGTGCCATTCGTCTATTCACCTTCCTCCGGGAAGTGACTGAGTTGCGCACTAAGACTATACGTACCCTTGATCAATATGACCAGGTTCTGTGGTTCCATGACATTCCCCGAGAACCAGGTTGTTTCTGCATCGCACGGCAGGAGCCCCACGAGGATCAGAGAGAAGATGTCTGGGTGGAAATCAAGAAACCCAAACTTAAGCCACCGCCGCTGGTTCCTGCAGAGCTCAGGCCATGGTTAGACCCAGTCGAGGTGGAAGACTCTTCTTTGGAGTATCCGGAGTTACGGGACAGAATTGTCCTGAGAGAAGCTGAGATAGTGGATCAAGACGGTTCGGTGCGGACTGAAGCTGTTTACAAAAACCTGGAAGAATCACCGGAAATAGCAGACTTGTGGGTCCGGTATGTGGAAAAAGAATGGGAGCCTTGGGCAAAAGAAGATCGTCGGCTTGGCGCGGTCCAGAAATTTTACGCAGACCTGTTCTCATTGTATCAGAGACAACAGCGACTCGGTGAGACCTACGAGGTAGTTCTGGGAATTGGATATCTTACGTGGAGGACTCCCGCAGGGCACCTTATAAAGCGCCACATCATAACTTGTAAGACAAGCCTAACATTCTATCCCTCCCGTGGCGTCATTGTTGTCGGGCCAGCTGGAGATGGGCCTCAACCAGGGTTGGAACAGGACATGTTGGAACCGCAAGAGCGTCCGGACGTTGTCGAACAAAATACCATTGGCCAACAAGTTAAAGACATCGGAGATTCAGTCTGGGACGGCGTGCAAATTCAGACTGCCCTCAAGTCATGGATTCATGCCGTCTCGGCTCGTGGTACCTTTGAAGAGACTCTCACCCCTCAAACAGACGTGGGGGATGATCCCAGAATACATTTTGCACCAGCTCTCATTCTGCGAAAAAGAACCGAGCGTAACATGCTCCGTGTTCTGCAAGATATTACGGCTAAACTTGAATTGGGAGAACAAATTCCGCTGGGGGTCAAAAGATTAGTGACTATCCTGGACGACACTTCACCGGAATCTGGGGGAAGGGACGCAACCCATGCCGACGTGGGATTCCTTGAGGAACCTGGAGATATCTACTTCCCTTTGCCGACCAACGATGAACAGCTTGAGATAGCCAAGAAGCTGAAAATGCGTCAAGGTATTCTCGTTCAAGGTCCACCTGGGACAGGGAAGTCACATACCATCGCAAATCTGATCTGTCACCTACTGGCCAGTGGGGGTCGGGTCCTCGTCACGAGTCACACCGCGAGAGCTCTGAAAGTGTTGCGTGAGAAACTTCCGGATCAAATCTCAGATCTGTGCGTGCTGCTACTCGGTGACGACATTGACGCCTTGCGTGGTCTTGAGGACTCAGTCCAGGGCATCACTGAGCGTTACAACAATTGGGATTCAAAGAGGAACCGTAAGAGAATTGAGAAACTGGCTAAAGAACTCGATGAGGAACGACGAGCCGAGGCTGAAACCATGAACCAATTGCGGGCTATACGTGAAGCCGAAACATTCCGGCATCCACGTCTGCTCGGATCGTACGAGGGTACGCTCCAGTCGATAGCTCGACGGCTTCGGGAAGAAGAGGAACGGTACTCCTGGCTTCCAGTTCAACCGCAAGAAGCATTGGACCCCCCGCTCGATGATGACGAAGCAACAGAGCTTGTTGGGCTACTGCGAGAGATCAGCGAGAGAGATGAGGAGGATCTGAAGAAGACGAGGATAGGGTTGGATGATCTGGTCAGTCCGCAGGATTTCGTGTCGTTGATGGAAAAGGAGAAAAAAACAAAGCTCAAACACGAGTCGACAGAACTTCTTCGCAAACATCCGAGTTACGAGGCCCTGAGACGAAGTACGGTCGAACAGCGAAACGCCCTGATCACGGGTCTTTCCACATTCCTTACCTCCCTCGACTCCTTGAAAAACAGGCCCCACCCTTGGGTTCAGAAGGCAACCCACCATATGCTTACGAATCAAGAGAACCCGTGGCGCGAGTTGCAAAACATCAGCAGGAGACACCTTGAGGCCATAGGGGATCAGGTAGAGAGAGTCTCGGAAATGAAAATCTCTGGCCTGGCAAGGCGAGATCGCGTTGTGGTGCATGCCGATGCCAAGGCATTACTTGAACACTTGGAAGCAGGGGGTGGATTGGGGATTGGACCCTTGCGTCCAAAGGTCGTGAGACAGGGCCTTTACCTTGTCACCAACGTTCGCGTAAATGGGAGATGTTGTGACACACCCCAGCGCCTTCGAGAACTGCTTCAATGGTTGCAAGTTAGTGATCGCATCTCTAGCCTACGAAGAAACTGGGAACAACACGTTGAACCACCCTTGGGTCCGTTGCACGTGCAGGCGGCCGCGTTCATTGACTATTGTGAGGACCTCGAACAGGCTTTGAGTCTGCATGAGCAACTTGAGGGCCTCAAATCGCTCATAGCTGGAATGGAAGGCGTTTCAGAGCCTGGCTGGCACAACCCTGATGACCTCAAAACCTTGAGGTCACTTGCGCAGGCAGTAACGCTAGAAGAAGAGTTTTTTATGTCCCAAAGTGTCTTTCGGGACTTACAATCACAACTCCGGCCGATCGCAGTGCAACCTGATGTCCATCCAGAGGTGACCCTGATGCTTGATTCCGTCATTGCACGTGACGCGAAGAATTATGGTGAGTCTTACAAAGCTCTCGCCAATCTTGAACAAAAGGCAAAGAAGATTCAGAGACGCGATCAGCTGCACCTGCGCCTAGAGTTGGCAACCCCTGAATTAGCGTCGCGGTTGATGCTGGACGGGTCAGATCCTGTGTGGGATGGACGTATGGCAGAGTTCACGGCGGCATGGAACTGGGGCTGCATGAATGGGTGGCTAGACCGAATGACAGATCCGAAAGAACAGGAGCGACTGACAAACGTCCTCGATCTAAGTCGTGGTCGGATTCGCAATATTATGTCTGAGCTTTCTTCTGCAAAGGCATGGGAGCATTGCTTCTCGAGAATGACGGAGCACGAGCGCCAACATCTCATGGCGTGGACCAAGGCTGTCAGGCGCATCGGCAAAGGAACTGGGAAGTACGCAAGCATGCATCGCCGTGCCGCTCGTGAGCATATGGAAGAGTGTCGGTCAACAATTCCAGCGTGAATTATGCCAATGTACCGGGTGGCCGAGACGGTCACCCCCGGAACGGACATGTTCGATGTGGTGATCGTTGATGAGGCCAGTCAATCCGGGCCAGAGGCAATATTCCTGCAGTACTTGGCGAAGAAGATCGTTGTCGTTGGCGATGACAAGCAGATCAGCCCCGAGTATGTTGGGTTGACACGAGAAGACGTTGAGCTTCTGCGCCAGCGTCACATCGGTGACCTACCTCATAGCGATGCATTTGGCGTAGACAACAGTTTCTTCGATCAGGCTGAAATCCGTTACGGAGGACGAATCCGTCTCCGGGAGCACTTTAGGTGCATGCCTGAGATAATCCAGTTCTCCAACAATCTATGCTACCACTCAGAACCTCTTATACCCCTTCGACAATATGGTGTGGGTCGGTTAGAGCCCGTTATTATGACCTGCCATGTGAGGGACGGATATATCAAGGGAGAACGTAGCGCTGTCAACCCCCCAGAAGCTCAGGCAGTTGTAGACCAAATCACTAAGTGTTGTCAGGACCCGGCTTACGAGGGGAAGACAATGGGGGTCATCAGTCTTCTCGGACCCCACCAGGCCCGTCACATCGAGATGTTGTTGTTAGACCAAATTGGCCCCGAAGAGATGGAACAGCGCAGTTTGGTTTGTGGGGATGCCTACGCTTTTCAGGGAGACGAAAGGGACGTCATGTTCCTCAGCATGGTTTCGGCCCTCACGCATGGCAGGCGCATAGGGACACTCACCAGTCAAAGGGATGAAAGGCGATTTAATGTAGCTGCCAGTCGCGCCAGAGATCAGATGTGGCTTTTTCACACGGCTACGCTGAATGATCTCAATCCAAAATGCCTCCGCTACCAGCTCCTTGAATATTGTCAGAACCCTCGAGTTCAACCGATAAAATTCGAGTCCACGGGGGAAGAAAAGCTTCGGAATCTCGCAGAAACCGCAGACCGTGATCGTGATAGACCGCCGTCACCTTTCGAAAGTTGGTTCGAGGTTGATGTCTGTCTGAAGATCGCCGAACGTGGCTACCGGGTTATTCCGCAGTTCGAGGTTGCAGGATATTTCATCGATTTAGTCGTTGAGGGTATGCAGGGGCGCCTCGCAGTAGAGTGTGACGGCGATACGTGGCATGGCTCAGACCGTCATGAATCGGACATGGCGCGTCAAAGGATGTTGGAGAGATGTGGTTGGACCTTCTGGCGCGTACGAGGTGGCGCTTTCTACCGTGATCCTGATCTCGCTCTGGACGGACTGTGGCGAAAACTGAGCGAACTCAACATCAGACGAACGGCATCTGAGCAAGAAAGGGCCGAGACGGAGGGAAGCGAAGCAGCCGAGACAGGTGCAGGTGTCGAACCTGCTCAAGGACCTGAGGAGGTACCTGGACTTGGGCTTCCAACGATGGAGGAGGTCTCAGGCGAGAAGGCAGAAACCCGTGCAGCGAAGATTCCTAGGTCCAAAATGCAGAAGGCTTTACTCGCTGTGGCCCCTGAGCCTGGAAGAGAGATCCAACGAACTGAGCTTTTTCGCCTAGCCCTGCGGCACGTAGGTCTCTCACGCCTTGGTAAGGGGGTGCAGAAACAGTTCCAGTCCGCCATGAACGGCTTGATTCGCCGAGGTGAATTCGGGTACCGGGGAACAAATGTAGTGTGGAGGAGTGAGCCGAGGCAGGTATCTATGGATCTCGACGATCCTGACCGAAACCAGTCAACATCTTCCACGGTGCCTGAGAGTTCTTCGCACGAGAGGGGGAATTTGTAAGAACAGAACAAGATGAGGGCATGGACCGGGTGGATGAACTGCAAGAGTGGGTTCCTACCATATCTCCTAATTCGTGGTTTGCTCTATCACATTGGGGTAAAGAAACCAATCAGTTGAATTCGTGGGAACGGTCCTTAGCATACACAATTGGTAGACTTGTCTCCCGAGGGATAGGAGTTTCGACCAAGCAAGCCCAGCATGCTCACCGGATTTACCAGCGGGCAAAACAACTTGGTTTTGAAGAAGACTGACCCCTTTGTTCTGTAACCTGATTTGTCAGTTCATGTTTGAGTGTTTCCCTCGATCTATCTTGCTCACTCAAAAAAGACAGGTATTTCCCCCAACCTCGAGTCTGACGTGAATAAAATAAACTACACTTGAGAGAATAAGTCACACTCGGCGGGATAATGGCCAAACCACTTGAACCAAGAGAAGTTGTCACCATTCAGGAAATAGCCCTCTCAAATATCTACGAGATTGAGGCACTGATTGAGGTGCTACGGGGGCAATCGCAGGAGGAAAGTGGGGGAAAAGGCTATCGCGCTAAACAACAGGGACCATTTGCTAGAAACGCAAGAAGCAGATTAGGACTCCCACCCGAGAGCGTCAAAATTGGGGAGCGGGGGGGGAAGAAAGAGCGGATAAGAAACCCACTCCCTTACACCAGGATCAACATAAGGTTGACAAAATCTGAGGGGGAATTGACAAAAGTTTCTTACCAAACCTCAGGCTTCCGTATGTTGGTGCCCGGTATTGGATCTGGCAGTTGTGAGGTCGCTAACACACCTTGTCTAATTTTTCTGACGAAATGAGTAAGTTTGATTAATTCTTTCGAAGGGTGGCAATTTTCGAAAGTAAAGAGGCCTACAACCTTACCGCGGTCTTCTCTTACCATCTTGACAGCCTCAGCTAAGTCACTGTCATTTGAAATAATTACCGCACAATCATATTTGTCAAGCCAAGCGTCATTTAAAAGGTGAACCGCTAGGTTTACGTCGGAGCCTTTTTCCTCTGTATCTATAATGTTTACAAACTGTTTTTCGGGCCACGATTCAGCTAAGGGACGAGGTTTCACATGGCTCAAAAACTGACCGTAATATACAGATATTTCTGGTATGTACTCTCGTAGAGCCCTAATGTAGGTTTGTTGTCTGGTTGGTTGACGGGGATCAAATTTCCCCGAGACAATTGCCGTGAAATACTTAATGGCTTCAATCTTATTTATCGGTTGGAGAAGCTGTCCACAGAGTGCCTTTAAGTCAAGCCACTTATAAGGTGTATTTTTAACCGCGCGATAGTACAGGCTGAATCCGTCTACATAGACA
>Ga0209427_10006434_pt1 | contig 13408 bp, 15 predicted proteins | sample DeeMarSWOR136_30_FD_187465 | JGI IMG/M metagenome (GOLD analysis project Ga0209427, IMG submission 187465) | Marine sediment microbial communities from White Oak River estuary, North Carolina - WOR-1-36_30 (SPAdes) (version 2) | ecosystem: Environmental > Aquatic > Marine > Intertidal zone >... | reverse complement strand
TACCAGAAGGGCATCATTGACCCGGTAAAGGTGACGCGCTCGGCTGTTGAGAACGCTGCCTCTATCGCGGCAATGATCCTCACCACTGAGGCGTTGATCACCGATATTCCGGAAGAGGAAAGAGCGCCTGCTACGCCGCCTATGCCTCAGTACTAGAGCATTACCAAGAAAAAGAGCCCCTCCCCGCGAGGGGCTCTTTTTTTAGTGGGCGCTTGTGCCTAGCGTGACAATGTCATGTTCCTCCCAGGGCCGGAAGCCCCGGCCCTGGGCGATCGGGGGCTCTTTTGGTGACGTGTTCGTGACATCTCAGGATGGGGTTTTTGCCTACTCCTTGCCTCGGTCATCAACTGGCGGGTCACATAGCCGGGGCAGGGGAATAGGGACAGGATTGATTCGCTTCAATCCGTAGAAACGGCACTTTCTCTTCTTTGCGGCTTGGGCTGGGTTTGGCCCGCCAGCCAACCTTCATAAACTCTCAGTGAGGCTACTCCGGCCAAGATCATCAGGCTACCACCGAGCTGCATTGCATTCAGGCGCTCTCCGAGCAGGAAATAGGCGATCACGGCGGTGAAGACTGGCTCCAGAGTGACGATCAGGTTTGCGACGCTGGACGGCAAGTAGCCCAGGCTGACGTTATACAGTCCAAATCCTGCCACTGTCGGCCCCGCCGCCAGCAGGAACAGAATGCTCCAACCGGCCAGGGCGTTTCCCAGCCAGAAGAGGTCGGCTGGGCAGGTAGCCGTGCCAGGGAAAAGCTCCCCTGGAAGCAGGTTGACGAGCAGCAGAAAGACTGCAGCAAAGCCGAAAGTATACAACAGGGTCGTCCAGGGGTTCAGGCCACGTTGCGAGGCTATGCGGCCCATCAGGCTGTAGATAGCGTAGCCCAGGCCGGCCAGCATCCCGGTCAGGATGCCCACCAGGTTGGCACGCCATGCCGCTGGGTCCAACGCCCCTGAGACCAGGACGCAGCCTCCCAGGCTCAAGGTGACTGCCAGGAGCTTGACCCAACCCAAGCGTTCTTCGAGGAGCCACCAGCCCAGCAGAGCGGTGAACGCTGCTGAGCAGTAGACCAGTACAGTGGCGATAGCCGCCCCGTTCAGGGAGACTGAAAGAGTCCACAGGGCGTTGAAGATCGCGAGCATGAGCCCGTAGACGAGCAGATAGAACAAGTGTTGGCGCTTCACCTGTAGCAGGAGGGGGCGCAGCCGCCCCATCACGGGCAGCAGGGTAAGGGCCGCAAAGCTGTCTCGCCAGAAGGCCAGCACCAGCGGAGGCATGTGGTAGGCCTGGGTGAGGTAGCGGATCAAGATGGCCGTGGTTGACAAGATGGCCGCGCTGATCAGGGCGATCGTGTAGCCGCGAGTGAGACTGGAGCTGTGGGAAGTAGTGGTGGACATAGCCTGAGTTACCTCTGTCCAGACATCAATTTAGGTAACTGGCAGTAGAATGGAGAAGCACGTGCCGCGGTTCGCCTGGCTGCGTACGCCTATCGTTCCCCCATGGGCTTCCACGATCTCTTTAGCGATGGCCAACCCCAAGCCCGAACCTTTGGCCCCACTGCGCGACTTGTCAACGCGGTAGAAGCGTTCGAAGATACGTGGCAGATCCTGCTTTGAGATGCCGACGCCTGTATCTTGGACGCTGATGGCAACCCAGTAGCCGTCCAATCCGCTTTCGGAAGGCATGCCGCAGGGTATGTCACCTTGTCCTTGAATCTTGCCGCCTTTCAGGTTCAGTGCCTGAACAGCGACATCGATCCGCCCACCTGCTGGCGTGTACCGGATGGCGTTGTCTACCAGGTTAGATAGAGCTTGCTCCAAGTGCTCCTCATCTCCGTAGATGACAGGTAGATCTTTGGGGATTGAGGTGTTGAGTTCTAATCCCTTTTCAGATGCCAACGGAACGAGTTTTTCCACGCAGTGCTTCACAAGCTCGCCAGGGGCGATTGCCACACGCTCGTGGATCATGTCACCAGCATCCAACCGGGCCAGGTCCAGGAGTTTCTGAATCAACTGGCCCATGCCCTCCGCCTCTTCTCTGATAACCTGGGCGGCGCGACGGTACCCCTCTTCGTCGTGGATGGCCCCTTCCAGCATCGCCTGTGAGAAGCCTTGGATTGACGTCAGCGGTGTTTTCAGATCATGTGAGACATTGGCCACAAAGTCTCGCTGCGACTGTCGGCTGCGCTCCACTTCGCGAGCCATACGGCCAAAGCTATCTGCCAGGCGTGCAACTTCATCTTGGCCCTTTGTCGGGATCACTTGTTGGTAGTTGCCACGTGCGATTTCTTCTGATGCTTTGGTCATGGCAATTAGTGGGCGGGTGATGGAGCGGGAGAGCACGATAGCGATGACGGTCGAGATCAACAGGGCCAAGAACCCGGCTATGGCCAAAGGCGGGACCAGTTGGCGCCAAGCAGGTTGCACGTCTTGCTCAGGCTCAATTACGATCAAATAGTTGGGTAATGCACCCATCTCTGCAGGTGGATCTGGTGGGGGTGTGAGGCGCAATATGATGAAGAAATACACCTGCCCGTCCGCATCAAGGCGGCGTCGCACCACGCCCCTTTCCCTCGGCCCCAGGAGTTCACCGATTGGGAATGGGATGCGCTTTCCGGTGAGTAGAGCCTCTTGGCCAGTGTCGAGGAGAATCAGTCCATCGCGTGCCACTATCAGCGCACGCACTCCCAATTGCCTCGCTTCCTGGCGCAGGCGCAGAGCGACTTCTGGGACGCCAGGTCTCAATGCAAGAAGGCTCTGTGCACGTTGCAACAGGGTGGCTGCGGTTGCCCGACGTTCGTTCAACACCGCGTCGCGCTGGTACCGCTGGATGAGGATCAAAGCTCCCGATCCCGCCAACAGCAGGCAAAAGAGGACAATTAGGGCGTAAGACACAGCCAGCTTGGTGCGGATACTGCGGAACATCGGGGTCACTCCTGCACCAGTTTGTATCCCACGTTCCAGATGGTCTCAATGCGGACTCTGCTATCCTTCAGTTTGTCGCGCAGGCGTGCCACATGCACATCCACTGTGCGCGTTCCTCCCGCAAAGTCATAGTCCCAGACGCGGTCTAGGAGTTGATCTCGGCTGAAGACGAATCCTGGGTGCTCGGCGAAAGCGAGCAGGAGATCGAATTCTTTCGTTCGGAGTTCGATTTCCTGTCCGCCGACACGGGCTTCCCGACGCTCACGATCAATCTCCACATCACCCAGGCGCAGTACCTTAGTGACTGGAACCTTGTCTTCAGAGCGTCGCAGCACAGCTTTGACTCGTGCCACCAGCTCGCGTGGGTTGAAAGGCTTCACCATGTAGTCGTCGGCCCCCAACTCAAGTCCCACGATCCTATCTACATCCTCACCTCGTGCCGTGAGCATAATGATTGGCACGCTGTTGCCCCCCTGTCTTAGGCGGCGACAAACCTCCCATCCGTCCATCTTGGGCAGCATGATGTCCAATACAACTAGATCGGGGTGGCGCTCTTCGATTGCTGTCAGGGCTTCAAGCCCATCGTGCGCGCTGAACACAGTGTAGCCATCGTTGCTCAAGTACAGGCGGGCCAGTTCGACAATATGTGGTTCGTCATCCACTACCAGGATTGTGGCCATAGCTGCTTCCTCGCGACCAAGGGTTTCTTTCAGTCGCATTATACTGGGATTGTGGTCAGGACTTGGTTTTCACTCCTAGTCCCTGCTCTGCAACTCTCAGTACGTCGTTCATCCCAGACTCGATGTATGGATAGGCCAGCCAGACACACGCGATTCCGAAAAGGGCACCACTGACAACGCGGCTCCACCACGGGCTCTCCCACAGCGCCACCAATTGTCCAAGGCCGTCGAAGGCGATGGGTACACACAATAGGACAAAAGCTCTTACAGATAATGGCCGTAGCCGGTTTCGGAGTAAGGCAAATGTCAGGCCAGCTAGGAAGGCTGCCAGGAAGATGGCGACGTCGCGTTGACAAATAGCCACCTTGTAGCCCAGGGCGGGACTGCCGATATAGCGCAGTGACACACTGGATCCTACCAGGCGCTCAAGTTCTTGAAGGGTGTAGGTGAGTTGCGGCCCAAACAGGAAGAACGACCTCTCTGGCAACTGATGACAGAGCGGCTGAAACAATGTGTAGATTAGCCGTGCTGCTGACGTGCGGCCTGCTGCCATCAGGACAGGGGCCAAGGCGGGCAAGGCCGCATGCGCTCCAATCACTGTGTTGACGATGAACAGCCAGTGCTTGGCTACTGCATATACGATACGGTTGAGGAGGATGCTGATCCTCGCCGCCGAATCCAGAGCTTTGTCCGTCCTTTCGCTCATGTGATCAGAAGTGCATGATGTTGTGTTCAGGGTTCTAGCCACCCTTTCTGCTTGAACTGGATTGTCCGGCATCGTTGTCTGCTCCGCAAGCTGGCTACCCTTACGACTAGTCGAGTAAGGACTCAATCCGTTGTGTGATGAAGCTTTTGCTCATCGCGCCGGGCTGACGGTGCCGGAGCTGTCCTTGCTGGTCGATGAAGAACGTGGTGGGCAAGACTTTAACATTGTATGTTTTCATGGCTTTTTGCTCGCTGTCCCGTAAGAGGGGGAATGTCAGTCCAAGCTCTTGGGCGTAGTCAGTGATATCCCCGCTGCTTTCGGATACGTTTACACCCAGTACGACTACTCCTTGATCACGGTACTCCTGGTAGGCAGTCTCAAGGTCTGGCATCTCCGTGCGGCAGGCCTTACACCATATGGCCCAGAAGTTGAGTAGCACAACCTTACCCCGGTATTCGTTGAGCTTTTCGATAGTGAAATCCTCTATTGACTGCAGCTCGGATGACTGCGGTTGGGAACTACAGCCGATGATTGTGACCAAGATGAGCGCCGTAGCGAATGCGCGCAGTGCTGCCTTTTGTGTCATCATGCCTCGGCAATGTCTCTCACGACCTCAAGAAATATTATGTTACTTTTTGATCGCTCAGTTGGAGCGCTGATGCGGAATGTTTCGAACCGCTCAAGGAGTTCACGGATCACGTGCTCGCGCTCGGGGGGATGATTTCGGACGTATTTTCGTGTGTTGCTCCGCTTTTGTCAAATCTCTGAATTTGCAGGAGGAGCAAAGTAGTGTACAATGGGCATAGGCCTTGCGCCTAACGTGGAAGGAGGCATGAATGGTAGGGCAGGGAAGGACAGTGGCCCTGATTCTAATTGCTTTGAGCCTGATCATTATGGTGGCGGGTGCGCTCTACCTGTTCTCTGGCATGGCGGAGGGCCGGTTAAGACCATCTGGCTTCTTGCTCGGACTTGTGATCGTACTTATACTAGCAGTGCCCTTATTGGGAGGCGGGATTCTTCTCTTCGTGCGCAGTCGGGGCGAGCTGCAGCAATTCGCTCGGGCAGAAAGGGAGAAGGAAATCCTGAACATCGTCCACACCAAGGGACAGGCGAATGTAGCCGAAGTGGCGATCGAGATGGACCTCACGCGAGACCAGGTCAAAGAGCACATCTACGATTTGGTGGGCAAAGGCCTTTTTACCGGCTACATCAACTGGGATGAAGGCATTCTCTACGCGCGAGAGGCGGCCGAAATGAGCAGCACCAAGTGTCCAAATTGCGGCGGAGTCCGTGAGGTCGTCGGAAAGGGCATCGTCAAGTGCCCCTATTGTGGTTCGGATCTATTCCTGTAGTTCAATCTTACAACGCCAATAACAAGGAGGTTAGAACATGGTGGGAGACCTGAGGAAGCGGATTGAAAGTGCGTACAACAAGCTCGAAGAAATGGCGAAGAACCTACCGGGCTACAAAGGTTACAAAGAGAAAGAGGTGCGGCGGGAAGCCGACAAACTCGTAAGGCTGAAAGTAGCCCGTGGGTTTGAGGAGCAAAGACGCCGACTGAACAGCGTAGCTGTGCAACTTGCTGACGCTGGCCGACTCCGGGTCTTGATGCCACTGGATCGGGCCATAATGAGGCTGCAATTCCTCATCGATCGACTCAAGACAGCCAGCTATGGCTATGCAGGCCTCTTTGATGCCATCAAGGTCAGGGAGGCGGAGCTGGATGCTCTCTATGACTATGATGCTGCCCTTGTGGACAGCGTGGACAGAGTGAGCACACTGATTGATGCCGTGGCTGCTGCCAAGGAAGACGAAGAGGTGACCAAAGCCGGTAATGCGCTGCTGGAGGCGCTTGAGGAGATCAATGAGACGTTCAGCAAGCGACAAGACGTCATCCTAGAAATCCCGGCAGCGTAAGGCACTTCCCATTTCGATGGTGCCTTAGCGAGAGTGTTATCTGGAATAGGTAGGATAGCTCAGACGAGCTAAATGAGACTTTTTTCAAAGGAGGGAAGAATGGCGCGAATTTTTGACGTGATTGAGTACCTTGACCCTTCAGGTCGTGAGATGGTGCACCGCATCCCGGAGCATGGATCGGGCGATTTTCGGCTGGGCTCACAGTTGATTGTGCGTGAGAGTCAGGCGGCGGTCTTCTTTCGGGATGGCAAGGCGCTGGACACCTTTGGGCCTGGCCGGCATACCATCAGCACAGCCAACATCCCCCTGCTGATCAGGTTGATCAGCATTCCCTTCAGCGGGGAAACGCCCTTCAAGGCCGAAGTGTACTTTGTGAACTTGAAAGAGTTCCTGGATCAGAAGTGGGGTACACCTGAACCCATTCCTCTGCGGGATAAGGAATTGGGACTGGTCCGTCTCAGGGCGTTTGGCACCTATTCGATGCAGGTTGCAGATCCGCAGCTCTTTGTGAACAAGATCGTTGGCGCGCAGGGCATTTATGACACGACGCAGATTGCCAACTTTTTGCGCAGCATGATCGTCTCCAAGATGGTTGATCTGATGGGGGAGACGGATGCATCCCTGTTCGACATGCCACGGTTGTACGAGGAGCTTGCTGCTGGTGTCAAGGCCAAGGCACAGAATGACTTTGACAATGTGGGCATCACGCTCAAGGCCCTTTACGTCAGTTCGATCAGCCCGACCGAAGAGACGGCCAAGGCGATTGACGAGCGAGCGTCGATGGGTGCCATCGGCAATATGCAGGCCTATCTGCAGTTCAAGGCTGCGCGGGCCATGGGTGATGCCGCCACAGCAGAAGGCGCGGCCGGAACCTTGACTGGTGCTGGTGTGGGCCTGGGCGCAGGTGTCGGAGTTGGCGCGGCCATGGCGGGGGCGATCACCGAAGCCATGAAGGGCGGCAAGGAGGAGCCTGCGGCCGAAGCTGGAACTGTTACTTGTCCTAACTGTAGCACGGCCAATCCAGCAGGGGCCAAGTTCTGCAACAATTGCGGGACGCAACTCACTGGCACGGTCAAGTGCCCGAACTGTGGGCATGAGAATTCGGTAGGTTCCAAGTTCTGCAACAACTGCGGTACAAAGCTCGAATAGCCCACGGCTAACTTGTAGCGGTGACTTTAGTCGGCGGGCAAGCGGGAAAAGCGACTGCCTCGCCTGTGGCGAGATGCAAGCAAAGTCGCTACTACGAACCTATCATATAGATGGGTACTGTCTTCCCATCTGCAGCGGTCTTTCGAAGGTGGCTCGGAATAAGTAGGGGCAAGAAAGCCGGTCCTTTTGCCCCTTCTTTCCACCTGGCGCGTACACAACGTGCATACACATGCGCCAGGGGTCTCGTGTTGGTTACTGGAGTTGCTTGGTTACCTTTTGGGCGCCTGGTGCAGATGCAGCAAAGGCTCACCCAACTGAGGCACGCCAAGGGCCTGTAGGCGAGGCGACTTCGGGTTTCTGCCATTTTGCAGTATCATTGGAGCAGGGAGACACGAGCAAAGCGGTGAGAGTATTCCTATCTTGAGCTGGAGGAGAAGCAGCTTGCGAGTTCTGTTGCTGAAGGACATCAAGAGGTTAGGAAAGGCAGGAGAAATTAGGACGGTAGCGGACGGTTATGCCCGCAACTACCTGATACCGCGCGGCTTGGCGGTGTTGGCGACGCCTGGCGCCATTCGGCGCACGGAGGTGCGGAAAGCCATCGAAAGCCAGCGCGAAGAACGGATTCGCACCGACAGTACTGCTCTGGCAGAGCGATTGTCTGAGATAACCCTGACCTTCAAGGTCAAGGCGAGCGAACGAGGGCGCTTGTACGGCTCCGTTACCACCGCAGACATTGCTGCCGGGATCGAAAGGGAGACCGGTCACCCCATTGACAAGCGCAAGGTCCTGTTAGATGAGCCAATCCACTTGCTGGGCACGCACAAAGTTCCTGTCCGGCTCCCGTCTGGTGTGATCCCAGAGGTCACTGTAGAAGTGGAGCGGGTGTCGGAGGAAGAAGCCAGCTAGGCATTGTTTTATTGACAGTCGTCCCGGTTGTGAGGCAGGAACATGCCGGCAGATGAAGAGGGGGCGAGCCATGGATGAGAATGAAAGGTCAATTCACTCGCTGATTATCAGGTACCTGGTGGCTCACACGCAGTGCAGCGGCTGTGGCCGTCGTTATGCCCCTCGGGATGTGCGTATCTACGATCATCGGGGCGATATATGGCTGGCTTCAGTGACCTGTAGGCATTGTGGCTTGCAGGGCCTAGTCATGGCCGCCATCGGAGCAAAGGATGCGCAGGAGATAGAGGCTATCACCGATCCCGACGCTGAAGATCTGGCTGCCTTCGAGGAAATGGGGCCCATCAGCAGTGACGAAGTACTGGATTTCCACCGCTTCGTTGAACAGTTCGATGGAGACTTGAGGCAGTTGGTTGAAAGGGGTAACAGACGGTCGTGAACCGAATGGCTAGGAGAGGGGCCGTGCCGAAAAGGCGCGGCCCTTTTGTTTTGTGGCCTGGGCTGCTTTTCTTCCCTTCCACGGAACGGTAGTTTGCTCCAATGTAGATAGTTATGGCAACTAAGCCGGATAAGTTATGTATAGCTCATAGGGAATCACACTGGGGGCTTGAAAGACATAACAGTTGGTTGAAATTTATACTATATATTGCATGAATTTGATGAATACCTACTATATCTCGTGATACAGGTAAACAATCAAGGTCTTTTGGGGTCCTCACACCAGGATCTCAGTCAAGAACTTTTCTGTTATGGTAACCGTCATCCGTAAGCCTAGGCCCGCTTTGGCACGTGGGATCTCTGCCCGAAGAGTTGGAGCTCCATGCAGACTGTCAGGCTTCTGGAGTCTGTGTCTTCGCTCCGACGCCGGCAGTGCTGTTCAATCCAGAAGGTCAAACTGTCCTCCTTTGTAAAGCTGCCAATACCGAGGGCCATTCGGATTTCTTCTGATGACAATCACCATCTCCGTCGGTCAAGTACAAGGTTTCGCGTGAGATCATGGATGTGGTGGGCCCGCATGCCAGGGGACGGACCGAGGGTGAGTTATCGGGTGGTCGCGTCTGGCACCCGAGGTACGGTTTTGCTTATGCACTGGAATGGACAGAAGGGGGTGTCTACGGGAGTGGATGGGAGTCGAACCCACCAGGGCCGCCTCTGCAGCACCCCTCAGACGGTTTTGAAGACCGCGGAGCCCACCGGGACTCAACCACCCCCACGTACAGCTATAGGATACTCGCTTTTGCCAGATTGGTCAAGGAGGAGTTCCACCACGAAGACACAGGGACACGAAGCTCATACAATGAATCGTTGCATGTTACCTTCTTGCTTGCCTTGGTATCTTTATGGCTTGGTGGTTCATCTTCGCTGGTTGACCATAACTAACCCACATGCTTCGCCAGGCGCTCACGCATCCACTCGGTCATGGGCACCAGGATGTAGCCCTGGGTGGTGTCGCCGTAGACCTGGTAGCCTTGGGGGCCCCAATACCAAGCATAGTAAGCAATGTAGGCACAGATGGCCGCGTCCAGCAGATCCTCGTAGCGCTTGAGTGCGGTACCGCGCAGTACATTTAGATCGCGGTCGGCAACTGTGGAAGGACTGGATACAGCGGGTTCGTGCACCTCCAGGCTGACCAGGAAAGCACGTAAGCCTGCCAGTTCCCTGCGCCGAAAGTCCAGCGTGCGGTTGGGGCGCGCCTTGTACTTGATCGTCTGCTCCAGGTGGAACAGAGCGAGCATGGCTGGGTGGGGATAGACCTCGAAAACGGAGCGCGTGGCCGCACGCTGCTGCACGTAGGGATCCTGCACGAATCCGTAATGAGTCAACTTATCCACAATTTTCTCCCCACGCGTGCAACTACCGGGACGATTGCGATATGCAGGATAGCAGCCAGCGCCATAGCGACCGAAAAGGCGCGTGATCTGGCGGTCTACAGGCCGCGCCCCTTCCTCGTTAGGCACGATCAATGGAGCGTCTATGGCAATCAGAGCCGGACCGTTGCCCCCCGCTTCCCGGATGAACGCCAGCACTTGTTCGTTGTCGCCCAGGCGCTCACAATGGGCAATCCACCGTGCCTCCTCGCCCTCCGCTTCGAGAACTACCGCGGCGGAATTGTTCCGTGGAGACCAGGCCAGGTCCACGCCAATGAAACGCGTGCTCAATGGCTTCCCTCCGTCCTGGCCCATACCTCCTGGGGAAAACCGAGTTGCTGCAGCAGATTGTTCCAAGATGCTGTAGGCAGCAAGCCGCCGGTGGCCTGGTCGTGTCCGTAGCCAAAGTAGCCTTCGGCGACGTCCACTTCCACGCCCGAAAGAAAGTCAAGCAGGTTCACGTCGCTTGCAGTGCGCATAGAAAAGGCCACGTAGCCCGGGATGTACTCCTCATTGCCAACGAGCACCATGTACTTGGGCAGCCGCGTGCGCCAGATTTGCGCCACCAGCGGGTGCACCTGGCAAGGACTGCTAACACGCACCAGTGCTACCTGGCCGCTGAATTTTGGTGCAGCCTTCTTCGCTTCTGCCAGGGCACCGTTGACTTCGCGGCGGTATTTCGCCAGTTGCCTGGCTTCAGGGCTGGCCCCTTCGGCGATCTCGCGCGGATGTTGGGCGGCCAGGATCGCCCGCAAGGCAGTTTCCGCGTCACCGGCTGTGGAGCGGCGTCCGGCGTTAATCAGCACTGTGGCCTCGCGCAGCCACTTGGCCTTGTAGATCTTCTTGGCCTGGGGGATGATGGTGAAGGGCGCTTTGTGTCCCAGGTCGCTCAACGTGCCAATGGCCGCTACCCACAGCATGTCCTCGCTGGGCGTGACCTCGGAGCACAGCCAGTAGACCAATAGAGCAGCGTTGGGGCTGGGCTGCCAGGTGTAACTGCTGATTAACACGCCCTCGGGGGGAAGGCCTATCGGTCGGTGGTGGTCAATAAAGCAGGTGGGGACGCCAGGCACGACAGGCTCTTGCAGACAGCCCAGATCCACCACGAAAAGTGCGACTGGATGGGCAGCGGCAACGCGCTGTTTGGTCTGGGGGGTATAGGCGTTGGCGCCCTTTCCAGTGACGAGTATGGTCAGGTTGGAGAAGTGTAGACGCTGCAGTGTGCGGTAGAGGATGGCCCCAGCGGCCACGCCATCCGCATCGCTGTGGCAAAGCACTGTCGTAGGAGCAGTGGGATTCAGTTTCTGCAGGAACCCTTTAAAGGCCATCAGCGCTGCGGCAAATTCAGGTGGTCGCTCGCTTTCCACGGGCTGCTTCCCTTCAGTCAACCGGTTGTCTGAAGTCATAGATGCCGCCTGCTGTGCTCCAGTGACAACCACAGCCTTTGCATTCCAGTGCATCCGAGTCTTGCGCGAGTGCGCTGTTGCCACAGCGCGGGCAACAGAAGATATGAGAGGCACCAGGGGTCGTTTCTTGACCCAGGACGCGGGCTCTCAGAAAGATGCTTGGTGTTAGTTTGAGCTTGGCAGTGGGCTGCTGCAACCAGCCGTCCACCGTCGCCAGAACACGAGCGGGCACGATGCGCTTCAAGAAGCCGATGCGGAAATGGGAGGTGCAGAGCTGGCGCTCGATGTGGAAACCAGCTTTTTCTAGATTGCGCTCTACGTACGTAGGGTGGAAATCAAAGTTCAGCTCGACAAACTCCCAAGGCTCGTAGTCAAAAGGATTGTGCTCTTGCCGTCGCAGCAGGTAGCGGACGATGGACTTTAGATGGCGCTTGTTGGCGTATTCCAGGACAAAAGTCGCACTGGGTCGTAGGATGCTCCGAATCGCTTGTAGTGCGGTCGGCACGTCGGACTGGTGATGGAGGACGCGCACCATCACTGCCGTGTCGAATGCTCCTTTGGCAAAGGGCATCTCGTACAGGTTCGCGGCGACGTAAGTAATGCGGCCTTCTCCCAGGCGGCATCGGGCATCTTCGAGCTGGGACATGGAATAGTCCATGAGTACGATTTCTTTGTACCCAGCATAGAGGTCTACGAGACGGCCGAATCCGCCGCCAATGTCAATGAGCCGCTTGCCTGTGGGAGGGAGCAGCTTCCGCAAAGCGATGCGTTCTGCGAGATCCTCATATTCGCGTCCCTGCCCTTCCCAAAATGCCGTCCGGTAGCTGCTGTCTTCATAATCACAGAAGCGAGGCAGGTGCTTGTTAGAACCCTGGTCTACCAAATTCTCTCTCCGGTGGCACAATGTTTCACGTGAAACAATGTTCCACGTGAAACATCATGCGGACTGCCAGGCACTCTATCTTGGGACAAAAAAACGCTTGGAAGCCTGTTTGACACCCTGCTCAAGATTGACTAAAATACTCGCGTTCCAGTCAACACGACGTAGGCATTGTAGCGCATGGCTCTATTGCTGTCAAAGCCCGCAACGGTGGGTGAGTCGAATAGGGTATTGCGCTATGACTATTCTCATGAGAATGGAGGTTCTTTTGGCAAATACGAAATCAGCTCTCAAGCGCATGCGCTCATCTGAGAAAAGGCGCTTGCGCAACCGTAGGGTCCGATCGGAAACTCGGACGTACATCAAAAGAGCCAGGGCACAGATTGAGGCAGGGGAACTGGAGGAGGCTCAAAAGAGCGTTGCCCAGGCCGTTCGCGCCCTGGACAAAGCAGCGGAGAAGGGCATTCTCCACAAAAACAGCGCAGCACGGCGCAAATCACGTCTGATGCGGAAGCTGAATCAGGCTATAAAGACCGTAGAGGCCTAATCCGTCGTGCCCTGATTGGGCTTCACTCGCAGGGCATCGCTTACATCACAAGCGGTGCCCTGTTTCTTTTGTCGTTTTACTTTGTTACCTCAAAGATCCACACTGCTCCAGTGCTGTAAACTGGGCGATAGCGGGAACTGCCCAGTAACATCTGAGGTGTCAGCGGGCCGCCCTTTGCACCCACGTAGACATGCGTCACGTTTTCTTGTTCCAAGATGTTCTGCAATTTGGGATCATTTGCGTCCTTGATCTCGGATACCGTTCTGGCCATGTCAGTGATGTGCCGCACATAATCTGGTGTTCCGTAAGTGTAGGAAAGGGCTGGCAGTAACGTGCGTCTGTCGGTCAGTTGCGGAATCCAGTACCCACCGTCTGTGCCCACATAGGCTCCTAACTGCCAATGTCGCGTGTTGATCAGGAACACTGCA
>Ga0209427_10006433_pt1 | contig 13409 bp, 14 predicted proteins | sample DeeMarSWOR136_30_FD_187465 | JGI IMG/M metagenome (GOLD analysis project Ga0209427, IMG submission 187465) | Marine sediment microbial communities from White Oak River estuary, North Carolina - WOR-1-36_30 (SPAdes) (version 2) | ecosystem: Environmental > Aquatic > Marine > Intertidal zone >... | reverse complement strand
CTTTTCATAAATGGTAAGCAAATCCGCCAGTGCCTGACAGGGGTGCTCTAGGTCAGACAGGGCATTGATTACCGGTACATCCGCGTACTGGGCTAGCAATTCCAAGGTTTCGTGCGAGAAGGTGCGGGCGGCGATAGCATCCACATAACGCGAAAGAACCCGGGCTACATCCGGCACCGGTTCCCTTTTCCCCAGGCCGACCTCTGCAGGAGACAGGTAGATAGCATAACCACCCAGCTGACGCATGGCCATCTCAAAGCTCACCCGCGTCCGCAACGACGGTTTTTCGAATAGTAAAGCCAAGGTCTTTCCACTGAGGGAATGACGCCAGTCTTCCTCTTTCAGTTCAATGGCGCGGGATATTAGTAACGGTATGTCCTCGCGGTTCAAATCAGCTATGGAAAGTAAGTCTTTACCCTTCAATACATCCTCCCCACTTTGCCCTACAGTATATCACGAAAAAATGTTTAATCGAAAGGTATTTTGAGTCGATTTCTTGACACATTTTACGCATCATGTCTAATATGCGTTGTAGTCAGGAGACGAACAATGGCTGAGATTATACTTGCCAGACACGGTAAAACAGAATGGAACGTGGCCGAGATATTCCGGGGCCAGATTGACATAGATTTGAGTGAAACAGGAGTGAAACAGGCAAAATTACTGGCCGAATATCTAAGCAAGTCAGCAATAGAGGCCATCTATACCAGCCCCCTGAAGCGGGCGCGCAAAACAGCCGAAATCATCGCCCAACCTCATGGACTGAAAGTAAACGCTGACCCTGACCTCATTGATTTCAATTTTGGCCAGTGGGAGGGATTGCCACTTGAGGAAGTAAAGGAGAAATACGAAGACCTGCACAAAAAATGGGTAGCTCATCCGGAGCAGGTCAGTATACCCGGTGGTGAGAGCCTGGAAGATGTTTCCCGAAGAATCGTTCGATTCAAAAACAAAATTATATCGAGTTACCACGGTGTTGTACTAATCGTCGGGCACCGCGTGGTGAACAAAGTCATGCTCTGCACAATGCTGGGACTGGACAACAGCCATTTCTGGAAAATAAAACAGGATACCTGCGGTATCTCCATCTTAACCTATCAGGATGAACAGTTTATTCTCACCAAGCACAATGTCACCTCATTCCTCAAACCCGTTACCCGAGCACCGTTGAGCGACTTTTAGCGCTATCCCTTTACATTGCTTGACAAGACAGCTACAATGTTATGGTAATCTGTTATCAACGGAGGTAAGAACCGGTGGGTATTGAATGGTTCCGTGACCTGGCGATAGTAATCCTCGGCTTCGGCGTCACCATCGTTGTCATTTCCATTGGCATTCTGGCCTTTATGATGTATCGCAAGCTGAGGCCGATACTGGACTCGGTAAAGTCTACCGCCAAACGTGTTGAGAACATTTCGACAACTGTAGAGGAAGAGGTTTCAAGGCCACTGGCAAAGTTGGCTGCTTTTGTTCAGGGTGTACGGCAGGCAGTTGGCCTGTTCAGTGGATTTACCAGAAGAAAGCAAGGAGGTAGAGATGGCTGAAAAAGATACTGGTGCCAGTTTCGCTATTGGGTTTCTTCTAGGTGCCGTTGTTGGCGTGGCCGTCGGTTTCCTATATGCACCCAAGCCGGGTAAGGAAACCCGGGCTATGCTGAAAGAAAAGGCCGAAACCGCCGCCGAGAAGGCGAAAGAAGCTGCGGAAAAGGCCAAGGAAGCCGCTATCACTGCTGAACACCGCGTCGAAGAGAAGCTGGGCAGAAAAAAACCAGGCGAATAACCGACCGGCTCCATAGTTATATATATTTTGTCTGATTCCTGAGCTTATCTTCGGTAAGTTAGTAGGAGAACTGTATCCGCAATGACTCATTTCTTCAGCCAACACTGGCGACTGGTAGTTCTAGTAGTTGGCACGGTCATTTTTCTCTGGGTTCTTTACCTCTTGAGAATGGTTATATTTCCATTTGCCCTCGGTCTGGTGTTTGCTTATCTTTTGTATCCTCTTATTACCTGGATGGAAGCGAAGTTTCCCGGACCCGGAAAATGGCAGGGATTTAAACGTGTCCTGTCCATCCTCATCGTTTTTTTCATTCTTTTCACGCTGCTGGCCATTTTTTCCTATGTAATCGCTACTGCCGTCATCGATGCTTCCGTGAGCCTGGCTACCGGTGCCCCTTTCTTCATCAGTAAAAGCCTATACCAAGTCACCGAATGGCTTGACGTCATAAGGGAGCAGTTCCCACCGGATATTCGTACCGAGGTAGACAGGGCACTTCTGGAAGCTGGCGTGGCACTGGGTAACGCCATTCGTGATGCCCTAGTCAAGGGAATCTCCTTCGCGCCGGAAACTTTCAGTCTCGTGTTTGGCCTGGCAGCTCTACCGCTTTTCCTCTTTTATGCCCTGAAGGACTCCGACAAAATAAAATCTAACTTTTACTCTTCATTTCCTCCGGGAATCGCCGAACACGCCAGAAACCTAGTCAGTATAATCGAAGGGGTTCTCGGTCGCTACATTCGCGCCCAGTTGATGCTCGGATTGATTGTAGCGTACCTGGTTTTCATCGGCCTGCTGATACTGGATATCCCATTCTCACCAGTGCTGGCCATTCTGGCCGGTATTGGAGAACTCATCCCGACACTTGGACCCTGGATAAGCGGCGCTGCGGTGGCGATTATAGCTCTGGCTATGGCTCCAGACAAGGTAATCTGGGTAATTATCCTTTTCCTAGCTGTCCAGCTACTGGAGAACAGCCTGCTGGTGCCTCGGGTTCAGGGCGGCTACCTGCGCATCCATCCCGCGATGATGATTTTCATGCTTGTTCTGGGTGCTTATCTTGCCGGCATCTGGGGACTCCTGCTGGCCGGACCGCTGACCGCCACTGGTATCGCCATCTACAAATACGTCCAGCAGCGTTACCAGGAGGAGAAGCTTTTGCAACCGCCTGAAGAGAGCTGAACCCTCTCCATCTCTTCTTTCCCGCCCCCTGCTCTGTTATAATTTAACTATGGAAAAGCCGCTTCTCGTTCTGTTTGATGGCAACGCTATCATCCACCGCGCTTACCATGCCTTCCAGACGAGCCGGTCACCAGTGCGACTGACCGTGAGCAAGACTGGCGAGGTTGTCAGTGCTGTTTACGGCTTCACTCAGATGCTGCTCAAGACCCTGAACGACCTCAAACCCACCCATTGCGCCATTGCCTTTGATAAAAAAGGTCCCACCTTCCGCCACCAGCTTTTCGACCAGTACAAGGCGCACCGACTCCCGGCTCCTCCCGAACTAATCAGCCAGCTGGAGCGGGTCAGGCAGCTGGTTGAAGCCTTCCGCATTCCCATCTTTGAACTTGACGGCTATGAAGCCGATGATATACTGGGAACGCTGAGTCACCAGGCCAGCCAGCAGGACATCGACACGGTCATCGTTACCGGTGATGCCGATACCATGCAGCTTGTCTCTCCCAATGTGAAGGTGCTCTACCCAAAGCCGGGACGGTCTTTCAGCGATACCATACTGTATGACGAATCAGCGGTCAGCAATCGATACGGCGTAAAGCCAGAGCAGATTACCGACCTGAAAGGCCTGGTCGGTGACCCATCGGATAATATCCCCGGTGTCCCCGGTGTGGGTGAGAAAACGGCCACCAAGCTGCTCCAGCAGTTTGGCACTGTAGAAAACATCTACGACCACATCGAAGAGGTAGCACCTCCCCGAATCCAGGAGACACTTCGCCAGAATGAAAAATTGGCGCGCCAGAGCAAAGAGCTCGCCACCATCGTCACCAGGGCGCCGGTTGAATTGAGCCTTGCTGACTGCCAGGCAAACCAGTATGACCGCGAGGCGGTCAATGAGCTTTTTCGAGAGCTCGAGTTTGTCAGGCTGCGCGACAGGCTGCCCGGAGTCGAATCCAAGGCCGAGACTTCTGAAACACCAGCAGTGGAAGTGAAAACCGGGCCACCGCAGGGGGATTACCGCATTATAAATACCCCGTCTGACCTCGACGATTTGATTAACCGCTTGACAGAATCTAAGTCATTCGCCTTCGACCTGGAGACGACCAGCCTGAACCCGTTGCAGGCAGAACTGGTCGGAATCTCGTTCTCGCCGGCGCCAGCAGAAGCCTATTACATTCCGGTAGGGCATACCAGCCTGCAAGCAGTGGCACAGCTTCCCCAGCCGCAGGTCATTGAGCGGATTAAACCCGTACTTGAGGACAATAAGCTGGCCAAGATGGCTCACAACGGCAAGTATGATATGGCTGTGCTGGCCGAAGTTGGATTGAACGTAAATGACCTGACATTCGATACCATGGTCGCCGCCTATCTGATGGGAGAAAAATCACTGGGTTTGAAAGCGCTTGCCTTCAGCAAATTGAACGTCGATATGACACCCATAACCGACCTCATTGGTACCGGCTCAAAGCAGTTGCCCATGTCCCAGATTGAGATAGAAAAAGTGGCCGATTACGCTTGCGCCGATGCTGATATGACCCGCCGACTGGCCGACCTCTTTGACGGAGACCTGCGAGGGCAGGGACTCTGGCAGCTTTTTTCCGATGTTGAGATGCCCCTCGTGCCGGTGCTGCTTCGTATGGAGAGAAACGGCATCGCCCTTGACAAGGAACTTCTGCATGATATGTCCAAAGAGCTTGGTGAGCAGATTGCAGAGCTGGAAACACAAATATTTACCCTGGCAGGGGAGGAGTTCAACATAAACTCCCCACAGCAACTGGGTAAGATTTTATTTGATAAGCTCCAGATACCCACTCCCCGAAGAGGCAAATCCAAATATTCCACGGAGGCATCAGTTCTCGAGGAGTTAAAAGATTTTGAGATAATTGGATTAATCCAGGAGTACCGCCAGCTAACCAAGCTGAGGTCGACCTACATTGACGCCCTGCCTGCGCTAATAAATGCTAAAACCGGCCGCGTGCATACCAGCTTCAACCAGACGAGGACGACAACCGGTCGGCTCTCCTCCAGCGAACCGAATCTACAGAATATACCCGTCCGCGGTGAAACGGGGAAGCAGATACGACGTGCTTTCATCGCGCCGAAGGGCAGCCGTCTGTTCTCCGTGGACTATTCCCAGATTGACCTTCGGGCGCTGGCTCATCTCTCCCAGGACCCGGGCCTTGTCCGTGCCTTCCAGCATAACGAAGACATTCACACCGCCACCGCCGCCCAGCTTTTCAACGTTGAGAGGTCACAGGTGACCGCAGATATGCGCCGCCTGGCCAAGACGGTAAATTTCGGCGTCATTTACGGCATGAGCGAGTACGGGCTGGAGCAGGCCACCGAGCTCTCAAGGGAAGAAGCAGCCCAGTTCATCGCTGCTTATTTCGCCAAATATCCCAGGGTGAAAGAATACCTTGAAGCCACGAAAAGACAGGCCCGGGAAAATGGCTGCGTGCAGACCATTCTGGGCAGACGTCGCTTCATTCCGGAAATAAACTCAGCCAATCGGCAGGTGCGGGAAGCCGCCGAGCGTATGGCCATCAACATGCCGGTGCAGGGCACCTCGGCCGACATCATCAAGGTAGCCATGATTAACCTGGACCGTGAGATGGACAAAAAGCGTTTGAAGAGCCGTATACTGCTACAGGTGCATGATGAACTTGTCCTTGAGGTACCTGACGAAGAGATGAAGACAATCGACGAGCTCGTTCCTCAAGTAATGTCCTCAGCTATCAACCTTAACGTGCCGTTGAAAGTTGACACCAAGCAGGGTCAGAACTGGGGGGAAATGGAATAACATGCCCGAACTGCCCGAGGTGGAAACGGTAAAAAATGAGCTTGCCCCACACATTCTAGGGCGCACATTCACTGATATCACCATCCTGTGGGACGGCATAGTTAAAATCCCTTCGGTAGAGGAGTTCCGCTCCCGTCTGGTCGGGCAGAAAATCACTGACCTTTCCCGTCACGGCAAGTATCTCGCGCTCGCTCTGAACTCTGACGACCTGCTGGTCATCCACATGAAAATGAGCGGCTCGCTACTACTGAGCCGGGACTCCAGAGAGCCACCGAAATATACCCGCGCCATTTTCCATCTTGACGGTGGCATCAGCATGTTCTTCCGCGACCCGCGCAAGTTCGGCCGGGTCTGGCTGGTCAGGGACTGGAGAATGGCCGCGCAGAGGTTGGGGCCGGAGCCCCTGGAACCGGAATTTACGCCGCAGGTCCTGGCACAGCGACTTAAAAATCGGAAAGCGCCCGTTAAGGCGCTCATCTGCGACCAGTCCGTCATCGCCGGCATCGGCAATATGTACGCCGATGAAGCCCTATTTGTCGCCAAAATCAACCCTTTAAGGTCCGGAAGCAGCCTGACACCGGAAGAGCTCGAACGCCTTCATCAGGCCATCCAGCAGACGCTGCGCACTGCCATCCGTAACAAGGGCGCCAGCATTGTGAACTACTACCGACCCGGCGGGGAACCCGGCACCGCCCATTTCGAGTTCAACGTCGCACACGGGCGCGGTAAAAACTGCCCCGACTGCGGCCGCCCCATCCAGCGCATCGCGGTGCGCAACCGCGGCACTTACTTTTGCCCCAAATGCCAGCCCGCTGGCTGACTAGTCGTCCCAGAGGCGAAAGGGCGGATACTCATCGGTCATCAGCGCCGCATAAGCACAGACCCGGTATGACCAGCGGTTCAGGCCGATTACCAGCTTGAAAATGCTCTCCGGGTACTTTCCGGTAAAGAGCAGAGCTACTGCGGCAAAGATAGCCAGCACGTACACCAAGCCAGGCGCATTCTTTTTGTCCCCCCCACCACTAAAGATAGTGACGATAATGTAGTGTGGGATGGCCAGCAGCCACCATTTGACCAGAACCAGCCCTTTCGACAGTTTCTCCGGGTACTCCACCTGTAAATCGGCCGGATAGTCAACCGACTTCAGCGTGAAGGGTGGGTACTTGTCCGTCCCCAGAGCCTCGTAACTGTAAAAACCGACCCGCCATGACCAGCGCAGCACACCCACGTTGAAATCGAATAGGCTCCTGGGAAAGCGCCCGGTGAAGAGAATGGCAAAAAAGGCGATAATCCACACCACAATAAATGCCACCCACAAAAATGCCAGTACAATAAAATGTGGAATCCCAAGCAGCCACTTGATGAGCCACCACCCCCGCGCCGGCGGCATGGTAAGTTCACCGGTGAGCGTTACCGGATACGTTTGACCAGTCATAGACTACCTCCTTGCTTATAATATTGCCGAAACCACCGTAGCCGCAGCCTGAAACTCCGGCGGCAGCAGTGCCTGAACAAAGCCATAAGCACTCACCAGGGAAGACATGATACTGGAGCCAGCCACCCAGCGTGCCAGCCAATCGAAAATGGGATAGGCATTCAGCACCAGCGCAAAAACCACCAGGCCGATGCTGGCATTGACCGCGTTCAGAGCACCACCCAGCAGCCGATACAGCAGCCCCCGCTTCCATATTTTGTTAATAATTCTTCGCGGCAGGAAGAAAGCGAGGTGCATTATGGCAGTGATGACGGCGAAAATGATACAGAATCCGATGAAACCTTCCCAGTTATCACCGGGAAAGAAGGAGAGCAGCCCGGCAATCAAATGATAGGCCAGACCGGAGATGAAAATAGCAATGAACAGCACCACGAGGTTGAAGAAGTGTTTTACCGCGCCCTCTTTAAAGCCGGCAAACAAGCTGACCACGAGGACAAACAAGACAAAAAGACTTACCAGCCATTCCATATTGAAAACAATCTTACGTTATCTTACCACCTTTTGACAAGAGGTTATTCAGTTAGCCGAGTTTTTTGGTGGTCTTCCTCCGATGAAATCGGTACTAGCTTGCAGAATAAATCATTCGTAGCGCACTCATGGCACTCCATCTGCAACGCGCTATGCTCTATATCAAATCGCTGCCGTAGTATCTTTTCCACCTGCTCACGAATTCCCGCAGCTTCACTCATTTGCATGTCATCAACCAGCACATGGCAGCTCATAGCGTGTAGCTCCGGAGAAATGCTCCAGACATGTAAATCATGGACACCCTGTACACCGGGTATTTTCTGCAGCTCCAGCACCATCCTATCGATATCTATCTGATGTGGCACTGCTTCCAGCAGTACTTTCAGCCCCTCCCTCAGGATACGCCAAGCGGCAAAAGTGATAATAAACCCGATGAGCACGCTTATTATGGGGTCAACGATAAACCAGCCGGTCAGCATAATTATGACGGCACCGACAATAACGCCGATCGAAGCCAGCGCATCGCCCAGCACGTGCCAGAAAGCGCTTCTCACGTTCAGGTTGCTCCGTTGCTCTTTACGTAGCCAGAAAGCGATGAAGACATTGACGCTCAAGCCTACCAGTGCCGCTGTCAGCATAAGAGGACTATTAACCTCCGGAGGTTGCAGCCAGCGGCGGTAAGCTTCAAAGAATATAACCGCGGCGATGGCGAAAATGCTCAGGCCGTTGAAGAGGGCGATTATGACACCCACGCGGTGATAGCCGAAGGTCATACGGCTGCTCGCCGGGCGTTCCGCCTGTATCACGCCGTACCAGCTGAACGAAAGAGCGATAACATCGGCGAAGACGTGTCCGGCATCGCTGAGCAGGGCCAGACTGTGAGACAAAAAACCGCCCACAAGCTCGACTATCAGAATCAAACCGGTGAGAAGAATGCCGTATTTCAGCTTGTTGCCCACCACCATGTGGTGATGATGTGAGTGGTCAGTCAATTGCTACTCCACTACTAACCTGTTACTCGCTTGAGAGCGTCTATATACACCTCATATGTCCTTGAGTCGAAGAGCACAAAGACCACTTCCCTCAGCGAGGTCGCCTTTTCACGTAAGAACGCGACCACTGTACCGAGAGCAGTTGCCGCGGCCGGCGCAACCGGGTATCCGTAAGCTCCGGTGCTGATGGAAGGAAAAGAAACGCTGGTTAAATTATTATCGGCGGCAACTTTAAGGCTTTCCCGATAGGCGCTCTCCAGAAGTTCTTCCTCGCCTCTATCACCGCCATGCCAGACCGGGCCTACGGTGTGTATAACGTGCTTTGCCGGCAGGTCACCGCCAGTGGTCATCACCGCTCTGCCGGCGGGTAGCCTTCCCTGCCGCGCCACGACTTGCTTGCATTCTTCCAAGATAGCCGGACCACCGGCGCGGTGAATGGCCCCATCCACGCCACCGCCACCCATCAAACTGGAATTGGCCGCATTAACGATGGCATCGGTCGCCTGCTGCGTGATATCACCCTGTATGATGATTAACGTAGCCTGATTTACCGCTATCTGAACTGGGTTGCTGTCCATGCCACCACCCTCCTGTCTACTATTCCTGACTCTTGAGAAAATCAATAGCCCACTGGACGGCCTCCTCACCTTCCAGCTCCAGCTCTATATCCGGTTTGATTCCCTCTCCCTCAATAAGGCGACCACTCGGCGTGAGCCAGCGCGCCGTGGTTATGTAAAGGGCAGCGCCGTCCTGAAGCCTCCGGGATACATTAACGCTACCTTTTCCAAAGGTCTGGTTTCCAGCAACGGTCGCTCGCCCGTGGTCCTGCAACGCTCCCGCCAGCACCTCGCTGCCGCTGGCGCTATAGCCGTTCACCAGAACCACCACGGGCAGTTTGTTTACCATCCCCCCGGCTTCAACTTCAAGAGAGCGCTCTTCACCGCTTCCACTCACCACTTTCACCACCACCCCATCTTCCAGGAAATATGAAGCTACCTCTATAACCGTCTCCAATATGCCGCCCGGATTGCCGCGCATGTCTAAGATGATGCCTTCAGCATTCGCATTCTCAGTTTCGGCAAGTGCTGCCTGCATCTCCTCAGCAGTGCGTTTTGAGAAATGGGTTATTCTGATATGGGCAATGTCTCCCACCATTTCCGCAATTACACTGGGCAGTTCAATAGTAGCGCGTACAATCTCAATCAACACCGGCTCGGCCTCGTCCTGATGCTGAATGAGCAGCGCAACAGAAGTTCCTTTGGGGCCACGGATTTTAAGTACCGCCTCGACCATGCTCATATCAACCGTCGACTCGCCGTCTATCTCCAGAACGATGTCGTCCGCCCTGAGGCCAGCCTGAGCCGCTGGTGAATCAGGGATGGGCGAAATAATGGTAAGCCTCTCCTCCCGCATCCCTACCTGAGCGCCAATCCCTTCAATTTCCCCTTCAAGACCGCTCATACCAATTTCGTACGTCTCTGCATCGAGATAGGAGGTGTAAGGGTCATCGATGGCTTCAATCATGCCCTCGATGGCACCTTTGCTGAGTTCTTGCGGCTCAAGTCGGTCCCGGTCCACATAGTCGCGAAAGACGATATTCCATGCCTCCTCCACCACTCCCAGCCCCTGCACACCTCCGGCGGGAGCCCTTCCCAGGTTATAGCCGATACCAAAGGACAGTGCAATGATAGCAACGAGGGTCAAAACTACAAGGGCATACTTCATATGGTTTGACATCGGTCTGTTTCTCTCCAGACGATATTATTCGAATATCTATATAACGGAAATCTACGAGCCTGATTTAATTGCGGAGAAGATTTCTCTGCCTCCTTGCCTTGCGCTGGCAGAGCCGCCAGCCGATTAATCTGAAGGCCAAGTAAACCTGTAAGCCGAGTTCTGTATCTTTCCCCGAAGGGAAAGACGGTGACCATCTATCTAGCCCTTCCGTCTCCGAAAGGGTCATGCGGCCAACCCGGGGACAGGCCGGGCACCTTATGTCCCTCTATTCGGCCTTGCTCCGGATGGGGTTTACCCAGCCGACCGGTCACCCGGCCGCTGGTGGGCTCTTACCCCACCATTTCACCCTTACCTTTTCCACAAGGAAAAGGCGGTATGTTTCTGTGGCACTTTCCGTAGGGTCACCCCTCCTGGGCGTTACCCAGCACCCTGCCCGGCGGAGCTCGGACTTTCCTCCCCGGAATCCGGGGCGGCCACCCGGTCTACTTGACCCACTTATAGTCTAGTAGCGGGGGTGTCATTAGTCAACCGTTGCGCCCAGAGCATCGCTGCAAAGCCTGTCCGCTTCCCTGTTCTGACGCCTCGGTATGGAGGCAACGATGCAGTTCTGGAATGAGGATTGCAGTTCCTTGACCTGCTGATAAAGCGGTTTGAGGGCCGGGTGCTTCACTCGATAGCGACCGCTTACCTGCTTTACCACCAGCTCGGAATCGGACTTTATCTCTACGCCGGCAGCACCAAGCCGAACAGCTTCCTCGAGAGCCGCAATAACGGCCTGGTATTCTGCCTGGTTATTGGTAGTCCTCCCGATGCGTTTGGAAATTCGGGCCAGCACCTTGCCATGCCCGTCTTTAATCACCGCACCAATCGCGGCTGGACCGGGATTTCCACGGGAAGCCCCATCAGTATATAAGACTGCTTTCTCGATTTCCATTCGTTACTTATGGCAGATACAGAATACGATTGCAGCTGCTGCACTGTACCAGGGCACCGCTCCTAGCCTGCTGCAACTCACTGGAGGGCATGGATATGCGACAGCCGCGGCAAATACCTTGCTCCACCCTGGCCACGGCGAAACTCTTGTTCTTCCTGAGCCCTTCGTAAAGCGCGACCACCTTTGGGTCGAATTCGGCAGCCAGTGCCTGGCGCTTCTGCCTCAGGTCATTCAGGCTGCTCTCCAGCGACACTTTCTCTTTTCCCAGTTGCTCCTGCTCGCGCTGCCACTCCGTACTCACCTGCTCCAACTTGCCTGCCAGTTCGGCCACCTCGCTCTCCACCAACTCCACCTGCTCCATCAACTCCAGATCCTTCGTTTCCAACCGGTCGTCCTTCGTCTTCAGCAGCTCAACCTCATGCTGTAGATTGGAAAGTTCCTTCGGGTTTTTGACCCGCCCACTGTAGAGTTCGTCATTGCCGGCTTTTATCTTGCTTGCCATGTCATCTATTTCCCTCTCAAGGGCGCGCTGCTGTCGCTGCAGTTCTTCCAGCTTTTTCTTCTCGGTGTTGAGTTTCTCCTGAGCCGCGACGACAATATCGTTTCTACCCAGCCGGCTGACCGCCTGTTCCAGCCTGCGTTCTTTGTCAGCAACCTCGAGGTCAATTTCCTGTAGCTCGTAAAGCTGCCTGGCAACAGTCATAGTAAAAACGCCTTTCAGGGGTGTTCGTGTAAAGTACCGGCCTGCTTATTATATTACTTTATGAAATCACGTCAGGACCTGCGCAAGGCTTCCTGAACCAGCGAGCCGCCAGCATCAAAAGCCTGCAAATTCTGCTCTTTTACCTTGGCTGGCGACTTTCCGGCCAGCACCTGTTTCACTTCCCGGCTATCAAAGAGGGGCGATACCTGACACAGCGCACCGACCATGACCACGTTGGCGAGCAGGCTGCCGCCAATTTGTCGCGCGCAGTCGGTGGCCTTGATAGTGTAACCTTTCTTCCCTGATTTCTTCAGCGCGGCCACTATCTCTTCATCCGATGGATAAGTGTCCATCTCCATATTGCATAGCACCGTCGGTTCTTTATAGTCATTGAGCAGATACATACCGTCCCCGGCGAGCAATTCGAAGTTGCGCAGCATCTCGATAGTCTCGAACCCCATAAGGACATCCACCTTACCTGCTGGGATGAGCGGCGAATAGATTTCGGCATCGGATACCCGCAGATGTGATACCACGGAGCCGCCACGCTGCGCGGCACCGATTGTTTCCACAGCCAGGACCTCATATCCTTTATTGAGCAGGTACTCGGCGAGGATACTTGAGGCAAACAGGTTGCCCTGTCCGCCAACGCCAGCAATCAGTATGTTTAACTCCATATGATTGCCCCCCTCTTGCAAACTTCAACGCACATGCCACACTCAACGCAGGTGCCATAGTCAATGGTCGCCTTGCCATCGCTGAAGTGGATTGCTGGGCAGCCGAAGTAGGTAACACAAATCTTGCAGCCATTGCAGCGGTCCTCATCGAGAACGACCTTGCGTGGCGTGAAACCAAGCTCGCCGGTACGCCTGGCCACCAGATAACACGGCATGGTGGCTACGACGACCGAGACGCCCTTCTCCTTCACCGCCTTTTCCAGCGCTTCGGTTACCTGCGGAATATCATAGGGATTGACCACCCGGGCGCTGGCAGCTCCGGCGGCGGTGGCCAGATGGGTAACATCAATGGCGAGAGCCGGCTCGCCGCGAACATCGACATCGCTGCCCGGGTGCGGCTGAAAGCCAGTCATAGCCGTGGTCCGGTTATCGCAGACAATGACCACCATATCCGCTCCGCTATGGATAGCGTTCAGCAGGCCAAGGACCCCGTTGTGGAAGAAAGTCGAATCGCCGATGATGGCAAACACCGGCTTATCATAGCCGCTGTAAGCGATGCCTGAAGCCATGGGTATCGACGAGCCCATGCAGTAGATGGTCGATTGCAACTCCAGCGGCGGGAACGAGCCGGCGTCATAGCAGCCAATATCCCCG
>Ga0209427_10006431_pt1 | contig 13417 bp, 15 predicted proteins | sample DeeMarSWOR136_30_FD_187465 | JGI IMG/M metagenome (GOLD analysis project Ga0209427, IMG submission 187465) | Marine sediment microbial communities from White Oak River estuary, North Carolina - WOR-1-36_30 (SPAdes) (version 2) | ecosystem: Environmental > Aquatic > Marine > Intertidal zone >... | reverse complement strand
GCCACCCCCTGGGGCCATGGCAGGCTTCAGTCCCGGTCCTCCGAGCCTGCAGGGATAATACGGGCGATTCGTGACAGGGGATGGCCCTTCGCCTGTATATCTAGGGTGTTAAACCAGCCGAAGGGGGTTCGCGTAACGTTGAACCCGCGCGCTCGCAAATCCAGCTCCACCGCTCGAAGCACCTCTATGGCGGCCGATGGCCTGCTGAGTTCGCCGAACAGATGGGCGAAAGGATGCAAGATCACTGTGTCCACCTTGAGGCTGGAAGCGTGTCCTGCAATCTCCATCGCCGCCCGACGCGCCACTACTTTGGGCCGTGCCTCGTCCCCCTTCTCTACGCTGGCCAGCACCAGCAGGGCGTCCTGAGCCGTGGTTTCGGGATGGTCATACTCCTCGACGACCGACGAACGCCCGCGTTCGGTGATGCGGCATCTGAAATAGTCCACATGCCATGCTAAGAAGCGCATGAGCCCCCTCTCCAAGCAGCGCGCGCAGCCTTGGGTGCCGCTCTCGGCGTGAGGCCAGAAGCCGAGGCCGTCAGAGACCCGGCAGTGTCACGCACGTCCTTCGGTCTGAGACTCCCGTCTCTGTAGCCGCCACCCCAGCACCACGACCGCGACGAAGTATCCAAGGTAGGTCAGGACCTCCAACAACGACGGATTGCCGTTGTAGCCGAAGAGCGCCTGGAGCAAACTCCCCACCGTACTATCCTCGTTCAGGATACGGTTCACATCCCACACATGCTCGACAATGGTCGGAACGAGCGCCGCCTCCTGTAGCTCATGCACGCCGTGCGCCGCCAAACCTGCGGCAAAAAGGATCAGCAGGACGCTGGTCACGCGAAAAAAGGTACGTACGTCCAGACGCCTGCCAGCGGCAAACAGCAACCAGCCAAGGGCAATGGCGATGATGAGACCAAGGGCACCGCCGACCAGCGTCTCAACACCTGTCGCACTGAAGGAGGCGGCCGTGAGAAAGAGAACGGTCTCAATACCCTCGCGAACCACCGCGACGAAGGCGAGGCTGAACAGCGCCCAGGTATTCCTGGTGGTGACAGCCTGGTGCACGTCACGCTCCAGCTCAGCCTGGACTTGACGCCCTTGGCGCTGCATCCACAAGATCATCCAGGTCAGCACCCCAGCTGCCAGCAGCATGGCGACGCCCTCGAATACTTCTTCGGCTCGGCCCTCAAAAGCCAACCCAAGGGCATTCAGTGCCAGAGCCGCCATCAGACTAACGATGATGGCCGCCAGCACGCCTGCCCACACTGGCCTGCTGCGGTCAGACTGTCCCAGCTTCCGCAGCACACCCAACACTATACCCACGATAAGGGCAGCCTCCAGCCCCTCGCGAAGGGTGATCAAAAGAGAAGCAATCATGCCCTATCTCCAATTCGAATGAGTTCACACGGTCGGTGGCGCATCGTCAGCTGGCCATATGCGCCACTTGATGACACGGAGCGACATCACAGCGTGATTGCAGCGCAATGTCGCTTATCCTCTCAGCGCCGCGACCCGGGCCGGATGTTGGCCCGCCGCAGCAGGTTGGCGTTGGTCACCACAGTCACCGAAGAGGTCGCCATGGCCGCCTCCGCTAACACTGGGTGCATCCAGCCGACGATGGACAGCGGGATCATGATCACATTGTAGAAAAAGGCCCAAAACAGGTTCTGCCTGATCTTGCGGAAGGTCGCCCGGCTAAGCTTAACTGCGCTGACCACCCCGGACAGTTGCCCGCGCACCAGCGTTACATCGCTGGCCTCGATTGCGATGTCCGTGCCGGTGCCGATAGCGATGCCCACATTAGCCTGCTTAAGCGCTGGCGCGTCGTTGATGCCGTCACCAACCATGGCCACCAAGCCAGACTCTTCCTGCAACTTCTGAATCTCTGCCACCTTGCCGTCGGGCAGGACTTGGGCCAGCACGTGGTCGATGCCCACTCGATCAGCTATAACCTCGGCCGTTCGCCGATTGTCACCCGTGATCATCGCTGTCTGCAAGCCCATTTCGCGCAGCTCGCGGATGGCGGCGACCGAATCCTCTTTCAGCGTGTCCGCCACGGCAACCAGGCCGACTGCAGCCGGCTGACCGTCGATTGCGGCGGCTACGTACATCACTGTCTTGGCACCGCCCTCCAGCGCCTCGGCCTGCGGGACCAGCGATGCGATATCCACACCATTCTCCTGCATGAGTCGCTGCGAGCCTACCAGCACACGCTGGCCGTTGACGCTGGCGACTACGCCCTTGCCACGCAGCGCCTGGAACTCTTTGGGCTCCGCCAGAACGAGTCCCTGGGATTGCGCCCGTTCAACGATGGCCCGGCCGAGCGGATGCTCACTGCCGCGCTCGGCGGCTCCTGCAATCTGCAGCACATCTCGCTCCTGGGAGCCATTCGCGCTCACTACGTCTGTAACCTCTGGCCTGCCCTTGGTGATGGTTCCAGTCTTGTCAAAGACCACCGCTTTCACGTCCTTGAGCGTTTGGATCGCTTCTCCAGAGCGGATGAGGATGCCGTTCTCAGCCCCGATGCCGCTGCCCACCATCAAAGCTGTAGGCGTAGCGAGCCCCAAAGCGCACGGGCAGGCGATAACCAGTACAGCAACGGTCGAGACGATGGCCAGGGTCACGACCGATAGCTCGGGATTCACCCACGGCAGCAAGTCCCCACGCATCAGCAGAGAACGCATCAAGTCTGGCGCGGCGATCCAGGCCAGCAGCGTGAGCAGAGCGATGCCCATCACAATGGGCACAAAGACCGCCGTCACCCGGTCGGCAAAGGCCTGAATCGGCACCTTTGAGCCTTGTGCTTCTTCTACCAGCTTGATGACCTGGGCCAGGAAAGTATCCTTGCCCACGCGGGTCGCCTTGACTTTGAGAAGCCCTTCCTGGTTCACCGTTGCACCAATTGCCTCATCACCAGGCGCTTTGTTGACCGGCATGGACTCGCCCGTTGCCATCGACTCATCTACGGCGCTCTCGCCTTCGATCACCACCCCGTCCGTAGGGATCTTTTCGCCGGGACGGACGACCATCACGTCATCGACGGCTACGCGTTCGATAGGCACCTCTACCTCGTCCCCTCCTACGAGAATGCGCGCTGTCTTTGCGCCCAGCTCCAGAAGCTTGCGGATGGCCTGCGAGGCACGGCCTTTTGCCGTCTCTTCTACGTAGCGCCCAGTCAGGTGAAACGCCATGATCATGGCCGAGACTCCAGCATAGTTGGCCACAGGGAAGAAGAAGGAGGCCGGCCCGGTGAGGAATGAGACACCTGTGCCCAGTGTGATCAGCGTGTCCATGTTGGCGAAACCATGCCGAGCAGCGCGAAGGCCGCTGCTGAAGGTCCGGCGGCCTACCCAAAACAGCACAGGCAGTGCCAGCGCAATCATACCCAGGTTGAAGATCACCTCGTTGGGCCACATGATGCCAAGCAGCATCTCAGGCAGCATCCACAACATAAGCGGAGCAGTGAAGGCCCACGCCACACGCATCCGGAAACGAGCCTGGGACATCTTTCGCTCCGCCTCGTCGACTTCTTCCTGACGTTCTTCGGCCCCTGATTCCAATACCTCGTACCCTGCGTCCGCCACAGCCCGGCGAAAGTCCTCCATGCCTACAATGCCGGGCACGTACTCCACCAGCGCCCGCTCGGTGGCGAGGTTGACGCTGACGCTGACTACGCCGTCCAGCTCCCTGAGCGCCTCCTCCACATGAGCCACGCACGACGCACAGGTCATTCCGCCAATGGGCAGGATCACCTTTTCCGTGCCCACCTCATAGCCCGCATCGTGCACGGCAGCGACCATTTGTCCAAGCTCTACCTCTCTGTCGGCCAGAGCCACGCTGGCTCGTTCGGTGGCGAGGTTCACATTGGCCTCACTCACCCCTTCTATCTCTTTCAAAGCCTTTTCCACGTGAGCTACGCACGAAGCGCACGTCATCCCGCGGATCGGCAGTGTCATCTGTTTTGTCATGTTGTTCCCTTTTTCAGAACTTGTCTGCGTAGTCAGATCCGCTAGATGAATAGCGAGACGGTTGACTCACGCGCGTCCTGGATGAACGTCCCGACGCCACAGTACTCGCCGATCAGATCCTCGCGCAGATCCTCCTGCTTGATGCCCATGATCTCCATCGTCATGTCACAGGCCATCACCTTGCCGCCCAACTCGACAAAGTCCGTCATCATCTGTTCAAGTGAGCGCACGTTCGCCTTTTTCATGCGCCACTCGATCATCTTCTTGCCCAGACCCAGCATGTGCATCTTGGACAGCGGTCCATTGTCAAGACCGGCCGCCGGCATGGCCCATGATGCATCCTTGCGAAGGCGCTGTAGCCCCCAGAAGGTAAAGAAGATCGACGCTTCCATGCCCATTGCCAGCGCTCCATTAGCGATGATCAACGCGCTGTAAAGCTTGTCCATATCGCCACTATGCAGAACGATGCTCACCTTCTCTGGCTTCGTAGTCTCATTCACTTCCACACTCCCAATTCAGGGGGCTGCCCTGCCAGCAGCCGTTCAACCCGGCGGGCTCCTGACTCACAATTCTTGCACAACCCTGGCGGCCAGGAAGCGCGCTACATCCTCCATCTTGAAAGGCCAGGCATACACAATCGCCACGTCCGGGTGCGCGCTCTGGACGCGCTCGATGGTAGCAGGGATGTCATGTTCGGCGTGCTCGCCTCCGGGCGTAAGCATGGGGGTGATCACGACGACTTTCTGTGCACCATCGTCAATGGCCTGCCGCATGGCTTCCTCAACGCTGGGTGCACAGAACTCGTTAAAGCCTACGACCACAGGCAGGCCAGCAGCCTGGCTCAACTCTACCGCCATGGCCATCGAGCTCACGTAGAGCGGATCATTCTCCCCAGTTCGAGGCCAGGCCCGCATTCTCGCTTCGAGCTGCGCCTCACGCTGCTTCAGTGCAGCACGCTCTTCCACATCGGCTCGCTCTGCTCGTCCATGCAGCTGGAACCATTCAGCCAGCTCATGACGCGGAAAGTCCTTCGGCGGCGCACCATGCATCGCCAATACAACAGCCGCCCTGACAGCCTTACTTCCGGATGAAGATTGTCCAGTCATCATCAGCGCCTTCTACGCTGAGCAACTCTGCCTGCAGCGCCTCCACTGCCATGGGTATCTCCTTCTTCGACGCTGGATGCGTGCCCACAACTTCGATGACGTCTCCGGCGTGAGCACGTCGCAGTGCCTTGCGCACTTCAACCAGCGGCACAGGGCAGGTTTCGCCACGGCAATCCACCATGATGTCGGCCCCAGTTACCGGGCATGTTGCCTCTCTGGTATCTACCTTTATCTCACCCATAGTCACACCTCACCCTGTGAACTCTACGACGACCTTCTCCACATCCCACAAGGGTTCGATCTTCTCGTTGATCTCGTCACGGATGTTGCTCGCGAACTGATGGTCAGCAGGCAAGTCAATCACCACGCGTACCGTGCCACCTGCCAGCTCGATGTCCTTCACCACATTGGTCCGCACCAAGTCCAGCCCGACCATAGGGTTCATCACACGCTTGAGGCGCTTGCGCACCACTTCGAGAGTGGTCGGCTCACGCTCGGTCACCAGACCGTGGCGCTCTTCGTAGTTCTGGATGGCAGCACGCAGCCCATCCACGGCCAGCACAGAACAGTGCGTCTTGATCGGTGGCAAACCCCCAAGCTCGTCCGACGCCTGTTTCCATGTAATCTGCTTGGCCTCTTCCAACGTCTTGCCTTTCGCCAGCTCAGTAATGATCGAACCTGTGGCGATGTTGGAGGCACATCCATAGGACTCGAACTTGATGTCGTCGATGGTGTGCTTTTCTTCGTCCACCTGCAGATAGACCGCAACCATGTCGCCACACGCCGGGCTGCCCTCGATCGCCTTGGCGTCAGGCTTCTCCAGCCGGCCCACATTGCGCGGGTTGCGGAAGTGCTCCATTACTTTCTCACTGTAAGGCAACGGCATTTCACTCACCTCCTCAGCTCATTCATGAATATACAACTGGATCAATGCCGATGATGGCAAAGCAGCGACTTTGGCCGGCGAGAGGGAAAGTCTGCGACCAAAGTCACTACGTCGAATCTACTTACTCGACAGTGCAAAACCTCTAGTCTGCACCTCGCTCGCCCAGCGCCCGGTCCATCATAACCAACGCCTGGCCCTTGTCACCGACCATCTTCAAGGTTGCCACAATCTGCTCGGCGTTCTTCTCTTCCTCGACCTGCTCCTCGATGAACCACTGGAGCATGGCCTGTGCTGCATAGTCGTTCCCTTCAAGTGCCAGCTCGTAGAGCTTGTTGATCAGACCGGTCACCTTCCGCTCGTGCTCGAGGGTATCCTCAAACACCGCAAGCGGCGAATCCCAGTCCATGGGCGGTTGATCAATCGCCTTTAGCGTAACACGCGATCCGCGATCATGTACATAGTCAAAGAACTTGAGTGCGTGTTCTTGCTCTTCCGCGGCCTGCAAACGCATCCAGCGAGCAAACCCCGGCAGACTGCTCGCCTCAAAGTACGCCGACATGGCAAGGTACAGGTACCCAGAGTACAGCTCATTCTTGATCTGCTCATTGATCGCATCTTGAAGTTTCTGGTTCAGCATCTTTCCCTCCTGCAGTTATGTTGTATTCTGTCCCAAACGTCCTACCGTCTTCCTGCGGACGTACGATTGGCCCTACAGCAGACGTCACTTCTCACAAAGGCTTTGGTTGTTACCGCGCTAGCTTTTCCCCAGCGGGCTAATCTCTCGTAGCCGAACGATGACATCGGTGATGGCTTCGGTCACCGCATCCACGTCTTCGGTCTTGTTGAAGCGGCCGAAGGAGAAGCGCACGGAGCCATGGGCTCGCTCGTGGTCGCCGCCGATGCCTAGGATGACATGACTGGCTTCCAGAGAGCGGCTAAAGCAGGCTGAGCCGGTACTGACCGCAAAACCGCGCATGTCCAGATGCAGCAGGACCGATTCCCCCTCGACAAACCGGAAGGAGATGTTCGCATTGTGCGGCAGGCGCAGCGTCGGATGTCCATTCAGCCGTGAGTGCGGCACCTGCAGCAGCTTGTCGATCAGCCGGTCGCGCATCCCCTGCAAGCGCGCCGTCTCCTCCGGCGTCACCAGCTCCACCGCTTTGGCAAACCCCACAGCGCCAGGGATGTTCTCCACGCCGGCGCGCAAGTTGAACTCCTGGAAACCACCATCCATCCACTTGGCCAGTGGCGTGCCCTCGCGTATGTAGAGTGCGCCGATTCCCTTGGGCCCGTGCGTCAGATGAGCCGTTATCGTCATCAGGTCAACGGGGACTTGCTGCAGATCCAGCGGCACCCTCGGCCAGCTGTGCGTTGCGTCGGTGTGGCACAGCACCCCGCGCTCCTTGCTAATGCTGGCGATGGCAGCCACGTCCTGCAGTGTTCCTATCTCCTGGTTGGCAGCCTGGATAGAAATCAGGATCGTCTCAGGAGAGATTGCAGCGCGCAGCTGGTCCAGGTCCACTCGCCCGAGGTGATCGACATCGAGATACGTCACCTTGAAACCTTGCTTCTCCAGCGCTCGGGCACTGTACAGCACCGGGAAATCCTCGATGCGAGTGGTGATGATATGCTTCCCTTTCTTCTCACCCAGGGCCAGTGCCACTCCCTTCAGCGCCATGTTGCTCGACTCAGTGCTGCCTGAGGTAAAGACCAACTCCTCAGCCTGTGCCCCCAACGCCGCGGCAATCATCGCCCGCGCACCATCGAGGGCATCCTTTGCCTCGATGCCCGGCGAGTATCCGAACTGAGAAGTCGCCACTGCATACGTCTCGAGGAAATACGGCCTCATCGCCTCCAGCACGCGCTCATCCAACCGACTTGCCGCCGCGTTATCCAGATAGATAAAGTGCTCTCGCTCGGTCACCTCGTCCTCCGAACTCGTCTTCCTGCAACCCTGGCGAAGCCGGATGCGGGAAGACTGTCAATGGGTCCCCGTACTCTCTACTCGGTCGTGCGGGCGTCCTCGTCCTTCTCGCTGTCGGCGACAATCTCATACTCCCAGGAGATGGCACCTGTGGGGCAGACCTCTTCGCAGAGGGAAGCGCATTGGGAGGTCTGGACCCAAGACTGAGGATGAGGGCATGCCGTCGGACAGGAGAACTCGGGCCCTTCCTCACCCAGGTGAACGCCATCACAAGCACACGCTTCGACACAAAAGCCACAAAGGGTGCACAAATCACGCTCAAAACGAGGTACGTTTCGATTGGCATCCAGCTTCATGTCCCCAACCTCCAGCACCATAGCATTTTACCACAGAAACCGGCCAATGTATGTGACAAAAGTCTCCATCGTTTCGATGATTCACGAAAAGACGCGCCAGACAGATGCGTTGCGGGTGAGGACGCTAGATGGAGTACTGGCTGCCGCTCCCTGCAGAGGGACCGGCGTGGCTAGGCCACCAGCCGCAGGAGATACTCTAGCAGCACTGCGCGTCCGATCCCAACCGCCCCGGGCAAGAGGGCGGACACAAGAAGGCTGCGGCGGATCTGAGCGCTGTAGGGCCAATCAGGCACAGCCTCCACCTGCTTCTCATATGCCTCCCAGCCGGCGATGAGTTTGAAAAGAACCTGCATCTCTTCTGTCCTTTCTTCCGACGCGCTGCGTTTCAACGCCCTGGACGCAGCTGCCAGGCTGCTGCGCACAGTCGCCAGCTCCTGCTCCTTAGCCTCGGCCATGATGCGGTGCGTGTTCGCCACACTGGAGAAGAAACGCCAGAAGCGGCACCGCCGTGAACACGGCGTATATCAAAATCGTCTCCGGGCGCCTGGGCATCTCAGGAACCAGCAGCAGGCTCAATGTGATGCCGCCAACATAGGAAAGCGCGATGCCCAATCCCCGGCGCGCGACAGGCTCAAGCGACTTGCTCAAAGACATTCACGTCGACCGAGACCTCCCAGCGAGCGCCGAGCATGCTGGCAGTCGCCGTGGCGTACACAAACCAGCCTAATAGACCGTAGGTCAGAGCGGCGCCGACCAGCCCGTATAGCGCCAGCCAGAACGGGAAGTACTCCCAAGGTCGAAACAGCAGTGTGAAGGCAGCCCCGGTGCCAAAGGCCAGCAACTGGTTGCGGCGATTGAACAAGGGCTCCTCGGCAGCCATGCGTGCAAAGGTCTTTTCATCGGTCAGTACAGAGGACGCAAGGCCTAGACCGCAGCCTCAAGCAATCGTCTGACCGGTGGCTGGATCAACAGTGTATACACGGCAATTGTCGGGTACAACAGAGCACCGTGCCAGAACTGGGCATCGAACGGGCCAGCAAGAGCACCAGCCAAGTACGCAGCGCCAAGCAGGAACAGCAGCAAGAACAGGGCAAGCAGGACCGCTGCCTGCGACCATGACCGCCCCGTCCGCTTCACCCAGTGATCAATCAGAGAGGGCGGCGCCACTGCGGTGGACATTGGTATTGCCATCTGGTGCTCCTGTGTCGGAATGGTGGATCTGGGGCGGTCACAGCAAGGTGGCCTGATCTGGACAGCATCTGCCCTACGTGTCCAGGTGGCCAGCCCAGAGGCGGGGGACCCTAGTGCTGACCGCCGCGTTGACGACGATGAACTTGACACAGAAAAAAGCGGAAACAACAGCGCTAGGGTATGCGTGAGCGGAGAGACAGAGCAACAGGGACAAGTCCATTGTCGCAGTGATATCTGCTGCCTCTAGTGGAAGGCCCTTCTGGTCACCGTCCAGCGGAGTGCACACATACGCCAGACAGATCCACTACCAGCACGCTGCTACTGAGTGCGGTCTTGATGAGCGCAGGTGGCATCGGGCTAACCAGCGGCCCCTTCATGCTCACCAGCGGTCACGACCGTCTTTTGTAGATCACTGGACCAGCGCGTGCCCCGTACTTCCGGCCGTTGCAGCACCTTCACTTCGACCGTCTCAATGCCGTTGACGGCTTGGACCTTGCGCCTGATCTGTTCCAGCAAGTACTCAAGGAAGGGGCATTCCGGGGTGGCAATGTACACACCGACTGTCACCTGTTCGCCTGTCACCTCGATGCTTTGGATGAGCCCCAGGTCGACCACGCTTATCCCAGCTTCGGGATCGATCACTTCGCGGAGCGCTTCCCCGATGCGTGCTGTCAGCTCCTGAGTGCTGGCAGATGGCGGTCGCGTTGAGACCAGCACGCCAGTCGGCTGAAGGCGCGTCAGGGCTCTTTCCAGCTGGCGTACTCTTTCTTGGAGTTGGCTCTGCTGAGCTAGTACTTGGCTGATCGCGTTTACCACGGGGTCAGGAAGGCTGCCGTGCTCCAGATCTGCGGAGCGCCGTGGCTCTGGCCGTCCGGCGACACGCGCTGGCACACCCACCACCGTTGCACCCGGGGCAACCGATCGGACGACGACCGAGCCCGCCCCGATCTTGGCATTATCGCCGATTGTGATAGCGCCCAGAACCACAGCACCCGCTCCGATCACGACGTTGTTGCCGACCGTCGGATGGCGTTTCCTCTTCTCCAACGATGTGCCACCGAGCACCACTCCCTGGTAGAAGAGTGCGTCGTCCCCAATCTCCGCGGTCTCGCCGATCACGACGCCCATGCCGTGGTCAATGAAGAAACGCCGACCGATTCGGGCACCAGGGTGAATCTCAACGCCCGTCAGCCAGCGGCTGACGTGGGAAACAAGACGACCCAGGAAAAGGAGCTTGTGCTGCCACAAGTAATGGGCAAGCCGGTGCAGCCAGATGGCATGCAGCCCTGGGTAGCAGCAAATGACCTCCCAAACGTTCTTCGCCGCCGGGTCCTTGGCGAAGACGGTCTCTATGTCTTCGCGAACCGTCTCAAGGATGCTCATGGTACAGCACATCCTCTGCCAGGGTCAGTGCTTCCACTCCGCGCAGTTCTCACTAGCCTCCACCGGTCTGCGACGTTTTGCAGGGCCGAGTAGCGCTTCGACACCGTTTCAGTCTCCAGTATCTCTACTCCGTGGCGAACAATGGGGTGCTCAAGTACCTCTCGCCGGTATCGCAGGCGATGAAGACAATCATTTTGTTCTTGTTCTCCGCTCTGGCAGCCACCTTCAGCGCCGCGTGGGCCGCCGCCCCAGCGGATATGCCAGTCACAATGCCCTCCTCCCTGGCAAGGCGACGCGCCATCTGCATCGCCTCTTCGTTTTCCACTGTGATGACTTCATCAATCAAGTCCACGCGGAGCACGTCTGGCACAAAGCCCGCACCGATGCCCTGTATCTTGTGTGGCCCAGGCTTTCCGCCAGAAAGAACAGGCGATCCGGTAGGCTCCACAGCGATGGCCTGGAAGCTTGGCTTGCGCTGCTTTAGGACCTCGGCGACCCCCGTGATCGTTCCACCGGTGCCTACGCCTGCTACCAGGATGTCCACCTTGCCGTCCGTGTCGCGCCAGATTTCCTCGGCAGTTGTGCGACGGTGAATTTCTGGATTGGCCGGGTTCTTGAACTGCTGCAGCATGAGGTAGCGCTCATCCAGCTGAACCAGCTGTTCAGCCTCACGGATTGCCCCAGTCATGCCGCTCGATCCGGGGGTAAGGATCAGCTCAGCACCCATTGCCCTCAGCAGCGAGCGTCGCTCTTTGCTCATCGTCTCCGGCATTACCAGGATCAGGCGATAGCCCTTTGCCGCGCAGACGAAGGCAAGGCCGATGCCCGTGTTGCCGCTCGTGGGCTCAACTAGAATGGTATCCTCTTTGATCTTTCCAGCCCTTTCCGCAGCCTCGATCATGCTCACGGCAATGCGGTCCTTGACGCTGGCCAGCGGATTGAAGTACTCGAGCTTGGCTAGCACGGTGGCCTCCAGCCCCTCCGTCACACGGTTCAAGCGTACGAGTGGCGTGTTGCCCATCGTCTCGGTAATGTCCTTGTAGATGCGGTTCATGTCTCGCTACCTCCCGCGGTCTAGCCTCACCTGTCCTCTGGCTCCCGAGGCTGGCGTCGCTCAGGATCCTCCAGTACAATCTCAAATGCGCAGCTAATCGCGCCAGTGGGACAGACGTCTTCGCACAAGCACTCGCAATCGCCCATCTCCTGCCGCGGGCACGAAGACTGCGCGGGGCAGGAAAAAACAGGCCCTTCCTCACCCATTTGGATCGCACCACAATGGCAGGCCTCCACGCAGAGCCCGCAAAGTGTGCACAGAGATTCATTTAGCCGGGGAATCGTACTGTCCATCCTCATGTCCTTCACGTGTAGGACAAGCATACCACAGAGCCGCCGAGATGTCTGTGATAAAAGTCTCTCTCCGCAGGCTCAGGAAAGAGCGTCACAGAAGCCTGGCAGTACTCATACTCGGAAGGCGCACACGAACAGTGTCCTGCGGTCTTGTGCTCAGACCCCCGCGCACGGTCGCTGCCGTAACATAAACAGACCAGGCTTCTGGCGAAGCCTGGTCTGATGAGTCCCAACGTGACGTGCGCTCCCGTTTTGCGCACCTCGTGCGAACGGCCAGCTACCGGCCACCGCGACCGCGCCCCAGCGCGCTAGGGGAACAGGAACCCTGCGGGGGAACCTCGGCCAACAGGTTGTACCAGTGTTGGAGGCAATGCCTCCTCAGTGGCGGTGGAGAGCTTCTGTTGGCTCTCGCCGACCACGGTGTAGGGGAGGTTGCCCGCACGCAGCTTGTCGTTCAACAGCTGTGCTTGCACCACCCGCGAGAGCGAAAAGAAAAAAAGGGCCCGGCTTCTGGTGGAAGCCGGGCCTTTTTCGCTACGACAGTGCTACTACGTCGACTGCCTGGGGCCCTTTCGGGCTCTCCTCGACGCTGAACTCGACCTGCTGGCCCTCTTCGAGATTGCGAAACCCGCCGCCCTGGATCGCCGTGTAGTGCACGAAAACGTCTTTTCCACCTTCCCTAGAGATGAAGCCGTAGCCTTTTGTGCGGTTAAACCACTTGACGATGCCGGTGATACGTTCGCTCACTGCCGAATGCTCCTTTCTCTTGATGTTTCATAGAACGGAGGAGTACACCCGACGAGCGCGCACAAAAAGGCCGAGGCTTGAACCTGCCCGGCGCTTGCATGCAAGTTAGGGACTTCCTTCCTTCTATTCAACCGAAATGCTAGCATACAATGGTCATTCTGTCAAACTGACTGTGCGGCATGCGACGGGTCAGGAGCACCGCAGTGTGGGCGCTGCCCTACGCAAGGTGCAGCCAGCCTAGTTTCGCCAATGCCGTCGTGCAGGCGGATAGCAGGGTCAGCGCCGTCGTATGCGTGGCCCGCGCCGTTGCGTCCCAACCGGCAGCTGCTGCCGTGAGCCTCCTGCGCTCTGCTCCAGGGCCTTTGTGCGGTGTGGATACTTGAAGTACAATCGGGACTCACACAGGCCGCCCGTCTTGACAGGCAAATCCGGTCTGGCTGCACGGACAGCCAGCGCGCCTGGCGCAGCGGGGCTGCAGGTTACATCGAGAAGCCTGGTCCCAGCCTT
>Ga0209427_10006429_pt1 | contig 13418 bp, 14 predicted proteins | sample DeeMarSWOR136_30_FD_187465 | JGI IMG/M metagenome (GOLD analysis project Ga0209427, IMG submission 187465) | Marine sediment microbial communities from White Oak River estuary, North Carolina - WOR-1-36_30 (SPAdes) (version 2) | ecosystem: Environmental > Aquatic > Marine > Intertidal zone >... | reverse complement strand
CCTTCCTGAAAGCCCCTCCCTACCCGCAATCGCCCTTTTTCGTTGACCAGCCGCTTCGATTTAGGTGAGGTAGGAGGGCCCAGGGCCCTGTGTCGCTCAAATTTCTGAGCACTTGAAGCACTATGATCACAACTAAAACCTCACATCCCTTTGCCAAAAGGGCAATGCGGATAGGAACACTCTGCACAGTCTTTGCATAGACCCCCATGACCCAAAAAGGCCAGTTCCGTCTTGCTAATATGTTCTCCAACCAGAATGCGAGGCAGCACAATATCTAGCACCGTTACCCTGTGATAGAGACCACATGCGGGCACTCCCAGGAGGGGTACCTCTCCCAGATAGGCTACCAGAAACATGGCACCTGGAAGAACGGCTGCACCGTAGTGGATTTCAGTGGCTCCCGCCTGCATAATCCCGTGACGAGTCACATCGTCCGGATCCACACTCATGCCCCCGCTCAACAGGAGCAGATCGCAACCCTTTTCAAGGTGGGATCGAATCACTCGGGCGATCGCATCCACGTCATCCGGAGCAAATCCCACCACCATGACGTGGGATCCAAGCGCATCCAACTTCTCGCTGAGAATGGGCGCGAAACCATCTTCAATGAGACCATGATAGACCTCGTTACCCGTGATGACCAGACCCACCCGGGCATGTCGTAAGGATTTCACCGAAACCACGGATCCGTTCTGACTCGCTATGGCTGCGGCTCGCTCGATGGGCGCACGTTTCATCACGAGGGGAATGGCCCGGGTAGCGGCCACAGACTCGCCCTCCTTCACCAGGGTGTGGTTGTGCAACGTTGCGCACATAACTTCGTCCACCATATTGAAGGCGGCCAGAGCGGTGGTGTTGACCCTAAGCAGGCCATCTCGATCCGCCAAGAGCTTGATCTTTCCCTCTTTCGGCTCATCCTTCCAGACGACGCCCTCTCCGGCCAGGGATTTGGCCAGGATGGCAACCGCCTCATTCTCATGAATTTCGTCTTCTTCCACGTCAATGACATAGAGATGATTTTTCCCCAGGCGTTGGAGACGGCACAGATCCTCCTCACATACCGTGTGCCCCTTGCGAAAGGCGGGTCCCTTGAACTCTCCCGGGCGAATCTCCGTAACATCGTGGGCCAATTTGCTGCCCACAGCCTCTTTTAATTTTATCTTCTTTAGCACTATTTGGACTCCTTCCCTTCTGTCCTCTGCCTTTTAGACTCACGGGTCAAGGCTTTCAGATCTGCCCCCTGTTGAGGGCTCCAATTCATGTCCGGCCAGGTGACCTCCTGGGCATTCTTGAAATAGGCCCCGTGGGCGCATGGTTTGCAAAGCGTCATACCGTCCAATTGCAACTCGCGATGATCGCGGACCACCTGACCGCACCGGCTGCAGGAGACTTTGCGGTGGGTCGGACCGGGCATGTCAAACTCGCTCATGGGCACCCGTACGCGTTGAACCCTGAAAAGGACGCTGTCCGGCATCTTCAGGTAGGCCCGCAGCTGCTGCACGGATTTTTCATTAATCTCTGGAGCATACACAGGGACCAGATCACGGGCTTCCTCCGTAGACAAAATTCTGTAAGCCTTCCCTGTTTCCAAGTTGACAAAGGTGGCGGCCATGATGCCATAGTCCATAAACTTCAATGACCGCCTCCCCAGTCTGACTCCGGTCACGTAGGAGATGGCATCAGAGGTGCATCGGTCCATCTCCACATAGACGATGAGCTTTTTTATCTGGTCGTGGCGCTTGGGATCATCCAGACCGATGAGGCGGCATCCCAGCATGGCCATACGCACCCCCACCACCTGACCAGGACAGAGATGGCCATGGGCATCCGCAGATCCTTTAAGTAGCGTCTCAAAATCCTGCATAGTTATCAACCGAAAGGGCCCTTATGTTAAAACTAACATAACCGAACAGAAAAAATTTTTCACTATTTTTTTGCCCGATAAACCCACTTTTTCGGCATGGGGCTTCAGGCGGCGGGCCAGAATTCAACCCTCGGGTGAGTCACAACGGAAAGGTGTGCTTCTATACCACTTTGTTACATTTTTTGCTTGACTTTTCTCATGGGACACTGCTAAGCATTCTTTTGACAAATAGGTGTCATCTCGTCTCAGGGATCTTCAACGTCCAGCATCTACAGTTCTTCATGTCTTCCAAATACTTAGGGGGCACATGGCAGAAGCAAAATCCTCATCTGGATCGAGAATACCCGCCTGGAGAAGGGCTCTTAAGCCTGCCATTTATATCACCATCGGTATCGTTATAGCCTTCCCCATCTTCAGTATCACCTACTACACCATGGTTCGCACCACGACGCCACAATTCTGCGCCATGTGCCACGAAATCCAGTTTGCATATAACACATGGAAAACTTCAACCCACTCAAATAATGCCCAGGGATTTGTGGCAGACTGTATGGACTGTCATCTCCCGGCCCCCCATGACACCTTTGATTTCTTTTACGCCAAAACATGGCACGGCATCAAAGATCTGTTCGTACACGTCTTTGTTCTGGATGAATACGATCATGAAAAGAATCGCCAGAAGGCTTATGCGGCGTTCAAAAACGATCAATGCCAAAAATGCCATAGAAATATCCTCTACATCCCGGACAAAAGGGGGGCCATGCTGGCCCACAGGTCGGTATTCTATGCCCGGCCCGGTTATGAAAAAAAGTGCGTCGATTGTCACAAGAATCTAGTCCATAGAGCGACTCCAGTTTATCGATATAAGCAGTATCAGGAGACATACAGAGGCCTGGGACTGTAGGATTGAATATTGTTGATTGATGATTGACGAATGGGGATTGGGATCAAATTATCACCAATCGTCTTTTCCAGTAGGCAATCTACAATCATCAATCGCAAATCATCAATTCCATAGGGAGCAGGGTATCAGGACGAATAGGATTGAATATTGACGATTGAATCATAGAATTCCAGCCCTTCCTGTTGCTGAACAATATTCAATCGTCAATTGACAATAATCGATTTTAAGAGGAGGGTTGTGAGAATGAAAAGGGTCTTATGGATGGCTTTCATTATTTGGGGGCTGGTTGGGTTTATGCTATCTGGACCATTGATTGCGGTTGCCCAGAACATGCCCAAAGAGAAGGAATTCAGGATCGAACGCAGTATGCCCAAGGAGGCCGTGGCCTGCATACAGTGTCATAAACAGGAGAGCCCAGGCATATTTGCCGACTGGGCGCACAGCAGGCATGCCAACGCCAACATCACCTGCTTTGACTGCCACAAGGCCGAAGAATTTGATCCTGACGTGAGCAAAGAACATTACAAGCAGTATGAGCGCTCTGACCTGCGATATGGCCGAAAGGAATACAGGGTGCCTGTTGCTGCTGCAGTGACACCCAAGGATTGCTCCCGTTGTCATCCAGACGAGTCCAAGCAGTATGCCCAGAGCAAGCACGCCAATACCTTGGAGATCATCTGGAAGATCGATCCGTGGCTGCAAAAAGGCATGAACAGCGAATTTGAGCGGCTTTCAGGCTGTTTCACGTGCCATGGAACCGTTTTGAAGGTCAAGGATGGTATTCTGAGTTCTGATACCTGGCCCAATGTGGGTGTGGGTCGAATCAACCTGGACGGCAGCCGGGGAAGCTGCACCAGTTGCCATACGCGTCATCGCTTTTCCGTGATGGAGGCGAGGAAGCCTGAGGCCTGCGGTCAGTGCCACCTGGGACCGGATCACCCGCAAATAGAGATCTACATGGAATCCAAACATGGCGACATCTATACCGCCCATGGGGACTCGTATAACTGGAATGCAGCGCCGGGGACCTGGTCGCCTGGCGTGGACTTTAGGGCGCCCACCTGCGCCTCCTGCCACATGTCAGGGTCTGGTTCGGTCCTTACCTCCCATGACGTGACGGAGAGACTCGCTTGGGAATCCCAAGCACCCCTCACAGTTCGTCCCGAGGACTTCAAGGCCTTCCCTGCCAAGACCAACTGGAAGACAGAAAGGGAAAAGATGAGGGAGATCTGCATGCAGTGCCACGGCAAGAGCTGGACCGATGGTCACTTCGTCAAAATGGATAAAGTGATGATCGAGTACAATGAAGTCTACTTCAAACCAGCCAAGAAGATGCTCGACGATCTCTACGAGAAAGGATTGCTGGGCAAGACCAAGTTCTTTGATGAGGAACTGGAGATAGAGTACTATGAGCTCTGGCACCATGAGGGCCGAAGGGCGCGATTTGGTGCGGCCATGATGGCGCCTGATTATGCCTGGTGGCACGGGTTTTACGAGTGCAAGAAGCGCTATAATAGTTTCATGGAAGAGGCGCGGGAGTTGATCGAGGAGAACGAGAAGGCCTATATTGCAAAGGACTTTCCCAATGCGACGGGCAATACCACCAAGCCACCGGAGGTAGCGCCAATTTCTAGGTAGGATAACCCCGTAGGGATGTTAACTCCTTTCCTTATAAACCCCATTCCTTCATCCCCTCCCGAAAGGATGGGGGTGAAGGAATGGGGATTTTTGTTGATTATGGGGGCCACATTGTGACATAGTGTAATTTGGACAGACTGGATTAGGCTTCAGCCCCAAAATTGCTTTCCGGAGACTCCGATGAAAAAGGATGAATTTGTACATATCCGTAAGGAACTGGGCAAGACCCAGAAACAGATGGCTGAACTGTTGGGTACGTCGCTCAAAGCAGTCCATAGCTACGAGCAAGGATGGCGAAGGATTCCTATCCACGCAGAACGGCAGATGCTCTTCCTGTTTGCCCAAAAAAGGGAGAAGGATGAAAAAATCAAATCCTGCTGGACCATAAAAAAATGCCCTCCTAGTCAGAAAAAACAATGCCCGGCATGGGAATTTCGTGCCGGCAAGCTCTGTTGGTTCATTAACGGGACCATCTGTGAGGGGTCCGTTCAACAGGATTGGGGCGAAAAGATTAAGATGTGCAGAACATGTGAGGTCTTTACGCCTCTGTTAACACCCAGGGCGAAAGGGGCTTAACTCCCCTCTCGCGCCAGTCAAGGAATTTGCGATGAAAATTGTTTCCGTTGCGGTCAGCAAGAAAAAGGGCACCCGGAAAAAGATCGTGAAGGAGGCCCTTCTCATTCAAGATCATGGCATAGAGGGCGACGCCCATGCCGGCCCCTGGCATCGGCAGGTGAGCTTTTTGGCAGCCGAGAGTATTGAAAAGGCTCGCCGTCAAGGGCTTGAAGTGACCTTTGGCGATTTTGCAGAGAACATTGCCACCTCAGGAATTGCCTGGGAGGAAGTCCCCCTGGGAGCCCAATTGAGGTTGGGAGATTCCGTGCTCGTGGAAGTGACACAGATCGGCAAAGAATGCCACAACCGGTGTGCCATATACTATATGGCCGGCGACTGCATCATGCCAAAAGAGGGCATCTTTGCCCGCGTGTTGGAGGGCGGAACAATCCGGCCCGGGGACATGATACGAATTGAAGGCGGGCCATGATACATGCCTGACCTTCCCCCTCATACTCTGCTCTCACAATGGTGCTCCCTCATATCCCATAAGCCCATCTAAATGGCCCAAGCAACTCCGTCAATCCCCTATAAATCCAATGCTTTTAACAACTTCAAGTGTCAAGCCTTGCAAGAATCGTTGTTAAAACGTTTTTAATGCTTACTTTAATTTTATTCACATTAAACACATGGAGAACGATGCCCGTGGCACATGCAAAAGAACACGAGAACGCAGAGCAACAACGCAACCACCTGATCCATGAGAAAAGCCCCTATCTACTCCAGCATGCTTACAATCCTGTGGACTGGTATCCCTGGGGAGAAGAGGCATTTGAGAAGGCGCGAAATGAAGATAAACCCATATTCTTGTCCATTGGCTATTCCACCTGTCACTGGTGCCACGTCATGGAGCGGGAATCTTTTCAGGACCATGCGGTGGCCAAGCGAATGAATGACGCATTCGTATCCATCAAAGTGGACAGGGAAGAGAGGCCGGATCTGGACCATATCTACATGACCATCTGTCAAATTTTGACGGGCAGCGGAGGATGGCCTCTTACTATCGTTATGACCCCGGACAAAAGGCCCTTCTTCGCCGCAACCTATATTCCAAAGGAGAGCCGATTTGGAAGAATGGGGATGATGGACCTCATTCCCCGGGTCAAACAGATCTGGAAGGAACGTCGTGATGAAGTGTTGGATTCTGCCGAAAAAATCGTAGGTGCCCTCACATCTGTGGAAACGGAGTCTCCGGGAGAAGGGCTGGATACTTCAACGCTAGATGTTGCCTATGAGCAGTTGACTGAACGCTTTGACGAAAGGTTCGGGGGATTCAGCAAAGCGCCCAAGTTTCCCACCCCGCATAACTTTTACTTTATATTGCGTTATTGGAAACGGACAAACAATCAGAAGGCCCTCGAAATGGTTGAGAAAACCCTTCAGAAAATGCGACAGGGAGGTGTCTACGACCATGTAGGTTTCGGGTTCCATCGCTACGCCACGGATCAGGAATGGTTGGTGCCCCATTTTGAAAAGATGCTCTACGATCAGGCTATGATGGCCATGGCCTACATCGAAGCCTTCCAGACCCTTGGATTTGAAGAATATAAAAAGACAGCAGAAGAAATCTTTACCTATGTTTTACGGGAAATGACCGCGTCCTCAGGAGGATTTTATTCTGCCGAAGATGCGGATAGTGAGGGCGTGGAAGGGAAGTTCTATGTTTGGACTGAGGCGGAAATCCGCAAGGTCCTCACAAAGAAAGAGGCCGATTTCGTCGTAAAATTGTTCAACGTGGAAAAAGAGGGCAACTTTTTAGAAGAGGCGACAGGGAAGAAGACAGGAGCCAACATTTTGCATCTCAAAAAATCCCTTTCTGAAATGGCTTCGGACCTGAAGATGTCGGAACAAAATCTTCAAGATCGGTTAGCATCGGCAAGAGAGAAACTCTTTTCGGCCCGCGAAAAACGTATCCATCCACACAAGGACGACAAGGTCCTAACAGATTGGAATGGCTTGATGATCGCTGCTCTGGCCAAAGGATCTCGGGCCTTTGGGGAGCCAAGGTACGCGGAAGCAGCCAAGAAGGCCTTGGATTTCATCTTTGACCAGATGAGAAAACCGAATGGTCGTCTCCTCCATCGGTACCGGGACGGTCAAGCGGGTATTACAGCTCATCTGGATGATTATGCCTTTCTCATCTGGAGTTTGATCGAACTCTATGAGACCTCGTTCGATGCGCATTATCTAGAAACGGCACTGAAACTGAATGAGGAGATGCTGAAGCACTTTTGGGATGGGAAGTCGGGTGGACTCTTCTTTACTCCAGATGACGGAGAGGTCTTGATCCTCCGCAAAAAAGAGATTTATGACGGAGCGGTTCCATCGGGTAATGCGGTGGCCATGTTAAACCTACTCAGGCTTGCACGTTTTACCGCAAATGCCCATTTGGAAGATAGGGCGATGGAAATTGGGCGCGCCTTTTCCAAGGCTGTAAAACAATTACCGTCCGGTTATACCCAGTTCCTCGTGGCTTTGGATTTCGCCATAGGACCTTCCTATGAGGTGGTTATTGTGGGCAACCCTGAGGCTGAGGATACAAAGGAAATGTTAAAGGCCCTGCGAAACCGCTTTATTCCCAACAAGGTGACCCTTTTTCGACCAACGGACATGAAATCTCCTCATATAGACAACCTGGCCGAGCATATGAAGTATCAGGTAAGCCTTGGTGGCAAGGCCACAGCTTATGTCTGCAGGAACTTTGCTTGCGAGGAACCGACGACAAAGGTTGATAAAATGCTGGAGTTGATTAAATAGCAGGCTTGTGATAATCAAAATGGCACAAAAGCCATATCTCGACTCTTGCTACAAAACATGCGTTTATTCTTGAACATAAAAAAGGGCACACTCCCATTTCTCTTTATCCTCGCCTTTTTAGTGACGCCTCTTGCCTCTTTAGCCGAACAGCCTTTTCCTAAACCGAAGGGACTCATCAATGACTTTGCCAATGTGGTTCCTCCTTCTTACGAACAAAAGCTTGTCAGCATCACTTCAGAGCTATTTGACAAGACAGGGACTCCGGTGGTCGTTGTCACCATGCCTGATATCGGTGGTGAAGATTACAATGCGTATGCCAACCGGCTATATGAAGCCTGGGGAATAGGAAAAAAGGGAGAAGACAAAGGTGTCCTCATCTTCGTTGCGATCAAAGAAAGAAAAATGCGCATAGAGGTGGGCTATGGTCTCGAAGGCATACTCCCCGATGGTCTTGCGGGTGAGATAAGGGATCGGCATATGATTCCCTATCTGAAACAGAACAAGTTTGGCGAGGGTTTGTTAAATGGGACGGCAGCTGTCACCCAGATTATTGCCAAAGATGCGGGTGTGCAATTGACCGGTGAGGTTCCTGTGAGGGCCCCGAAAAAGAGAAGATCTCGTGTCTCTTTTATCCCTCTGTTGCTCATCTTTTTCCTCTTTATGTTTGTAGGCAGACGCCGCGGCGGGTCCTGGATCTTTTTTCTTCCCCTGCTCATGGGCGGAGGGAGCCCCAGGTATAGTCGTGGTGGATTCGGCGGCAGTTTCGGCGGCTTTAGCGGCGGTTTTGGCGGATTCGGCGGAGGGATGAGCGGCGGTGGAGGGGCCGGAGGGAGTTTTTAGTTGCAGACAATGGATTCTGCATTGCTGGTGCTGGGCTGAGCGGGGTTCTCTGGAGGAGACAAAAACCAGGCCTTTTTGACACGGTTTATTCCGGGGACTCCCTTGCCCTGGGGCCTGCGCACGCAGGCTTACCAAACCAAGACTAGGCTGAGTTCAAGGGTTGCAGGACAAGGCTTCAGGGCTACCTTGCTTTGTGCGCCATGCTTAAGGGCACCGGGCAAATTTTTTGGCGCCTCCAGAGAACCCCGCTCAGCCCACGGTATTGCTACACGATAAGGAGTTCTTATGGCGAAGACGGTACAAGATCCGAAGGAGATTTTTCCGGACATTATTGATGATTACAAGGGTCTGTTTGGGGATGATCTCGTAAGCATCATCCTGTATGGAAGTGCCGCAGGGCGGGACTATCGGCCTGGAAAGTCGGACATCAATTTTATGATCGTCCTCTCCGAAGAAGGGATCGAACGCATTGACCAGGCCTTTAAGGTGGTGGAAGCTTGGCAAAAGCATAAGGTGGCTATTCCCCTCTTTCTTACTGAACTTTATGTGGAATCCTCCCTGGATGTCTTTCCCATTGAATATCTGAACTTTCAACGCAATCATGCGCTTGTCTACGGAAAAGACATTTTGAAGGATCTCTCCTTTGATCGGGAATTGGTCCGTCTACAGTGCGAACGGGAGATCAAAGGCAAGCTGCTCTTGCTCAGGGAGGCCTTTATGGAGACCGGCGGCAAGAGAAAGGCCTTAAGAGGCGTTATTGCCCAGTCCATTCAGACCTTTATTGCCATCTTCGACGCCCTTCTATTCTTTAAAGAGATGGAGATCCCCAAAGATAGGCGAGAAGTTGTAAGCCTCACATGCAATGCTTTCCACTTGGACGCAGGACGCTTCCAAAAACTCCTAGACTTGAAAGAAGAAAAGATAAAACCAGACGATTCAGAGACCAGATCCCTGTTTCAGGGCTATTTGAAGGAAGTGCGAAAGCTTTCAAAAATCGTTGATACATTGGGAGGATGAAATGACCAGTAAGCAAAAGACATTACTCATCATTGCCGCTATTATTGTCCTTGTTATTCTTATTCCCTACTCCTACCTGAAAGGGACGTACAATAGCCTTGTGACCATGGATGAAGGCGTGAAAGCGGCTTGGGCTCAGGTGGAGAATCAGCTCCAACGGCGATACGACCTGATCCCCAACTTGGTGGAAACGGTGAAGGGTTATGCAGCCCAAGAAAAAGAGGTTTTCCTTCGGGTGACTGAAGCACGTTCAAAGGTAGGTGGGGCCACGACCATTAATGACAAGATTACGGCCAACAACGGCCTGACCGCTGCCCTGTCCCGTTTGTTGCTAGTCGTGGAGCGCTATCCTGAGCTAAAATCAAATACCAATTTCCTGCGTCTCCAGGACGAGTTGGCGGGGACAGAAAACCGTATTTCCGTTGAACGCCGCCGTTACAACGAAACGGTCAAGGCCTATAACATCAAGATTCGGCGTTTTCCCACCAACCTTCTTGCGGGCATGTTCGGTTTTGAAAAGGCAACCTTCTTTGAGGTGCCCAAGGAGCGACAGGAAGCACCCAAGGTGAAGTTCTAGCGGCGTGTAACCATCAGGCTTCTTCCTCCTTCGCATGGCGATGAGCCCCTTATTCGGGCGAGTTGACGCCGATATCTTTACGCCTGAATGGTTTGCAACGGTCAAGGTCTTCGAGACCGTTATCGGAAACCGAATGATAACGTTCAGAAAAAAATTTCACGGAGTCACAAAATGATACGGTCTAAACTCTGGTTTCGTTGTGCAGCTATGCATGATCCTGTCACGCCGATCATTGTCAAACCGGCGACTGTTGGATGGGACGCTAAAAAGAGGCAGGTGGATCTCACCATAGAACGTGCCTTTAAAGGCGATGAACTGGTCCTAAGGATGAAGGGATGGGTAACCGTTGATGTCAAAAAAGTTATAGAACTTGTTCAAAGACATGGCTTCTTAAAGGTGCTGGATGATCGAGATCTCGTGGTGGAAGTAGAAACGGAAAAGGACTATGAAAACCTTAAGCATGACATCTTAGAGAACTTCGGAGACCAATTGGATCTGGAAAGAATGTAGTCCGGCGCTTCATCTACACTAAATCCTATTCCTTTCGGAGTGAGCCGATTTGACACAAGACAATGATGACATAATCCATATCCCCATCGACGGGGTCCTGGACCTCCACACCTTCAACCCCAAGGAGGTGGCCTCCGTGGTGGATGAATATCTCAACGCATGTCTCGAACAGGACATTTACGAAGTGAGAATCATCCATGGGAAGGGCAAGGGCGTGCTAAGACGCACCGTTCATACCCTCTTGGAAAATCATCCACGGGTCCTAGAATATAAGTTGGACACCGGCCCCTCAAGTTGGGGAACAACCATTGCACGACTTAGAAAAAGGGGACGCCCATGATTTTATGCGTTTCTCACCTATCCAAGTACCATCGCCGATTGATTGCCAGTTTTTCTCCACGCTGTACGGCCCTACTAACGGAGGACTGCGCCATTCCAAGTAATTCGGCAACTTTCGTACCACTCATGCCCAGCGCCTTAACGCCCCAGTAACATACGAGACTGCGTGCCCTTACCCTTTCCGGCTGTTTGCCAGGTCTCAAAATCTCATCTCGATTCATTTCAAAAAGCTCAGCCACCCGCCCTACAACCCTATTGAAGTCATACCCTAGGCTCTGAAGGTGATAACGTCCCTCTAATTGTTCATTTTGCTGTTCGAGTACGGATTGAACAAAATCACTGTCGCCAAGGATACGTTCATCACTCTTTAGATGTATTCCTGATTTTCGCAAGGCCTTCATTGCATTCCAGCCGCCCGCACTCCTTATTAGACCACCGCCAATCAAATCCGGCCTTTTCCCCAACTCAATTCCTCTTTCAACAAATGATCGGTATTTCTTTCGAGCCGTAAAGGCTCTTCGGCCAAAGTAGACCAAAACCGTGTCAATATCTTGCCAATCATTTAATCTTCTGCCCATCAGAGCGCTGTGTCCAGAGTAAGGATATGGATCTAATACCTTCAGCGTAGGGACAATTCTCGCTCTAAGCGGATTCAGATGAATGTAACGGACCAACTCCAAGAAATATGGGTCATCCTGGCACAGAATCGACTTGTACCGGTTCTGAAATAGGTGACCATGGCGGTGATGTCTCCGATTGAAGGTTACAGCATATCCGGTCAGTACCCTTCGCATTACCGTGGCTATGGCCACATTACCCGTCCTGAGCAAGAGATGAAAATGGTTGGGCATCAATGACCAGGCGTAACAGGGTGTGGAAGTCTCTGATAATACGTCACCAAGTCGATCCAGGAAACATTCTCGGTCTGTCTCATCCCGAAAGATATTTCTTCGCTCAATTCCCCGGCATATGATGTGATGAAGGGCTCCTGGGGCGTCTATGCGGGCCTGGCGTGGCATGATTTGCATATATCAGAAATGAAAGAAAAAAGAAACGCATAATTTCATGGGCGTCCCCCTCTCCTAGTTGTAATTCTTCTACAACTCTCTTACAATGTCCTCATGCTACGCATAGGGCATCTATGTCTTAACAACTTCGTGATCATGGCTCCCATGGCAGGGATTACAAACCTTCCTTTTCGCCTCATGGTCAAAAAGTTGGGTGCCGGATTGGTTACAACGGAAATGGTCAGCGCCATGGGACTCACATTAGGTAAAAAAAAGACCTACGAGTATATAAAGAGTGATCCTAGAGAAAAGCCTCTTGCGGTACAGATCTTCGGATCGAGCCCAGACGTCATGGCTAGCGCAGCCCAGACCGTAGTGAACGCTGGGGCCGACCTTTTGGATATAAACATGGGGTGTCCCGTGAAGAAGGTGGTTAAGACCGGAGCGGGTGCGTCTCTTCTCCGTGACCCGAGAAGTGTTTCAGAGATTGTATCAGCTGTTCGCCGTGTCTGCCCTGTTCCCCTAACCGTGAAAATCCGGGCCGGATGGTCTCCTGAAGAGCCCGCCGCATGCGAGCTTGCCCGGGTGTTGGAGGACTGTGGTGTGGACGCCATAACCGTGCATCCAAGATTCGCCACCCAGGGCTACTCTGTTCATGCCGACTGGCCCTTGATCGGCCTTGTGAAAAATCGCGTGAAGATCCCTGTGATCGGTAACGGAGACATCTTTGAACCTTCCCAGGCCCTGGAGATGATGAGGCAAACAGGATGTGACGGGGTTATGGTTGGGAGGGGGGCTATTGGAAATCCCTGGATATTCAGACAGATCTTGCATCTGACCCAAGGGCTTCCGGTCCCTCGACCTAATTTGGATGAGCGCAGATCACTTCTCATAGAGCACTACCAGCTTCTATCCAATACCATGGGGGGAAAAAGAGCAGCCCGCACCATGCGGGGACTCCTCCTCTGGTATACCAAGGGACTACCCCACAGTAGTCGTTTCCGCGGAAGTATTACCCAGATTAAAGACCTGGAATCTTTGGTCGCGACCATGGATAATTATTTTTCTGATTTGAAGGGCGAAGAGACTTGAAAGTCAAGCTGGCAAAAACTGCGGCATTTTGTATGGGGGTCCGGAGGGCCATGGAAATGGTGCTCACGGAAGCCAACAAAGGGCAAAACCCCATCTCCACTCTCGGTCCCCTCATTCACAACAAACAGGTGATGGAACTCCTTGAATCCAAAGGCGTCACATCACTTAAAGATATTGACGAATTCCATGAAGGGACCCTGGTCATCAGGGCTCATGGTATTCCTCCCAATCAGAGAAAAACGTTGAGGGAATCCGGCC
>Ga0209427_10006426_pt1 | contig 13420 bp, 11 predicted proteins | sample DeeMarSWOR136_30_FD_187465 | JGI IMG/M metagenome (GOLD analysis project Ga0209427, IMG submission 187465) | Marine sediment microbial communities from White Oak River estuary, North Carolina - WOR-1-36_30 (SPAdes) (version 2) | ecosystem: Environmental > Aquatic > Marine > Intertidal zone >... | reverse complement strand
AGTTATTGAGGAGGACGATGCCCGCCTCTTCGTTCTCGTTAGCGGGATCGAATTCAATCCGACTGGTTGACGTGAAATACATGTGCTGCAGCCTGCGCCCGACAAAAGTCGGTGACCCATCGGCTACGCCCAACGTCCCGGCGGATCCGTTCAGCCTGAGGAAACCCGGACGTGCATCCAACGAGTACCGATCCAGTTCGGGACTCTGGACGTAGTTCCATTCCAGTCCCAACGCCTGATCGAAATCCACGCGAGAAGGCTCTTCAGGAAATGGCTGCAGAGGAAGGGTAGGGACGGTCATATCCACCGTCACCGTACCGTTGCCATTCACTTGCGGCCAACCGTGCTTGGGCCAGGAAACGGGTGCCAGACACGTTTCCCTCCCCAACGTGTGGTGAGGCGTGTAGACCGCTCCGCCCGCCACTGTTCGATAACCGTGAAAGACCATCCACCAGGAACCATCGTGGGCCTGCACCATGTCGGCGTGTCCTACACCCTGGATGGGATACTGCTGGCCCGCAGCATTGGCGTGCGTCAGGATCGCGTTGGCAGGATAGCTGTAGTAGGGTCCCCAGATGTTGTTACTCCGCGCAATCGTCTCGGAGTGGGCCTCTTCCGTGCCCCCTTCGGCCGCCATCAGGTAGTACCATCCGTCTTTCTTGTAGATATGCGGCCCCTCGGCGTACCGGCCGCCCGTGCTGGCCCAGACCTTTCTCCCTTCAGAGAGCAACTCACCCGTTGTCGGGTCGATCTCGTACAGATCAAAGGTTGAACCAATGGTGTACACCTTACCGTCATCGTCGAAGAAGAGGTCGGGATCGATGCCCCCGACGTCCACCCAGACGGGATCGGACCAAGGGCCGGCCGGATCCGTGGCCGTAACGAAGAAGTTTCCGAAAAGGTCGCCCCCGCGTCCGATGTTGGTCGTGATCACGTAGAACTTGCCGTCATGGTGCCGGATGGTGCAGGCGAAGATGTTCACCCCCTGCGGCAATTGGTCGGGGCGGTGAATAGCGTGACCGATCTGCTCCCAGTTGACCAGGTCCCTGCTATGGAACACGGGGATGCCCGGGAAGTACTCGAAGGTACTGGTTACGAGGTAGTAGTCCTCTCCCACTCGGACGACGCTCGGGTCAGAATAGAAACCGGGAATCACGGGATTGCGGTAGGTCACCTCTGCGTCCGGTTCGGTTCCCGCCTTGAACGGGTTTGGCGCAAGGTTCTGAGCGAAGATCTCGTTACATAGGGAGGGCAGAGGGAGGAGCAATAGAACAGTCAATAGCGTCTTCATCATAAATCTCCATTGGCACTTTGGATCGATTGAAAGACACATTCTTCAGACAGTTAGGTGCCTGCGCTCTTCAGCTCGAATTTGCGACCCATATTCCCTACTGCGGAGGTAGCTGGCGTCTTTGACCGACAAATTGGCTCATCCTACACGCCCTACGCAGCATGGCAAGCGATCGTCCCTGCGGCACCTGTCCTGCGCCCGATTGTCGTGCGGAGTCACTCCGAACGGCGAACGCTTGCGGTGAGAGATCCCCTGCTAGAGCCAAGCAGGATAACGCGACGGAGCCGAACGTAGGCTGCTGGAGATCATCCTTCCCCGATTGTCACGATGACCCTCCGGTAGCGGGTCAACGGCGGTGTGCCGGAGTCGGTCGCTTCCAATACTATGTGGATGGTCTCACCCGGTGCGCCATCCGCGGGTGCCGTGAACCATGCTTGGGCCCTGTCTGAATCGCTGATTACTACGTCGCCCTCATAAGTGTCGGCATCGGCATATCGCCACCACCGAAACTCGACGATATCGCCATCCGGATCGGTCGCCGCACCCCTGAGCTGGACGTCGCTGCCGGGTGCCACCGTAAGATCACGGGCGTGATTGAGCGTCACGGTCGGGGGGTGATTGGCCTCATCGTAGCCCGAAACATTCCAGTCCGCACGGGCGGCGAAGTCGTTCTGTAGCACGTTCGCCCAGCGTGTCTGCGGGTAGGCGCGGTCGGGTCGACCGGTGTAGGGATTGTGGTCGGTCACGTGGTCACCGTCTTCCCAGCGGCTCGGGCTAGCCTCAGACCGTATCAGTCGTCCACCCCAGCCGCCGTAGGAGGGATCCTCCGTATTCCGCAAACCCACATCGAGCAGGTGGAGATACGCGGGCGAGTCTCCTTCGGAGATGAAGTCATACTGGGTCCGCCCGCTCCTAACGGTCTCTTCCAGGCTGCCATGAGTATGTTCCGGATCGTTGGGAATCTGCCGGCCGTCACCCCAGAGATAGTATCCCTCCAGCAGGGGACCATGATTGAACCTGACGTGCTCGGCGAACCATGCCCCGTCCAGGTGAGTATGCAACTGGGCAGGGACCAGCTGGGGCCAGGGGTAGGCAAGAGCTGCGAACTGCGCCGTGTTGTAGAGAACCATAATGTCAGGCCACTCGGCCGCAATGTAGTTTCGATAAGTGGCATCCTGGTCGAGGATGACATAAATCACGGCCTTCGCAGAGACCTCGACGTAGATGTCTCGCCATTGCGGGGTGTCCTTGTAGGCATCCTCGATGGACTTGAGAGCACGGGCCACCGTGTTGGTACCACCCCAAGCCTGTAGGTAGACGGGCGCAGGATTCTCATCGAGCAGGACCTGCTTGATCAAGTCCGATCCTTCCGTGTCCTTGGCCATCTCTCCCTCGAATTCGATGTTGCCTACACGAATCAGACTCAGGAGATGGTCAGGGCTGGGATAACTTGGGTCATGCAGCAAGAGGTTGTCATAGACCTCGGCGTACTTGCCGATCTGCTCCTGCAGCCACTGGGTGCCAGGCCACCGCAGATCGGTCCGTTCACCGTATCGCCGTGCAGTGAACGGCATCTCAGAGGTGAACAGTGTTCCTTTGCCGTCCCCGGCATAGTGCCACTGGGAACTGCTGTAGACCAAACCCTCGATCTCGAACTCGTTGGCGTAGAGCAGGAATCGTATGAAGGAATCCACGTCATCGACTTCGCCGTCGGACGTGATGATGACTCTTGGCTTGCCTGCTTCCTGACGAGTGCCTGTAGCCTCCGTCTCTGTCGCTGAACAACATGGCAGCACGAAGCCCGCACCGGTCAAGAGCACCGCCAGACTCGCGGTTCGATAGATGGAGGAGCCAAGCGGCTCACGGCCGACTGTCATCCGGGAGAGGAGTTGTCGCAATCGATAGCAAAGGTAGGGCAGATGAATCATGCAGTAGCTTCTCCAAAGATGGTGGCAAACTTCCATGCTGCGGCTCGGCCGAGTCATCGAGGCTGTCCGTTCTGGTTTCCCGATCGCAAACGAGTATATATCTACCGTCCGAGATATGCGAGTTCCCAATCACACGAAGACACCGCAACCATGAAGAAGATCGCAAGTGCAGCAATCGTGTCGGCAATGATCACTTTTATTGTGCCCGCCGGGCTGCAGGGACAGAAGAACCTGGCGGAAAGACTGGGCTATGAACCGGACGCAAAACTCCTGATCGTGCACGCGGACGACATAGGGCTGGCCCGGGCGGTGAACATCGCGACGGCGCAGGCGTTCGAGACCGGGGGGATCACCTCTGGGAGCATCATGGTACCCTGCCCGTGGTTCCCCGATTTTGCGGCATACTACAGGGAGCATCAACCCATGGACGTGGGGATCCACATTACCCTCACGGCAGAATGGGACTACTACAAATGGGGAGGCATTTCGCCGGCCGGAGAGATCTCCAGCCTACTGGATGAGCACGGGCACTTCTATTCGACTGTGGAGGAAGTGGGCCAGCATGCCGAGCCTGCAGAGGTTGAAACAGAGATCAGGGCCCAAATCGAACGCGCTCTGGCACTGGGGATCAGGCCGACCCATCTGGATACGCACATGGGCAGCGTGATGGCCACGCCTGAGCTGCTCCGGATCTACCAGAAGCTGGGGAAGGAATACGACCTCCCGGTGCTGATGATCCCCCGCAGTTGGTTACAGGATACGCCCGACGAAATGCGGGAGGTCATTGACACCGAATACCAGATCCTGGACGGGTTGTTCATGATGGAGGCCTATGATTCCACCAAATCGTGGAGCGATGCATACGGTGAGATGTTGGCGACCATGGGACCGGGGCTCAACCAGCTTATCGTGCACTTGGCAATTGACGACAGCGAGATGCAGGCCGTTGCCGTCAACCATCCGGATTTTGGATCGGCATGGCGGCAGAGGGACCTCGATTTCGTGACCGGCAATGAATTCAGAGACTTGTTAGAGGCCTATGACATCAAGCTCGTGTCATGGGACCAGGTCCGGGCGGTCAGGTAACGCACAGCTGAGCGCGGCCTGCCAACATGGGGTTTGTCGGGCGGCGCGGCCCCGCTGTTGGAGTTCCACCGCGGCGCAAGCCCTAGTAGCGCTGCGCAGCAGCGGGACAGCCGCTGTAGTCCGGCGCCAGTCTGGCGCCTTATGGTCGAAGTACTGGTTTGCGGGATCTGCAGCTCCTAGTCGGGTGGCCGGTCTTGCGAAAGCAGACCCCGTTCTACCAGATCTTCGCGGAGCTTGGCGGCTCCAGTGAAGTGTATCGTTTGGAACCCGAGTGTCTGTGCCGTTTCGATGTTGGGCAAATGATCGTCGACGAAGACGACTTGCGGCGCATCGAGGCGGTGCTCTTCGAGGAGAAACTGAAAGATCCGGACATCGGGCTTGATGAGGCCAACGTGGCTGGAGATCACCAAGCCGTCGAACCACCCGAGGAATGAGAACCGATCACGAGCGACTTCGAAGGTTTCGGCGCCCCAGTTCGAGAGCGCATAAAGCGGGGTGTTTCGCTGGCGCAGCTCTTGGAGAATCTGTATCGAATCCTCCATCGGTCGGATCGTCTCTGTGAAGCGGTCATACCAGGCGGTGATGAGAGACTCCTGATCGGGAAACCGAGAGACGAGCTCAGCGATACCTTGCCGGAATGGCCGGCCGGCATCTTGTTTGGCGTTCCACTCGGGTGTGCAGATCGTGCGGAGAAACTCGTCAACCGCTTCCTCGTCGGGAAGCAAATTGCGATAGAGCATCCGGGGGTCCCAGTGAATGAGGACGCCCCCGAGATCGAAGACGACCGTATTGTCACATGCCATTGGCAGTACTGTTCAAATCATGACTCTACTGACCGACATGCCGGTCTATCCTACACCGGTCGGGCGGCGGGGCAAGCCATGGCCGCGACGTCACAGGGGTTGGGCACGCTCCATCGACTACGCAGCTCGTCAATCCGTTCGCGATGGGAAAGGGATACTCTGGTGGGTCATCGGGGCGATGCGAGCGGTGGTGTGGGTACCCTGAGTCAGCTTCGCCTATGTGGGCGAAGATCGATGCCCCCTATCTCGGGCTGGCCGGTACGACAAAGTTAGACGAGCAATCGCCAATACTATGAACATCAGCTGCACCGTGAGACAGCAGTATAGGATGATCCACTCTCCGGTCGTTTCCCAACCCAGAAGCGTCTCGCGGCCGATCTCGTCCACCATGACTTTGGCGCCGACCATCAGGATCATACTGACGATTGCGAACGCCAGCATCCCCGGTTCGAAAGGCATCGCCTGGTCAGCCAGCCGTGGCTTCAGTGGCTCGCTCGCTGATCCGTGCAAACGCCACATACTCCAAAGCACGTAGCAGGCACAGAAACCGAACACTGTGCAGAAGCCGCAGAGCATGACCAATCCCAAAGCGGGCAGCGGTTCGCGACGGAGCATTATCTCTTCGCGGAGCACGACCAATGTCACCATATTGAACGCCAGACACAGCGCCGAGACAACGGCCAACGCCAGCAAGGCGGATTGCGCTCGAACAGGCCCATCCCGCAAATGCATGTCGTCAATGTAAAGTACTTTGCGATGCCAAGTCAAGGCCCGGGGCGGCAAACTCACCTATCGCTCGCGAGAGTGAATTTGATCTTCGGCTTTTGAGAAATGCATCTGGAATATCTTCCATTCTTCGCCAACTCGTTCCAACACACCGGTCCAGCGGACATTCTCCCAGACCATTGGCTCACCTTTGTATTCGTTGTAGTCGTTCAAGAAACAGGAGAACCAGGAGGTACGCAGAGTCGGTGAAACATGTATCCGCAGATTATTGATTTCTGTTCGTATTGCCTTGAAATCCTCGTGCATGAATACATCGTTAACCAAGGAAACGAATGCCTCAAAGCCGATAATGGTGTCTTTTGAATCGGTCTGGAAGAAGAACAGCTCCTCGTTGGTGGCAACTGTAGACAGTAGTGTCTCTCGATCTTTGTTGTTCACCGCCCAGCCAATATGGGCTCTAATCGCCTTTTCTACTTTGCCAATTTCCTCATGTCGATGATTGATGTTGTCGTATGTCACTCGCTGCACACCAACCTCCTTTCTGCGTGCAAGACGTGAGCTCGATTCTGGCGGCGCCTATGCAGGTAGACGGGACGGTCGCAAACAGTACCAGATCTCGCTGGGCAGTGAACGAGAGCTCGGGATCATCCAGTGTCTCTTTCCCAGACAGACGGTCTGCCGTCGTCCCACACATTCGCATTGTGGCGTCGCCACACTCTGGCGACGCCAGCGGCGAACGCCAACTAGCCCGCACTCGCCATACTGTCGCGCGCCGTCGGTCTGACCAACCACGCAATGACCAATCCTGCAAGGACCCACGCGACCAGGTCATGGACAGACAAGGCAACGGCATTACCCAGCGAGTATCGCGCGAGCCCAAACCTCTCTATAACGCCAAACAAGGAGAAGACAAGACCGATGACCGAGAAGAAGACGAGCCTGGATCCATAGCCGGACAGAACAGGACTCGAGGCATTGGATACGATCCACGCTCCCAAAACAGGAGCCAGAAGCATTACCACTAGCCCGACGAGTATCTCCTGACCCGCGTCCGCGTGCCCCAGGCCGCTATACTGGACAGCGAATACTGGATCGTTCCCTGGGAAACCCCGATCGGGTGAGATCTCGGGGTTGACCACGTATCGCCCCGGTTCGGGCACGTGCCCAACCAGAAAGCCGTATACTGATCTCTCGTCGGCAAGTTCTTTCATCTCGATCCCGCGCTTGAAGCCGAGAACGCCATCGACGATCACGAACCAGACCGCCAACACTACACCGCCGAGAAGTCCTGCGAGGATCACTCTCTTCAAAGGTACCTCCTAGCCTAGTCGGGCACCGCCGTGCCCCAGTAGGTGTAACTGCCCGGACGCCAACCCTGTATGTACGTGCTTTCCATTTGCTCAATGCGGAATCCACCCTTCTCAATGAGCTCTGGGATCAGGCGGTTCAGGTGGCAGCCTCCTCCGAAACGTTTCCACAGCGGGTTTAGCAGATCCTGCCACCTGCGAACGCTGGCGTTTGGTGCGGCACCGTGCTCGCAGAAGATCAGCTGGCCCCCGGGATCCAGAACCCGAGCCATCTCTCTGAGCGCTGGCTCCGTGTCGGGAATCGAGCACAGCGTGTATGTCGTGATGACAGTATCGACGCTGCCACTCTCGAGCGGAATCTCGTCTGCCGGGACCGCGAGAAACTCTACATCGAACGGAGCCGAGCGAGCGGCTCTTTCTGCAAGCCTCAACATCTCGGGCGCCGGATCGAGTCCCCAGTACTGCTTCACGCCCTCGGCATCGTAGTACGGCAAGTTCAATCCCGAACCGATTCCAATTTCGAGCACGCGTCCTCGGGCCAACGGTATCACCTTCTCCCGCTGCCGCATCAGGGGTTTGGTGCGGCAGGTGAGATGCACAAGCCCGGGTAGAACATACTTGCCGTATAATCCCATCTTTGGCCTCCACTCGACCTGTGCACGAGCGTTACAGCCACCCGATCATAAGCGGATCGAGCCGCTCCGGACTTACTGTGTCACTGACCTAGAGAGCGGCAAGCCGGATCCGCTCGAGTGCTTCCGGCTCCGGAGAATCGATCATCAGAAGATTCTCAGCACACTCCTCTTCCAACAATTGCCTGGCGTTGTCGATATCAGCCGAAGAGGAGAGGGCGCTGCACGGGTGCGAAGGCCACGGTCATGATCCCAACTACCTGCCGCACACAACCCGGCTAGCCGGCGATACGCCGTTCTCGTTGAACGCCTCGATCGCGAAGCAGTATCCCTGGTCCACCGTGAGCGCGCGGATCTCGAGCGGATTCGGTCCGTCGGAAAACACCTGGTACGTGTGGTAGAGCTTATCGGCGGCGATGCCCCACAGCACGTTGTAGCCCACCGCACCAGGCACACTTTCCCAGCTCACGAATGCGTTGCGTCGATCGTCATCACGCCGCGCTGAGAGCCCGGACGGCGTGTCAGGCGGGTCACCCGATCCGTTCCCGAAAACGCGAATGTCGCTGATCGCCAGATGGTCCGCCCCAACGTAGACGTGTTCGTAGCGCACGTACCGGGCCTGGACCGGGTCGGGTAGCTCGATGTAGGCATTAGGCCGATCGCGCTTCTCGTGGGTGAGATCAGCTATGGGCTGCCAGTCCTGCCCGTCGAGCGACGCCTCCAGGCGGAACTGCGTGTACACCGTTGAATCGCTGGCGAACAGGCTGGAGCGGTAGTCAGCATAGTTCACCTGCACCGCCTTTACGGCGTACGGTTGCCCGAGATCAATCGTGAGCCGCTCCCCCGCTCGATTCTGCTCGGCGACCCAGAACGTGCGCGGATCCTCGTCGGTGACCTTGATTGCGGGAAACGTATCCAGCACAGAAGACGCAGTCACCGGTTTGCGATAGGACAGGAGCATCCAACCCGTGAACAGCGCGTTCCTGTCGCTCCACTGCGCCGTGGGAGCATAGTGCGGGAAATCGCCGAAGCGAGTGTTGACGAACATCTGCCCGTCGGCGTCAAAGCCCGCGGGGAACATCGCCAGACGCCGCTCGAAGTTCCAGTTGACCCCGACCCAGGGTGTGCCCGTGTTCCAGTAGTTGCCGTGATGGTCCCGGAACGTGTTGCCGTGCCCCGCACCGGTCACGAAACCGCCCGGCTTGTACGCGATAGGGTTGTACGGCGCGTAGGTGAACGGGCCAAGCGGATCGTCGCCCACGTAAGTGCCGTTGGCGTACACGTTGTACTCGGTGCCCGGCGCTGCGTATTGCAGGTAATACGTGCCGTCGTGCTTCGTCATCCAGGCGCCTTCTACAAATGGCTCCCGTGGGTCGCGGTGGTCGCGTCCGAAACGCTCCCAACCGTGCCGCTCGGGGTCGAGCGCGATCAGCGGCTGCGGTGTATCCACCCACATCAGGCGACGCTCTTTGTCCAGCTCGATGCCGAACAGCGGATAGAAATTGGACGATCCCCAGTACATGAACCACCGATCGGTATCCGGGTCATGGAAGATCGCCGGGTCCCATGGACCCGGCGGTACCGCGCCCGGTGTTGCGGGATTCTGGACCCAAGGCGACTGCGCCTCGGGCGGTGACGGGAGCAGCCGATTGTAGAACTCCAGCCGACCGGTCTCCGGCGCGGTCGAAAAGAGAATCGGCCGCGGCACCGTGGTGGACTGGAGGAGATAAAGCGTGTCGTGCACCGAGAGCGCAGCGGGCGCCACGATGTCCTCGAACGGCCAGCGCGTAGGCGTTACGTAGCGCCAATGGATCAGGTCCTCCGAGTGCCAGTACCCTCCCGACACAGTGGCGAACAGGTAGTACGCGTCTCGGTGGGGGACGATGACGGGATCAGCGCCGGAGCGGTACGAGATCCCCTGGTTCAGTTGCTCGAAGTTGTACTGGTAGTTGATGTCGAGCGGGTTCGCGTAGGTGTGGATTCCGTCCGACTGCGCGTTTCCGAGGGCAGGCAGCAGCGCAACGGCACAAGTAAGGGCGAGGGCAGGACGGCAGCGTGACATTTCGTGGGCTCGAAGTCTCTCAGGCAGTGCAGGGTCGCGGATCTGTGGACCATTCACGCGATTCAGGTTAATCAACGGGGCCGTTGGAGGACAAGCGGATTCGTTCAGGTCAATGCCTTGACTCGATGGTTCTCGAAGGTGTCACGCCCGTGACCGAACGGAAGGGGCGGTGAAGTCGCTTTCCAGAGCTACTTTGATATCCTCTAGCCGCTGGCGCAAGCGCCGATCGAGAATCGACCGTATCACCGGCTGGCACAGCTTCAGCAGTCCGCGGCATTGCAGCGATTGTCGCTGAATCAGCTTTGTTCCTGGTCCGTGCGGCAGGAACTGATAGGCCAGGTGCCCGTACATCCCAGCGCCACTGAAATCCTCTTCCAGGAACTCAGTCGGCTCGATACGCGTGATCGTGGACAGTATCTCGCCACGATAGAACGGTAGCATCCTGACCACTTCGCGATAGCACGTGCCGACTCGAGGAGGTCCGGGTGTCATCTTCTCGAGCAGCACGACGGGAGACGCTTGTTCCCGTGGATGTCTCTCTTTGTCCCTCAAGAATGTGAAGACATCGGCGGGCGACCGATCGATCCGTATCGAGAGTTCGTAGTACACGCAGTACCGTCCGCAGTTGCCCTCACTCAGGGCGCTCAGCTACTACCATCTGAGATCGCGGGCGTGACCTCGTCGCCCCTGATGCGCTTGATCTCGTCGAGGACCGTGGGCCGCGACCGCGCTGGAGTTTGCGCTTGAGCCGCCGGCGCCGCAAGCGTGGCAGCGTCTGTTGAACGTGGCTGCGTACTCACGTGGGTGTTGGACGGCGCGCGTATCGGCCGTAGGCGAGGCCAAGGGCGCCGCCAAACCCTAGGAAGCCGCCCAGAGTGTAGACCAGCCAGAATACCTGGTCACGGACGCTCACAGTCTCGTACACCAGGGGGTGCGAGAGTCCCCACAGGTAGACGACGAGCCAGAGGCACGCGGCATATGTGAGCCCGTCGATGATCCCGGTCATGCGGCGCGCGAGCGGCAGCAGCTCGTACAACAGCGTGAGGAGTACTCCAAACACAGCACCGATGACGAGCTTCGTCCACAAGAAGTACCAGGCGTTCAATTGCTCGACCTCGAACTTCCCCTCCGGCGCGAACTGTGGTCCGTACATGAGATACGAGGCGATTGCACCGACGATGAACAGCGAGAGGCCCATCACAAAGCCCGCGGCCAATCCGAGTGCCACGGCTTTCTTTAATAATTGCATCGCGAACTCCGTGAAGTGTTCGAGACGTGCCGGCACCATCTAGTCGGGCAAGTTCGAGAAGCCTGTGATATCGCCGATCCAGGCAATGAGACCTTCCGGATCGTCATCCGCGCAGTGTCCACCGTCCCAGAACACCCAGGCATTCACTTCCTTGCTTCGGTTCTCCAAGATTGTGGCCAGGTTGACCATGACGGTTTGTGAGTTGTGATTGTCCCTGGTGCCGTTACGGAGCCACCAGTAGCCGGCGATGCCACTGTTATCCTGTCTAAGGAAGTACATGGCATTCATCATGTCGACGACGGTCATCAGTTCGTCGTCGATTTCAGCATTCGGGTTGCCACTGCTTTGTCTGAGGCTGAAGTTGGTAAAGTGCCTGGCGTCCGTGGTCGTGTTGCCAAAGAGGATCGGTTCCGGCTGTTTCATGTCAAAATCGTCAAAGGCTGGGAGTCCCTTCATGCGCCCCACGTGCGCGACATAGTCTGCGAAGGCAAACGTGGCAACCGTACGCTCCCATGTGATCCATTTGTTGTTTGCCAGGTATTCTTCACGTTCTTCATCCTTCAGGGCATTCAGGTACTTGTTCGCCGAAGGGACTAGGTAGTACTGTAAAAGGTATTCATCATAGTTGCCCGCCGTGATGGTTCCGAAACCGTCTCTACCCTCAAGGTCCAGTGTCTTCTGATACTCGGCATAGGATTCTTTCAACTGTCTCGAGAGTTCTTGATCCACCGGACCGGAACGGGTCGGCGTTCTTCCGTACATCCATTCGTAGGCCATGTCGGAGTGCTCTAGATCCGTGATGGGGCTATAGCATGTACTGGCGTAGATCTTGTCATCCACGTCGGCTGCACCGATCTCGTCGAGATACTTGTCATACAAAGGACTGTTGCCGGAGGTGCCGAGCAGCGCGGAGAGTGCGCCGCCTGCGCTGCAGCCGGTAGAGACGATCCAATTGGCGTTGCCGGGCATCGCGGCGTCGTTGTAACGCATGTAGCGGACGACTGCTTTGAGATCAACGATGGCAGATGGTGCCTTGCCGTAATATGTGCCATCGGCGGCCTGGTTGTCGCGGCCGCGAACACCGGGCGTCACCACCACGTAACCCGCTGCCAAGGCCAGGTCCTGTTTGCTGCTTACGCTGCTATTGTCACCAGGACCACCCCTGGGGGGACCGCCCTGTGCTCCAGCGGGACCGCGGCCAAGGGCACCGGCTGGTGGGAGGGCGCCCATAATGGCGGCCGCATTGTTTACAGACATGTAACCACCGACCGTAATGTTCAGAAGCATGGGGGCGTTGGTGGCATCAATAGCGACACCATCTACCTGAATGGGCACGCTGACGTTGAGACTCTGATAGTCTCTATCCACAGGATGTGCCACATACGGAATGTGAACATAGGAACGATAGGTAACGTCTTTTTCACCCGCAGAGGTCCTGACCGTCAAGGTTTCTACGGCATAGTCATCCTTGGGGAACAGCAGGGGTTCTTGGGCCTGGCTTCTTGCAGCCTCCCATCCCAGAGAACACGCAGCTGTTAGTTGCAGCAACACTGCCACAGGCATTGTCTTACTCATTTGGTGATTCCTCTGAAGTCTCCAGGTTGTGTTAACTCAAACCGAGCCGAGAATAATCTAAGGCCATCAACCCGTACGGAGCCTGCGTCGGGTGCAAACGTTGTCGGGCCGCACTCACTGGGTGCACGGCCGCTCACGTCGGCAAGAGACTAACCGGGCAAGAGGTGACTGCCCCCATTTTCTGGCCGTCATCAGATCATCCAGGAGCCTCCATGTCGTTTCAACGATGCATCCATTTCAACGGCATCAGTTGTCTTTGACCAAAGGTGCATTCATGCCACGTAGGGCCTCTCGGCAGGCAGCCGTGAGGCCCGTGCTCCGGGCGGTGGTAGCGCAGTTCTGCGGGCTCATCTACGTTTCCAGGAGAAGGCCTGCGGACCCTTTGCCATCGAGACGAGGTTGGGAAATGGAGAGTCTCCGGGGCCGTCTGCTGATCTCCAGCGGTGGCCTGTACGATCCGAACTTTCGCCACACGGTGGTCCTGATCGGCAAGCACAACGCTGACGGGGCGTTGGGCGTCGTATTGAACCGCGCCTTAAACATCACGGTCGAGCAGGCGGTTCCGCCTCTGAGCCACTTGGTGCCACCCAGCGAGCGACTCTTCCAAGGTGGTCCGGTACTGCCCGGCAGCCCTGTGCTCCTCGCCGAGCTCGCGTCCCCAGAGTTGGCGGATATTCAGGTGTTTGGGCCCGTGGGCTTTCTCGTTGGCAAAGTGTCGACGGACATCCAGCAGAGCATTCTCAGGGCGCGTGTGTTTGCGG
>Ga0209427_10006424_pt1 | contig 13422 bp, 13 predicted proteins | sample DeeMarSWOR136_30_FD_187465 | JGI IMG/M metagenome (GOLD analysis project Ga0209427, IMG submission 187465) | Marine sediment microbial communities from White Oak River estuary, North Carolina - WOR-1-36_30 (SPAdes) (version 2) | ecosystem: Environmental > Aquatic > Marine > Intertidal zone >... | reverse complement strand
TTTAATAGTAAAAATTAACCCTTACTGCCGTTGGCGTGCTGGGTGTAGGCCGTAAGCCTCCTTCTGTTTTAAACGGTATTCTACTATGCGTCCTACCTATGAGCAGTCTGAACAACTGATCTCAATGTTTGGACTTGCTCCAGGAGCAGATTGACCGTTTCATCAAATCTCAAGAAGACCTCATCACCAGATGAATCATAGCATAATTCTTGAGCTGTGTCGTTTCTGCGTCTCTGCAAAGACTCTCGCCTTTACTGCTTGCACAGTTTCCTGGTTCAGAACGAGGGAGGACTTTCCTCAGCGATATCCGCCGTCAACCGTCCACCTACGCCCAGCAACAACGAATTAATAAAAACAGCATATAAATGTTTGGGAAAAAAAACAATAATAATAATTATGGAAATGAAGAAACCGTTTCTTTTTCATCAACAAGTTCATTATCAAGAAAAATCCTTGATTTAAACCATGTTGTCAGACTTTTTGGAATATCAATTGAAAGAGTGACCTTTTCACTCATTCCAGGTTCCAAATTAGAAATAATTATACTTTCATAATTTGTTTTAAAACCACTTAGAGTAATAAAAGCACCTTCAAATAAAATATTTCTTGCAGTCGTTACCCCAAGATTTTCAACAATTGCCTTAACCTTAACAAAATCTCCTATTTCTGTATTTGTATAAATAGTAATAGTACCATCTTTCCATTTATGCATAAGAAGAGGTCTATTTGAAACAGGATAAACTATGACACTGTCATTTAATCCAACATATTCATGCGGAATAAACCCGCAAGTCTTTCCTTTGGTAGTAGTCTCTAAAAAGTAGTAATCATCAATATAATAATCGTAAATTGGAATTTCTTCCTTACTAAGTCTAACTCCAACAGCCATATGGTTTGGAAGTCGCAGCAAAGCTATATCATATCCCATATGATAAAGCATACAAGCAGTTAGAATTGCCTTATCTTCACAATCTCCGCGACCATCAAATAATGTTTCGATAGGATAACGAGGATATTCAAAAGAGGTATTTTCCTCACTATCACTTTTATATTCAATTGTCTGAACAAATGATGCAATATTATTTATCTTTTGAACATCAGTACCAGAAAATCCAGATAAAATAATGTCTAAAATAAGGTCAATATATTCATCATCATATGGGTCAAAAATGTAAAAACTATAATCCTCATTATTTATTCTTTCCAGATTACTTTGGTAATCATATAAATATTCAGGTTTTGGAATTTTAATTTTATGAGGGCCATAATAATTCCAGCTGAATTCTTTTGTTGGGACGTTATCATTGACATTAACAGTTAAAGATTTACTGTTCAAAATATTTTCATCAATATCTATTAGATTAATAGTAAATGATGAATCAAATGGAACAGATTCTTTGTAAATAAAGCACTCAATATATTTTGATTCTTTTGGCATTATAACACATGGCAGTACCAAACCTGAAACAGGTTTGTAATCCATAATTGCTTGAACATCATAAGGATAAACTGGGACATCTCCATTGTTATAAACATTTATCCTAAATCCAAAAAGTGAATAACTATTTAATGAAATATCTCTCTTCCACCATTTTTGCGAATAAGATAAAATTTCAATATCTGAACCACTAAATGTAATTGAGTTAGAATAAATTTCTTTATTGTCCTTATCATAAACTTTTATTTTGTATGAGCCAGGATCTATAGTATTTCTGTATTCTTCCAAATATAGAACTGTATTATGATTACCTCTGAAAAACAGGTCCGAATCAATTAATTCATTATTAACTCCTAAAATCTTGACAGTTACAGTATCTGTACAAGAAAAATTTATATACAATCCAGGAAAAAATTCATCATCATAAATATCTAATTTATTCAAGGTAAAACTGGTTCCTCCAAAGATATCCTCAAATATGCATCCTGAAAACAAACTAGTTAAAATAATTGGAATAATAAGTATTAAAAATTTTTTTATCGCTAGAGGCATTATTATTACAAAACAACTTTATTCTTTTCAAGTTTTTCCTTGATTACATTTCCCAGTCTTTTCATGCCTTCTTCTAGTTGTTCATCTGTTGAATAAGAAAAATTGAGTCTCATGCATCTTGCACCACCTCCATCTACAAAGAAGGCTTTTCCATGAACATAGGCAACTTTTTGTTTTATTGCGTCTAAAAATAATAGCTCTGTGTCAATTCCCTCAGGTAGAGTTGGCCAAGCAAACATACCACCCTTGGGTTTATAACAAACATACCCATCAGGGAAATATTTCTCCATAGCCTTCATCATAATATTGCGTTTGGGTTTATACATTTCACAAATCTTCATTATGTGCAAATCCATTGATCCAAGTCTCATGAATTCTAATGCAATAAATTGTGTAAAAGTATTTGTACAAAGGTCAAGGGCTTGTTTACAAATAATCATTTTTCTGCAGATTTCAGGCGATGATATATTCCATGCAAGTCTAAAACCAGGAGATAGTACTTTTGAAAAAGTAGATATATAAATTACACGCCCTATATCATCAAAAGCTTTTATTGGTTTTACATGTGGAACGTCATATCTTAATTTTCCATAAGGATCATCTTCAACAACTATCAAATCGTATTCATTTGCTATATCAATGAGTTTTTTCCGACGGGACTCAGGCATTATTACTCCAGCAGGATTTTGAAACGTTGGTACAACATAGATAAACTTTGGAATTATTTCTTCCTTTAGTAATTTTTTAATTTTTTCTTCTAACACATCGATCATCATACCGTCTTTATCAAGTGGAATACCAGTTAGATTACTTTCATAGCTTCTAAATGCATTTATCCCCCCTAAATAGGTTGGAAGACCAACAATTGCAGTATCGCCAGGATTTAAAAACATTTTTCCAACAGTGTCAAGGGATTGTTGAGAGCCACTTGTAATAATGATATTATCAGGTTCCACATCGATTCCATCTTTATAGGATCTCTCTGAAATTATCTCTCTTAGTTCCTTAAGACCTTGTGTTGTCCCATATTGAAGAGCAGTTTTTCCATAATTCTTCATAACAGACTCAATAACACCTTCCAAATCCTCTAATGGAAATGAATTTGGATTAGGTAAACCTCCAGCAAAAGAAATAATTTCAGGATCTTGAGTAACCTTAAGTAATTCTCGAATCACAGATTTCCTCATTTTCCCTGCTCTATCTGAATATAACCGCTCTATATCCACCATAAAACTTTCCAGGGCACAGTATAAAATACTATTTAATATGTATTTCGGCTAGGTTTATTGGAGTAGACAATAGATTTAAAAGCTTTAAAAATATATACTAAGACAATATTGCTTTCTCACTTTTAATTTTTAATATTTAAGCTTAATTATTTTCAAAAACAGGTTTATAAAACCTTGGCCAAATCTGGTTGTATAATTCTAATTCCATTTAATCTAAATGGAATAACTGTTTCTAATAGTTCCATTCGGTCAATATATTTACTGTAAATTTCTATTAATCTATTATATGTTTCTTTTGCCTTAGTAATATCATCAGTTGTAAAAGTAATCATAAAATCATAATAACCATTAAGATATAGTGTGTCTATAATTTTAACATCTATTTCAGGTAATAAATCAGTAAAATCACCCATAGCAACATGTTTTGAAATATTCTGATTCAAAGGTTCAGAGCTTCTTTTTATAAGAAGAATAAAATATTTAAGATTTATTATATTAGGATTAATTGCTGTTGTATATCCAATAATTGCTTTACTTTTTTCTAGTTTTTTGATTATTCTTGATACTTTATATCTAGAACAATCACATTTTTTTCCAATTTCATCAATATTTATTCTACAGTTTTTTTGTAATTCATCTAAAACTTTTCTTTCAAGATTTGAAAGTTTAATATTATCTTGCATATAATTTAACAACTCCTTTGAAACATTAACCTTCTAAATATTCCAATATTTTACAAAAGATATTGTTAAAAGATTATTTAATTTTATAGATTTATTAATTCTTTATTTTTCAAATATTTAGACATGCTTTTTGATATCTTTTTTATGTTTTAATTTGATTGTAAAAAAATTTACTAATGAAATAAGACGTTTCGTAAAAAATAATTGAAATAAATGTAACTTTATAAGGAGGTATTATTTGTTTCTTACTTTCGAAAAAAGTGGTTCTAGATGCTCTTCAAATGCGGGCATTGTTTCTAAAGTATCTCTACAAATGTTGAATTTATGAATTATATGTAAAGCTAATTGTTCATCTGCTGATAATGTACCTTTTACGTCTGAGAACATCTTACTAATATTTTCCTTAGAATCTATCATCTCATCTCCCATAGTATCAGGGATGTACCATCTTTTCTATTTATAAGCTTTTCTATCTTAAAATATAAGGATTTTTATTTTATATCTAACTCCATAAATTATTAATTAAATTATTTAAATATATATACACAGTAAAAAGTAAAAATCGTTAGAAAGATTTATTAAAAAATTATAGCTCTACCAAAAATTAATTATTGGTGATTTGTTCTATGGAGGCAATAATCCTTTCAGGAGGTTTTGGAACTCGACTTAGACCCCTGACTTATACACGTGCTAAATCATTATTACCTATCCTTAATAAACCGATGATTGTTCATCTTATAGAAACTCTTCCAGTTGAAGTAGATAAAATTATTCTTGCGGTAAATTATAAAAAAAATCAAATTGAAGATTATTTTAAAGAAAATGATTTTGGAAAAAAAATAATTGTTAATAATGAACCAAAACCTCTTGGAACTGGAGGCGCTACAAAGTTTGCTGAAAAACACATCACCGATAGATTTCTTGTTTTAAATAGCGATATTATTTGTTCACTTGACCTAGAAAATATGATAAAGTTTCACATAAAAAATAATGCGATGGCAACTATTTCGTTATGGCCTGTTGAAAATGTATCTGAATTTGGTGTTGCAGATGTAAAAGAAAATGGGAACATTGTTGGTTTTGTTGAAAAACCAAAACCTGAGGATGCACCATCTGAATTTATAAATGCAGGCGCCTATTGTTTAGAACCAGAAGTATTAGATTATATTGTTACTAATCGATTGGTCTCTATGGAAAAAGAGATATTTCCACAAATTATTGAAGACACAAAAAGATTTTTTGGATTTAAGTTTGAAGGTTATTGGATGGATATAGGAAGAATCAGTAGTTATATTGAGGTTCAAAGATTTTTATTAAATAAAAATAAAATTAATATATGCCAAGGTAAGAATTGTAAAATATATGGTAAATTAAAGGAATCATGCATTGGTGATAATGTTATTATTGGTAAGAGTTCAAGACTTGATTCAGTTATTGTCTATAATAATGCAATTATTGGTGAAAACGTCAATTTATCTTATTGTGTGATAGGTGATAATTGCAAAATAGCAGATTTTTCAAATATTAAAAACTCAGTTGTCGGTGACAATGAAGAACTTTCAGAAAAAACTGTTTTAGATAATAAAGCTATCTGGACTCAACCTATACCTAAAGGTTATCCTGATAAGCAAATCGGTAATGTAATAGAGAAATAAAATTCAAATCACAATAATCTATTTATTTTACATTTAGTTACGCATCCAAAAATAATAACGGTGGTTTATTTATGACCAAATTGTTTGGAACAAATGGGATAAGAGGTGTAGTAAATGAAGATATGAATTGCGAACTTGCTCTTGGAATCGGTAAAGCGTGGGGAACTCTTCTTAAAAAAACTATTAAAAAACCAAAAGTAGCAATTGGAACTGATGCAAGGCTATCAAATCATATGCTTAAAAACGCAATATCTTCAGGTCTTCTTGCCACAGGTTGTAATGTAGTTGATGTTGGTCTTGTTCCTACACCTACACTTCAATATACAGTAAAAGAAAAAGATTTTGACTCAGGTGTTATTATTACTGCTTCTCATAATCCACCACAATTTAATGGGATAAAGGGGGTTGCAAGCGATGGAACTGAGTTTTCTAAGGACGTCGAAGAAGAAATAGAAAAAATATATTTTCAAAAGAGTTTTTTAAATGTTAAATGGAATGATGTTGGAAGGTTTTCAAACTGGAGCGGTGCAATAGACCTCTATATTTATGGGATATTAAAAGTAGTTGATGTTAATCTTATTAAAAGTAAAAAATTTCATGTAGTTCTTGATTGTGGAAATGGCGCTGGAAGCCTTGTTACACCTACTCTTCTAAAAAAACTTGGTTGTAAAATCACAGAACTATATTGTGTACCTGACGGAACATTTCCGGGTCATAATTCAGAACCTCTGCCTGAAAACCTTGTAGAATTAATAAGAAAAGTTCCTGAAGTAAATGCAGATGTTGGAGCAGCACAAGATGGAGATGCTGATCGAGCAATTTTTATTGATGAGAAAGGTAACTATATATGGGGCGACAAATCCTTAGCAATCGGTGCAAAATATGCTACAAAAGATAGGGGAGGAGTGACAGTTACACCAGTTACAACTTCAAGTATGTTTGATGATGTTGTAAAAGAAAACAATGGAACTATTATACATACAGCAGTTGGTTCCCCAATTGTTGCTAGAGTTATGATAGAAAATGATTCTGTTTTTGGTGGTGAAGAAAATGGTGGATTGATCTTTCCTGAGTTACAATATTGCAGGGATTCAGCTATGTCAATTGCAAAAATTCTTGAAATTATGGCAAAAGAGAATAAAAAATTATCAAAGCTTGTAGAAGAAATACCAAAATATGAGGTTTTTAAAACAAAAATGCCATGTCCACATGATAAAAAAGAAATTGTAATGAAAACTTTGGCAGAACAAACAAAAAAAGATAAAAATGTAAAAAGTGTAGATGAAACAGATGGTGTTAAACTCTATCTTGAAGACGGCTGGGTTCTTATGAGGCCATCTGGTACAGAACCGATATTTAGAGTTTATTCAGAATCGAAAGAAAAAAATAAAGCAGAAAAACTTGCTTTAACCTATAAAAAATTAGTTGAGAGCATAATTAAAAATAAATAATTAAATCTCTGTTTTAAGCATCGGGGCCAGTTCAATTCCATTTTTTGAGGACATGCTAAGTGCAAATCTTGATCTTCCATGAGGAGTTCCTCTCATTTTTATAACTTGAAGAGTTCTTATCAGGTCGCCCTTTCTTTCAATATCTCCAAGAAAGATTATACCATCAGCAATGAATTCTTCGATTTCATATTGAGAATATTGGAAAATCCTTGGTGGAATCTCTGAAGTTAAAATAGTTGTACAATTCAATGCTGTAAGTGATGAACCTAATTTGAATAAGAAATCTCTAATTGCTTCTCTTGTTTGTATCCTATAACATAGAGATGTTATTGAATCAATAATCAAACGTTTAGCGTCAAGTTCTTTTGTTATATCGCGGATAACTTCAAATAAAATATTAACTTCTTCATAACTATATCTCTCAGTGTTCAAACCTAGTCTATCACTAATGCTCCATAGGTCAATTACGCTAAGATCCCCAGATTTTATATATTTTTCATCAAAGAATTTGTACACTCCTTGGAATTTCTTTAATTTTGGAACAGTTTCTGTTGCAGTAAAAAAAACTCCCCTTTCACCTACTTTGATACCATTTGCTAGAAATTGCATACTCAATGTAGTTTTTCCTACTCCACTACCTCCGGATACTAAAACAGTACTTCCAGTTGGAATTCCTCCATTTAGTTCAGAATCAAGAGTTTCTATTCCTGTTACACATCTGGAACCCTTAACCATCCTTCTCTCCTTTACACCTTTAATATGAAATGTATTTACAATATTAAATCATTTTTGTTTATTGTATATTGTTTAAAGAAATACATTTATTAATAAAATTTAAAATTAAAAACAATAAACATTACAACTAAGGTTAAACCTGTAATATTTAAATATCCAATATCAGATTATTTTATATAAGGGAGGCAGAAAATATGCAACATAGTTTGCTAAAAAGAGTATTTGTTATAGGATTCATTTTTATTTTTATTGGAATGGTTCTCATACCAAGTTTAAACAGTAATATTGTAAAAAATAATAGAATTTTTAATATTTTAGATAATAAAAAATCTTCATCTATTATTGATTGGTGGCCAATGTATCAACATGATACACATAACACAGGATATTCAAGATCTATTGCACCAAGCACAAATTATACATGTTGGAAATATTCAAGTGAGGGCAGAATAGTTTGGTTATCACCATCTGTTTTAAATGGCAGACTATATTTTGGAACAACTTATTTACCCTATATTAAAACATTAGATGTTTTTTCAATATTACATAAAATTAAAGAAATATCAAATGGAATTGTAGAAGGGAGTTTTATTTGTTTAGACGCATATACTGGAAAGATTTTATGGGAATTTCCAACAGAGTGGCCAATATTAACTCCAACTGTTGTAGATGATCGGGTCTATTTTAATACAGTTGATTTAAATGAGTCTACAGAAAAAACGATTGGTAGGATTTATTGTTTAAATGCAGAAACAGGTGATAAAATATGGAATATTACTATAGATACTCCTCCAGGACAAGATTGCTGGCTATATTCACCTACTGTTGTTGATGGCAGATTATACATAAGTGAACCTTATGGTAAACTTTATTGTTTTAATGCAAAAAATGGTAATTATATTTGGTCTGTTGATATTGGATATGATGAGAATGGTCAGTGTTCTGTTACTCCTGCTATTGTAGATGGAAAGGTTTATATTAAATTTGGTCAGGCTTTATCTTGGGGTAAGATTTACTGTTTTGATGCAGATAATGGTGACGAATTGTGGAACTACTCTATAGGACGATCCGAGTATGAATCACCTGCTGTTATTAATGGAAAAGTTTTTGTAAATGGTGTTAACTGGACTGCTATGGATTGTACCTTATATTGTTTTAATAGTACCTCAGGAGAAATAATTTGGAATACTACTTTATATAGCTCTGACAATCCGATTGGTTGGTCATCACCTGCAGTTTGTAATGATAGTATCTATTTACTTTGTTTTTATTCACTCCGCTGTTTTGATATAAACTCCGGTAATCTGAAATGGAGCGTTGGAATATCAGACGAATCTAGCTCCTCTCCATCAATTGCAGATAATAAGATATATTTTGGTTCACATGAGAAAGATATGATGTATTGTCGGAATGCAGAAAATGGTAGTCTTATTTGGAGTTATGGGCTTGATGGAAATATAATGAGTAGTCCTGCTATTGCAGATGGATGGATTTATGCTGCTACCGAGAGTTCTATTTATGCTTTTAGAGATAATGAACCACCTGATTCACCATTAATAGATGGACCAACGAAATGTAAACCTGGGATAGATTATAACTACACATTTGTAACCACTGACCCTGAAGAGGATGATGTTTGGTATCACTTATGTTGGGGTGATAAAGAAATAATTTATATTTATGGGCCTTATCCTTCAGGTAAAGAATTAAAATTGTCATATAATTGGACTGAAAAGGGGACCTATACAATTACTTGCTGGGCAAGAGATATATATGATGCTGTTAGTGATGCTTCAACTTTAGAAGTAAAAATCCCAAGAACCAGAGCATCATCTTATCTTTGGTTTCATTGGTTTTTAGATCGTTTCCCAATGTTGGAAAGACTGCTGAATCTTTTAAGATAATATTATCTACTCCCTAGCTTTTGGTTATCTGCAACATTTATATACTCATTATCTGATGATAAATATGAGGGAGGAAAAAAAATTGAATAAAGATATACTGAGTAATGCTGTTGTGATGGGTGTAATTATATTGTTTATTAGTTTGAGTGGTTTAAACAGTGTCACATCAAAAGATATTTCAATTTCTGATGATAAGATATTGAAAGATAATAACGTGATTGAACAAATGGATAATAATAAGGAGATTATTACACATATATCTGGTTATGTTGGGTTGGATTATTGTATATGGGAGGGGATTTTTTTAAAGAAAGTTGAGTTATGGACTTTGGGTAATCCATATTGTTATCTAGAAATTACTGGATATAAAAAACCTTTATTTCCTTTACATGATAGTAAATTTAATGCAAATCCAACACATATTATCGCTGAACGATTCTTCGGTTTTATTGGGCAAAGTGACGATTGGTATTATACTGTAAGTGGATTTGCAATTGGAAATATAAATTGGGAGTTGATAGAATATGCATAAGAAAATCCTAATTGTTGTTGGATTAACAATCCTATTTCTAGGAACCTGTATTACATCATCAGTTGCTATAAATAACACAATAAAGCCAATCTCATCTGGTAACATTCTTTATGTTGGTGGAACAGGACCTAATAATTATACAAAGATTCAGGATGCAATAGATGATGCAAGTGATGGGGATACAGTTTTTGTCTATGATGATTCATCTCCCTATTATGAAAATCTTGTTGTGAATAAATCAATAAATCTTATAGGTGAAGATAAGAATACAACTATTATTGATGGTAGTGGAGAGTTTAGTGTTGTTATATATCATATTGATGAGGTTAAAATTAGTGGATTTACAATAAGAAATGGAGATTATGGTATATATACCCTTAGAGCTAACAATATTACTATCAATGGTAACATAATCTTAAATAACGAAATTGGAGTATACCTAATTGCATCTAACTTCAACACCATTAAGAACAACACCATCACTCTAAATATTTACTATGGTATAGCTATCATAGCTCATTATATTACATCAGAGCTATCCAAGTACAATATCGTCGAGGGCAACAATATCACCTCAAACAATAGATATGGTATTATACTTGGTAAATCTAATTTCAACATTATCACCGAAAACAACTTTATTCAAAATGAAAAAGATGCATTATTTATGGTTTCATTTCAAAATCATTGGAATCAGAATTATTGGAATAGACCACGAATATTACCAAAACTCATTTTTGGTTCAAATCTTGGCTTCATCCCATGGTTTAACATTGATTGGCATCCAGCAAAAGAACCATATGTCATATAGATTTTAGGAGATAATCTTAGGGTTTTTATCATTAAAATTTAAACTATTTTTTTGTCTTATCAATGCCAATATATTAATAATACCTGTTTTGTTTGGGGTCTTGAAATAAATAATAGAGGAATAGAATGACAAAAGATGAAGAACTTGCAAGATATTTATCTCTTATTGAACAATATAAAGAACAAATCAATTCCCTTGAGATGCAGTCACAATATATACAAGCTGCAGTAATAGATTATAATAAAGCAAAATTAACTCTTAAAAATATTAAAAATACAGAAAAAGATAAAGATATATTATTACCAATTGGGGGAAGTGCTTTTATTAACGCTAATCTGAAGAATCCTTCTAATGTACTTTTTGATATCGGAGCTGGAGTAATAACAGAAAAAAAGACAGAAGATGCAATAAAAAAAATTGATAAAAAAATTGAGGAATTGCAAAAAACACAAGAAAGATTATTAGAAGTTATGCAAAATTTACAGAATAATTCAGCAGAGGTTTCTGCAAAAGCTCAAAAGCTTTTATCAGAAAGTGAAAAATAATAATTATAGGTATTTAAATGTTCAAATTTTTAAAGAAGAAACTTAAAAAATTCGAAGATGAACTAGAAGCTGAACTTGAAAAAGAGTTGGAAAAAGAAACAGTTGTTGAAGAAAAAAAACAAACAATAACACCACCAAAACCTATAATTGAAGAAAAACCTGCTGAAAAGGAAATTATCGAAAAACCTAAAGAAAAGGAAATAACTAAAAAAATATCAGTTATAAAAGAAGAAATTAAACCAAAAAAGGAAGAAATAAAAGAAGAAGAAAAGATCGTTTCAAAATTAAAAACTGAGGAAAAAGAAAGAAGAGAAAGAATAGAAAGGGATAAACGTAGAAGACAAGAAGAAATTGATAAACAAATTGAAAAAAGTATTGAAACAGAACTTGAACATAGCTTAAAAACAAAAAGAAGCATTGAAGGCGTTGTTACAACTGAAAAAAAATCATCTCGAGGGATTAGCGAAGAAAAATTAGATGATCTATTGTGGGAGCTTGAGGTTGGTCTTTTAGAGTCAGACGTTGCTTATTCTGTTATCGAGTCAATAAAAAGGGACATAAAAGAAGAGCTGAAATATGCCACTTTTGAGCGTGGTAAGATAAATGAGATTGTTGAAAATGTCCTTAAAAACGCTATTTCCCATGTTTTAAAATCAAGTGAAATTGACTTTTTGGATTTTATTAAGAATAGTAAGAAACCAATTGTTATTATGTTTGTTGGAGTAAATGGATCTGGAAAAACCCTTGCCATTGCAAAAATTGCTACTCTGTTTAAACAATATGGCATCTCATGTGTTATGGCAGCAGGTGATACTTTTAGAGCTGGTGCAATAGAACAGTTAAGTATCCATGCAGAAAAAGTTGGAGTAAAAATAATCAAACATGGTTCTGGTGCTGATCCTGCAGCTGTAGCATATGATGCAATTGATCATGCAAAGGCAAAACACAAGGATGTTGTATTACTTGATACAGCCGGTAGGGTTCAAACAAATATTAATCTAATGGATGAAATGGCAAAAATAAAGCGTGTTGCCAAACCTGATTTGATAATTTTTGTTGGTGATGCCCTATCGGGTAATGATTCTGTTGAACAAGCCAAGCGTTTTAATGAGGTTGTTGGAATTGATGGAGTAATTTTAACAAAGGTGGATACAGATGCAAAGGGAGGTAGTGCTCTATCTGTTGCTTATACAATTGGTAAACCGCTTCTTTTTATTGGTGTAGGACAAGGGTATGAGGATCAAATCCCTTTTGAGCCTCAATGGATGATGAACAACATATTTGGAAAATAAAAAAATTGTTAAATAGAAAATTTGGACATAACTGTAAAGATACCGGGCTAGGTTTGTACAACAATCCCTTTTAAACATGACTTACAAAACCAGAATTGAGGTTTGAGAAAAATGATGATTGTGGGTCAAATATCAAGCAAAGAAGAAGCAAAGGAAGTAGAAGATATTGCAAAATGTTTGGTGGTTGGGTATAGAGCAAAGGTGCTTGCAGAGAAGGTAAAAAGGGTGATGTAAATTATGAAAAAGGACAAGAAAGGAAAAATGGATTTTAAAAAGAAAAAAACAATTCCTGAGGATATTCCAATTATCTGGGTCAATCTTTAATGTGTTTTTTTTAAATTCTTTCATCTTGTTTTTATAAAATATTATGTTTTCTTTTTTATTGTTTGGTAGAATTTGTTATAAATTTGAGATTTGTTTTTAAGAAAAAAAAAATAAAAAAAAGATTATTAAGGCTAATTATTTCCCAACAGAGATCTTAATATTTGTAACATATGTTGGTATTTTTCTAAAAACAAAAGCATAAATGAATAGTGAACTGGCCTGTACCTTGGTATCGTTACCTCTAATGTTCCCAATTCGCTCTCATCATACA
>Ga0209427_10006423_pt1 | contig 13422 bp, 11 predicted proteins | sample DeeMarSWOR136_30_FD_187465 | JGI IMG/M metagenome (GOLD analysis project Ga0209427, IMG submission 187465) | Marine sediment microbial communities from White Oak River estuary, North Carolina - WOR-1-36_30 (SPAdes) (version 2) | ecosystem: Environmental > Aquatic > Marine > Intertidal zone >... | reverse complement strand
CGCCAGCACCATAGAATAATTTCCATTCGTGCATGCTAACTTTTCCCCATTAGATAGGGAAACTTCCGGAAATTGCACATCTGAGGTGCTCAATTCAATATAAATGGCATTAGGATTTCCATTAAGCTGATTATAATAAGAAAGCAATTTCTCCTTCTCCGCATCAAGCACATGTATCTGCTGACGGTAAAGATCTTCAATATTATAGTGGTATGGCTCTAAGCCAGGCGTTTCATTCAACCATGATTTCATGGTTTCCCAGGGAATCTCCAGTAACTCAGGATTAAACCATGATTTAGAAGTGCTGAATTTCGAATTAAGGATTTGAACCCTCTGAAGCTTGGCAGAGATATCCTGATCACGGGTATCGGTGTCACGCAATAGACGGGGATACTGAAATACCCGATACCACAATATGGTTAGATCATCATTTAATTGTAATGCTTTAAGCAGGGCCAATGGATCTTTACCCAGGGTTCCCTTCAGATCAGCAAATTCATCCATTTTAACTTCCAACTCACTTAATCCCTTCTCCCAATCTTCCCAGGAAGAATATATATCACTTAAGCGCCATTTGTACCTATCATCTATCTCTTCCCGGTTGAGTGAGCGCTCTTTACTCCAGAGTCCATTGATAAGAATAATAATGAGGATGATAGATAATAATGAACGTAAAAAAGGGATCAGATTCATAGGATATACCTCCGTTTAAGTTTTTCGTCTAAATAGATTCATGGGATTTATAAATTTAAGAATACGTATATTAGCCAAAATGTTACACATTTTTTTAAATGCAAAGATGTACAAACATTCAAATAAATTTTTATTAACAGATATATTTATTTTACTTGACTGGACATCATGATACTATATATAATTAACAGGTATCATTTGTACTATATGGTCTTTTAAATCTTTACCATCTATCCTCATTACCTCTTCTTCATCATCCATTGTGACATTTGTGAGCTGAATTACTAAAATTGTGAGTTAGCACATCAATTTAATGAGGAGTGATATATAACTTTTACTATAAAGTGGAGTACTGTTATGAATAAACTGAATCTTTTTGTATTATTTTATATCATTTTATTTCTATGTTTATCGGGATGTGAAGATAATTCTTCTATCAACGATCCGGATATATCACAAAATGGCTGGTTAACAGTTTTCTTAACAGATGCAAACATTTCTTCATTCGATTCTGTTAATATCACCTTCAGCGAGTTAAGCGCCCATCTAGACTCTAACTGGATTACGGTGCTTGATACACTAAGAACCATTAATCTTCTTGATTTAAATAATGGGAAAACTATCGTTCTAGGAAATTCAGAGCTTGCGGCTGGACATTACACCCAAATTCGTTTGAAGATAAGCGAGTCATACCTGGTTCAGAATGGACTTCGGCATATAATGAAAGTACCCAGTGGTTCCCAAACCGGTTTGAAACTCGGACCGGAGTTTACTGTCAATCCCGGTTCAACATATGAACTTATTATAGATTTTGATGTTTGCCGTTCAATTGTGTCAACTGGTCCACCGAGTCAACCAACAAGTTATAAACTTAAACCACATTTAAGGGTGCTCCCAAAAGCCATTACAGGTTCCATCTCTGGCGAAGTTTCTAATGCTGCTAACCTTCCAGTTGTTGCAGCAATACAAAATGAAGATACAGTCACCACAAGTATACCCGATACTCTATCGGGTTATTTCATGTTATCATTCCTCCCAGCCGGAATTTACGACGTCTCTGTTACCGATACGTTAAACCAAAACTATATACAGCAGAATATTGAGGTTAAGGCTGGTCAGAATAGCGATTTAGGTTCCATCACCCTTCAATAAAACATTTACATCGGGTGAACTTTGTTTCTCCCAGCATCACTACTTCGGGAAATCTGGTTCATCAGCAACAAAGGATTTTAAATCAAATGATCAAGCCATTCGAGGTTTATGGTATTGGTCAATGCTGTATAGATTACATTGTAAAAATTGACCAATATCCTGCTCCGAACACCAAACATGAATTTTCAGAGATGCTTATTCAGGGTGGTGGTCCTGTTGCAACTGCCTTAGTTGCGTTGGCCAGATGGGGTATATCTTGCACTTTTTGTGGTGTAATTGGTAATGATGAATTTGGCAGGAAAATTCAGCAATCTTTTGATGATGAAGGTATTGACACAAGTGGTCTAATCGTCAGAGAAAAGGGACATTCACAATTTGCCTTTATACTCGCTGAACCCGGTACCGGCAGACGAACCATCTTCTGGCGCAGACCTACCTGTCAGTTCCCAAAAGCTGATGAACTAAATTATGACCATATCCGAAACAGTAAAGTAATACACACCGATGGGCTGCTAATGGATGCATCACTGGCTGTTTCAAAAGCGGCGAAAGAGGCTGGTATAATGGTTGTGGTTGATGCCGGTTCTCTGCGGGAGGGAATGATCGAGTTAGCACGTTATAGTGACTATTTTATCGCTTCAGAAAAATTCTCCACTCAGTATATAAACGGGGCAAGTCCTATAGAAACCTGCCAGAAATTAGCCGAACTGGGACCAAAACTAACAGCTGTAACACTTGGGGAACGAGGATATGTCGCTTTTTGCCAGGGTAAAATTATCCAAGAACCTGCTTATGATGCCAATCCCGTTGATACAACCGGGTGTGGAGATGTATTCCATGCAGGATTTATTTACGGATTGATCCAAGAGTGGAGAATGGAAAAATGTTTAGATTTCTCTGCCTGGGCTGCTGCTATGTGCAGTCTGAGACTCGGGGGTAGAGATGGAATTCCCTCTGTTCAAGACTGGAAATCGCGAACAGAAAATTCTTAATATTGAAATTTACCACTATTAATCTGCCAGAGGGCGGCCTAAGCCAACATTAACTTTCCCATTTGGTCTATAATATATTCCGGCCGAATCAAGTTTTTCTTTAATAGGCACTGTGCCGTCCGGTCTGCACCTAGATATACAACCGACACTGAAAACGGTATCTATTTCACGGGAGACTTCATTTAATGTTTCTATAATTTCCAGTAATTTATCTTCCGTTGTTTTAAATTCAATAATACAAGATAATACCCGTTCACTTTTTACATCCTCCCGAAAGCGTCCTGTAGTTGTATCAACCATAAGCGAGGTAGTCGGATTTTGCGGTTCGAATTCGACCCCCCTCCTGGCCAACGCCATAGCAATACGCTCCACATCCATGAATTTTGTCCCTACCCCTGGCCGACCAACATCTATAGTGATACCGATTTCTCCCAAACGAAAACGCCCGGTAACATCATTCGTTTTCATCTCAGCCGTTCCTCTCCCATCCATTCCCAATCCGGTAAACTTGGCATGTACAGAACTAAACGTGTGTCTTAGATTTCGTGGCCATTCAAGAAAAACTTCTAAAAATGCGTTTTCCGGGCATATTTCCGATTTCAAACAGACATAACATTCAACACAATTATCAAGATCAATATGACATTTATCGCCTTCTCTGAAGATCGCATTGAATCCACAATAGGGAACACATTTCATACACCCGGTACATTTTTCAGTATCAATTATCAAATAATAGACTCCGTATTAGTCGACTTTTTCATTCTCTCAAATACATCCGTAGCTCTATCCTTATTAAAAATCTTACATACACACAATTTTTCCATCGATGAGGATGCTTCTTTTGAGGTTAATTTTCCCCTTTTAATGTCTCGTGCCAGTTTTTTAACTAATTCAGGCGATATCATATGATGACCACACATAGTCGTCATTTCCAAAATATTGCTGTCCGGTAAAAGTTCTGTTTTTCCAAAATAACCCAGCGAGTACTGAACTGTATGCATTCTTAAATCTAATTTCTTTAAACAATCATCAATATCATCAATTATTCCAGAAACAACTACTGATCTACCGTTTTTAGCTCTTTTTATCTTTTTTAGGCACTGATAGAGCTCTCCTTTTGTTTTGATAACATATGGCCCAACATTTTTATCTCTATTCTTGACATCTTTAATTTTTTTTATGATTCTGTCTATCTTTAAAGATTTATATCCGTTTTTCGCAATTTTATAAATCCCCGGATTTTTTTTCTGAAAAGTTGCTTTCTTACTCTCAAAAACACCCTTTGATCTTCTTGAGTGGCCAAATGTCAAAACAATAAATTCTGACCGGAGGGAAGATATATTTCCTAATCGGTGTAAAGAATGTGTCATAAAAGATCACACTTGTTTTTTTTACTATGATAGTATTAATAAGCCATTCATTATTGACAGAGATCATTTTTAGTGTGATAAAATTTTAGAAAATTGTATAATAAATACTACGGATCCTATATTTTATTTATTTTTATTACATTTTTATATTATTACCTATAGTTCATGAAAACTGAGAGTTAATGATATTATTAGATTTTTTTTGTTAATTATATATGAATTGATATGAAGAATTATGCTAATTGTGTATACTTTTAAACATTATTTATAAATCCATTCATGCTCAATTAACATTAACTTCACATTGACATTTATGTAAAATCGAACCGCCTATTGCAATTTCTATAAACTTAACATCTTTATGATTATGATTAATCTTTTATAAATACTAAAACTATATTTATATATAAAATTTACTTTTTCATTATTTAAGCATTTTACCTTCTTATAAACCTTACTTCCGAGACGATTATCTAATTTTTATACTTTTTATTTCTGCAAATATTTACGGTAAGTATTATCAAATTGATCTTTTCCGGAAAGCAATACACCTGCCAGAGGCATTATTTTTTTGACTTCGGCGGATATTTTTACGGCGGTATTTCTGATATCCCATTGGGCATGTTTGTCTTCCCTAAGACGGGAAAAATGATATAGTTCTCTTAGATTTATTTTAAATAGAACTCGTCTCTTATGAGCATTGGTTAAAATATATGGAGCAACAATCGGATTTATCTGATTTATTTTATAATAAAGGTCATTTGTTTTTTCTATTATTTCATTAAAATTCCTTTCTTTATTTGTCTGAATAATTGACTCTGGTATAGTTATTCCTAAATCAATATCATATTTTTGTGAAATAATATTTGTCATACGATGTCTCTTTAATTGACCATAATTAGATGCACTGACAACTAATTGAAAGGTAAAATAAATAAATTCGAATTCCCTTAAAACACTGTCCCAGGATTTAATATCTTTAAATATTTCTTTATAAAAAGACAATTTTTCCTTAGAAGATAATTTTTTGATATTACTTAATGCTCTCTTATGATTCATATTTCCAAAGCGGAATAATATAGTGGCCAGTAACCAATTATCAGCATCTTTTGGATGGTAATTAACCAACTTAACATCAATATCATCTTTAGTGTTAATTTTTTTAGGCTTGGAAATATTATTATTTATAAAATAATACAGATCATTTGATTTATTCATTAGGTAAGAAGTCGGATTTACATATTTAACAATAGAAGGTGTATAATTTTTAGTGCAATCATACAATTTTTTTCCATACTCCCTTATTTCACTTAATGGATGACTATTACACTTCGCAATTATATTTTCCAGTGTTCGTGCATTAACGGTCATGCCCATTTGGCTTTGTGTTGCCAAGGAAATAATGTAACGTGCATCTTCCTTTGCCAGGCCTTCCAAGGTCTTATGTATTTTTGGATCTTTTGCTTCAGTATGGAATTTTTCGAAAACATAGGGAAGTAAGATTTTATATAGTTTCTGATATGTACTATTTTGCTGATTAATAATGTATCTAAATTCTTTTTCCAGAGAAGTCCCTTTAATTTCTCTTGGAACCACAAAATCATCTTGAAAAAGAATATATCGCTGAGATTTTTCGGTATAGGATGCCAGGCGAAAGTGTTCTATTATTTCAATCGCATACCTGGAAACCTCTAGAATATCGAAATTGAAGGTTGCATGCTCAGCGACGGAATTATGTCCGAGTCCGAATATAATGTTTTGATTAGATTTACGGGCTCGGTCAACCTCCTTACGGGCAATTTCTCTTAATTCATTAACCGGCTTAGAATTTCTACTTATCCGAGCATAAGCTGCCGATAAAGTTTCAGGTGTAAAATTGTCTCGTTCCATAATCGATGTTGCATGTAGATATAGTTTTGCGACAATATACTTCTGGGATTGAAAATCCATTTTAGAGAAATTTGCTGGATCCAGATTCTCAGCTACTTGTTTTGAGAAATCCTTGAGTTCTTCAATGGTATTTATATCGAGATTAAATCCCGCGAGATATAACTTCATTTATATAATATGATACTATTTTTTTAGTTTACTCAGACGAGTTTGCGCTTCTTCCTTATATTTGTCATCATCAGCATCTGCTTTGGGCAATGATATTACTTTTTCATACTGATTTATAGCGTTCTCTTTTTCTTTTAGTTCCTCGTATGTGATACCTAATTCCAGGTAATGGTTAATGTGTCCTGGACTAATTTCGATGGCTTTCTGGAAACACTCGGCGGATTTTTCTACAGATGCTTCTTTTGGTACCCCGCCGAGAAAAATATTTGCGAAATTTCTCTGTATTCAGTTTAAGGTTGCCATTTTGCGGTGCCAGCGTCCCAGTACATGCCAAGCAATATCATCGTTCGGATCTAAATCTAACGCTTTATCAACTTCTGATTTTACTTCCTTAGATAATCTGACCTGTTCTTTTTTACCCGCATCCAGTGCGACCCGACCGATTGCTATACTGAGAAAGAGATGACCCTTTGCCCCATTTGAGTCTATCTCAACTGCTTTTCTGGCAAATTCCTCACCTTTTTTATAAAAGGCTTTTCTTTCTTCTTTGTCTTGTTTCGTTTCTCCTACGTCTACATAAGCGCGAGCAAGTTTCCAAGACGCATCATAATTATTTTCATCCATTTCTAAAACTTTGGTAAAGTATTCGAGAGCCACCTCGTTATTGTATGCATGGTAAGAGCTATCCCCTTTGCTCATCAGGGATTGCACGTCTTGAGCAGCCAGTGTGGAATATAAGATCACGGTTAAAAGTGCAAAGAAAGTACATGATTTTAGCATTTTCATAAATCCTCCAGGACTTTTATGTTTTATAATTAGTTAAGAAAAGAAATATTTTAGAATATACTCTATTTTCCAGAATTTTCAAAACAAGGAAGAGATAAAATTGCCGCTCATTAATTTAGAACAGAAGCGGTTACTATTTTATCAAACACTTCGATTTTATCTATAACTTCCATGCCACTAACAACTTTACCAAAAGCTGTATGATGACCATTAAGGTGAGGCAGTGGCATATGAGAGATGAAGAATTGACTGCTACCGGTATCTTTACCTGCATGGGCCATTCCTACAGTACCTCTTTCATAAAAAAGTTGATTGTATTCACAGGGAATTTGATATTGTGCACCACCCCAACCGTCACCCCTGGGATCTCCAGCCTGGCAAACGAAACCAGGTTCAACCCGGTGAAAATAGATGTCATTGTAAAATTCTGAATTAATCAAAGCAATGAAATTTGCAACTGTAACCGGTGCGATATCAGGAAATAATTCTATCTCAAAATCACCCTTGGTTGTTTGAAATTTAACTAGCAGTCTTGATTTTGGTGGAATTTCCGGGAAATCATGCTTGGTCAAAGAAATTTGATTAAATTCATCGAACTGATGGGTTTGTTTGGTTATTCTATTTAATGCCCGAGCAGCTGCTTTTCGAATAGGTAGAGCAGGATTGTGCAATTGATTTTCTAAAAATTTTACTGCCTTTTGACTCCCTATGCTATCTAGTGCTGAAATAATTTCTAACATAGGTGTTAAGTCTTTTGGCATTCTGAAATCTTGGCAACTTTCTATCAAGGGTAAAACGGCATCTTCTTCTTTAAAGACACCCATGATTTGGGCCACAATAGCGGAGATAATAGGGTCTTTTAATTGTAGTTTTTTTATGAATAGTGAGTGTGGCACATTTTCTCTATCGGCCAGTAATTCAAGTATATTACTAAGCTGGGCAAGATTTTCGGTAGCGGTAAGTTTTATCAATATATCCGTGGCTTCTTTGTTATTTATCTGACCGAGGGCAGACAAATGGTAATAATTCTCTGGCCATGGCAGACTAGCAATCTGATTCTTTATTATTTTCAAGGCGAAGGCGGGTTCTGAGGCTGCCAGTTCGTTTAGTATGAGACCTTTATCTCGCCATTCATTCGAGTTATTCATTCTTCTTTTCAGAAAATCTATAGCTGCAGGATCCTTTAGTTTGCTTAGTGCACGAATTGCAGCCCTGCGGACATGAGGGTGTTTATCATAGATTAAGGGATTTATATGATCGAAAAGCTTCTGCGAAGAGAGATTTTCCATGGTCTGTAATGTTGCCATGCGAATAAACCAGGCTGAATCTTTTAAAGTATATATCAGAAAATTGAGAAACGCACCACTGGTAACTGTCTCAACGACTTCTTTTATAAGTTTATGGTTTTGAAATTCTTGGTACTGCGAAGAAGCCAATACACTCAATATTTGGTTCTGATATCTCAGAATAAAGAAGAGACTTATTGAATCCACGCGATTTGTATAGTCAAGAAGGGTTTTAAAACTGATTGGAGTTCCAATTCGATAAAGAGCATAAGCAGATCTCCATCTAATATCTGCATCGGTAGATGATCCAACTATTTCACTGAATAGAGGTACTAAACTGTAGGGTGGATAACCACGATAAGCAAGAAGCCCGCTTGATATAGCCAGATTTTTTATTAATTCGCTGTTTTTACTTTTTGAAAGATCATTTAGTGCCGCATGAGATTTTGCAGTTCCAACTTTTCCAAGAGCTTCTGTCAACTTTAATCCAACTTCTTCTACAGTCTCATTTTTGATTGAAGTAAGAAGAGGCGGTTCAGCTTCTCCACTAAAAAACTGTCCTAATGCGAAAGCAGCTTCAGAACGTACTTCTGTACTTTCGTCTAATAGTCGATTGGCCACCCAGGGTATGGATTTTGGGTCCTGAATCCGTCCCAAAGTTCGAATGGCATATTTTCTAATTCGGTGGTCTTGATCATTTAACCAGACAATAAATTTGTCAGAATTGGTGTCACGCATATATTCTAATGATCTCATTTCCTGCAATACTTTCTGATTTGGCCGGTCACAGGAAAATAGACACATCGTTATAATTATAAGTAGAAAAACAAGCAATCGCATAAAGTCCCCAACCTAGTTAAATCGTTACATAAATATAAGCGTTTTTATTACATGTAGAATCTCATGATAGGGCGAGTATCAGATCTCCTGATAACTTCCTGGAAACCGGATTTCAGAAAAGCATTGAAAAAACCAGTCCAGGCAAAGACCGTTGGCATGTTTTCTTTTTTAGGATCTATTGGGTAGCCTTCAATAATATTGCCTCCTTCTTTTTTAACATATTCCTTTACAGCCCTCAGTAGCTGAATGCTTATACCTTTATCACGGTATGATTTGTGGATATAAAAGCAGACGACTGACCAGACTGGATTGTCGTCAACTCTGGCCAATATTCGAGACCTTTCGAGTGATGGGAATTTTTCCCTGGGAGCAACCGAGCACCAACCTGTAGGTTCGTTATCAATATAGGCCAAAATGCCAGGAATTTCTCCTGACTTCACAATGTCATACATTGCCATTCTATTATTCTCTCCTTTTTGTTTTTCAAAAAGAGAACGTCTTAATCGCCACCACATGCACCAGCATCCGCCACATGCTCCTTTTTCACCGAATAGTTTTTCAAAATCATCCCAATAGTCTATTGTTAGTGGACGAAAGGTTAATATCGGATCTTTCATCACTTTTTTCATGGTCTGTTTTCCTAAAACATATCCTGCAGTAAAATTTAAATCAGGAGGTTCCGATCCCATTCTTGGTTGACTTTTTAATTCTGTACATTGAGCTGTCTGCCTTTATTAGCAGGTCCTTTTTATTCTGAGCGTCATCGGGAAAAACAGCCAGCCCAAAACTGGCGGTGACTTTGATAGGATCTTTCTCCGATTTTAAATAGGTAGTACGGCGGATAGCTTGTTGAATTTTCCTGGTAATTGCTATGGCCGAGGTTTTATCTCTATTTGGCATGATGAGAATATACTCGTCTCCACCATACTTTATTAAAATATCACCTGGTGCTAATTGAGCTGACATTGTCTGTCCGATCTCTTTTAATACCATGGAGCCGGACAAGTGTCCGTAGGTATCAACCACATTTTTAAAATTGTCCACATCCATAAATACTACCGAAAGTTTCTTACTATTCTTTTCCGCATCCTGGAGTAAACCGGGTAAGATCTGATGCATATATCTGGCATTATAGAGGCCAGTATATTCGTCCGTGATACTCATATGCTGGATTCTGGAGGTATATTGGGAGTTCTCTATGGCAATTGCCGCATAATCTGTTAAAGCCGAAAGCAGTGGTATCTTGATGCGTTTGAAATCCTCCATATTTTCTACATTTATAATTTCAACAACACCTAAAATTCTGCCGTGTATTTTTAGTGGAATGCAGACGATAGATTTTGTTTTAAATCCAGTTATAAGATCAATTTCTCTATATACTCTCGGATCGTTTGATGCATCGGCCAGATAAATAGGGTCTCCAGTTTGGGCTACCAGCCCGGCAATCCCTTTTCCCGCAGGTATTCGAGTATCCTTTATCTTTTCCTTATCCAGTCCAACCACTACTTCAAATTTCAAATCACCCGTTTCCTCATCCCTCAAGAAAAGAGACCAGTTATCAGCCTCCACCAATTGACTGATTTTTATCATGATTAATTCTAAAATCTCATTCAAATCGAGAGTAGAAGTTAATAGTTTGCCGATTTGCAGACAGGGGATGAGATCCGGATTGTTATTCTCTAAAAGAGCATCTGAATTCATTATTAAATCCTTCTTAATATTTTATATTTTCTCATGTTTGATATAATAAAGAGAAAGGTTTCATTTGAGTTATCTTTTCTATGAAAAAAGATCTTATGTATTCTGATAGAAAGAGTTCCATAAATTTACTTAATATTTATATAAATTCGTTTGGGATCAATTATTTTTTATCAGAATAACTTGTTGTATAAAATTATAATGCACAGAGTTAAAGGAAACAAAACCAATATATTTTTTCTAAATTCTCTTCAAGTTATTTGTTGTTTTACATAAATATATAAAACAGGATATTAAATATTTAATCATTGGAGAGAGCTATGGAAAAAAGACATTTGCTGGCGATTGACGCAGGCATCAACCTATTACTGGGTTTGATATTTATCCTGATGCCCAATCAAATGATTATTTTATTGGGAGCTGATTTCATCTTGAGGGATTTAATAGGAGATGGTTTTACGCCATTGGCCTGGCATAAAAAAGATAAATATAGCATAAATTTCTAATCTGCCCAGTAGCATTGTCATGGTAAGTATCCATTTACCCATATCCGGGATATGGTTGAAATTTCCGGTTGAGCCAACGGAACCCAAACCGGGACCGACATTCCCCATGGTAGCTACGGTACCACTAAATGAAGAAAGCATATCGACATTTAAGGCTGAAAGGAGAAAAGTAGATACCAGAACTATAAGTAGATATACCATAATATACAGAGTGATATTCGACACCAGATCTTCTCTTATACTTTCATTTTCCAAACGTACCGTAATTACCGCATTGGGATGCATCAGTTTTTTAATGTGTCTGATAAATGATTTCCAAAGGATCACAATTCGATCTACTTTAATTCCTCCGGAGGTGGATCCGGAACAGGCACATTGCAAGGCAAAAAAGATAATAAGAAGTTGAGAAAGTGGCGGCCATACAGAGGTATCCGTGGTTGCAAAACCGGTCGAAGTCCCGATTGAAACAATTTGAAATGCAGCAAATCTTAAAGAATCTGGCCAGCTATGATATTGAATTCCATGAATATTGATGGTTGAAATCAGTACCCCAAGAAACAAGGCGAACACATAATATTTCACAACGGTAGATTTCAGAAGATTTTTAATATTCCCGGATGCTACAGAGAATAACAAACCAAAATGAATGCCAGAAAAGATCATGAAAATAATAATGATCGTTTCAATTATAGAGTTGTTATAGTATGCAATACTGTTGTTTTTAGGGGAGAATCCCCCCGTAGCAACAGTGGCAAATGAGTGGGTGAGAGCGTCGAAAAGATTCATTCCGGCCAGTAGAAGAGACATGGTCTCTAAAATTGTTAAACCTAGATAGACACCTGCTAAAATATGGATAGCTCCTCGGGCACGGTAATGAAAATTCTTTTTCACTACAGTGGATACCTCACTGCGAAAAAGCACCACTTCTGCTTCACCCAGGAAAGGTAACACTGATAAGACAAAGATGATAATCCCGATTCCACCTATCCAATGGGTTGCTGATCTCCAGAATAGTAATCCAAAAGGGAGGGTTTCAATATCTACCAGAATGGTGGAGCCGGTAGTTGTGAATCCCGAGACACTTTCAAACCAGGCATTAGTAAAAGTAAAAACACCACCCCATAAAATGTACGGTATGGTTCCAACCAAGCAGGATAAAAGCCAACTCAACACTACAATGGATAATCCTTCCTTGTTGGAAATATGAGATGTTGGAGGAATGAAAATGAGCGGGAAAAATCCAAAGAGGGCTGTCACCAGTGTGCTGTACAGGAGTGGCATAAAAGATGAATCATGGTAGAAAACAGCAATAGAAGTTGATATGGCCATAAATAAAGCATTTAGCAATAAAGCAAAAGCGACGTATCTGATAACAACATAAAGTCTCATGAGGTGCCATTCCTTGTATCAATTAACTGACAAAGCGTGCGGATGGAATTCTCCAGTTCGGATATTTCGTCATGGGTTTCTACTTCTACTTCGAAAGGAGTGCGGTTTTCCACAAATTTTTTAATTCGCTCAGAAATATGTATGATAGGTCTTATCATGAAATAGTTTACCAGATAAGTAAAAATAAAGGTAAAAAACAAGGCCGAAATAACCGCAATAATTCCGGGCATCGTTGCCCGATTGGATCTCTGTTCAAGCTCAGAGGCTGTCCGATACATGGTAATGTCGTTAAGTTGAATCAGCTTATCGGTAGCAGCTTTTACCTGTAAAAAGGATTGGTGGATTTGACTGGAATACCAGTCAATATTTCCCTCTCTGGGAGTATCAACAATCGGTCTTTCCCACATTGATTTAAAAATAGAATATTTTTCCTCAATGGTATCTAGATGCGCCTGTTCACCTGGTATGGTAATATTCTGATAGGCAAAATTAAAATTTTCCCTAAAAAGACTGTCTGCTAATCGAATGGTCGATCGTCCCTCTTCCCACCGTCCCAGTATGAGCAGAAGGATTCCACTGTCTTCTCTTTCTAATGCCTCGATCATCTTTTTAGAAGCCTGAATGCTCTGATAATTCTCATTCAGAATTT
>Ga0209427_10006422_pt1 | contig 13424 bp, 14 predicted proteins | sample DeeMarSWOR136_30_FD_187465 | JGI IMG/M metagenome (GOLD analysis project Ga0209427, IMG submission 187465) | Marine sediment microbial communities from White Oak River estuary, North Carolina - WOR-1-36_30 (SPAdes) (version 2) | ecosystem: Environmental > Aquatic > Marine > Intertidal zone >... | reverse complement strand
TTAATTTATTGGATTTAGGTCTATCGAGCCATTCAAACACAAAGACATCACTGATCACTCGTCCGGTGCGTAAACCATGCTCGGCATCCATGACAGCCTTCAACAATGTTGCTGTTTTGACTTTTCCTTTTAATATGATCTCAGCAGCACCATCGTGGATCGTCTGAATTGTCTGGCAACAAATTTCCCTTTCTTCATCCGCTTCAATAATTTCAAATTCATTTCGATCAATACCCAATTCATCCAGTGACTGAAAGATTAAATCCTTATTGCCAACTAAAAGACCATCAGCTATTTTCATTTTTTTAGCATCCTGAATCGCTTCTAGCGCAGCCTTATCATTGCCAGCCGCAATTGCTATCCGTATCGGTCGTTCTTGCTGCTGACTTATTTTTTTTGCTGCTTCAATAAGTTCGTTAAAAGTGTTTATCATCTTCCTGTTTCCTTTTTTTTATTGATCGATTGGGATACTCTGATGAATTTTGGGTGGTTGTTTGTAAGGTAATTGGGTAATAAGGTAATTGGGTAATAAGGTAATAGGGTAATGGGGTAATAATTTTAAATTATACAATTCCCAATTATAGAATTACCCAATTACCCGGTTACCTAATTACCTATTTCCCCATTCCCCTAATCATTTATTACCTACCGCTCAGCTAATCGCCGCAGTTGGTTCTTCTTTCGGGAAAATCGGGAGATATTTTGCTGCTAACGCAAATACTGTAAATCCCATTGCGACAAGGAATATTGTAATCATCCACTCAGTCCAGGCTGGAGTATAGGTTGCCCCTGCCATTCCTTCCATGCTGGTAATTGTGACATTTAATCTGCCAAAGAAAAATCCAAACACGGCAAAGCTGACAGCAGTAAACATTCCTGTTGGATTGTGACGGACTTTCGGTATAAAAAGAAGAACCGACGGTAATAACACTCCTAATAATATCTCAGCTAAAAATAGCCAGCTTTCATAACTCCCTTCAAACATCGCCATGAAAGCACCGTGACGGATTAAATCTTCGATCTTAAATAGGAAGAAAAACGCCAAAATAACAGCTAACACTCTGGCTAATCTGTCCAGAATATCAAATTCCAATTGTTTGCCAAAAGCTCGTGAACTTAAAAATGATTCAAATATCACCATTGCTAATCCGACGGCAATACATGAAATATAAAAGAAAAGCGGTAATAATGGGGTATACCATAAAGGATGAACCTTATCGGGGAAAATTAAAAATAGCGAACCCAATGAAGACTGGTGCATGGTCGATAATATGACGCCCAAAATAACAAGCGGTATAATAAGCGCATGTTGAATTTTTACTAATTTAGTCCATCTCATTTTTTCAAAGAAAAAACCTGCAAATTCTAAAGCTAAAACCGTGGTATAAGTCATCACACACCATCCAACTTCAAATAGGACTGAATGGTGATTCCAATAAATGAGCAGGTGCCAGATACGATGGGGTTGACCGAGGTCGTAGAGTAGTCCCACAATAACCAGAACATAGCCTAAAAATGCAGTCAGAACAGTTGCTCTTACGATTGGTTTATATCGTTTTAAATTAAAAATATAAACAATAGCTGTTAACACGAAACCACCAGCGCCCAATCCAACACCTGAAATAACATCGAAACCGATCCAGATTCCCCAGGGAAAAGTATCGGACATATTGGTAGCGTCCCCCAATCCAAAGACAAAACGACGATAAGTCGAGTAGATTCCTAATGCAATAATAATAAATAGTACGGTTCTCCAAAATGTGATTTTCGGTAATTTCATTCACTTCCCTCACTCAATTTATTTTCAGATTCTTCCTGATTTTGCTCTTGTTCAAGCCTTTCTCTGGCAAGTTTCATTCGGCGGTTAATAATCCACCAGGTACCAAACAACGTCAGTCCACCCAAACTGATGATATTGGGGACTAACGACATCACGCCCCAGGTGAACGAAGGCAAAGGCTTTCTGGTTAAATCTGTTCTGAAGCCTAATTGTTCAAACGGAACGCTGGATAAAAACATAACCGAAGTTCCGCCAACCTCATGTTCACCATAAATATGATCGACGTATTTGCCAGGATCCTTCTCAATTCTTCTTCTTGCAATTTGTAATAATGATTCTCTATCGCCAAATAGCGTTGCCTCTGTTGGACAGACTTTGGCACAAGCGGTTTGTTCACCGTCTTTAACAAGATCATAACAGAGAATACATTTTTGAACAAAGGGGAAGGTTTTGTCCCATTGGTATTTGGGGACTGAAAATGGGCAGGCTACCATGCAGTATCGACAGCCAATGCATCGCTCGCTTTTATAAATCACTGCTCCAGTATCTGTTTTCTCAAACGCAGCTACAGGACAAACAGATGCACATGCAGGTTCTTCGCAGTGCATACACAATCTTCTCACATAAATTTCATCACCCTCATCAGTTTCGCGTGTTTCAAGACTTGCCCAGGTGTAACCAGTAAGTTCAGGTTCCACTTCACCAGGTAGTTTATTTTGTACCTTACATGCTTCAGTGCAAGCCCCACATCCGATGCAGAGAGTCAAATCGATGAGCAATCCTTTTTTCATGAAAATTTTTCTCCTCCAGTAATTTATTCTCCTCCATAAATTAAAAATGTGCTTTATAAATACGAAACGGGGACAGCAATAAATTTGTTGTCCCCTTCAATATATTAAGGAATCCAAATATATAAACAAAAATATTTAAAATCAAGTTGTAATTTTATTTTGATAAAAATTCCTCTTGCATTCTATACCAGGAAAAATCGTCCATATATTCCATCACTCCTTCGACGACTGTACCACCGTCTGCCAGTGTTGTTCCCAATACTTTATCTTGCATAAAATGTTCGGCAACAAAAGCTTCAAATCGTTGCACCTCATTTTTTATCCAGTTAATCGCATCTTCAGCAATGGTTAACGATTTGAGGTTATTAGCCAGATTGGCAGGTTTTATTGAATAAATCCAGCCTTTCTCATAAGGATTTTCTTTCACGACAACTGGATTATTGACAACATCATCATTAATAGAAGTTATTATGCCGTCAACCGGAGAATTGAATTCAGCTTTTCTGCCATTTTGTTCAATTGTGAATATTTTTTCTCCCTTGCTAACCGTGTCGCCGACTTTATGTAATTTAATGCTATCGATCTTGCCGAGAATTTTTTGTGCAAAATCATCCAGGCCGACTCTAATTTTTCCTGATGTATCGAGTCCAGCCCAGGTATGACCCTGATGATAAAAAAGACCAGCAGGCACAACCAGATCTTCAACGCTTATACCAAACGGAATTTTAGCTCCTGTATCGGTTGCTACACCAGCAGTGACGATTGCTCTCCTCGCCTCAACTCTCCGCACAATAATATCTGTAACTAAAAACATGAAAAATGTGAATACCATCAGTAATGCTGCCATAAATCGTCTCTCCTTATTATTTTTAAGATTAAATATTTTTTCTCATAGTAGAATTTGAATTTCATTAAGTTAATAAATCGAATCATGAATATCGAACAAGGAATATTGAAGGTCGAAGTAGATTTAGGGACTTTGACATTCCTTCTTCAGAATTCGATATTCATTATTTTCTTCAAAAGCTATTGGATTCTGGCACACCTAATAGACTTAGAACTAAATGTCTATATTGTTCCTTAGGAAGATAATTTCGTAAATTACGAGAAATCTCTCCGCCATCAGTCAAAGTAATTCCAATATTATCATATCTACGGTGAAATCCCTCCGATAATTTGGACTCGAGCCACTTAAATTCCTTTAAGTACCAGGAGAGTAATACATCACCTGAACGACAATATTCAATATCCTGATCGAGATTATCAGGTTTAACAACAAGCATCCAGCCTTTTTTAAGGGGATCAAGTGTTAATTTATTGGGAAAAGATGCCAATGTTTTGTTAACTTTCAATACCTCACCACTGAGAGGCGAAACTATGGAAAAAATATGCTCGAACTGGATAATTTGTCCACAATAACTACCTCTCCTGATCCTTTCCCCTGGTAATGGTAGGATCACACTATCGATGGATCCCAGAGTAGTAGCCACGATGTCATCAATTCCAATCTTCACTCTATCTTTATTAAGCACTTTTATCCAACTGTGTCCTGGATGAACATAACAATATTCATCCAGTTTATATTTTAGAAGCTGCTCTAACGATTTATTGTGATTCCTGGTGAAAGATTGTTCATTAATATCGGAATCAACTTTTTCCAGAATCTCTTGCTTTGGATGATTCATTAAATTATAATCCCCCCGAAGCCCTATATCAAGCGGACATGTCTCACATTCGAAGTTTCTGTCGCAGATCTTATACGAGACGATACCAAGCTCCATCCAGACACATTTCCGATCGCTTTTGGGAATCAGGGGGAAATCTGTATTTTTTTTCTGTTCTGAATTCATAGTAAATCATCCAGCTAAATTGCCGTCTCAAATTGATTGAAGAAATCGTGTTTATTTGTTATTTTTTTCCTCGACTGATTCTCCACCATCAGCCATAGTCAATCCCAAATTGCTGGTATCAACTTCCAGACTTGCTCCAACTGTCTTCGCTCTTGGCATTCTCAAGACATGGATGAATTTGTAGATAGCTATTGCAGGAATAGCAGCCCAGGGTAAAATGACCAGTAATCCAAAAATGATCCAAAGAATCTGGGCGTAAATGGGTAAATCAGTGTAATACATGACAGGTCTCCTTTAAATTGATTACTTAATTTTTTCAGTTCGGATGATTTTTTAGGGGGTAAGATAAAATATGTAACATAATTGATCTTCATAAGTTGTTATTTCTAAGCATTGAAAAAATCCCACATGTCCATCTTATTTAATCTCACCCCCGTAACTTTTTCTGCCTTGAAACATGCAATTGTTGTGCCATAATTATAATTATAAAAATATCAAGTAGTTGTGAAATTATTGACTTTCGACTTTTGTGGAATAATTAAACGATGTTGTTGAATAATTCCACAATGATTAAAAAAAATTCATGATTCTTAAAAAACGGTTGACTTATTTAAAAATATGTATTATATTATTTTTCAAAATAAATTGAAGAACCTTTTTTAATTTTATAATAATTGTATCTGAATCGGTAAGAACTGAATTAATTAGTCGGGAATCGATTGAATGAGTGCTATTTCAACGAATAGCAATAATTCTCAAAAATCCTACCAGATGAACCTCAAGTATATATTTATTCCTAATTTCTATTTTCAAAGTTGATAATTATTGAAACGGAGGGTATATGCACACACTTCATGAATTTTTTACGATTACCAAAGGGACTGAATATTTAATCGCCATAACGTTTCTTGTTATCTTCCCCGCCTTTTGGGTATTCTTAACTAAAAAGAAAAAAGAACAAAAAAAGACAGAAAAAAGCCAGGATTAATGCTTAGCTGGAAAATTATTATGAACCTTTTAAGATAGAGGAGGGCTTATATGGGAATAGACCGAAGAGGCTTTCTCAAGCATCTGGCAGGTATTGGTAGCGCTGCCGTTGTGGGTAAAACGACTAAAGCAATTGCTCAGGAGCATTTTACAGGCTATCCCGATCGTTTCGGTGTACTGGTTGATTTAACAGTTTGTATTGGATGCCGTAAGTGTGAATGGGCGTGTAAAGAAGTGAATAAGTTGCCCAACAAGCCGATTGCAGAATATGAAGATAAATCGGTTTTTGAAGAGAAAAGAAGAACTCATGCTGATACTTTTACCATCGTAAATCGTTTTGAAAATAGTCAGAATTCTGCAGAGCCAATCTTTGTAAAAAAGCAGTGTATGCATTGCGATGAGCCAGCCTGTGCTTCGGCATGTCTGGTAAAAGCGTTTACCAAAACGCCTGAAGGAGCGGTAATCTATAATCCAAAAGTATGCATTGGATGTCGCTATTGCATGGCTGCCTGTCCTTTTAATATCCCAGCTTATCAGTATGATGATGCCTTTACGCCTGAGGTTACGAAATGCACTTTTTGCTTTGACAGGATTCGTCGGGAGGGTGGTGTCCCAGGCTGTGTAGAAATGTGTCCCGTCGAGGCATTAATTTTCGGCAAAAGAAGTGAATTGTTAGAATTAGCTCATGATAGGATCAGGAATAATCCTGGCGAGTACGTCAATCATGTCTATGGTGAGAACGAAGTGGGTGGAACCAGTTGGATGTATATTTCGCCTGTTCCATTTGAAGAAGTCGGCTTTAGAACAGACCTCGGAGTAACTCCAATCCCTCAATATAGTCGGGGATTTTTATCTATGGTTTCGGTCGTCTTAGTCACCTGGCCTGCCTTATGTATGGGGTTTTATAGTTTTTCCAAACGTCGAGAACAACTCGCCAAGGCTGAATCTGAAAAAAGTGGGGAGGAACAATAATGGCAGATAAAGTTGTTACACGTGAATCCTGGGTTCGACAGAATTTGTTTCTGGGGATGAATCTTCGTGACTATGTAAAGAGTAATCTAACTCCATTTAACTATGTGGCAGCAATCATCCTTGTGATTGGTCTTCCAGTGATGGCTTATCGTATTATTTATGGGCTTGGTCCTGCGACGAATCTGTCTGACAATAATCCCTGGGGTCTCTGGATCGGTTTTGATATGATGACAGGTGTGGCACTTGCCGCTGGTGGTTTCGTTATGGGCACAGCCGTCCATCTTTTTGGGATGAAAGAATATCGACCATTGGTTCGTCCCGCTATCTTAACTGGTTTCCTGGGTTATCTGTTTGCAGTGATCGGTCTCATGTTCGATTTGGGGCGCTACTATCGTCTTCCTTATCCCATTTTTGTCTCACTCGGAGTAAATTCAATCCTATTTCTGGTTGCCTGGCACGTTGCTTTATATCTAACCTGTCAATTTGTGGAATGGTGCCCAGCGATATTTGAATGGCTTGATATGAAAAAGTTTCGTAAGATTTTTCTCAACTTAACGATTGGTGCGACTATTTTCGGTGTCATTCTTTCAACTTTGCATCAATCAGCACTGGGTTCATTATTTTTGCTCATGCCCAGTAAACTTCATCCGCTCTGGTACTCTTCACTCATCCCTGTGTTTTTCTTTGTGTCTGCAATTATTGGAGGGATAACGATGACCATTGTAGAAAGTATGCTCTCGCATCGGGTTTTTAAGGAGCAGGTACCAAAGATAGCCATGGATCACGCTCATTTTGACAGAATAACCATTGGTCTGGGAAAAGCGGCTTCTGCATTGTTGTTCACTTATTTCTGTTTGAAATTGATTGGTGTGGCTCATGGGAATGACTGGCATTACGTCAATACCAATTATGGCTATTGGTGGTTAGTGGAAGTGATCGGTTTCATACTCATTCCTGCTTTTCTTTTTGCCTTCGGTGTACGCAACGACAATGCAAAACTCATCAGGGTGACCGCTATCGTGACTGTAATCGGTGTTGCGCTAAATAGGGTGAATCAATCTATTATCTGCTTTAATTGGAATGCGGAGGAGCAATATATTCCCCACTGGATGGAAGTTGTCATTACGATTACGATTATCACCATCGGGCTGATTACATTTCGTTGGATAATTAATCGTATGCCAATACTCTACGATCACCCAGATTACGAAGTAGAAGAGCATTGATAAATTTTATAACAACCAAGTAGCACAATTAGGAGAAAAGAGTATGCTAAAGAGAATTGCTATTATAACTATTGTTATTATTTTTTGTTTGGCAGTAGTGGTTCAGGCACAACAAACAAAAGTTAAAATGCCTCACTCTGCGGCTGAATTGGAGTGTCAGGATTGTCATGCCTGTAAAGATCCGACCGTGGAGAATCCATGTTTGCGTATGTGCCCCCGTCATTGGATAGGAAAGGATGTTGGGGTGCAACTTACAACGATGGGAGGTCCTAATATAATTGTTTTAAAAGAATTAGAAAATTTATATGAGCCAGTAACTTTTGCTCATCAGGCGCATGCTGTTTGGGCTGATCTGAATCAAGGGTGTGTCACCTGTCATCACTATACACCAACCGATGTTTCTCATCCGCCATGTCGAGAGTGTCATGGCCCCCAAGCTGTTCGGGAAAATATCGAACCGAATCTTAAGGGCGCTTACCATCGACAATGTATGGGATGTCATATAGATTGGGCGGGTGACACTGTTTGTGAAGTATGCCATGGATTAAAAGCGGAGAAAAAGTTGGTAAAACCTGCGACAGCCGTACCTGCTTATCGTCCTGCGAAAACGCCTGACAAAATAGTCTATGAAACCAGGTTCCACAAGGGACCTTTTGTTACATTTTTTCATGAAAATCATTCGAGCATGTACGGATTATCATGTAAAGACTGCCATGCAAAGCAAGAATGTATTGCCTGCCATTATCAGCAAGAAAAACCAACCGCAATGGGGGGGATTTTTAAAACGAGCAAACATGGCAAGTGTTCAATTTGTCATGAAGTAATGGGGCAAGGAACTTGTGAAAAATGTCATGCGGAAACTGAAAAAGAGGTCGGATTTGATCACGGCAAAGTGACAGGTTGGCCATTGAATATTTATCATCAAAAATTGAGCTGTAACCGTTGTCATCCTGCTGACAAACCGATTGGTAAATTAAACCGCAATTGTAATAGTTGTCATAGTGGATGGGGTCCAGAAAACTTTAATCACGCTATTGTAGGTCTTGAATTGGATGAAACCCATGTTGAATTCGACTGTTCTGATTGTCATCCAAATCGGCGCTTTGATCTGAAGCCGAGTTGTGCTGATTGTCATGACAGTGAAATAACATATCCTGCTAATAAACCAGGAAAGGTGACTAAGAAAGGAAGATAATTCAATACATGATCTTCGACCTTTGAGGGATCAAAAGCTCAAAGGTCTTAAATCTATGGAAATTAATTAAAATAAAAAATAAATAACTTAATAATTTGAGGAGGTCAAATTGAGTCCTATATTGGGTGAAATAAATCGCAGGGACTTTTTGAAGTACAGCGCAGTGACAGCGGCAGCCTTGGGACTTTCACAAGCTGATGTTGTCACCAAGGTCTCAGAAGCAATTGCTGCCTCTACTTCAAAAAAACCACCCGTAATCTGGCTGGAAGGTCAGGATTGCGCTGGCTGCACAACATCGTTTGCCAGCGCCTTGAATCCACCTGCTGCTTCTATTATTCTCGATACTATTTCAGTTCGATACCATGAAACAATAATGGCAGCGGCAGGATATAAGTCCGAAGAAGTTCTTCACGCAACAGTGAAAAAAGGTGGCTATGTCCTTTTAGTCGAAGGATCGATCCCCACAGCCGATAGGCGGTTTTGTATGGTTGGTGGTCGTCCTTTTAAAGAGATTGTAGAAGAATGTGCCAAAAATGCAGCGGCAATTATTGCTGTTGGTGCCTGTGCAACCTATGGTGGTATTCCTGCTGCTGGTCCCACTGGTGCTAAGGGAGTAAGAGATATTGTTAAAAATAAACCTATCATCAATATTTCCACCTGTCCCGTGCATGTGGATCATTTGGTGGGAACGATTGTCTATTATTTAACCACTAAAAAAGTGCCCCCACTGGATAAAGAAGGTCGTCCTGTGATGTACTTCGGTGAAACAGTTCATGACAATTGTCGCCGTCGTTCATATTTTGAAGAGGGTATCGTGTTAGAAGATTGGAACGATCCCAAACAAAAGAATTGGTGTCTGATCGATAAAGGCTGCAAGGGACCAGATACTTATTCTGACTGCTCTGTCCGCAAATGGAATGATGGACTGAATTTCTGCATCGATTGTGGCGCTGGCTGTCACGGTTGTGCTGAACCCACATTCTATGCTGGAATGACTCCACTCTATTCGGATATAACGGGCAAAGCAGATGAGCTGAAAGAGAAAACCAGACTTGGCTCAGCGAAACAGTTGACAGATAAACAGCGGAAGGAGGTGTAGCAAATGGGTAAAAAAATAACGATAGATCCAGTCACTCGGATTGAAGGACACCTCAAGATCGATGTCGAAATTGAAAACGATAAGGTTAAAGACGCCTGGAGTTCTGGAACCATGGCTCGTGGTATCGAAGTCCTGTTGCAAGGAAAAGACCCACGGGATGCATCTTATGTCACCTCTCGAATCTGCGGCGTATGTTACAGTGTCCATCAATTATGTTCAGCTTATGCCCTGGATGACGCCTTTGGCGCTAATGTGCCTGTTGGTGGAACGCTTCTTAGAAATCTGGTCATGGGTGCCGAATATATTTATGACCATATCCTTCATTTCTATCACCTGACTGCCCTGGATTATCTGGACATTATGGCAATTGCTAACTACCAGGGCAAAGATAAAGACCTGAATGCCGTAAAAGATAAGGTAGTCGGATTGGTTAATAAGAATGATACCTACCCATTGACACCTCGATATGAACCAGATGAGTTCTGTGTAAGTGATCCCGATACGGTTACCACTGCGGTTAAGCACTACATCGATGCTTTATCAATGCAGGCAAAGGCTCGGAACATGGGAGCAATCTTCGGTGGTCGTCAACCGCATTATCAGAGTATTGTAGTCGGTGGAATCACCCAACTACCAGATATAAATCAGGTGCTTATGTTCCGCACCATGCTGGATGAACAGAAAAAGTTCGTCGATGAAGTCTACTATCCCGACGTGATATATTTTGGAACAGATCCATTATTAAAGTTGGCAGAAATTGGATTAGGCGGTGGACATTACAACTATCTGTCTTATGGTGCCTTACAAACCAATCCACCGAACAATGATCTGCTCTTTCCAGCAGGTGTGATCGTGAATATGGATCCAGCAAATATAGAAGTCCAACCTTTTGATGCCAGCAAGGTTACTGAATCTGTTAAATATTCGTGGTATAAAGAAAGCAACCCCCTCCATCCTTCAAAAGGCGAGACAGTATATGATCTTGATAAAAAGGATGCATATTCATTTATCAAAGCACCTCGATATGATGGCACAGCAATGGAAGTTGGACCTCTGGCAAGAATGTTGGTTGCCAAGAATCCGACACTCATCGATTTGGTTAAAAAAGGTGTGAAACCAGGCGCTGTTGCCCGACATGCCTGTCGTGCCATTGAGACCAAAATGGTCGTTGATGCTTGCTATAATTGGTTAGACCAGTTGCTCACAGAAATGACCAAACCAGGATTTAAGATTCATGACACCGATCATTGGGATCCGCCAGCAACTGGTGAAGGCGTCGGTTTTTATGAGCCGCCACGTGGTTCATTAGGTCATTGGATCAGTATCAAAGATAAGAAGATCGCAAATTACCAGGCGGTTGTTCCTTCCACATGGAATGCTTCGCCAAGATGTGAAAAAGGAACTCGTGGACAATACGAAGAATCGCTGATCGGTGTCCCCGTCCCCGATCCTGACAATCCGATCAATGTAGTTCGTGTTATCCGCTCCTTTGATCCATGTTTAGCATGTGCGATTCACTTGATTGATCCACAGACCAACGAGATCAAGAAGTTTATCGTTGAATAACATGTAGGACAAGATGGCATCTTGTGCTACAGCGATTTGATAAAATGCTTCGGTATTTCAAAATGCCGAAGCATTTTTTTTAAGAAGTCGCGATGGAGTCCACTTACTAAGTGGACTCCATCTCGAAAAAAATGCTTGATTGATATTTTAAAAATTGATATATTTCAAAACTAAAATTGATCGAAGAAAATTTGGCAATACTAACCATTTTTCTTAACAAAGAATTCGATAGATTGTGAATAATAATAAAAGAATTATTGTGCTTGGCGTGGGCAACGAACTCCTGTCTGACGAAGGCATCGGCATTCATGTCGTCAAAGAAATCCAGCAGAAAAATATTTTTCCATCTGAAGTCGAAGTCATGGAAGGCGGCACTGATGGATTTGGTTTGATTAATATTATTACGGATACTGATCGTCTGATTGTGATCGATTCAATTAAGGGTGGTAGCATGCCAGGCACGATATATAAATTTGATATTGAAGATGCACCGAGTACTCCTGATATATTCAAAACTTCGGTTCATCAGATTGGAATATTGGAAGTTATCAATTTATCCAGCCTGATTGGAAAAACACCGAAAACAACGGTTATTGGTATTGAGCCAAGATCGGTTTCAACAGGAATGGAACTATCTGAGGATGTCAGGGAAAAGATACCGAGGGTGATTGAGTTGGTGAAAGAAGAAGTGGAGAAATAGTTCACCCATTGCTTTTATTGTTATGAAAAAAATGATTTATGAACAAAGATTAACGATTTTTGATTTGCGAAGGAGTACTGGATCAATAATTACAAGTGAAAAAATCAAAAATACTTCCAAAATCGTAAATCGTTAATCCTTGTTCTGAGATCAAAAGAAAAAACATCATTAGTGGTGAACTATTCACAGAATTAGGTGAACTTGAAACAGAACGATCTTAGAACTTGTTTGAAGTATGCACGAGCTATCCATCGTTCAAAATATCATCGAAATCATTCTGGCAGAACTGCCGAAGCACAACCTCACCAAAGTTGAAAGTATTTCATTGCGAATCGGTGAAATGCGCCAGGTTGTGCCCGATGCGCTCTATTTTGGTTTTGAGTGCTTGAGCAAAAATACGCCTCTTGAAGGTGCCGAAGTAAAGATCGAAAATATTCCCATAAAAGGGAGATGCAGGCACTGTCAATATGAATTCATTTTGGTGAATTGGCTGGAAAATTGCAAAAAATGTGGTCAGAATCATGTTGAAATTATTTCAGGCAAGGAACTGGAGATCGCCGAATTTGAAGGATCTTAACAAAAATTCTAAAATTCAAATCCCAAATTCCAAATAAATTTCAAATCTCAAATTGCAATTGAACAAACATGAGAGAGCCAATAACTAAAGATGTTAAACATAATATTGTAGAGCGTCTTAAAAATTTCTTTCAAGATTTCTATGATAAACTTCGGTCGGATTATTTGTTCAAAAAAAAAGAAAAGAAACTGGTGGAGGTTGCTAAAAAAGCGAGACAGGAGATTGCTGAAGGAAAAGCAAAAGTAATGTATTATAATAAATTATAAAATTTGCATGGAAAAGATTGAAAGTTTTACGTAATAAAGGAGTTAATTTATATGAAGGTTTCATTAGTCACCAACATTCTCAAAGCAAACGAACGAATTGCTGAACAAAACAAACAACTGTTTGATGAGAAAGGTATTTTGACCATTAACATGATGAGCGCCCCTGGTGCAGGTAAAACAACGCTAATCGAACATACAATCAACGCATTGAAAAATAAGTATCGCATCGGCGTAATTGAAGGCGATATTCAATCGACCTACGATGCCGATAAAATTGCTGCGACAGGCGTACCCGTAGTTCAGATCAATACTGGCGGCGCCTGTCACCTGGATGGGAATATGATTCGAGAGACATTTCCACAACTTGATTTTGATGCGATCGACTTGCTGATTGTTGAAAACGTGGGCAATTTGG
>Ga0209427_10006420_pt1 | contig 13425 bp, 13 predicted proteins | sample DeeMarSWOR136_30_FD_187465 | JGI IMG/M metagenome (GOLD analysis project Ga0209427, IMG submission 187465) | Marine sediment microbial communities from White Oak River estuary, North Carolina - WOR-1-36_30 (SPAdes) (version 2) | ecosystem: Environmental > Aquatic > Marine > Intertidal zone >... | reverse complement strand
TTTTTTCATGGTATTACCTCTGATATTATTCTACCCCTTTTGATACCCGGTCTATCGCCCATTGCATTACCTCAGGAGTAAGGCTGGTATCATCTATGCCGGTAGCGGCTTCAAGCCAGAGCGAAGAGACCCAATCGTTATACGCATTGTTCAGCAGGTAATTACGGTCCTCTTCATCAAGCTCTCTATCATCGTCCTTATCCACTATCTTTATCAACCAGTAGCCGCCCTGCGTCCAGAGTTCATCGTCACGGATGGGTTCGCTCCATACGCCTATCTCCACTTCAGGATCGAAGGCATACGCATCAAAGGCATCAGTTATATCACCTGCGGCCACCATGCCAAGTTCGCCTCCCTGATCCCTTGATGGACTGTAATCGGAATATTCCGTGGCCAGAGCTGTCAGGTTATCTCCGGCTTCCAGTCTCACCTTAATAGCATCTGCCTCCTCTTCACTGCTCAGGTAGAGAGCCTGTATCAGGGCCTCTTCCTCATATTCTGTATCCACAACATTAATCAACCAGTAGCCTAACTGCTTTGACTTTTCCTCATCGTAAAGGGGCTGGCTTAATGTCCCGGGTTCAGCACTGAAGGCATACTCTACAGCCACAGGAGAACCCAAATACCTTTCGGAGAATATGACCTCCGGGTGCCAGCCGTAGTCACCCTGGTTCACATTTTTAGCATAATAGTCCAGTGCAAACTCCTCAGCCAGAGAAGTAAAGTTTTCACTATTCTCCAGTCTGTCTCTGATTTCCAGCGCCTGGCTCTCACTCTCCAGTAGAATAGCCATAATGTATACCTGCTCCATCGATTCCGGCACCTGGAATTTAAAGTATTCATCATACAACTTCTGCCGCAACAGCTGAATCCTGGTAAAATCCAGGCTGGCATCGTTTACAGGTATAGCCGAGCCCTCAATTGCCGCCTTGACCTCATCATCATCAACAGTTATCCCGAGTTTCCAGGCTCCCTGCCTCATTAATTCGTTCTGTTCGATTTCTCTTGCAAGGTTCGCAGCCACACTCGATATATACGCCGGCGGCTGGTCGACACTGACGATTTTAAGCGCATCGACATAATAACCCGCACTAAAGCTGGTATCGTTCACCCTGATAACAGTCTGGTGCAGTGGTCGAAACTCATAGAGAAACCACCCCAACACCACAATCAAAACGATGGCGGCAATGATGGATACGCCGCTGATAAATACGATGCGCTGTCGCCTTTTCTGACGCTGGAACTGGGAGAGCTGACGTCTGGTATATTCGCGCGGGGGCTTCCTTAATTTCTTCTTCTTTGCCAAACCTGTACTCCTCTACCAGTATGATTCACGGACCGTCCCTATATTTATAATGCATAAGCCGATTCTTTTCAAATACTGGCTACTTTTTCAATTTCTCAAGTATCTCACCGGGTTCCGGAAAACATCCTGCCTCAGACCTAGAGAATATGCACTTTCCATCTACAACAACATCAAAGATACCGTTGATGCCCTTAATCATTTCAACCTCAACGCTAAAACCTCTGCGTAATTCATCCGCCAGACTGGCGGCCTGTGGCTCAAAGTTTCACGGTGCACAATAATATATCTCGATACGCATAAAACACCTCCGTTTCACCGATTCCTTATTAAAAATAAAAAAGCCCAGGCAAATCTCCTGGGCCCTTTCAGTGTCTCTCGGATAACGACTAATCTGTCATAAGCTCATAACTGGAGACACAACGAGCCCTCCAAGGCGTAGTAGTCCCGGATAGAATATTCAGACTCTGTTGCACCTTACAGTTCCTGTGAGCCAATTACCTGTATCCCCTGAACGAATTATATATAACGATTATATAGTTCATGTTATTATATGTCAACACCCACTGCCGGTGTATATAAGTTTGATAACAGATTCTTTACTTTCGCCACACGATATGGCATTGCCACTTCGGTGAACTCTGGGGAAAATCCGACCGGAAGTGAGCGCCCCGGCTTTCTTCCCTGATAAAAGCCGCTTCCGTTAATAGTCGGCCGGTCAATATCAGATTGCTCAGCTCGTAAGAAGGCTGGTCAGTGGGGTGGGCAAATGAGCGCTGCCAGGCCGCCAGGATACCGGCAGCCTGGTCCAGGCCTTCTTTATCACGAATGATGCCAGCCTTGTCCCAGTGTAACTGCTGTAAAATGGTCAGGCTGGGTGACGGCAGCGCCCTGGGTACCGGCCTCTGGCTGAGCTGAAAGTAGAGCTCCTTGCCTTTACTCCCGGCGGATGCCTTCTCCTTGACCTTACCACTAGCCCTTTCCACGATTCTTTTGCTAAACACGATAGCCTCAAGAAGCGAGTTTGAGGCGAGACGATTGGCACCGTGAACCCCGGTGCAGGCAACCTCGCCGGTGGCGAACAATCCGGCTATATTGGTTTCTCCCCAGCTATTCGTCTTGATTCCGCCAATCATATAGTGGGCGGCCGGTGCCACCGGCACTCTATCCCTGGTGATATCCAGACCGTGGTCAAGGCAGAAGCGGTAGATATGAGGAAAACGGGTGGTGGTGATATGGGGAGGCAGACCGGTGACATCAAGAAAGACCCTGTCCGTGTTTTTCTTCTTCATCTCATAAAGGATACTGCGGGCGACGACATCCCTGGGCGCCATGTCGCCCTTCTCATGATAGTCGGACATGAAGCGGTAACCATCAGCATTACGCAGCACGCCCCCCTCACCACGGACCGCCTCCGATATAAGAAATGGAAGCACACCGGATATGCGCAGGGCGGTGGGGTGAAACTGGAAGAACTCCATATCCACAATTTCGGCACCGGCATTAAAGGCGAGAGCTATGCCGTCACCGGTAGCCACATCCGAATTAGTGTTGTACTTGAATAACTGGCCGGCACCGCCGGTAGCCAGAACCAGATAGCGGCACTCGAATTCCTCAATAGTACCGGTCCGACAGTCGAGGGCCCGTATGCCGCTGACTTTCCCCTTTTCTACCAGAATCTCCGTCGCCAGGAAATCCTCAAGTACCTGAATCCTCGAAGTACGCACCAGCCGGCTCAAGGCAAGCTCAATATATTCACCGGTGGCATCGCCCCCGGCATGGAGGACACGGGGGACACTGTGAGCCGCTTCCATGGTCAGGGCAATCTCGCCATCGAGAGTATCAAACGGCACCCGGTAATCGACGAGGTCAGCGATGCGCGCGGGGGCATCATCAGTCATGATATTCGCTGCCTCCTCATCGGACAGGCCATCTCCGGCATTCACGGTGTCTTTAGAATGAAGCTTCGGTGAATCATCCTTGCTGATAGCCGCGGCAATACCGCCCTGAGCATATTTGGTATTACAATCATCAATGCTACCTTTGGTGATAACGAGTACACTGCCGTGGTCCCTTGCCAGCAGAGCAGTATAGAGTCCGCCAATACCGCTGCCCACCACAATATAATCATATTGATTCATGGCCATCTGTCTAAACCTTTACCCCTTTCAAAATATCCCGGGCAATAATATTACGCTGCAGCTCCAAGGCAAGCTCGGTGGCACTGGATGCCAGGGCGCGACGGCACAGCCTTTCCATGGGCAGTCCGGCTACATACGGCGGTCCATTGAAAATATGGGCTACCCTGTCGGCAACGGTATGGACTGTCTGAGTAGTATAGAGCTTTACCATAGCCGCTTCACGCCATACAGGCTCATTATTATCCGCTTTCCAGGCTGCCTCATAGACCATGAGGCTGGCGGCATGAATAAGCATAGCTATATCCGCCAGGGCTGCCCGGATACTTGCCCTCTGGTGAACAGGTTGTCCGAACGTCTCCACGGATTGTACCTGAATGGTGGCCTCGTCAAGAAGCCTGCGGACAATGCCCACACACCTGGCACCCCTTACCACCCGCCTCTGCGGGAGCCATTTTTTACCCAGATGGAAAGCTCTGCCTTCCTCACCTAATATGTTATCTCCAGAAACCTGGCAGTTATCAAATATAAGAGACATGGGTTCCCGCAGCGATGTTGACCATCCCGTCCTATTCATGTCACCCGCAATCCTGAATCCGGGTGTATCCTTATCGACGAGGAAGCAGGTCACGCTGCCGGTTTTACTGCCGGTGGCTGCAAAGACCACGGCAAAGTAGTCGTCACCCACCCTTGAGAGCGACAGCTTCTTTCCCTTAAGGATGTAATGTTCGTTTGACCTCCTGGCCTTCATCTTCATACCTGAGAGGTCGGCTCCTCTGTCCGGCTCCATCAACGCCAGATAAGGCTGTTTCTTCCGGTCAAGCGCGGGCAGCAGGAACCTCTCCTGCTGCTCCTTATTGCAGTCAAAAAGAATGGGGGACACGTCCCCGAAATTAAAGGGGACTACCGTCTGGGCCAGCTCCTCTTCAACCAGACAGATACCCAGAGTATTCAGGTCAGCACCTCCGAGTTCCTTCGGAACACCAATCCCCCAGAGTCCCATTTCCCTGACCGTTTTAATAAGGCTGGCCTCTGTTTCGACCGGCAGGTACATCCCGGCATCACTCAGGTCGGCAGCCCGCCCCAGGATATCTCTCTCCAGCGGCTTAAGCCGGTCATTAACAAAGTCCCGCGTCAGTTTCTGTATCATCTTCAGTTCTTCCGACAATCTGAAATCCATAACTAATTCACCTTATTAGGTCAGTCTTGGCTGATAGCCTCCTCCAGGAACAGGTCTAAATCGGGCTCATCTTCATCACCGATTCTCTGCTCGAGGCGGGACATCACTTCCACCATGCGGTGATTGACCACATAGTTCTTGATAGTGGTATCTATCTGGGGACATACGAGGATACAGGCATTGCACAGGTCACAGTCCTCACCGACGATGCTTTCCAGGGCCATGGAGGTACGCTGTTCAGTTCTCTCGCGGCGGGACGGTTCCCGTGATAAAAACGGGCAGATATCCACACAGTTGCCGCAGCCCAGACACTCTTTATGCCCGCTGATGTCCTGGGCTATATTCAGGGAATGCGATGCACTGAAGCCACTGGAGAGCAGCCGGCACCTGCCTACCGGCGGACACCTGGTATTCAGGATTTCATTCAGTATGATTTCAATATCTTTAACATCACGCTGAATATGTAGTGGCATGACACCTCTCTCTATTAATGCGACCAGCTGCCAACCCGTTTATAATTCCTGTCTGGCATGTCCACGCGTACGTCTGATATAGTTAGGCAGAAGTCGCGGGGATACAGGCCTCTTACCTGCTAGGTCGGTTCTCTCTAGCTCCTGTTGCCAATTGCGTACATGGTCGAGTGTGGGACTCCCCCTTTTCACCTGTCTGGCATATTGAGCTGCCGCCCAGCCAGCCCTCCTGCCGAAGACAAACAGGTCGAGTGTTGAGTTGCCGATGAGCCGGTTCCGACCGTGCACTCCGCCGGTACATTCACCGGCCGCGTACAGTCCGGGCACATTGGTGGCACCATCGGTATCAATCATTATCCCACCGTTCTGATAGTGCAGGGTGGGATGTACCAGAATTGGCTCCCGGGTAATATCAATATTATGTCGACGGAACTGCCGTACCATGGCAGGTAATTCGCGGGTGATGGTGCCCTCACCACGGATAATATCAATCATCGGAGAATCCAGCCAGACGCCGACTTCTCCATGAGGCGTGGTGAGCCCGCGCTGACGCTCCCGGCACTCACGGATAATAGCCGAGGCTACTATATCTCTCGGTTCCAGAGGCATGACAAATTGCTCCCCAGCGGCATTGACCAGCTGTGCTCCCAGGGTCCTTACCTTCTCGGTAACCAGCTGCCCGAGAATCTGTAATGGATAAACGGCCCCGGTGGGATGGTACTGCATGGTATCGATAAAGATAAGTCGGGCACCGGCACGGTAAGCCAGTACCAGACCATCGGCTGTGGCGCCGTAATGGTTGGTGGTTGGGAAGTCCTGAATGTGTAAACGCCCGATACCGCCGGTCGTGATAATTACCGCCCTGGCTCGCACCACGATTAACTCATCTGTCTCCAGGTTCATGAGTACCGCTCCGGCTATCTGCCCACGGTCGTCCAATATCAACTCTATAGCCGGTGCGAATTCGAGGTAGTCTATTTTTTTATTCCTGAGCTCATCCCTCAGAACACGCATCTCTTCAAGGCCGGTATAGTCACGGGCAGAGTGCAGTCGACGCCGTGAAGTGCCGCCGCCGGATAATTCGTGCATGGAACCATCCGCATCCTTGTCCCAGTTTACCCCGAGTCGTTCCAGCCATTTTATTACCGAAGGGGCATCCTTCACCAGAACTTCAACCAGTTCCGGTATATTGGCAAAATGACCGCCACCCATGGTATCCAGATAGTGAATCGCCGGTGAGTCGTTGGGTCTATCGGCCGCCTGTGTGCCTGCCTGGGCTCCAACCGTATTGGCATCACCCAGGCGTAGTTTGGTGGCGATAAGGACCCTGGTGCCTTCTTCATGGGCAAGCAATGCCGCCGAAGCCCCGGCCCCCCCGCAACCGATTACCAAGACATCTACATTGTAGTCGGGACGGGAGGGATCAATGGTATCAGGGTCAATCCGGGGATTCCCCTCCAGCAGGTCAGCCAGTTCCACGGGCGTGGAATCACCCCTGTTCACGCCTACCTGCAACTGGCGCATGCTTTCTTCGATATAGTCAGGATGGTACTGACGTAAAAGAAGGGTTTTTTCCACCTCAGCGAGCGGCGGCATGGTCTCGATAAGCCGCCTCACCCGAGTATCTTCCACCAGATGAATGCTTTCTTCCAGATAAGCAGGGTACATCTTTGACTACTCTTATTCCCAGTACTGCTCGAGAGCCGGTTCCATATCACGCCCGGCGTACATACTCCGTAGTTCTGTTTCCTGGGCCTTCATCAATGCTTCAATCTCGGCGTCAAATTTGCCGGAATCTATTTCGGCTATTCTGTCCTCCAGATGCTGGGAAACCGGCGCCAGATAGCGACCGTAAAGACGCCGGCACAGCAGGGCCATATTGTACGGTACAAGCCCCTGGGGACACCGTGCCGCACATAGACCGCACATCAGACAGTCAAAAGACTTATCGGCCACCTCACGGATATCACCCCTCAGGGCATCGGATACAAACCACATTACCTCGAGTTCCTGGGGGCAGGTCTTGGTGCACGTATTGCAGCCGAAGCACTTGACAAGGTCGGGATAAAGCGCCAGTATCTTTTCGCCGGTGGGCTTAACCTTCTCAAGGTCGTAGGTTGCTTTAATAGCCGGGAAGAAGGGCACCTGAACCAGATACATATCCGGCTCCACGGTCTTCTGGCAGGCGAGGTCATACCTTAGCTGGGGGTCGTTTTTAAAGTTGTAAATTGTAGCGCAGGCGCCACAAAAGCCGGCACGACATCCGCAGCCTCGAATCATCCTGTAGCCGGAGTATTCCAGCGCGGTCAGTATGGTGAGCCCTTCGGGAACCTGACAGTGCCTGCCCATGATGTAGATATCGATTAACCTGGCCTGTTCCGCCATATAACTCCTCGGACTGCTTATGTCAAGTATTATTGCAATGAGGGCAGGCTATCAGTACAAAACGGTGAAATGGATATGAAGGGCTGAAGCCTGTCCAAATATATACTCCGTATGGTGCCGAGGGGGAGATTTGAACTCCCACGAGCTTACGCTCACCACCCCCTCAAGATGGCGTGTCTACCGATTCCACCACCTCGGCACGATAATCTGGCAGGAGTGCGAGGACTCGAACCCCGGACCGGCGGTTTTGGAGACCGCTGCTCTACCAACTGAGCTACACTCCTGCGCTCATGAAAATTATATTTCATTATAGCACGGGGGTGCAAGATTAGAGGAAATATCGGCGTATGATATACTATTTTGTAATCATTTATTTGACAGTGAACAACTAAGGATAACTCCCGTGTTAAAAATCGGTTTCTGTGGAGACGACTGTAACTATTGCCCTAAGTATCTGGCTACCCAAAGCGGTGACGAAGAACGTTTAAAAGAAGTTGTCGTTATGTGGCAGATGATTGGCTGGCCAAATCCTTCGGATTCTCCGGGAGATATGACCTGCCACGGCTGTACTACCGTAAATATATGCGGCCTCGGTATTAGAGAATGCGTTATGGAAAAAGGCGTTGAGAATTGCGGAAAATGCCCGGACTATCCCTGTGAGAGATTATCAGAAATATTTGAGAATAATGAAAGAGAAGCGGGTATCTGCAAGGCGAATCTCAGGGAAAAAGACTATAAGTTGTTCCAGCAGGCCTTCTTCTCCAAGAAGGAAAGACTGGATAAAATTAACAAAGGATAGAAGTCACACATTTCTGGCAAATCATGCAATCAGGGCGATTGCAACCATCAACCTTTTATGTTATAATTTCTCTGATTAAATCAGGATAAAGGAGCTAATTCAGTACCTTTAAACCAGTCCGGTGAGGCTGGCAAGGGAAAAGAGAACAACAGCAGGTACGACCTCTTGCCAGCCAAGGCAAGAGGTTTTTTTATGACTATCAAAATAGTAATGACCGCCGAGGATATCCGACGCACACTGGCACGCATCGCCCACGAAATCATCGAGAGAAATAAGTCCACCGAGCACCTTATACTGGTCGGACTGCACACCCGGGGGGTACCGCTGGCAAAGCGGCTGGCCGCTAATATCGAAAACTTCGAAAAATCGCAACTACTCGTCGGCGCTCTGGACTTCAGCCTTTATCGCGACGACCTGCCCGCATCGGAGGCTAACTCCATCGTCGATAAAACCGAAATCCCGGCCGATATCGACGGTAAGTCCGTGGTACTCGTCGATGACGTCCTGTATACCGGACGCAGCATTCGCGCCGCTATGGACGCCCTTATCAACCTGGGCCGACCCCGCTCCATCCAACTGGCGGTCCTTATTGACCGCGGTCACCGCGAGATGCCGATTCGGGCCGACTATGTCGGCAAAAACATACCAAGCGCCCGCCATGAAGACATCAAGGTCCACCTGGTGGAGACAGATGACATTGATGAGGTGGCCATCGTTAGCCCGTCCAATAGCAGACCTGCCGAGAATCTGGAACAATTACGGAGGGATTACCATGATACTAGAAAATAGAAACCTGGTGACTATAGACGACCTATCCAATGGTGAAATACTAGCCATCTTTTCGCTGGCCGACGAAATGGCGGCAAATGTGAAGGGGCAACTCGACCTTTGCCGCGGCAAGATTATGGCCAGCCTGTACTTTGAACCGAGTACCAGGACAAGACTCTCGTTTGAGGCCGCCATGCATCGGCTCGGCGGCAGCGTTATCACCGTGTCCGATATCGGGGCAACCTCTCTGTCAAAAGGCGAAAGCATCGCCGATATGGCGAGAGTAGTCGGGAGTTATGCCGATATTATCGTCATCCGCCATCCATGGGAAGGGGCCGCCAGGGTGGTGGCCGACTACGCCGGTATACCGGTGATAAATGCTGGTGATGGCGGCCATCAGCACCCGACACAGACCCTCTGCGACCTCTATACCCTCCAGAAGGAAAGGCTTTCCATTAAAGGACTGAAGATTGCCTTGTGGGGTGATTTGAAATACGGCAGGACCACACACTCCCTCATCTTTGCCCTCGCCAAATTCGGTGCCGATATCCTCTTCTGTCACAGTCCGGGACTGGAGGTGCCCGAGCATGTTATCAATAAGCTGACCACCGAATATGGCGGCGAGCTGGAGAGTTATGGAGCCCTGGACCAGAAAGCTAAAGATAACTTGTTTCCCATTGACGCCGTATATACGACACCGAGCAGTCACCACCAGCTTGCGATGATGCCGGACATCAGCCTTCAGCTCGAACTGAAGTCTGGTGTTGACGCACTCTACGTTACCCGACCGCAAAAGGAGAGATTCGCTGCTGAGGAAGAAGGGGAGGAACTGGATAAAAGTTATCCGGTAGTGGATAAAAAACTGCTCAGGGACAAAGCCTTCCGAAAAACGCTGGTCATGCACCCGTTACCCAGGGTCGATGAACTTGCTTACGAAGTGGATGCCGACAAAAGGAGCATGTACTTCAAACAGGCGGCACGGGGGGTACCGGTTAGGATGGCGCTCCTTGCCCTTGTGTTGGGCGCCAGGGAAGTTTCCATTCCCGAGGAAGAGTCCCCACCCCCGATAGACTACTCCGTCTATAATCGGGCCTCGGGCCTCAGGTGCCCGAATCCAACATGCGTGTCCATTCAGGAAACCGAGACCAAGTACCTTAGGCCTGAGTTTAAGATAGTGAACACCAAGCCTTTGACCCTCAGGTGTGTCTACTGCGAACACGGGTTTGAACCCAAATATGTTGCCAGTGCCGACTGGCATGAAGGCAAATTGGACACCAAGAAATACCACAGTGCCGACAGCCACTGGACCCAGATAATCAAGCCGGAGAACCTTATTGTCTTCAATACAGAGGCCGAAGCACAGGCGCATGGCTTCAAGCCCAGTCACTACACAGGAGGTCGCCATTAGAGAAATGACGAAGTCACTGCTTATCCGTGGTGGCCGCATAATTGACCCCAGCCAGGGAATCGATAAAATAGGCAGCCTGCTTATAACGGAAGGTAAAATCTCCCGTTTGGAAGAGACAATCACGCCCCAGCCTGATCAGGATGTCCTTCATGTCGAAGGTCTAATTGTCTGCCCTGGATTTATCGACCTTCACTGCCACCTCAGGCAGCCCGGATTCGAGGAGAAGGAGACCATCGCCACCGGGACACAGGCGGCGGCCAGGGGCGGCTTTACTACAGTATGTTGTATGCCCAACACCAATCCACCACTGGACAATGAGTCGATGATTAACTATGTCAAAGCAGTCGCGGCGCAGGAAGGCGTTGTACGCGTACTACCGATAGGTAGCGTCACACGAGGCAGCGGGGGAGATGAGATGGTTGATATGGGTGAGCTGGAGATAGCCGGCGTGATTGCCTACAGCGATGACGGCGAGCCAGTCCGCAATCCTCTGATTATGCGCCAGGCCCTTGACTACAGTTGTGCCTTCGGCCTGCCGGTAATTGACCACTGTGAGAACAAGACATTGAGCGAGGGCGGGCAGGTAAACGAAGGCATCGTGTCCCTGGAACTAGGACTTCGCGGTATACCGGCGGCCGCCGAGGAGACTATCGTGCAGCGTGACCTGGCTCTGGCCCGCCAGACCGGTGGCCATGTTCACGTAGCGCATGTCAGCACCGAGGGTTCGGCTGAGCTTATAAGAAGAGCCAAAGAACAGGGCATCAAGGTGACGGCCGAGGTCACCCCCCACCACCTCACCCTGACCGAAGAAGTAGCCCTCGGCTTCAATACTTATGCCAAGGTGAATCCACCTCTAAGAACGAAACAGGACACCGTTGCCCTGCTCAAGGGACTGAACGACGGCGTTATTGATATTGTCGCTACCGACCACGCCCCCCACACCACTGCCGATAAAGACTGTGAGTTTACGCAGGCCGCCTTCGGCATCAGCGGCTTCGAGACGGCCCTGGGCAGCCTGGCGGGCCTGATTTTCAACAGCGACCTGAGCCTGAATACGCTCATCGCGGCGCTGACCATCGGCCCGGCGCGGATTATCGGCTACGAAAAGCTAGGCACGCTGGAGGTCGGGGCGCCGGCGGATATCACCATCTTCGATCTTCACAAAGAGTGGGTGGTCGATACGAATCAATTCGCTTCCAAAGGGAAAAATACACCACTGGCCGGCACTACGCTCAAAGGCAAGGTTATGGCAACCATCTTTAGCGGTAGGCCAGTCTACATGGATGATGATATGAAAATAGAGACGAGAGAAAATGATGGCTAAAGTGGCGATTCTGGTACTGGAAGATGGCTCGGTCTATGAAGGCTATACCTTCGGGGCCGAGGTGGATACCATCGGGGAGGCGGTGTTCAATACCAGCATGGCGGGCTATCAGGAGATGCTCACCGACCCGTCCTATGCCGGGCAGATTGTCGTGCCTACCTATCCCCTCATCGGCAACTACGGCACCAACGGGGAGGACTTTGAATCGAACCGGATCCAGGTGAGGGGCTTCGTCGTCAGGGAGGCGTGCGAGCAGCCCAGTCACTACCTCAACAACAAGACCCTCCACGAATACCTGGCGGAGAGCGGCATCCCCGGCGTCTACGGCGTGGACACCCGCGCCATTACCCGCAAGCTGCGCTCGGCGGGGGTCATGATGGGCATGATAACATCGTCGAAGACGCCGCAGCAGGCGCTGGAGGAGATAAAGAAAGCACCCGACTACGGGGAGATTGACTTCGCCCGGCAGGTCACGACTGATAAACCCTATAAATGGGAAAACGGCGGCGCTTCACACCACATCGTCGCGCTGGACTGCGGCCTGAAATACAACATTATCCGCCTGCTGAACCGGCTGAGTTGCTCTGTGACGGTTGTGCCCTGCACAACTTCGGCTGATGACGTCCTGAGTCTTAAGCCCGACGGCATACTGCTCTCGCCGGGACCCGGCGACCCGGCCCTGCTGGACTACATCGTTGATAACGTGAAGAAGCTGGTCGGGAGGAAGCCGATAATGGGCATCTGCCTGGGGAACCAGCTTATCGCCCGCGCTTACGGCGGCCGGTGCTTTAAGCTGAAGTTCGGGCACCGCGGCGGCAACCACCCCGTTCGTGAGCTCGCCACCGGCAGCGTCCATATCACCGCCCAGAACCACGGCTACGCCGTCGATGCCGATACGATAGGGAGCGAGCTTGAGGTGACGCATATCAACCTGAACGACGGCACGGTGGAAGGCCTGAGGCACAAGGAGCTGCCCATCTTCTCCATACAGTACCACTCGGAGGCCTCCCCCGGCCCACTGGACAATGTGTACCTGTTTGAGAGGTTCCTGGAGATGGTAATTGATGGGAAACAATTGGGGCGTAATGGGTTGTGAATTGTTTTTAGAGTTATGGTAAGTAAATGATTGTTATGGTAACCCTATCCCCTGTGTCCCCTTCCCCTTGGGTAAGGGTGAAAAGGAATCTGTGAAGGGGAAGGGGATGAATTAGAAAGAGGGGCTGCGCCCCTCTTAGACGCCCAGATTTGTGTGGGGTATTAAAGAAAGTGAAAAATGAATGTTACCAATGTCATTGCGAGGAACGTAGCGACGAAGCAATCTCTGGCAATGGATAAACAGTATTACGTATACATAATGGCGAATAGTACGAATACAGTTACTTATACAGGCGTTACGAATGACCTGAAAAGAAGAGTTTACGAGCACAAGGAGAAACTGGTTGAAGGTTTCACTAAAAAGTATAACATAGGCAAGCTGGTTTACTACGAAGTATCTCAGGATGTAGAAAGCGCCATTTTAAGGGAGAAGCAAATCAAGAGCGGTTCAAGGCGTAAGAAGGTTGAACTGGTTAATAGTATGAACAAAGAATGGCATGATTTGTACGGGGAGTTGTGAGAAGGCGAAGATAGAGATTGCCGCGCCTGCGGCTC
>Ga0209427_10006419_pt1 | contig 13425 bp, 9 predicted proteins | sample DeeMarSWOR136_30_FD_187465 | JGI IMG/M metagenome (GOLD analysis project Ga0209427, IMG submission 187465) | Marine sediment microbial communities from White Oak River estuary, North Carolina - WOR-1-36_30 (SPAdes) (version 2) | ecosystem: Environmental > Aquatic > Marine > Intertidal zone >... | reverse complement strand
CGTGGAAGCGGCCGGCCCGATTGAAGCGGTCAATCTCATGGTCGACCTCAGGCGGCGTGGAACCCGTTGGAACGTATTCGGCATTACAACACATGAGACCTTTGAAATGGATGGAGGTCTGACGCATTTCCTCGAGGGCCGAATGGATGCAAGCTTCGGTACTACCCCTCTTGCAATGCAAAGGGCCATCCGTCTGATGGAACGAAGATTAGTCAACCCAGAAACGATCATCACACACCGTTTTGCCCTCACGGACATTCACAAAGCCATTGATGTAGTGGGCCAGGAGAAACGTAACAAGGCGATGGTCAATCCGTGAGGGTGGTTGGGAATGGGGACTATTGTGGGGAGAAAGGCACTTTTGCGTCATTTTTGCGTCATTCGACAGTGGTAAATCAATTGTAGTTTACTTACGGGTTCACTTGTTAACCCCCTGTAATCCTTGTCTTTGCGAAGAAAGACGAACGGTAAAACTTTATCAATACAGGACTTATACGCGGAACCGAAGCCTGAAAATCCGTCCTTCAGATCAGACATCCTCCGCACAGGTACGAAGTGAACGCCACACGTCGTTCATTCTCTTTTCGGTTTGAGCTTCTTGATGAAGAAGTCAGCATTTGACCTGTAGGTCGTCTGGGCGCCGGGGTATTTCAGGTCCGCCTTCACTCCCAATTGATCCATTTTCTCTTTGAGCTTGATGCCGAACGTGACGTGATGGACTTTCCAGCCTTGTGCCCTTTTCGCATCGGTAGGAACCGGATCGTCCGGCTTCATGCCGTAACTCATAAAAATAGGAGGATCATCTGCAGAGATTAGAGATAAGGCGGAAATATCCTGAATCACCTTATGAAGTTCTTCATCGGTAATATCACCGAACGCCTCGGCGACATCCCGGTGCGGCTTATCGTAGCCCGGAATCCAGCGCATCCACCAGTCGAAGTCCATCGTGGTCTGGCCGCCGTTTGTGGCCACGCATGTCAGTCGCGAGGATTCACGCTTCAGAGGATCAGGGCTCGACGAATCGGCCATTTCATCGTGGAACGCCAACCACATACAGATCTGTGCGCCGGCCGAGCCGCCAAACGCACCGATTCGCGTCTCGTCGATGTTCCATTGATCCGCCCTGGAGCGAATAAATTGAAGCGCCCGTAACGAATCGTGGTGCGCCGCTGGCAAGGGCTTGTGCGAGATAAGCCGATACTCCAGGGCCGCGACCGAGATCCCTGCATCCAGCAACTCTTGCAGAACCTTGCGATTGAGACTCTTCTTGCTGCCCCCTCGGAACCCGCCGCCGTGAATATACACCGCCAGCGGCGTCGGTTTAGCAGATTCAGCCTTATAGAAATCTATCACGTTTCGCTCGTGCGGTCCGTATTGGACGTCACCGTAAGTCGGTGCACGCCGAGGCACAGCAGATCGGGATTCTGCTGCTTTAGTTTGTGAGAACACTGACACTACAATCACAGTTAACGCCAGATGAACCACTCGGTGACTTTTCATAACAATAATCTCCGAATGTTTTGGGATAGATTACTTAGCCTCCGAGCCATACACCTGAGAAACTTGCAGGCCGTTGGCCTGGGAGGTATAGAAAATGCGACCGTTCGAGACGACCGCCCCCACGCACTCTCGTGCATCAACACACGGCCCGGAGGATACCACTTTGTTGCCGTCCGTGGTGTCAATCATATCCATGTTGGGACCAAGCAGATAGGGTTCCGACAAGGTAAATCGCGTGCACGCATATTTTTTGTCGAATGTGGATCGAATCTTTCCCGTTTCTTTGTCGATCAGATGGCTCGGCTGGCCCGTCGAACCATGTACGAAAACAAAATCCCGCCCTATTGTAACAACATTGACGGCCTTACCCACCGGCTCCGAACGCCATATCAATGCGCCGCTGTCGGCATCAAGACAAACCACATAGCGATTGCTTGTTTTTTCGTCCGGTGGATTATAACCACCCAGATACAAACGCCCGGCTTCGGTGGAGATCGTACAGCCGGCCGTCACGTAATGTTTCGTTGTCAGCCAAATGACCTGGCCGGTCTCTGGTTCGATAGCGGCGGTTAAGCCCTTCGACTTGGGTCGGCCTTTCTTGGTTCTCGAAGCATATCCAAAAAAGGTTGAGTAATAGAGCGTATCATCCATCAGACATAAACCGGAATCGTTGCCGCCGGAACCGAACTCTGAAAAGTCGATTGTCCAGACTTCTTCTCCTGTATCGAAATCCCATGCCCGAATTAAAGGCTTGTTGTCCCTTGGATAGTAGGGATTGTTATGGCTGTAAATCCAGCTCATGATCTCAACATCGTCCTCAGCCTCGACCGGTTGGCCTTTATGGAGATAGGCTTTCTCCGTTCCCTGGGCCGCATATTTGCCCGAGCCAAAGACATAAATGGCCAGATTCTTATGGACAATCGGAGGTTGCTGCCGGCTCCAGCTCGGCGAGCCGGTAAACGGCGCCTCCCAGAGCAGCTCTCCCGTCGCCGCATTGAGACACCGCATGTGGGATTCTTTCATCCCTGCTTGAGGGACGAGCACGCGTTCCTTGTAATAAAGGGGTCCCGTAAAGGAAACGTGTACGCCGGGCCAGTACCGCCGCCACAGAAGCCGTCCGGTTTCCTGCTCGACGGCGAAAACTTGGCCCTCGGCCGTATGTGTGTACATCCGGCCACCACCGCAGACGGGAATGTGCTTAAAGGTACCTTCATAACGTCGAATCCACTTGATCTTGAAAGGAGGTTCCACACCTTGATCGTTCGCGTTCGTCGTGGCGAAGTCGGCGAAATTGGTGAACCAGTTGTACTTTGGATCGGTACGTTGACCGGTCAGGGGACTTCTGATCTTCTGGAGTTGAAGGTTCTTCGAGGGCAGAGTCGCTTCGCCGTCCGGCCCCAAAACATACAGATAACCATCTTCACAGCCGAAATAGACGCGACCGTCACAAACAGCCACCGGCGCAGAAATTGCTTTGCAAAAGGCCGTCTTGAACGACCACACCTGGCCGTTTCCGGATAGCGGAACAACATAGAGGCGGCCATCCAAACCGCCATAGACACCCGTATCCCGCAGAAGAATGGGTGAGGCAATGGATGGATAGCCTCCGAGATATTGGGGTTGATCGCGACCGGGAGAATGTTTGCAAAATCCGAAACTCTCCTCTGGACGACACCGGTAAACATCCCGCCCACGAATACTCACCGAGCAGAAACTTAACAAACTGGGCCGATTAATCTCGGCCTGTGTTCCGGGAACATAACTCACTTTTGCCTGGCTGTCGCGAAGCGGAATGATCTCGACCCTGCCCGTATTGTCTCGTCGATGCCATTGCCGGTAGAGTGAACCATTTTCGTCGATACTGAGCCCAAACGTGCAGGGTTTCTCCGAACCGGCGTAGGCCGGCACGGTGGCCATCCCGCGAAGCCTGGGTGCGCTGCCTGTGTCTTCCAGGCAAACCGCCGAGCCGCCCGCCGGAACGACGAGCGTCTTGTTATCCGCAACCATATTCACAGAACAACAAAACTGGTCGCGCCACGTCACTCGTCCGTCTTTATGTTTGCACCATTCTTCTCCATCCCAACGATCACCAACAAACTTAAGGACTTCTTTCACGAAATCCCACGTCCAGCAAATCGTTCCATCCGGCTCCAGAGCGTAAACGCGCGAACCCAATGTGGCGAAATACACACGACCATGGACCACGACCGGTGACGTCAAGATCGGCTCATGGCAATCGATTTTCTTGATGACACTTCCATGAACTTTATCCAGCACAAAATACACACCCGCCATCGTTCCAACGTGAAGATATCGCCCTACAATAGCCGGCGACGATACGTTATTACAGTTGGCTTTATCCTCTTCCGTGTCATATTTCCACAAGACGCGCAGAGTCGATGTATCGATGCAAAATACCACTCCCGATCCATCCACGACATAAACGCGCCCGTCTGCTACAACCGGTGAGGTAAAAATGGCATCGGTCAATGGTACGGCGCCAATGAGCCCCAGAGGAGTGTTGATGCTTCTGTCGGGAACATTGCCGGAATGCCGACAATCATATTTGAATTGCGACCAGTCCTCTGCCGCGGTTACACTGTTCGCCACTGCCAAAAAACAAAATACTAACACGGCTATCGTTGCTTGCAGAGATTTCATCGTTCGTATTCTCCATTATTTTTCATCGTTTGAGGATTTATGTCGATACGCCAGCGACCTGGCGAAATAATCGTCCAATAGCTCAATGTCAAATTCCTCAATCATATCATCCACGCTGACCGTCTCATGTTCACTTGAAATCAATACCGAACCCAGGCAGCCGGGATCGCTGATTTTGACTTTCGGCCCATACTTGGCTTTCAGTTTCCTCAATCGCCCCCAATTGTAATCCAGATGCACAAGCTCGCAATCTAAATTGACTCTGGCAACGGCAAAATCAAAATAGTTCGTATTGGAGGCGACGACTTCCCCCAGAGGGTTGCGAATCTCCGATCGCGTCCCCCTGCCGGCAATCGCGCCGACAAAATGACTTCGGCAGGAATAAGCCCAATAGCCCTGCATCAATCCTCCATGATACATCGAGGAGAACAGAATCAGGTCCGGCTGAGCTTTGGCATATTTCAATCGTATTTCATCAAAATTCAGATCGAAACAGATCGCCATCGCTACCCGACCAAAATCACATTCAACAATGGGGGCCTCCCGTCCACAGACAATTCCTTTTTCCATCTCACTGATCGTCGGATGATTCTTGTTATAGATGCCGGCAACGTTTCCCTGACGATCGATCAACACGCTGGAATTTCGCCCGGTTCCATCCGGCGTTCGGCGATAAGCCGAATAGACTATATAACAATTATTCTGCCGGGCCGTCTCGGCAAAGAATTTTTGTATTTGGTCTTTACGGACTTTGTAGTAATCGTGCAACTTTTCCGAACTGAATCCGCTCGGCCGGTCGCATACCTCCGGCACGACAATCAGATCGGGCTTGTCCGGCAGAACCTGCGAGAATTTCCTCCGCCAATGAGCGATCATTCTCTCGACAACATCCTGTGGTTTGGCATCGGCTGAAATCGTTGCCGGGCTGGAGCCGATCGTGGCAATTGTGATAAAGCCTTTCTTTTTGCCGCTCTTGTGCGCGACGTCACCGGCTAAAAGGCGAGCACAAAGACCGCAGAATAAGATCATCAGGAGAAGTAATCGAGCGAAACGTATCTGATGTGATTTCGATTTTATCATATACCTTTCTCCTACGTTACACTGACCGGGAACGCATCAAGCCCTATTTTGACTTTTCGGTCCGACGATCGTCAATTTCTATTTTGGCTTCTATCGTATTTCCATCAAGGATAATCCGCCCGACTTGCTCTTCGATACGAATCCCGACCCTCTGCGTTTGCGACTCGGTTGGTCGGGTGTCGCGAATGACGTTGTTTTTGAAAACCAGATCGTTGGTCTGCCCTCGAATGCGAATACCCGCGACTTCCTCGCCGACACCGTTATTCTCAATGACGTTCTCTTCAAGGCGGTTGCGATGGGCCGCCATTCCGAGCGTTTCGTTCCGGAAAAAAATCCCATTCTGATGATTGAGCCGGACAACGTTAAAGCGGAAAAGGTTGTCGGAATCTTTGTGCCCGATGGAAAGACCAAACCGCCCGTTGGCCTCCAGCACATTGTTTCTGAACAATCCGTGCCGGACGCGCCAACATAAGAACAGGCCATCCGTTCCATTGTTGCGGGCGATGCAATTTTGCACGCTCGGACGCTGCGAGCCGCTGCCGGGGTGTAGGCCCAGAAAGGTATTGCCCTCGCAAATGCAGCCGATGACTGAAACATCATTGGATTGCTGGAAACTGATCCCATCGCCGTTGTAGTCTCGAACCACGCAATCTTGTATAACGGTGCCAAACGCTCGATATAAGAATATCCCGGCGCCCCGGCAACCGTTTAAGTGGATATTGGAGTCCTTGTTGCCGTCAATGATAAGGCCTTCAACTCGCGCCCCTTCGATATGGTAGCCGCTGACGACGGGGAAAACAGTTGCGGCTTTCGCCTTGTTACGGATCATGCAGTCCGCCATCAACGGCTTGTCGATTGAGAATGTGTTTCCATTTCGCCCTGTAATCCGGGCAACCGTTGTATGGAATCCTCCCGCACGATCATCCCAAATCGCAACGCCGCCCCCGACCTCGAAACCATCCGGACTCCGGATCGTGATTTGCTGCTCGCCGAAGTCGCCGTCAAGGGCCAAAGCAGATACAATTCCGTCTGCCTTTTTCAGGATCGTCTTACCCTTTTTACCTCGGACGATGACGTTCGCACGCAGATGCAGCGAATCATACATCATATATTCACCCTCACCGATCTCAACCGTCCCCCCTCCGAGTCCGGCAATATAATCTACCGCAGCCTGCAACGCCCTGTTGTCAACACCTATGATCTGAGCATCCTCTTTCCCAACGGTGATGATTGGTAAATCTTTCATTTCTGAGTGCATCGCCTTGGGCAATTGCTGCTCATCTGGCGGGGGTGAAAAGTCTTTCTGCACTTCTGATGCATTTAGAATACCCATCGTACCCACAGCCAAGAAAACAAAACGAAGTGATGTCAAATGGCCGTTCATCATAGCATTGACCTCCTTCAAGAAAATTGTTCTGACCGGATTAAACTAATTTGCCTTCGATTTCTCGCAAAACATGGATTGATTCTTCCGCAATCCTTTTGCCGCCGGGCGAGAAATCAAAAACTTCAAGAGATACCCATTCACTATATCTCAAATCCTTGAGGACTTGAAAGGCCTTGACGTAATCGTTCACGGCATTTCCCGTACCGAGATGCTTGCCGCCTTGTTCCTGGACATGGACGTGATGGATATGCTTATAATATTTTCGCAACAGCGTGTCGAACGGTTCTGTTTCATCAACGGTGTTATTGAAGTCAAACATGATATCAACCGCCGGATGATCGACCTGTTGAGCCACTTCCAACGCTTCGGCCAATGTATTGACCACATCCGTGACGCGATGGCCTAACGGTTCAATCAATATTCTAATGTTTCGTTGCTGAGCATGATCGGCAACGTTCGCAAGGCCCTCGGCGAAATATTTCCCAGCCTCCTCGACGGAGATACCCTTCGTGTTGCGTTGTTTGGGAGATCCGAAGATCATGACCCCGCCCGCCAGATCGCCGCAGAAATCAATGAGCTGATTGAAATATGTTATGGTCTTCTGGCGAATCGCAACATCCGGTGTGGTGAAATGCAATCCTTTGGGCGGCGGCGCCAGCAGCCAATGAAGCCCAACGCACTTGATGCCGGCACGCTTCATCGTCGAAACCATTTCCTTCCGCTTTGCCGGGCCGATTTCCTGCACGCCCTCTTTAACGAGAGTAAATGCCGCGATTTCAACGCCTTGATAACCGGCATCGCCTATGATCCGACACTGTTCGGCCCAACTCAGTTCGGCCATGCTCTCGTTACACATCGCATATTTAAAACCACCCCATTTACGAGACATCCTTTCATTCCTGTGGCAGCTTACCGTTGATCCACCAAGTGCCGCCCCACCGAGGACACTCGCGGACGTTTTGATAAATTCTCTCCGGCTGCAATCTAACATGAATCTTCCTCTCTACGTCTAAACTGTTCTCTCAAAATGCGTGCTCCCACATAGTTGAAAAATGGACGCGCCTTCATTTGCCGTCCCCTACGACTATTTTAAGATTATACCGTATCGCACAGAAATGGGAAATAGTGATTCTGATAGACTTGATACCAGGGTTGTATTAACCTTGCAAACACACTGCTCACACGCTGGTACTATCCCAGAGATCGTGGAGGATTTGACAAAGCTCGTGTAATAAAGTAAGCTATGCAGAGCAGTTACAGTAATTTTTGACAAGGCTAAAGGAGATAATGCGATGAAGAAGAGTATTGAAATCATTTTGATGTCCTCTCTCGTTCTATTTTTAGCGGCCGATTCATTAGCCGAGCGAAGAGCCGCTCAGCCGGTGGAATTCAAAAAGATAGCCGGCGGCCTTTTTGAAATTCTGGGCGGACAGGGTGCGCGGGGAGGAGCTTATATCGGCGACAATGCCGTGCTCATCATCGACGCTAAAATGAGCCGGAAATCCGTCGAAGAAGTCATCCAGGGAATTCGGCAGATGACCGACAAGCCAATCCAATATCTGGTCAACACTCACAGCGACGGCGATCATGTGCAGGGAAATCGGTATTTCCCAAAAACAGTAACATTCATTGCTCATGAGAATTGCCGGAACGATTTCTTCCAGCCCGACAGACGCGGCAATCCTTCGCAATGGAACCAGCCTGAACTCTCGCCTTTTGTACCTGCACTCACATTTAGAGACAAAATGGATATCTATCTGGGCTCTAAGAAGGTCGAGTTGTGGTACTTCGGCGTCGGCCACACGACCGGAGATATTGTCATTTATTTCCCTGAAGAAAAAACAGCTTTTCTTGGCGATCAGATATTTCTAACAAGACCTCAACTCATACACTCACATAAAGGTGGCAATTCTTTTCAGCACGTGAAAACACTGACCAGGATGCTCGAGACCTTGGACGCCGAGAAATTCTGCAGCGGTCACAGCGAAATGACAGATCGGTCGGGAATAAGAAAGCTCATCGCTCAGATGAAAGAACGGCAGGATAAAGTCAAGGCACTGTTGAAAAAAGGTAAAAGCCCGGAAGAGATCAAGGGTGGATTTGAGGAAAATGAAGCCAGACTTATTGAAACGATATGCAATGAAATACAGGAAGCCTCTCGATAGCAGGATGCTCGATGTGAGACACGTATCGACGTAGAATTGTCAGGAGACTATTTACGGCTCAAAAGATTCTTCGTAGAGCTTATAGGGTATCCGGCTCATTCCGACTCTTTCATATGTTTGTTGAGCGGTGATATTTTCCTGCTCGACGTAGAGTCTAAAGCCGCATACATGTGTTTCTTGTGATGCCTTTTCTTTCACGAACTCATAAAGTCGTCGAAAGACGCCCTGTTTTCGAAATTCAGGTTTGATATAGACACTCTGAATCCACCAAAACGAGGCGTCTCGCCAGTCGCTCCACTCGTAAGTGACCATTAGGGAACCGACGATCTCGCGATTGATTTCGGCCACGACGTAAAATCCGTGCCGGGGATCGTTCAGAAGTGCCTGCACGCCTTTGGCAACCACATCCGGCGAAAGTTTCTTCTGCTCCGTTTCCCAAGCCATGGCTATATTGAATTTTGCAAGGGTATCCGCATCTTTTTCTTCACCAAATCTCACCGACGACTCATTTGACATGCTTAATCCCTTGCTTTTAGTTCTCTCCGCCCACTTCGGCCATCGCTCGATGAATGGCTTTTGTATAAGTCTGATGAAAGCGGTTAAGTTCTTTCTCGTCCGCTGTCAATATTCCAATGAAATCTAAGGCAGGTAGTTCGAGCGTTGGCTTCTTCAATTCTGATAGATTCACCACCAGCATTTTGAACTTCCGCCCCCAGGCTTTGAGAGTCATGTCCGGCTTAACCAGCCCGGCATACAAACTAATGTCTCGCGATGAAGGCGTATCGGCGAAGGGCCAGGAGAGCCAGCCTTCGGCCAGCGAACGGGACGCTTCGATCTCCTCGCCGATCCAGTCAGACTGCTGTTGCTCGGTCAGGTAAGGATGGTGCTGGGGCGCCCCACCGCCGTACCATCCGAACTCGCCCAGCACCACGGGCTTGCCGGTATGACAATAGGCCAACACCGTTTGAAGGTAGCTGATATTGTTTTGCCAGTTTTTCTCTGATTGAAATGGATTGCCCAAAGTCGGATAGAAATGGATCGTTACAAAATCGAGCCAATGAGCCTGCCGTCGAGGATTGAACGCGGCGTAACGGCTTGGATTGCCCGGCCGCACTAACGGATAGGACCACTGAATATAACCCACGGTGACCAAGTGGCTCGGATCGGCTCGTCGAATGGCATCGACCTGACGACGCACCCATTCATCCGCCAGATGCTCCCGAAAACGCTGCCAGTCCAGCAGTCTTGGATTGCCCGCGGCAGGCCGATCCTCAGGCGCAGCCACGTTATCCCACTTATCCGCTTCGGTAAGCTCGCCTCCCCAGGCACTCTTCAAGGTCTCCCACTTTCCGTGGGTCCTATGCAGCCAGGCGTTCCACTTCGGCCTCCATTGTTCGACGAACCACGGCAGGTGCGGCTCGTTGAGAAGGTCCCAGGCAAAGATCGCCGGCTCACCCCGATAGCGTCGGCCGACAGCATCCCAAAACCGCTCAAGCGCCTGCAAGGCATCTTCACCGGCGTAACGATCCGGCTTCCAATAGGCGGGCTGGCCCTCCCAGTGGTCCGGGCCGGTCAGGATCAGACGGATGTGATTCGCCCGGGCGATTCGAACGAGTATATCCAGCTTCGCAAGAGCCTGTTCTTCGACCCTTTCAGAAGTCGGTTGAAAACTTCCCGCCGTCAAAAAAACGCGGGCACAATTGACACCCATCTCGCTCATGACATGAAAATGTTCGCGGACTTTCTCAGCGTCAAACCGGCGCCACAGTTTTGGCGCCCACCCCGTATGTGGATCGTAGTAGTTCGTACCGAACGGGATATAAGGACGTCCCGAACCACGCTCCTCGAAGTCACAGCCCCCAGGTGCAACCACGATCAATTCCATCGACGGTCGATCTGCCCCCTCGGCTCTAACACAACAAGGGATAAACAGAAGTGGCGTGGCGATAAGAACCGCTATCCAAGAACCTCTCGTTCTTCGAGTCACTAATACCCACTCCAGAGATACATGATCTGGGGCGTGCTTAACTCATAGAGCATGGCCCTGTCGATTTTTAGTAAGTTTGGCTTTTTATAGCTCAACAAGTCACTAAATGAAAATGGCTTGCGATACTCGACAACTCGTGCGTTCTGAATCCCCGCTAAGGATTTAACAATCTCGACGGCCTCGTCCAGATAACCAATACCATCGATGAGCTTCTCATCAACAGCCTCTTTCGCCCCAAAAATGCCCCCGTCCGCCAATTGCCTGACCTCATTCGGATCCAGCGACGCCTTTCTCCCCTCGACGACAATCTCCACGAAACGCTCAAAGGCGGGCGTCATGACTTTCTCCCGCATATACTGAAGCTCCTCCGACGACGGCTTCCTGAACGAGCTGGGCCAATCCTTCTTCTGGCCCGACTTGATCGTCACCGGCATGACACCGAGCTTGTCCTCCAGCAATTCCTGGACGACAAAGTACGAGCTGATCACACCAATCGAACCTGTAATGGTGGTGGGTTCGGCAATGATCTTCTCACATGCAACCGATGTATAATACCCCCCCGATGCGGCGACGCCCTGCATAAATGCAACGACCGGTTTGCCTTTTTCTTCTCTGAATTTCCGAATCTCCTTGTGGATTTGATCGCTGGCGGATATCGTTCCGCCCGGCGAATTCACACGGATTATCAATCCCTTGACGCGTCTGTCCTGCCGGGCTGCCTTGAGCTGCCTGTATACGTCGTTGGCCAGATTACCATGGATGATTCCCTGCACCGTCACCATCGCGATCTTCTGGCTTGCCGGGCCTTCCCGAACCACTTCTTCGGTGAGAATGCCTCCCTGCCCGGCCGCAAAGACAGCAACGACGCCGATCAACATCAGAAATAACGCGATGTTCACCATAACGGACAGCACCAAGAGAATGTTCAGGAAGATTCTCCACCCGCTCCTCCTTCTTGGCGGTTGTGCCGGAGGGATACTGGCACTAAGCCCAGGAATCGGCGGCTCCGGTTGCGGTCCCGCCGGATGTGAAAGATCATCATTTCGCTCGAAGTCCATAACATACCCTTTCAAAAATGACAATCGCTATTCTAAAAGCTCAAAGCACCGCCGTCAATCCTGCAGTGGCACTAGAATACAATCATCCGGGTATCCTTCTATCGAATACGTCCTCCATACAATACCCCGATCATCTTCAAGAAGAGTGTAATTCCCTGGCGAATCCTCTTCCTTGATGGGCTCTCCGGTGTATAGATTAATAGTACCCTTTGATGTGAAGAAATCCCTCAATAGTCTGGTAATTTCATCCTTGCTCATACCGACGAAGTTATCATGGTCTCTGGCAAAGATTAATAGCTCCGCAGTTCTTTCATGCAGTTCAAGCATAATTCGGACCCACGAAGAACCCTTTTCTCCACCTAAGGTTCTGACTTCAACCTTCGGCAACACGGCATAGGTCACCGTCCCAACCAGGAGCGAGAACAATAGAATCGGAGCGACAGCCTTCTTTAAGAAAGCACCCTTTGCGGACAACTCCTTTACCTTCGTGTAGAAAACGACACTCAATGCGATCGGCAATATGCACCACATGCGAAGAAACATCGCCAAACCGGTGTCTCTGGCTCCACGACGACTGTAGTATCGCTTCCGATGTGGCTTGCCTGTTTTCAACTGTAAGACAAGATCTTCATCCATCTGCTTAGGCTTGAGCGTCGCGCACAGCTTGCTCAGAATACAACCATCCCACATAAATTTTGCAGCATCAGCGTGGCCTATATTCTGCCTGTAGGTTTGTCCCGCGAAGTCAGAGGGAACGATTCGATCGGAAATACTCACTTTACGCTCTTTGCGAAAACGATATGAGTCGGAGACTTCCAGCGTCAGCACGTCACATGTCGCCTGTTCGTCGGCAATCACGAAGAGCTCCAGATAGACATTGCTGCCTACCGTGGCGGTCAGCCTCATCGGATATATAGGTTTGTCGCTGGAAAAAGACATCGATAACGGATGTGGCCTGCTGTAACCATCCCCTTGCCTGCGCAGCTTTGCGGCCACAAAATACCATTCATCCTGTACGTAGTCCGAGACGATCTTCTCGTCTTCTTCACTCAAACCCATAAAGCCGTTGTGCTCAAGCCATGCGTCCAGCGCCTGGGAACTTTCCGCCTTAAGAACAGTGAGTTCATAGCTTCCCACTTGTCTCACATCATGGATTCTGACTCCGGGCATATCGGTCGCCGCGGTTCCTTGAGAACGTCTCCCCAAGTGTGGTGTGAACAGGACTACAAAAACGACAAAAAGCAGCACTAGCCATAGAATGCGATCCGAAGGTTTGGTTCCCACGACAATGAAAGAGCCAAACGTGACAAGCACTACGATGCGCCAAAGCGTTCCTAGTTCTCTTGTGAGGTCGTGAATTATGCGAGGCTGCATGACCAGACTGAACGTCTTGATGAGTCCGGGTGAGGTCTTTTCGAATTCTGTCGGCTTCGATGGCAGGGGTATTACCCAGCCAAATTCCCGACCTTGCCCGTCCAGCGCAGATTCGATCATGAGCTTCTCGGTTCCGTCTCTGTAAGACAGGATTGCTCTTTGACTTGGAATGGCTGGAGCTGTCTTGTATGCTTTCTCAGGAAAATGCTTGCC
>Ga0209427_10006418_pt1 | contig 13425 bp, 14 predicted proteins | sample DeeMarSWOR136_30_FD_187465 | JGI IMG/M metagenome (GOLD analysis project Ga0209427, IMG submission 187465) | Marine sediment microbial communities from White Oak River estuary, North Carolina - WOR-1-36_30 (SPAdes) (version 2) | ecosystem: Environmental > Aquatic > Marine > Intertidal zone >... | reverse complement strand
TCCTCTATATGTATACTCAGCATGGGATACCTAGGTGGTAATTGTTCAATATCTGTTTGTTCAATTAGATCGTAAAATTCTTTATATCTTTTATAGACGCCGTCTTTTACTATTTCAAATTTATTCATCATAGTCTCCTTAGTTAGTTTAATAAACATAAATATCTCGTAAGTAATATAAAGTCATAAAATCGATGTGCAGTTAACAAAAACTACAGCATTTTATCAAGATATATAAACAATTAGATATATACTTGTAAAATCATCTCGCATAATAAATTATGTAATATTAAGATTATGACTTTATGTTATGAGTATAGTACAATGATCAACACTTGTCAATCATTATTTTCAATTATTTTTTTATTGAGCGTTAGAGAACTCTTCTTGTGTGTACCATGCACGGCGTGAAGCCTCAACAGGATCATCACGTAGTTTACCTACAATAGAGGCTAGGTTAGCACGTTCAGTAGGGCTAAGAGCATTGATCTTCTTCGCTTCACGTTGAAACACACCTTTTACTGCAGACTGAGAAGCTTCGCCCATCTGAGCTAGTGTAGTTAGACGATCAACACCACGTAGTGCAGTAGAACCCATAAGAGTATTACCGAATACTTTACCTATCGTGTTACGCACAATACCACGTTCCATCTGAACTAACTCAGTAGGATCGATAGATTCAATATCACCAGTTAAATCTAGGTTCTGTCTGTGTTGTACTACATAACCCTGTAGTTCATCTGCAGAGTTACGAACTGGTACAACTTCACCGCCTGTTTTTTCTGCTAGACGTTGAACTGCAGCAGAAGGTTCACCTGATGGTGTTGGTTTGTAAGGAGTACCATCTGTAGTTTTACCTAACTTAACATTAACAATGTAGTTGCCGAAACCTGTGCTTTCTAAGTCTGATGCAAATACAGGATTATCTACACGTTGTTCGAAGTCAGCTACCACTTTAGCTACAGAGTCAGCCATAGCTTCTTTATCTACGACACGTCCCATAGCACCACTCTCATAGATGCTCTTAACGTCTTCAGCTAGACGGTTCTTATTTAGTGCTCGTGCATACCAACCTTCAGGTGTTGGAGTAGCAGGTGGATGTGGATTAATAACACGAGGACCAAGGTCTGTACTAACTTCAGGATCAGCATTACGTTTCAGAATACCTTCACCAATCTGAGCAGCAACCTCTGGCCCCTCAGTGTCAGCAATACGAGCAATACGAGTAGCAGGTTTAGCGGCGGCACGTGCAGCTTTAAGTCCTACCCCTGCTAGTTCACCTAGACCTGCAAGATCAAGAAGTGCGAATGCTTTATTAATACCTGCTTCACTGTCATAACCATTGTTAGCAGCTACACTCTTCAACCACTCAAGTTTGTTAGCATCGTTCTCACGTAGACCTTCCTGCATAACCTCTGTAGCAGTCTGTTGGAACCATGCCTTATACTCACTAGGAGACATATTGAGGCGGTTAAACAACATCTCTGTACCTAGACGTTCAGTACGATCAGTAAGTGTCTCAGGAACACCTATAGTGGATTCTCTGAGCACGTATGCACCGAAGTCTAGAATACGATCAAGAACACCTGTCTCTTCTTGAGCAGATAGTTCTTGTAGGATACGTTGTTCAATACGTGTGTTTACTGCAGCACGAATGTCAATAGGACTAACATCGTCATTAGAGAGAGCTTTAGCTTGCTCATAGAAGAAGTCTGGATTCTCCATGAAGTCGTTAGTCTTAAATGAAGCACGATCATAAGCTTTCTGTAGCTCATCTGCTTGCATTTCTTGAGTAAAGAACTTCTCTCGAATCAAAGCTTCAACAGGGTTAGCACTCTGGAACAGCATTTGTTTAGCTTGGCTAGGAGCTAAGTCCTGACCAGTAGCCATAAATGCTTCTTCTTTACTGTCTTCAGAGTCTTCTTCTAGGGTTACAGAAGTACCGAACTCCTCATCAATAGGTGTAATTGTTTCTTCGATGAAGTCGATGGGACGTTCTATGTTCATTTGTATATCCCTTGATTAGCGCATGAAGAAACCGCCAGGATTAATACCTGCGGTAAATACGCTCTGACCTATGTTAAGTGCAGTACCTGCAATACCCATGTAGCTAGAAGCTTGAGAAGAATACATACCTGCTCGTGCAGATGCAACATTAGCCTGTGCCTGTAGAACTCCTGCCTTACCGTATAGAGTGTTGATCTCTGATTGTAAGTCTAGTCCACGTTGACGACCTTGGAAGATTCTCTCTGATAGACCTGATTGTTGAGTAGAGTAACCTAATGCAGCAGATAGTTCTGAACCAATAGATGCAGCACCACCAGATACAGACGATGCACCTGCAGCACCCATTGCTTGAGCTACATTACGCTGACGTGCTCTCATAATCTGTGCTTCACGGATAGCCTGTCTTCGTTGCCTACGTACAGCTAATCGTTCTTGTTGTTGTTGGTTTTCAGCTATCTCTTGTTGTACTTGAATCTGTTCAGTCTGGACTCCTGCTACATCCTCACTGATCTGACCTATATCCGTTTGTATCTGTGTCAGTTCTTCGGTAGCTGTCTGAGCCTGTGCTTGTGCGGCCTTTGCTTTCTTGGTCATGCCTACAGCTAAACCTACAGATGCACCAATAGCAGCCCCTGGTACAACGGCAGCAGTACCCGTTCCTACAACCGCACCGATAGCGGCTCCTGCAAGAGCACCAATCGCAGTAAATACAGCCATATCATAATTCCTTTATATATGCAGTTTCTATTGGCTTGAAGCCTTTACGTTTAAATAGAATACCTGCCTTACCATCAAGTACTACATCAAGAGCAGATAGTCTTGCGTAGTCACATCCTAATTTAGTTGCCCATTCCACGTATGCATCTATTAGTTTAGGAGCAGTCTTACCATTTCTATGAGAAGGTTCTAACCACAACATTAACTCTTGTGATACTATCAAGTCATTGATTGGTAACTCTGTTACAACACCTGCAATAGCACCTACTATCTCGTTATTAAAACAAACTACCTTAACTATTCCTGACTCACTATCTATTAGTTGTTGTAGAGAATTAGCTACTTTGTTAGGGTTGATTGTATTCAAAGCAGGGTGGTTAGTTTCTTTAGAGAATAGCTTTGCTGCAATCGTTATATCTAAGATGTCGCTATGGTTAGCGTCACGTATTGTATAAGACATGAAGTCTCCTGTTCGCTTTCGCATTTAGTGTGTTTGGTTAACTCCACCAAGAATTGAGTATCCAAGTAGAACGAAGTCTTTACCTTGTTCGCTTTCGAACTTGATACGCATTGATCGACCACGACCACGTACTTTCATTCGAGTAGTGATTACTGTTTCAGGGTAATCAAAGTTAAGAAGGTTATTAGCATCTACAACAGGCATAGACTTAAATCTGTAAGCTTGTTGTGCAGTACTAGAACTACTGTTCTTGAAGTCCCAGAATGCAGACACTAACATAGATGAAGGTTTATCTGGTGCGTAACCGTCAGTCTCATTACCTTCCCATGCAGTCTCAGTCAGTCGCATGTAAGTTGTAATGTAAGGTGCAGTCTTCTTTAGGAGTAGATCACCCATGAAGTCATAACCTGCTTCAGCATAAGAGCTATAGTTTGTAGTACCCCAATCTAAGAAGTCTTCTCCTGTGAAGGAACCCATAGTCATCTTATCTGTAGCACCATCACGAATGATCAAGATGATTGCAGGTGAACCTGTAGTTGCTAAGTTCTGAATAGAGACAACATCATCTCCTGCAGAAGTTATAACGTCATCACCTGCGCTAGTTACAACATCAAGAGTAGAAGCTGCAGCACCGAATCCAGAGAAGAACTCAATACCAATAATGGCATCTGTATCTCCTACTTCGTCTTCGACGTACCAAGGATAAAATGCTGTAAGAGGAACATCAAGAACTAGAATATTATTTACTTTAGACTCTACTGTTTCACCATCATCAGGCCATGCCCAGTAAGCACGTTTGTTTACAGGATCAAAGATAGATGTAAGTTTATTCTTAGACTCATTAGGAATACGATCCCAATAAGCTTGGATGGTAGAGATAGTCAAGTTGCTTTCTACAGGACGACCACTCGTAGAGTCGAACTGTAAAGTATGAATACCATTCTTACTCCACCAGATAGGAGAGCCATCAGCAACTACAAAGCTACCCTGACTAACAATACCTACGTCTGTGATCTTCTTAACTGCGAATGCTGTAGGGCTAAAGACACCATCAATACCTTCAATACGCCATACACCATTATCAGCAAAGATATATAAACTAGCATCAATAACGTAAAGTACTTTGATACCAACAGCACCTGCTATTCGAATTGTACCGCCATCAGTATCAAGAACATCACTGATCTGTTCTGATGTAGGATCGTTCTGTTGTAGACATTCACCTAGCTGATAGAAGTCATCAATCAACTGACTAAATAAAATAATGTCTGTGTTTTTAGTACTGTCAAGACCTGCATAGAATGCACGACCTGCAAAGGTAGCCACTGATCTAAATCTACTAGATTCAGTCTCTGTAGTAAGTCCTGAGATACCCGATGCAGTAGCACGATCCTTACTAAAGAAGTCTAATATGTAGTGACCATTGCCTGTAAGACTGTTACCAGTATAAATCTCTGCCCACTCAGCCGCATCGAATGCACCTGTAGCATCTTTACCTGCATACCAAGGATGTGTCAGAGGTGGATAATTACTAGAGTTAGCACTTTGATATGCACTCAATGCAGAGTCACCGTTAGGTGCTACCCAACCTGCGTTCTGTGTATCATACTTACGTGCATCAGAAGGGCTTGCAGCGGCTGTGTCGTATGTTGTAGTATCGCCTTGCCAATCAAAGTCACGTACACGGAAATCAATCTGAGTAACTGTAAGTGTTTCTGATACGTTATCACGTTCAATGTAGATTGGATTAATAGCTTCTGATACTACAATCAACGCACCTTTTAAGGATGTAAAGGTACACTTAGCTTGTGATGCTCCAACACTACCTGCTACTTCATAACTAAGTAGATTTACTGTAGCTGTTTCAATGTTAGCTGAGAAAGGAATGCCAGACTTATTATAAAAGTGTAGAGTAGAACCATTCTGAAATACTAGAAACTCTAGACCTGACTGCCCACCTACGTTGTACCACGCACCTGTTGTAGTGATAGCATCATCTGCTACAGTAAAACTAGATAGTTCGAAGTTAGTTTCTTTAGCTGCACCTTTACGTCTACGGCGAGAACCGTCACGACGAAGGTCACAGTTTAGTTCATCTACTGATGCGTCTGGTGGGAAAGTAAGTTCACCTGCCTCAGTAATCAAACCTTTAACAAATGTGTTAACTACCCTTTGCGTTAGACTCTGTGGCATTTCGTTTCTTACGCTCCTCGTAGTCCTTACCGAAAGCCTCTCTGCGAACAGCCTTAGAAGGAGTAATATTATTTAGGTATACTTGTATAGCTTTCTTAGCGTTATCTAGAGATGTGTACTTTCCACTTAAATCGCCTGGAACCTTGCCTTTTTCTACATGGACCTCGAAGAATATAAAGCCATCTGGTGATTTTCTTACGTGGATCGGAGTGCTTAGTTTTTCTGGACATGTGGCTTTCAGAGTTTTCTTATCATAATTAATGTCGAACTCAACGTCTACCATAGTACGGCCTTTTGTTTTCTTTCTTCACTCGATACATATCACTCTGCATATATGATTTCTGCCTACGTGCAGCCTGTTCGATCTTCTGATCTACACCACTCTTGAATAATGAGAAACATGTAGACTTAGATTCAGCAATCAAGTATGGGAACAGTACTTCATCTAAGTCTGGGGTGAAGTTGTCACTGATTGTAAATGTAGGAATCTTATGACCTAGTGCCTGTGTCTTGTTCTCTGCTAGAATCTGATCTGTGTCACTCTTGTAGGAGTCCATTACGATATGCAGGTCATCAAATGATGTGTAGTAGGTAGGCATCTGATCATTACGAATAAGCAATGGTGTGTTACCGTTTACATCGTAGACTGTATCAACATTTGTACCGTCTTGGTGCAAGGTCAAGAACAACAAAGGTTCTATGTATTGTATCTCTTTAAACTCTGTATCGCTTGTAGTACTTACGTTATAACGAATGAAGTCTATGCGTTTTACAGAGTCGGGTACTTGAAAGTGTGTCGGACGTGATGAGTTAGACAGACTTACAAGTTTAATTAATTCTTGGTGTTCAGGTATCATACGAGTAGATACCATGTTGTAGTAAACATCACGTACTACAGAGGCAATCTGTTCAGCTTCTATAGAGTCACTAATGCTATTGACATCCTCAGAATCCATGTCTGATAGAATGTTCTGTACTATCTGTAGTAATGTTCTTTTCATTATGAACCATCCACTGAAACTACAAACCACAAGTCAGTATGTGATGAAGCACCACCATTGCAGTTTACTCTAATATAGTCACTTGCTGTAGTTGTGTTGTTAGAAGCAGGTGTTAGAACATCAACATCTCCTGCAGCAGAACCTGATTGAGCAACAGTTATTGTACCCATAGAGCTTCCTGCAGAGTTATAAAAAGTAAATATTACATCACTGCCTGTTATAGCACCTGATAATGTAGTTTGTATCTTAGATATTGTACCTGCGTAGGGCATTGGTAAATAAATATCTGATGATGTAGAAATATCTTCAAAGTGTGCAGTGATCATAGATCGACGTGAAGTCCACGCACCCGATCCTGAACCATTTGCAACATACACATCTCCTGAACTAGCAGTAGATGCCCCCTTCGGCTCATGGAGATAAGGGTCTGTAAGTGCTGAGTGGTTTACGTTTGCCATTTAATTGTTTCTCCTAGAGCAAGTAAGGTAGCCCCCGAAGGGACTACCAATTAGATATTAAGCAATCTTTTTGTATTCGATTACTACTTTACCTGCACCTGCAGTAAATGCCGCTGTGCCATAAATAGCAGCAACGTATGCATCTACAGTCAAGTAACCTGTGGCTGCTGTTTGAGCACCGTCACAACGTACAACGTCATTGTCTGCATCAATAGCTGTTTTAGCGATTGTTTGATCAATACCGTCTGCATCGATGGCATCGCCATTTGCTGCATAAGTACCGATTGACAATGTAGCACTACCACCTGATGTAGCTGCTGAAGTCATTACCAAGGTTGCGCCCAAGATAATAGAACCTGCAGGAATAACTGCATCATTAGGATCAATAGTTACTGTTGTACCTAATGCTGTGAAGTCATCAATATCAAGAACAAAAGACTGAATACCTTCATCAGTACCTGTGTCTTGGACTGCACCTTGATCAGCATTAGTTAAGACTCGAAGTCCATCTGCGTTTGTGTAAGACATAAATTTATCTCCCTATCTCTAATTATACGTTAGTTTTCGAGATAACACGAACCATGTTCTCTGGACGGTACAACTTAACACCGTAACGAGCAGTTGTAACAAACTCATCACGTTGGTAATCTTTGTTGTACTCATAATCCACCTCTGGCATCTGACGCCATGCACCCACGAATGGGTTAGCAGAAGCATCTGCAGAGAAGAACAAGTTAGCTTTACCGTTATCTGTTGAGAAGTCAACATCAGCATCTGCAGAAGTGTCTAGTGCAGAGTCTGTAACGTCAGCTAGATAGTTAGATGTATATACGTCGAAACCATATACGTTAGCAACAAACTGCATACCTGTTGCGATACCGTCACGAACGATACCTTCCCAACGTGGGTTGTTTGCAACTGATACAAGGTCAGACAATGTATTCAGTGTGTACTCAACTGATGGGTCAACAATCGCAACCAAGTTACGATCAGGTACATTTGCCTTTTTAAGAGCGTGACGAGCACGAGCAAAGTCATCAACAGTGATAACTGCGCCTGTACCACCCGCTGCCCAACGGTGTTCAACACCATCGATAGCTTCGTTTGAGTTAGCTGTTACGCCTGACTCTGGTGTAGCAAATGTTGTTGCTTCGAAGTGAGCCATGATAGCACGTTCTTGTTCTGGTACGAAACGAGAAACTAGCTCGTTCATGTAGAACATATCTTGCTTGGCTTTCTTAGTGATATAAGTAGCTGATGATAGATACTTATCAACAGTGAATGTGAACTCACCTGTATCTAGTGGACGGTATTGAACCGCTGTATCTTCAGCATAGTTATCCACTTGTGCTTGACCGATAGATGGGATGTGGAATGTGTCGCCATCAGGGAAACCTTCAAGCATACGCACATAACGCTGTGCCATCATCTCGTCACGTAGAATCTCTTTTAGCTCACCAGACCATACGTCACTGCGAGTTAAGAGAGATACGTTAGAAGTAGTCATAGACATACTCTATCTCCTTATTTAAAGTTGTTGATTAAAGTCCGAACTTACTACCAAGGCGTTGACGATCTTCCATCATTTGTTGTTGTACCTTTGGTGTATAGTATAAGTTACGGTTCTCACGGCGAAGCTTCTGATAATAATTAAAATCACGCTCACCGCCAGTTGTTGTCCCTACAGACTCTGTGCGAACTGACCCTTGAGTTATAGGCTTAAAGGTCTGTTGCTTCTCTCCTAGCAAAGCAAAGAAAGCAGAGGGAGATTCAGATGCAAGTTCTTGCATACGGTCCATACTAATTCCAAGTTCTTGCGACTTGTTAACGAGTACGTTACGTGCTTCTGTTCCGTAGATTTCTTCAAGTGTTACATCCACCTGACGAATGTTCTCCTGAACAGTAGCTTGCTTCTCACGTTCTGTAAGAGTTTTTTCAACAAGGCTTTTTAAATCATCTTCACTCACTGCGAGGTTGGTGTTACCTTCAGTATTCGTGCCACCGTTATTATTGTTATTGGACTCTAGAGGATTTTCGTTGGTGGGTGCCGAAGCCTTTGTCTCTAGTTGTTGTAACAACTGGGCCGCATAGTCTTGCTTAGATAAATCTTCTCGCATATTTGCAAGTTGATCCTCAAGGTTCTTGATATAGGCATCAGCCTCAAGTTTACCTTTAGCAAGTACTTCGGGGTCTTTCCAGTTCTCACCACGTGTCTCTACGAGCTTCTGCAAGTAAGATTCCTGTGGTGAGGTTTCTTGCTGCGTAGTCTCGGTTTGTGTCTGAGTCTCCTTTGGTTGGGTGGCTACAGACTTGTCTTCATCAAAAACTGACATTATTCTTTATGATCCTTACGGTTGAGGTCTATTAGTCTTAGCAGATCATCTAGAGCAGCATTGTACTCATTCACTGCTATTTGTTTTTCAGCCCATCCTGGGCCGTAGTCACGAACAGATTCTTTCTTATAGAGTGTCTGTTCGATAACATCTTGCAAGTCATCAAAGGCGTTTCTGTAGTAGAGTACTTCTTCGATGCGCTTGGCTTTTTCCTCACCCCTTAGACCTTTCGTCCAAGCTGAGTGCATTTACTTCTTAACCTTTTTCATCATAGGTTTCTTTTTCTTCTTAGGCATAGGCTTCGGTGGAGCCTTCTTCTTGTATGGTTGTCCTTTTGCAGGCATGGTTACATTCCCATATCTTGTGCAGCCATTAGCTCTTCTTCATTGATCATCTCTGCTTCTTGAGCCATACGCTGAGTTTCTAGTTGTTCACTCACTACAACATTCTCGCCATAGAGTGTGGGTTCACCTAGTTCATATGCAATGATACGAGCTAGTTCTTTACCAGACAAGTGAGGTGCTACGGTTGGGTCTTGTGCTTTAACTGCAGACAACTGAATTAGGTTCTGTACTCTACGAGCACGTTCAGCAAAGTGTCTTGCACCTACAGGAACAATCTTACCGTTAGCTGTAATGTCTTCTCTGGTTATTTCTAGGAACTGTAGGACACCTGCATCATCATCTGATACACGTACAACATCAGCACGGTTCATGTAACGACGAGCAGTCTCAAGCATAGTATTCAACATTGGTTCTAAGAATGTACGCTCGAAGTGTGCAGCCTTGTGTTCAAAGATACGAGATGCAGAGTTCTGTAGTGTCTGTACTTCGAATGCAGTCTTCTCACCTGGAGTACGGATACCCATAGCTTGCTTCGGAGCACCTGCCATCTCTTCCATCTTGTTCTCTAAGACTTGAATCTGTAGGTCTGCGTTTAGTGCAGTAGCATCAGGGGCCATGTAACCTACATCACCTTCTTCACCCATGTATATACGAGCACCAGGTTCGAAGTCGAAGTCCTCTACGTCACCCTTGACTTTCAAGATAGGATAAGCGATCTGATCAAACACATCTGCTTTCAAGTTCTCTAGGTGATCAATGCGGTACTGCATACCTACAAGATTATCTAGTGGACCCATTGCGTATAGGTTATCAGGACGGTTACGCCACCCACTATGGAAGATCGGTGACTTACCCATCCATGATGGATTCTCTTGGTTGTCTAGTACGTGAGCACGGTCTACAATAGTGATCACACGATCTGCCATTAACTGACCTGACATCTGATCGTAGATGTCTCCGTAGAATGTCATAATCTCTACGTAGTCTGATTCGTAGTATTGCTCAATGCTAGTGAAGCCATCAGCAATAAACCCTGCAGCCTTATCGAAGTGACCGTCTGTGCCTCGTACATTTTTACGAGCAGCCATCATCTTATCGAAGACACCCTGTAGATATTTATTTGTAGGGTCTGCATCAATCATACGCTTGATTTCACCAAGAGACTTAATACTCTTAATGATCTTAGGTGAGTCTGCAAATGATGATGCTGTAGGATTAAAACAAATATCGTATGGAGAGATACGTACTACTTTAGGGCCAGTGTACTTAGGAATGTATTCACCGTCTTCTTTTGTAGTAAATCCATCCTGCCAATCAACCATAGCAAAACAGTTACCATATAGAATCCAATCCTGAATCAAGTCAGATACTGTATTTAATAGGTCAGACTGTCTTACCTTATTTTCCATATAGGATTGGATTACATCACGTTTAGCTTTTACTGCAGCATCTCGTGAGTCAGCTTCCCAACGCATCCACTTCTGTTGAGGAAACAATGTAGCGAAGTAGTTAGCGTGTAGGTTGTCTGCGATCTGTGTAATCTTAGGAGTAGTCGTTGTGTTAGACCAAGGAAGGATTGCGTTAGCAGTAGTAGTCGTATCTGTAGCGTATACATAGTTACGTAGCTCTTTAGTACTCTCAATCCAAGAGTTACGTAGCTGATGCCACAAACGCCACTTATCTGCAATCTCTACAGCAAGGTTGTCTGGATCGATAAGATTTTCAATATCAATAGTGTTCATTACCTACTCCCTGCTCTGAAACGGCTATTCGCCCAGACAATATTACTATCACGTTTCCTGTTAAGGTTACGAGTTGGACGCACAGCCATATCTACGGCAGATGCTAGAGCGTCGATAACGTCATCGTGCGGTGGGTTCCTACTAGATAGTTCATCCTCTAGGTACTGTGTGTTACCACCTCTGTAGTGCCACATCTGAAGGTTGTCATATCTAGGTTCTAGAACCGAAGCAATACGCTCTTGTTTATTACCTTGTTGTTTGTTAGGTCTAAACTCATCAATACTTAGAGCTAGTCCGTGTTGCTTAATTAAATCTTTTAGTTGTTTCACGATAGCCATCTGAGCAACAGTAACCTCTGCACGTAGCTTACGGAATGACCATTTGTTGTGCATATCAAAGATGTGATCGAAGTACTCTGATATACGTTCTGTTCTGAACCTGTCGATGTCTAAAACATAAACATTATTATCTGCATCTACTCCTACAAGTACCAAGGCAGTGTAGTCAGCTTTTGCTCTCATACTAAACGCAAAGTCAATAGCAGCGAATAGATTAAGTTTATTATCTTTGTAGAACCAGAAGCCATTATCTAGATGCAAGTGCTTCCTATCGAAGTACTGTATCTTGTCTCTACCTACAGGTACGTTATCTGGATCACTAGGATCGTTGTAGTACTGTGCTCTGAACTGACCTTTGTCGAGGTACTTACCACGTTTCTTAGCGAGTGTAGCTATATCGAACCCGAACCACTTACCATCTTTACGTTGTTGTTTAGGCCATAAGAACTCACCAGTACCATCACCACGATTCTCTACAGGTTTCTCTAGAATCTCGTATATCTGATCCTCACCTGTCTGTTCACCCTGATCATCATAGAGAACTTCTTTCATCTCCATCAGATCATTGTACAAGTCCTTGCTGTGGTAGCGTGTACCTACTACCCACTCCCTAGCGTCAGCACCTTCGATAGATGACAGCAATGAGTACTGACTTGCTACTTTGTTACGGCCCTCTAGGGTAAGAGCATTCTCAGCTACAACTACGTCATCAAGTACAGCAATGTCACAGTGTAAACCTGTCAGTGATGTAGTCAGACCACCTGTAAAGATACTAGGGTCACGGACATTCTCTTGCTTACGTAGTGGGTGATCTAAGCTGATCTCTGAGTTAGTCCACCGTGTACGTTTACCCTCTTCAGCGTGGATGTGTTCAGGCCAGTAACGTCTATAGATTTCTGAGGTAAGGATACCTTTAATGAAACTAAGTTGTTTCTCAGCGAGGTTTGCTGTAGCAGAGATATACAGGATACGTAGTGTAGGGTCTTTAGTTAGCTCCCATGCTACCCTGTAAGCAATGAGTCTTGACTTACCGTGGTCACGTGGAAAGAGAAGAAGCTGATAGTTACGTGCGTCCTCTCTTGTCCACCATTCTATGACCTCTTTATGGCAATCCCCTAAGACCTGTTGTGGGGCAACTAACTGAATAAAGAACTCTAGATCATTCTCAGCAGCTTGCCGTATCTGGTCTAACGCTTGCTTTGCCATGTTGGTTCCTTACGGTTCTACAGGCCAGTCCTCGTCTGCTAGGTTAGGCCATGCGTCTGAATCAGTTAGGTCACGTAGTTCCTGACGGTACGTAGCCCATGCAGTCTTAGCTTCATTCGTCAGTGGACTGTCATTCATCTGTGTCCAATCAGTATCAGCTAGTAGCTTATCACGTGTAGTACGATGACCTTCAGCAACTTTAGCATCTAACCCTGCCTGATACGCAGCTTCATGCTCTGCCTTGGTTGTCGTAACGCCATCCTCTGTGGTGTCTGCAAACATGTCACGGGCAACGTAGTTCTCCACCCAGTTGCCGTTAGCATCTTGGACAACACCATCACGCACTGACACCTGATAGTCGCCTACTGTAGCCGCTGGGCTGCGTAGCACTGGGTCTAGGTCTAGTGCGTCTAGGGTTGCTGCTTTCCAGACCCGTGGCAGGGACATGTTGGCGAACTCATTGCGCCACTGCCCTTGGGTCTTTACGACACCTGTTGTTCTGTTTCTGTATTCACTCATTAGATTGATCCTTTCATATGAGTTTGAGTAGTCCGTTAGGACGTTGCATAGCGTTATGCGATTGCGTAGAAGATGTAGTCACCTGATAGATTGGCTGTAGAGTCAGAC
>Ga0209427_10006415_pt1 | contig 13430 bp, 8 predicted proteins | sample DeeMarSWOR136_30_FD_187465 | JGI IMG/M metagenome (GOLD analysis project Ga0209427, IMG submission 187465) | Marine sediment microbial communities from White Oak River estuary, North Carolina - WOR-1-36_30 (SPAdes) (version 2) | ecosystem: Environmental > Aquatic > Marine > Intertidal zone >... | reverse complement strand
CATGTTCTGGAAATCACCCATTAATCCCAAGACTGGTGATGATTTGGTGAGGAGCTGGCAGAACTGGATATCGCTCTCAGGTGACCATCTTGTCGAACAGCATGTCCACAATATCGACATCGCGAACTGGTTTTGCGGCGGCCCCCCTGTCAGCGCGGTCGGTTTTGGTGGTCGTGCCCGGCGCAACGCCGGTGATATGTATGATTTCTTCAGCGTGGACTACGACTACGGCGAGGGCGTGCATATCCACTCGATGTGCCGCCAGGTCAACGGCTGCTGGAATTGGGTCGGGCATGACTTCGTGTACGAAAAGGGGCACACGAACAGCGAGGACCACCCCTGGCCGAAGAACTCGCCGATCCCGGCCGATCTGCCCCGCGGGCCGAGCGCGCACATTCAGGAGCAGATCGACACGCTGTATTATGTCAGTAAAGGCCGACCGGTCAATCAGGCGCGGGCCGTTGCTGAATCTACGGCCACAGCCGTCATGGGCCGCATCTCCGCCTACACCGGCAAGCAGGTTTCCTGGAAGGAGACCATGGGTGACCCGAATGCTAACCCCAAGCTGTATAACCTGACGCTCAAGCCGACGGCCGAGGACTTCGAGAAAGAGACGGTCGAAATCCCGAAGGAAAACGTTATACCCATCCCCGGCGCGGCGTAATGGCAAGGGCACTATCGGATAAAGTGGAATGCCCGTCAGTGACGAATATCTGACCTATGTGGTCGACCAGCTCGAATGCTTAGGGCCCGTTCAGTCCAAACGCATGTTCGGCGGGGCGGGGCTCTATTTTGAGGGTCTGTTCTTTGCCGTTGTCGCGGATGATGTCCTGTATTTCAAGGTGGACGAGTCCAACCGTGCCGACTACGAAGCGGCGGGCATGGGGCCTTTCCAGCCCTTCACCGACAAAGAAATCGTCATGCAATACTATGAGGTCCCCATCGACGTTCTTGAGAATAGAGATACGTTAAGTGAATGGGCAGCAAAAGCCGTCCGCGTTGCAGAGCGCAAAACAAAAGAATAGATTCGATCCACTGCTTTTTTCTGCGTTTCTGTGGCAAAAATGGAGGAATAGAGAAAAAATATCACAATTTTTTATTTTTCGTATTGACGATTATGACAAATGTCATATATTTGATATGACAGATGTAATAGGAGAATGGAAATGACCAGACGGAAACGGCCCGCAATGAGTCCTGCCGAAACGGAAGTCCTGCGATTAGTCTGGGACGCGAAGGAGGCCACCGTTCAGAAAGTGTACAAGGCCTTGCCCGCCAATCGAAAGGTGACCTACGTCACGGTTGCCACACTGCTGCGCCGGCTCGAGGAGAAGGGCTATCTCAAACACCGGGTTCGCGGCAAGGCGTTCGTCTATACTCCTGCGGTCAAGAAGGAGGAGGTGATCAACAGAACGATCGGCGACCTCGTGCAGAGGTTGTTCGGTGGCAATCCGGTGCCTCTGATGCAGCATCTTGCCCTGCACAGTGAGATAAGCGACGAGGACATTGAAAGGCTGAGAGAGTTGGCGAAGAAGAAATAGTCTGGGGGCTTTACCTGGAGTGATTGCTATGGAAGCGTATGCAAAGCAGGTGGCAAGCTACTTGTTCGCTCAAAGCTGGCAGATCGCACTTCTGGCTGTGGTTGTAGGTCTCATATCATTTGCTTTGAGGCACAGAAGTGCTCACGTTCGGTATTTGTTATGGCTGATCGTCCTGGCGAAATGCCTGGTACCACCATATCTGACCGTCCCGTTAGCGGTCCTGCCTGAAAGGTCTTTTGTCGAACCTTTGCCGCATCCCGTATTATCGTCCGAGGTTCCGGCCATCCGTGCGGCGACTCCTGATATGAGCCAATCTCCGAGCATCGAGAATGTCCCCAAAGCACCCGAACCAAGGGCTACCGTGCTAAACGCAAGAGGGGCCATTGTCCTTGTGTGGTTGGCGGGAGTATTCTTGTTTCTCTTGTGGGCAGGCGTCAGAGCCGTTCGGTACACTTTATGGTTACGGAGTCGAAGGTCACCACTTCCAGATTCTCTGAAGCAGAAATTGCAGGAATCATTTGTGAGTCTAAAGCCGAAGAAGTTGCCAAGAATCTGGTTGACTAAGGATATCAGTCAACCATTCGTATGGGGGTTGTTTCGTGGAAGCGTGTACCTGCCGGTTGACTTTGCCGGTTCGGATGTCCCACAGCACCATAGGACCGTACTGGCACACGAACTCAGCCATGTTGCCCGTTTCGATGCTGCTGTGAACGTACTTCAGGTGGCGGCTCAAGCGATCTACTGGTTCCATCCATTTGTTTGGTGGATGAACAGAAGAATACGCCAAGAACGAGAGAAATGTTGTGATGAGATGGCTGTTGTTCAACTCAATACGCTTCCAGAGGATTACACTAATGCTATAGTAGACGTATTGGAAGCGGAACGTGGATCAGCTCATCCCATCCCATCGTTAGCCATTGTAGGTTCCATCAAAGACATTGAGGAAAGGATAAGAACCATGATGAGACCAGGAAAAAAATTCTACAAACGCCCAAGCTTATTGGTTGCGTCAATCGTGTTTCTGGCAGCTCTCTTGACCGTGCCGACCGCCCTTGTCTTAACCGCTCGTGCAGAAACAAAAGCTGCAACTGAGCGTAGGGAAGGACCCATTAAGTCACTGCATGAGGCTGCGGCTAATGGTGACATTGAACAAGTCAAATTGCTCATTTCAGAAGGCGCCGATATCAATGCAAAGGACAAGTCGAAAATGTCTGCACTACATTATGCGACCATGAAAGGCCATACAGAACTGGCCAAGTTACTCATCAGCCAGGGGGCTTATGTGAATGACACAACTAGTGATGCGAAAAAACCTCTGCACTACGCTGCCATGCGCGGGGACAAGCAGACTGTCGAACTATTACTCAGCAAGGGTGCAGATGTTAATGCAAAGGATAGGGATGGCAGGACGCCTTTGTTTGAAGCTATGAAAAGTACGGCAACAGATCGCGAGGAGGTGATTGAACTTCTGGCTGTAAAAGGAGCTAAAGTTCCTGCTCTGCACCTTGCTGCTTATAGGGGAGATATAGAGAAACTAAAAAAGTGTCTGCAAGATGGGATTGATATAAATTCACAGGACGATTTTGGCTGTACAGCTTTGCATGCTGCAGTCAATTCAGGCCAAAAAAACATCGTGGAATTTCTTATAAGCAAAGGTGCCAATGTCGATGCGAGAGATGCTTATTATGGCGTTACGCCATTATACTATGCTGCTACGCACAACTACGAAGATATGGCGGACTTGTTGTTAGAAAAGGGTGCCGATGTCAATGCAAGGGACAAAAATGGTTATATCCTACTCTACGATGCTATTTGGAATCATAGCAAAGATGCTATTAGGCTGCTTATTAGTAAAGGAGCCAATGTCAACGTAAAGGATGATGCTGGTTATGCTCCGCTCGTCTATGCGATTTGGGAAAATGATAAAGACATGGTAGAACTGCTGATTGGTAAAGGAGCCGATGTCAATACCGGGGACAAGGATGGTCTTACGCCGGTGTATTGGGCCGCCATGCAGGGTAGCCAAAACCTGGTTGAGCTGCTCACCGCTAAAGGTGCTATTCCTGAGTCTGCCGTCCATTTCGCTGCCCGAGCAGGAGATTTGGCCAAGGTGAAAAACTATATGGCAGAGGGCACCGATGTTGACCTGAAGGATAAAAGAAGCGGCCAAACACCGCTTTTCTCAGCCGTCCTTGCAGACAATAGCGATGTTGCTAAGTTCCTTATCTCCAAAGGTGCAGACGTTAATGTCAAGGACACCGTAGGTCGTACACCGCTGGAGTTTGTTATTTTGTCGCGCGGCAAAAAGAATATGGTGGAACTGCTCATTTCCAAAGGTGCAGACGTCAACGCAAAAGACAAATGGGGTGTGACACCACTACACGCAGCATGCGTACGCGGCCAAACGGATGTAGCAGAACTGCTTATGGATAGAGGCTCCAATGTGAATGCAAAAATCACTGGCGGCGAAGTCGGTTTTACGCCGCTGCATTTTGGGTCTTACTACGGGCATAAGGACGTGGTGGAACTCTTGATTGTCAAAGGTGCGGATATTGATATCAAAGACAGCAACGGCCGGACGTCACTACACGAAGCGTGCTTACTTGGCCACAGGGATGTGGTAGAACTGCTGATTCGCGGAGGCACTGATATCAACGCGAAGGATAACAAAGGGCAGACAGCATTATCCTTGGCGAGGCAAAAAGGCCACACCGAAATCGTCGAACTACTATATAAGCACGCAGCTAAAGATAAGAGTGATCCCGAGGAGAAACCCGGTAAATCGCTTCATCAGGCGGCGGCTGAGGGCGACATTGAACAGGTCAAATCGCTAATTTCAGCAGGCGCCAATGTCAATGAGAAGGACCAAGACGGTCAGACTGCTCTCAACCTGGCTGTCAGTAACGGGCACAAGGCTGTGGTCGAACTGCTTATCGCGAAAGGGGCCGATATTGACGGAAGAGGGCGATACAGCGCCGCGCCATTGCATGAAGCGGCCTGGGCCGGTAACAAGGAGATAGCGCAAATTCTCCTCGACAAAGGCGCAAACGCAACCGCCCTCCAAGGGGAAAGTCGGTGGACACCTTTGCACAGCGCGTGTCACCATGGTCATGCTGAGGTAGCCGAACTGTTAATTCAAAAGGGGGCGGAAGTTAACGCAAGGGACAGGGACAACGAGACGCCACTGCACCGTGCGGCGGAGCAAGGCCACAGGGAAGTGGCTGAACTACTTCTTTCCAAAGGCGCTGATGCAAATGCAAAAGATAATTCGGGATATACACCCTTGTATCATGCGATTTGGAGCGAAGATGCGGATACAGTAAAAATCCTTGTGACTAACGGAGCTGATGTCAACTTCACGCCAAAGGACGAGTACTCGCCGCTTCACTATGCCGTTTGGGATTTAGGCACAGCAATTGTAAGGGTGCTCGTCAACAACGGAGCTCGGTTCGACACAAAGGACCAAGACAGCTGGACGGTCTTTCGTTGCGCAGCTGCGATGGGAAACCGAGAGTTGGTAGAATTCTTCGTCAGCAAAGGAGCGAATGTTTCCTCATTCCATGGGGCAGCTTGTATGGGTGATTTAGCCCGAGTGAAACACTTTGTAGAAGAAGAGACAGATGTCGATACAAAAGATGAACTTGGCTGGACTCCACTACATTGGGCAGCTTCAATGGGCCAGAAAGATGTAGCGGAATTCCTTCTTGCCCAAGGTGCTGACATTTATACGAGGACAAATGATGGTAGTACTCCTCTACACCACTCGGCCTTGGCGGGTACCATAGATGTGGTTCAACTGTTGGTCGCCAAAGGCACCGATGTCAATACGAAGGACAAAGACGGCAGGACACCTCTGCACGAAGCAGCTCACTTAGGACATAGTGATGTGGTAGACCTGCTGATTAACAAAGGAGCCGAGCTAAATACGGAAGGCGCGGGAGGAACTACACCCCTATGTTGTGCGATTTGGAGCGGAGACAGGGATACAATAAAACTGCTCATTAGTAAAGGAGCCAGCGTCAACGTGAAGGCTACTGCTGTCCGTACACCTCTGCACTGGGCAGTGTTGAAAGGCCAAAAGGATGTAGCCGAATTCCTCATAGCGAAGGGGGCCGCTGTCAACGCGAAGGACGAGCGGGAACAAACACCTCTGCACCAGGCATGTTCTCGAGGCGATAAGGATATGGCCGAATTCCTCATTTCCAAAGGGGCCAATGTGAATGTCGAAGACACGAATGGCCAGACGCCACTGCATCTGTCAGCCCAACAGGGTCATGCAGATATTGTTAGACTATTGATTGCTCGACATGCCGACTTAAATGCAAAGAACAAGTTTGGCCGTGGCCGGACGCCGTTGAGGATCGCAAAGTCAAGAGGCCACAGCGAGATCGTCGAACTACTTCGCAAGCACGGGGCAGAGGAATAAGGAGACCAGCCAATGGCTTGCCATTTGAATGGCCTCAATATGCCTCTTTCGAAAGGCGAGCCGAATCAGTTTCTGACGTGACACCGGTCGCGTTCTGGTGGGATGGTTGAATTACAGAAGCGGGTGCTTCAGATGAAACGACGTGGCGTCTTGATAAGCTTTCGCCACTGCAAGAACTTTGTCCTCGCCAAAGAGCCGGCCGACGAAGGTGATGCTGCTGGGTGTCTTTTCTTTACGCCATCCGTTGGGTACAACGACGGCCGGATGGCCGGTCAGGTTCGTTAGGAGCGAATTCTCGCCCTCCCAGGAAGGGCTGACGTACACCTCGATGCCGGATAGTTTCTCCCGCATCGCCTTCATCACAAGCGTGCGCAGGCGGTTGGCCTGGAGGTATTCGACGGCCGGGACCGTACGGGCCTCGCGAAAACGGTTGGGCCAGGCGTTCTTGATTTGCCGAACCAGCAAATCGTCGCGATTATCTCGGGTGATCTCGTCGAAAGCCGCGGCGGCCTCAACGTTGAGAATCAGGCCCATCGGCTTGATGGGGTAATCCGGCAACTCGATGGGAATCAGATCCAGACCCAAACGGCGCAGCACGTCCAGCGTGGCCTGGTCGTTGGTCTTCCATTGCTTATCCTTTCGGTCTTGCTCGAAAACGCTCTTGAGATAACCGACCTTCAAGCCTTTCAGGTCACGGGATGTGTCCCAGTTAAACGGCAAGTCCACGACGGTGATGTCTTTGCCGTCCGGTCCGTAGATGGCATCGAAGACGATGGCGCAATCCTCCACCGTGCGGCAGATCGGGCCGATCTTGTCCATGCTCCAGCTCAGAGCCATGGCGCCGTATCGGCTGACGCGCCCGAAGGTGGGCCGAAGCCCGGTCACTCCGCAGATCGTTGACGGTGAGACGATCGATCCCCAGGTTTCCGATCCGATCGAGAAGCCGACGAGGCCGGCGGCCGTCGCGGCGGCCGGGCCGGCGGAGGATCCGCTGGAGCCGTGTTCGGGATTCCAGGGATTTCTCGTTTTCCCGCCGAACCAGACATCTCCCCATGCCAGCGCCCCAAGCGTCAGTTTCGCGACGAGCACGGCCCCGGCCTCTTCCAAACGTTTGACGACCGTCGCGTCTTCGTCGATCACCTGGTCTTTATAAGGCATTGCGCCCCAGGTGGTCTTGTACCCTTTGGTGGCCAGGAGATCCTTCGCACCCCAGGGAATCCCGTGCAAAGGCCCTCGATAGTGACCTGCCGCGATTTCTTCATCCGCTCGCTTCGCCTGCCTCATGGCCAAGTCCTCGGTGAGTGTTATAACGCACCGGAGCTTCGAGTCATACCTCTTGAGCCGATCCAGATACATCTTTGTCAGTTCTACAGAGCTGACTTGCCGTGATTCGATCAGATGAGCCAAGTCGGTGACCGGCCAGAAGGCCACCGCTTCAAGATCGGAAGGAACTTGCAGCTTGCGGATCTTGCTCATCTTCATGGGCCGCTGCTGCTTCTCGAATGCCGTCCCGGGAAGGACAGGACTGAACCGAAGGGCCGGCGCAACGTCATTGCTCAGGGTGACTTCTCTGAGTTTCTTGTACGTATTCAGATAATTGTTCAGTCCGTCGAGCATCAGCTCGCGCTCGCGATCTGAGAATTCCAGCCCGGCTAATCGCTCGGCCTCCCGGAGCATTTCTTTGGTAATTTTCGCTGTTTCGTTTTCCTGGACCTTTGCCCAAAGCGTACCCGCCAGCACGGTTGAGGTTACGCCGAGACCGGTAAGACAGGCCGTGAACCTCCGGCGTGATATCCGCTCTGGTTCGGAAGCTCTCGATGATTCTGCAGGAATTGACATGCCGGTTACCTTTCGTTTTGTCCCAAATTCACACGTCATATTATCGTCTTCCCGGAATTGTTTCAATCCGATGTCTCTTTTCAAAGTTGTATTCCATGGAAACGCGCCAATATTTCGGAACAAAATGGCTTTGGCATCCGTACCATGTCCTGTCGTTCTCGCGACGAAAACCCTATAATGCTACGGAAATCTGATGGACCTTGACAACATAGGCACGCTCAGAAAAGACGGCCGAAGGGAGGTTGTGTGTGGTTTCAAGAAAAAACGCAATGAACCAAGTTTGTGAGTTAGCCATTACAAGCGGAATGAGAAAGCGGACGCTCTCTTTGTATTTGGGACTTTTGCTGGCTTGTTCGGTACAAGGGCAGGAATGGACCCGGTTCCGCGGGCCCAATGGCCAGGGGATCAGTGAGGCCAAGACGATTCCAGCCAAATGGACGGCCAAGGACTACAACTGGATGGTGGAACTGCCGGGCGGAGGTCACGGTTCCCCTGTGATCTGGGAGGACAAGGTGTTCTTGACCTGCGAGGATCCTAAGCCGGCGGGGGGCATGCTTTTGGCCCTTGCCGTTTCGGATGGGCGCACCTTGTGGAACAAGCGTTACAAACTCACGGCCTATCGCCAGCATCGAGACAATAGCCTTGCTGTGACGACGCCTGTTGTCGATGCCGACCGTGTTTACGTCTTATGGCAAACGAGCAAAGAGGCGATTTTGGCCGCTGTGGATCACACTGGCCACGAGGTTTGGCGGCGGACTTTTCCCGGCGTGTATTCTCGGTTCGGGCCGGGAACCTCCCCCATGCTTTTCGATGATCTGGTCGTCTTTACGCACGAGCATTGGGGCGGCGGCGACGCCGGCTCCGAGCACCAGAGCGCCTGGATTGCTCTGAACCGCAAGACAGGTCAGACACGCTGGACGACCAAGCGCAACAACAGTCAGATATCCTATTCGACGCCCTGCGTCTACTGGCCCAGGGGCCGGGAGCCTCAGTTGATCTTCGCAAGCTGGTCTCACGGCATTACCGGCGTCGAACCGCAGACCGGGCGAGTGATATGGGAAGCGGGCTCGGCGCTGCCGGCTCGTGTCGTCAGCTCGCCGGTCATTGCCGGGGATGTGATCATAGGCACGTGTGGCAAAGGCGGGGCCGGGCTACAGTTGGCGGCGGTCCGCCCCGGCTCGGCGGATCATCCCGAACAGGCCGGCGTGGTATATACGTGCAAGGGCAAGTCCGCCCCGTATGTCCCGACCCCGTTGGCCAAAGACGGGCTGCTCTTTACGTTTCACGACCAAGGCGATGTCTCTTGTTTGCGCCTTGAGACCGGTGAGGTGCTCTGGCGCGAAAAGCCGGGCGGAAAGTTTTATGGCTCACCGATCTGGATCAACGGTTACCTGTATTGCATCAACCGGGCCGGAGAGGTCCTTGTTTTGAAGGCGGCCCCGACTTATGAGCTTGTTGGCATTTATCCGTTGGGCGAACCGAGCCAGGCGACCCCCGCAGTTTCCGGCGGCAAAATGTTCCTGCGTACGTATTCGCACCTGATCTCGATTGGAGGCGGGGAGAATTAGCCTGCGGATGAGCAAATTAGAGGATTAGAGAATCGGTGATTGGTTATCCTGTAATCCTATCAAAAAAGTAGATGGTGGGTGCGCCCTGCCCTGAGCGCCGTCGAAAGATTCCACCGCACCAATTCAGCATCAGCCAGTGACAACAGCCGGCTCAAGAAGACGGAGAAATGAGTAGGGCGTCCCCCTCGGATTTCCTCTATCTTGTCTGCTCCGGTGGCTTGAGGAACCCCTGATGCCGCAGCCATGTGGCACACGCCTCCGTCCACTTGGAGCACGGATGGTCGCTCGGGCGCACGCCAAAGTCATGGGCGGCCGTCGCATAGATGTGCAGCTCCGCCGGGATGCCCGCTTTCCTTAATGCGAGGTACATCACTACACTATGCTCCGGCGGGCTGACAATATCGGCTCCGCCGTGCGCGAGGAAGATCGGAGGCGTTCCGGCCGGGATACGCAGGCCGGGAGCGATCTGGTCTTTGTCCTTCGCCTTCAGGAAGCCCGAATAAACGCCAATGGCGAAGTCAGGCCGGCAACTGATGGCGTCCACGCCATCGATAGGCTCGTAGGTTCGCCGCTCGAAGCCCGTCGCCGTGGCAATCGCCAGATGGCCGCCGGCCGAGAAGCCCACGATGCCGATTTGGTGCGGCTGGATGCCCCACCGGCCGGCTCTGCTCCGCACCAGGCTGACGGCACGCTGCGCATCCTGGAGCGGGCGTCGGGCCGGCTCGCTCCGAGGTTCATCGGGCCGGCGCGGCACGCGGTACTTGAGAATGATGCCGGTAGCGCCAATGGAATTCAACCAGGCCGCCACTTCCTCGCCTTCCAACTGCCAGTAGAGATCCCAATAGCCGCCACCCGGACAGATCAGCACCGCGGTTCCCGTATCCTTTTCCTTCGCAGGCCGATAGATCGTCAGGCTCGGCTGGGTCACGTTAGTCACCAGCCTGGTCGGCTCGGTGACCTCAACGCGCTTGCGGTCCGACTTCGGAGACATGCGGACCTTCTCCTTGCCGATATGGCCGCTTTCTTCCGGAGGCGTGCCCGGCCAAACCTCGACGACCAGCGGCGCCCGGGCCCCAATCGTCGGCCCAGCCGCGCACGCTGATATGACCAGAGAAACCATCAATGTGAATCGCATAACCAGACAATCCTCCCTTCTTTGTTTTGCTCGATCTCTTCGCTGTTCGTTTTGTGCTATAGCCGCAGCCAAGACATCGCGCTCTGCGGATAACATTTAGAACGTTTACGAAACGTTTAGGTTCAGCCCTTACGAAATAAGCTTACTTTGCCCTTCTTTTATGGGACATGCCGTTTTTGCATCAGGCACCTCCAGGCTCTGGGCGGATTCGGACGATTCGATTCAAAACAGCTTGATTGTAGGGAAAGAATCTCAAAATAAGGCTCCACGGCCCAAACGATATCTCGTGCCGTCCGCTGAGGCGGACCCGGACCTTGGCGATGCTCATCCGCGTTGCCAACGAGGGTCAGCCACAGGCCGGCGTCTTCCAGATGAGCCGCAACGTTTTGGGCGAACCTTCTTCGATCATCTTCAGAATCGAATGAGTGAAAACAGCCTCGGTCAAAGACAAAACCGAAAGGCGCACCCTCAATTCTGGCCCTAACAAAATCAACAAGCACGAAATCACACGTAACATTGGCTTTAGAAGCCTTTTCTCTGGCCTTCGCTATCGCAATGTCCGACGCATCCGCCCCAATAACCTGAAAGCGGTTTTGGGCAAGCCATACAGAATTGTCTCCGGTTCCACAGCCGATATCCAAGACCTTGCATGGCAGAATAGGTCTTTCGGTCACCACCTCGATCAGATTGAAATCCGGGCGGCCGGCGTCCCAAGGCGTGTCCTCGGATTCGTATCTTCCTTTGTAACGCTTCTCGACTGTCATCTGATTATACCTTATAGAGTAAGAAGGGTCATGCCGCAATCATTAACGTCTTCTTGGGCTGCTGTTGCTTTAGGTCATTGTTTCTGATAAGGGAAGAATGGACCAGGCTCTTGATTCACGTATTCCGAGCTTTCGCCACTGCTTTGATCGTTCAGGGCCGGTTTCTCATATTATACACCCCGTCCCTGGCCGAAGCAACTCTATCCGGCCCATCCAGTCTGCATAGGAAAATGGTGCGAAATATCGCACCACCTCAATTCAACATTAGCAAATCACGACAGCCGGTTTATGCAAAGTAAGAAATAAGAAGTCGTCCCCAGAATGATAAAAAGGGCCGGCAACGTCTCAGGCTGTCGGCCCTTTGACAATACTCGTCTGACGACACTTGTCTGACGACAGTCAAGAGTCAAGATTGGGCGCTTTGCCCTTCGGCGCCGTCGTGACTCAGTTTGAAAGTGATCGAAGGAGAAATAATCGAATAAGGAATCGAGATGCGGGATTGTCAAGTCAAGGTTGCAAGCCCAAGGCATCCCATACCATATTGCTTAGATTATTGCCCATTATGGGATTTGGCAGGACGTTGGATAGCATCACGTATCCAACGCCCTTGTCAGGTATTAAAGCGATATAAGCGCTGAAGCCCAAAGCATTGCCGCCATGCTCTGCCACAAGGTATCCGCGCTGCTTGGTTAGAAACCAGCCGAGGCCGTAATCCGCCCCGGGCATAATGCCTCTAACTTCCGGTCCGCATGCGATATGTTTCGTCCAGGTTTCCCGCAGCTCTTTCTCTTCAATCAGACGTTTTCCTTCAAATACACCTTCACAGAGCAAAAGCCGCAGCCAGTTTGATACGTCCTTCAAACTTGAGTTGATCCCGCCTGCGGGAGCGACAACATTCATGTTGATATGATTGACCACTTTGAATTCTTCGGCCTTTTTCAAATAGCCGACGGCTACATTTTGATTGTTCAGTATTTCGCTTATGGAAGAGCTCGAGTTCTTCATTCCGAGGGGCTCGAACATTTTTTCTTCAAGAAGCGTATCCCAGTCGGTTCCGTAGGCTATTCCCGAGGCCACACCGGCCGCAAGCATGCTGATATTGCTGTAAAGATGCTTCTCGCGAAAGGGGGCTATAGGCTCGTATTTAACCGCGGCCTTAAGGAGTGATGCCCGGGTATAAGGCTGTGATTCATCTTCCGGCCCCCAGTTTGGATCTTGGCTCCAGTTCACAGACTTCCTGGTGAGTTCCATATGGAAAAAGCCGGTACGATGGGACAGGAGATCACGAATCGTCACCTGATCCCCATGGTTATCACTTTTGATTCTGAGTTTGAATTCGGGCAGGTATTTAATGATAGGATCATCCCATCGCATTTCTCCTTCAGTCACCAATATGGAAATGAGCGTCGATGTAAAGGGCTTAGCGCTCGATCCGATAGGGAATATGGTATCTTCTGTGACGGGTATCATTTTATTGAGGTCTGCAAATCCGAAAGCTCTACTGAGAACAATGTTGTCTCTTATGACTACGGCAATGGCCAATCCGGGGATATTGTGCTCCTTGCATTTTTCTTCAATTTGGCTGCACAGTTTCTGTAACCCTTCTTGTACTTCCAATGACTTTGCTTTCTTGGTTTGTGCACACCCTTGGGCTATACAAGCTTCATTAAAAAGAAAATATTGAATGTTCAGAATGATTAATAGTCCCAAGGCGAAAATCATAGAGTCATACTTTTTGCTAATCATAATCCTAATTCCTTTCTATTGAGTGACAGTAAAGTAGCGTATTGTTAAAAAAACACATTACATGCTCTATTTTACAGTTAAACTTTTCTCCGCAAGCGTTTTATTTTGAGCGTGACAATCGTCCTTAACAGTAACGTCCGTAAGAACTTGATGAACGATTCAATTCCCATGTCGAACGGTTAAGAAAACATTTCAAACGCCTTTCGTCAAAAAAGGTGAAAAAAAACAAAAAAATATAAAATCTCTTAGCGGGTGGTGTATAATTTTGAAATGAACGCTTTTGTAATCAAAAGAGTTTGGGACAATCCCGTGCTGCGCCATGCTTTCTTCTGGATCGTTGCGTTTGCGGCACTGTACTTAAGCATCTCTATATTGGGAGGGCACCGCATTGCCCTGATAATCTGCACGGCC
>Ga0209427_10006414_pt1 | contig 13430 bp, 14 predicted proteins | sample DeeMarSWOR136_30_FD_187465 | JGI IMG/M metagenome (GOLD analysis project Ga0209427, IMG submission 187465) | Marine sediment microbial communities from White Oak River estuary, North Carolina - WOR-1-36_30 (SPAdes) (version 2) | ecosystem: Environmental > Aquatic > Marine > Intertidal zone >... | reverse complement strand
TGACACTTAATTCTAACAGAGATTATACTGGTAATGTCAAATGGCGCGGGGTAGAGCAGTGGTAGCTCGTCGGGCTCATAACCCGGAGGTCGTTGGTTCGAATCCAACCCCCGCTACCAAGGTTATCAAGGGAAGCGGAGATGCTTCCCTTTTTACTTTACAATAGGCTATCTCGGAATACCATACGTCCCGGTGTTTGCATCCAGGAATATGGGCAGGTGTGGCGGGTAGAAAGTGAACAGTATTAGAATAAGCGCCAATATAACGATAAAAACTGCGGCTATTATAGCCGCATATCCTGGCAGTCTCGCCGCGGTTATTATTTTATAGCTAACCAGCTGTCCTGCAGTTATAGCTACTGCAAAAATCAAGATATCTATTATAAGAATTTCTTCTCCTATAGCAGCCGTGTATGCGTAAAAAATAAGTGCGGTGATAATTGGAATAAAATAAACAGCTACTGCCTTAGCAGTTAAGAAATTGCTGCTACTCGCACGTATGAATCTGTACTCGAGTGCGGCATAAATACACATAGGCCAGAAACCCAACTTGAAGTGTTCCCATACGCTTTCATTAACTGACGCTATTGCTCCAACAAACCTTGATTCACCAGACCATTCGAAAACAAAGTGCAGCAAAGCTCCAAGAAGAAATACCAGAATAATGCCAGATAATTCCCATTTGAGAATAGTTTTTTTCATTACTAATAATCCAATAAAAGTTTGCGGTAATTATACTTAATATCCAATAAAAAGGCCAAACGGAATGGTCATCTCATGGAAACGAAAAAGCCAGTGAAATATGGGACCAACCAGATAGTCCATACGAAAACACTGAAATGGTGAAAATTGTTGACAGCCCTCTCATCCCTGAGAACAAGAACAGCAGTCGCCCAGACTGCGTGAATAAACATTAACAAAATCGCGACCACCCCTGTCAAACTGTGAATGTCAAACCCAATTCCGCCGGCCATCTCCATCATAATACCCGTCCCCGCGCTATCAAAAACCAGCCCGCTCCAGAAGAACGCCAAGTGCCATGCTTTCAATCTTCCAGCTATTCTTTCGCTCCAGACACCTATGGAATAGAAAATTAAGGCCAAGCTAATTAAGATTGTCGAGATAACTAATGCACTCGTCATAGTATCACTATACCGTGGTTTACCAACATCCCCTTCGAACTGTCAAATCCCGCTAACAAGCTAACAAATAGGAGTTCTTACATTCCTCTTAGAATGCCATTCAGTATTTGCATAGCCAACATTCTGACACCCGTTATTCGAACTGTCAATTTTCCATTGCCAACCCTTATTGAATTCAAAATCAATACTAAAAGAAGCATTAACGCTTCCCTTGTTTTCATTGCGCGAACTGACGCACTGCTATTAAGAAATGCTAATATAGTAGTGACCGGAACGGAACGAACAACACATCAGGTTTTGAGTTATGCTTCACGGCAAATCTTACATCATACTCGTTTTACTACTGGCAGTATCAGCCATCAGCGCTTGCTCAGGTATACCGGAAAACGATAACGGTAAGTATCCAGAGCATAGCGCAAAACCACAGCCAGTCACAGTCTACTCTTACAAAATAGTCGATACCTATCCCCATGACAAGGAAGCTTTCACACAGGGATTGGTGGTTCAAAATGACGTTCTGTATGAAGGTACCGGCCTGTACGGTAAATCATCGTTGCGCAAATTAGACCTGGAAACCGGCAAGGTATTGCAAAACTATGAACTACCGGCACAGTATTTTGGTGAAGGAATCACCGTTTTTCAGGATATCATTATCCAGCTAACTTGGAAATCCGGCACGGGCTTCGTCTACGACAGCAGCAGTTTCAAGTTGTTGCGTGACTTTACTTATGACACAGAGGGGTGGGGGCTTACGCATGACGGAGAACGCCTGATAATGAGCGATGGCACTTCTACCCTGTATTTTCTGAACCCAGAAAATTTTAGCACAATCGGCCATATCGAGGTCTTAAAAAATGGTACCCCTGTAGATAAACTCAATGAACTGGAATATATCAACGGCCAAATATATGCCAATATATGGCAAACGGACTACATAGCCATAATAAATCCGCAGAGTGGCCAGGTCAGCGGGTGGGTGGACCTTTCAGGGCTCCTGTCGTCGCAAAGCTACAGCGAACCTGTCGATGTCTTGAACGGCATCGCCTATGATGCTGCGAATGACAGGCTACTGGTAACCGGCAAGCTATGGCCCTGCTTGTTCGAAATAAAGCTGGTTGCCACAGAGAAATAGCTTTACATCACCTCTGAGCAAACGTTCTGAGTCCTTCTCCCCACAGGCCACCCAGCACCAATCCAGGCCTGTATTTGAATGGCTTTCCGGTTAAAGCCTTTTCGTCAAGTTCAACACCCAGGCCGGGCTTGGTGGGCAACTCAATGAACCCGTCCTTAGGCACAGGGAACGGGTCTTTCATTATCGTTTCATAGAGAGGCATATCTGGATAGAAGAATTCTTGTATGAGTAAGTTCGGGGTAGAAGCATCGATATGGACAAGTGAAGCTACCTCGACCGGTCCTTCTGAGATATGAGGGGCAAAGCCAACATAAGAAACCTGAGCCATGGCTGCGATTTTCTTCATTTCTGAGATACCGCCACAGTGGACAATATCTGGCTGAGCGATCGCCACCGCCTGCTTTTCAAAAAATTCCCAGAATCCCCAGCGTGTTAAAACCCGCTCCCCAGCCGCCACCGGAATCCGAGTTGAATTTCGAACTCTTGCCAGTGCATCAACACTGCAATCAGGGCATATAGGTTCTTCAATAAAATACGGGTTGTACTCCTCTAATTCCCGGGCCGCCTGAATTGCATCTTCTGGACTGAACCTGCCGTGCATTTCAATCAGCAATTCTATGTCGCTGCCTACAGCTTCTCTCACTATCTTCACGCATTCTTTTGCCCAGCGCATATCTTTCTTGCCGATAAAATAATCGGTGCCCGGGTCCCACCACGGGTCCCACTTCAGGTGTTTGAAGCCCTGGGCCACCGCCTTCTTTGCCAGCTTTCCATAGTCTTCCAGAGTTTTAGCGCGTGATGTGGGCGAAAAATACCACGCATTGTTATATACCGGAATCCTGGAATGAAACTCTCCACCCAGCAACTTATATACCGGAACGTCAAGACTTTTGCCAAGAATATCCCATAGAGCCATTTCCACCCCGGCTAAAGCATTGAGCAATGTATAGTCAGGTCGCCAATAGCTGTCTCTATAGAGAGTATTCCAGTGAAGCTCAATTTGACCGGGGTCTTTGCCAATTAAATAATGCTCAATTTCATGGATTGTGGCCTCATTGGCTCTATCACGACCCATAGTGCCGGCTTCTCCCCAGCCGTAAATCCCTTCATCAGTCTCCACTTTAATGAATATTAAATCTCGCCATACGCCATCATAAGGGAAAGTTTTTATCGCTTTTATCTTCATTGCTTCCTCCTTCAGGTTAATTTGGTTGATTAATTTTATCAGATTAAACCCCGATTTCAACAATCTATTGGAGATATAGATTCCAGCGTCTATGTCTTTCTTATTTTGCGCCACCAGACGAACGCCCTCTACCAAGCAAATCTTGGCCTATTTTGCATAATTCGCAAGATAGTATTAAACAATACTTGACAATATATTATATTTTATTATAATATATGCTATTTAATACTAATAGATTATATTTTGTAACAAAGGTTCAGATTTGGCCTACATAACCATTAAGCAAGCAGCAGAGTTAGTACGCGTCCATCCCAACACGATACGCAACTGGATTAAGGCGGGGTTGCTAAAGCAATACCAGGTTAATCGTGGTTACAAAGTCCTGCTCAAGACAGAGGATATAGAAAGGGCTTTTGGCAGCAAGGATATGGCCAACAATGGAGGTAAAAGGGCCTGACAGCTAACCGCGCAAATAATGTCAGCGAGGAGGTGTCATCATGAGCCGGTCATTCATAAGAATGGGAGCCTGTCCCCGATGCCGAGGAGACATAATTGTCGACAGGGCTTTTGAGGATTCAGAGGTATGTCTGCAATGTGGCTTCCGCGGACGGACAATACATGCCTACCCTACCGGCTCCCAGAAACGCAAGGAGAGAAAGAGGGATTACAATCTAACAGAACTGGACAAGTCCTTATTAAAGTCAAAGTGAGCGTCAGGGGGCAAATCAGCGGTTCGATAGCCGCCGTCCTGAACCTGATGCTGAGCGGGCAAAATATTGCGGCGCTGTTGGAGTCGTAAAAGCCCGTCTCCAATTCACTGCTTTTAACTCAACTTTTACGAAAAGGGGGAGCGATATCGCTCCCCCTTTCTTTTTTGTCACTCGATTGCCATCGCTCGTATGGGGAAAGAGTCAACGCCACCCATTTTCGGAGGAATGGCAAAGAACAAAAATCTGGTTTTGGTCAACTCTTCCAGATTGGTAAGTCGCTCTATAATCGGAATGTTATTTGACAACATCGTCTCATGGGTGAACATGGTGCTCAGGTCTCTCATAACCTGAGTATTCTCCGGAATAACCGTGTCGTCAAAAGCGATGAGCTTCACCTTCTTTGAGAGAAGATATTCCGCCCCTTCTTTTGTCAGGACACTTCTATCATCGCCGTCTGGCCCGATGTGCCGGCCTTTCCCCACCACGATAATATCGCCTTCCTGGATGGGGAATTTGCCTAAAATTTCGGCGCCGATGGGGGTTCGGGGACCCAGCTCCGAGCAGTCAATCAGAACAGCGCTGCCGAAGAAGGTAGTCAGCGGCAACTCACTCAGGTCCGGGGCGCTTCTGCCGTGCCGCGCCGGGATGTAGTGAGAAGGAGCTTCCACATGCGTGGATACGTGACTCTCCATCTCAACGTAGTGCATGGTCTCCCCCGGCCCAGACCATATCTTCCACGGTTCGTACTCAAATTTCTTAATCTCGTAACGCCGGCTGGGTTTAGCCGACGGGCCTTCAGTGCTTCCCGGGTTCATCTTCAGGCTCAGGTCAATTACCCGCCCGTTAACCAATCGCTCTGCTACCTGCTCAATATCCAAAAATGCCTCCTTTAAATTTAGTCAAACCTTTTCACTTACAGCTACGCTTTTAGACCCTTCTTCAGCTGTTCCAGTTTGGCTATCATGTCCTGCCGGGGCGGAGAAAAGACCTCTATCATCCGCAAACCTCTTTCAGAACTGTAGTTGCCATGTTCAACATTGGAAGGTATGATGAGCACATCGCCTTCCTCAAGGTGGTATAGTTTCCCATCGACAATGAAATCGCACGCCCCGTCATTAACTATCACCATCTGTTCCGGCTCGTGGCGGTGAGGAGTAATATGTATATTGGGCTCAAGAGTTACGAAACTGACCGTCATCCTCTTCGAAGACACGATGTGGTTTCTAGCCCCCTCGGCAAGCTTCATTACCGGAGTATTGCGATATCGGACGACGCTTTTATTATATTCTTCCTGAGTAGCGTAAGGCTCTTTCTTCTCCATCTGTAAATAAACCGCCTTTCCAGATTCTTCTAACGGTATCTTCCGCGTCTAATCTTCGACCTTGAGCGACATGTTCCTCTCTTTGGCCCAGCCTCCTTCATAAGGCGAACGGTAAAAATGGTGTAGTTTTACCTTGCTCATAAACCACCGGCCATCTATCTTTTCATATTCATCGAAATACATACAACTTGAAAAGAAGCCCTGACCGTTGCTTAATATGCCCGTGTTCATGCCATACCAGGTCCCGTGTGCCCTGTTGCCCTCAACGGTGATATCAGGCGCAACGATACGGTGACAGGAGAACACCATGTGTTTTGGCATTTCGGCAAAGTATTCCATAATTGCCTTTCTCCCCCGAATCATCCCCCACGCTTCCCCGCCCCAGACAGCGTCTTCCGTGAACAGCTTGCCCAGCTCTTCAACATTGAAGCCATCATCAATATGCCGGGCATACCTGACCTTAAGCTTCTTAATCTCCTCCAAATCCTCCAGAGCCTGAACCCTCTTTTCCAGTTCTTCTAATGTCATTCTGCCTCCTTCTATCCCCGATGAGCTATTTGCCCTTCGGCGGCTGCATGAACTCGATTGAGATGCCGTCGGGCCCCCGGAGAAAGCAAACTCCCCAGCCCGCACCGGCCACGCTCTCGCCGCCCCAGTACGGCGGATTGACGAACTTCACCCCCCGGGAACCGAGTTCATCATACATTTTTTGAATATCGTCCACGATAAAAGCGATGTGGGGCACGCCGGGATTGCATGTTCTCAGGTCCAGTTTAGTCCCTCTGGGGTTGAGGTATTCAATCACCTCAAGGTTGTTGCCATCAGGGAGCCTGAACAGACAGAGGCGCAGTGAGGCACCAGGTATGCCCAGGATTGTCTCCGGACGTTCCCCGCTGGTCTCGCGCACTTCCGTTGCCTCCAGCCCCAAGAGGTCGTGAAAGAAATGACGGGCTTCGTCCAGATTGCTCACCGTTAGACCAAAATGCTGTACAGATTTGACCATTCTTCCCTCCTATAATTTTCTTCTGGCACGGCGCTTCGGCTCCTTTGGCGGCAGCGAGCGAGCGTATTTATAAGCACGCCCCAACCACTCCCGGAGCAAAGACTCATTCTTAGCCAGCGCTTCAGGCAAAGCGATATACTCTTTCATAAACCGGCCGGGCATCGGTTCAAACTGCTTCGCCTGAGCATGTTTGGCCGGGATTTCATTACGATCTGATTCCGAAAGGCGAAGTATGATGGTGCGCTGATGAACACCAGCGAACATGTTATTGTTGATAAAAAAGGTCGGCGAGCCAAACATGAACTTCCGGTCGCAATCATACTCCACCAGTGATTTCTCTAGCAACTTTATCAGGTTACTGTCCGCTTTCTCCCAGACCATGTTGCCCCCTTCAGTTAAAATCAATGATGTTGCTTCAGGTTAAAACCTTTCAGATAATTCTAATCCGAATATTGTATAATAGGCAAGAAATCGTGGATAAGCCTTGCAGACAGGCTGCATAAATAAGAAAGGAGCTGAATAAAGATGAAAACCTACCGCATCAGGCCGCTTCTGCTGACGAAGATGGAAATTGACATGGGAATCCTTCTTTACCGCTACCGCTACGGTGAAAAGTTCATGTCGCCCGCTTACTGCTGGTATATCGAAGGTGCCGACAAACACATCATCATCGATACCAGCACAGATGCCGAGCTGGCAACCGCCTTTCGGGGCTTCCCTGCGGAAAAGGTCATGTCTTTTGAAGAGGCACTGGGTGGTCTGGGACTCAAACCGGAAGATATTGACCTGGTCATTCAGACCCATCTTCACTGGGACCACTGTGCCAATACCCCCAAATGCACCAATGCCAAGGTACTGGTAAACGAAACAGAGCTGCACTTTGCCTTTTCTCCCCACCCACTCACCGGCCTCAGCTATAAGAAAGACCTTTTAAAGGACCTCAACTTCGTGCTGGTTGACGGCTATCATGAGGTCGCTCCCGGTATTGAAGTCATACCCGCCCCCGGCCACTCACCGGGAACTCAGGCGGTGGCCATAAATACCGACCAGGGCAAAGCCATCATCACCGGCTTCTGCTGCATAAAGGAAAATTTCTATCCGCCGGAAGAACTGAAAAAGATGATGCCAGTGATAACGCCGGGGACACATACGGATGTTCTGGCCGCCTATAAAAGTACGCTCCGCATCAAAGGCATGGCGGATATCTTAATACCGATACATGACCCGTCTTATGCCAATGTCGCCAGCATTCCCTGATAGCCTTCACTGTTTTAACGACAAAAAAGGCAGGAAAAGAAATGGTAGAGAGCACTGTACACAAGCTTGAACCGCGTATCTTCTACTACACGTTTGGCCCGAATGAGCCGGCTTTGACCGTGAAAAGCGGCGATACCGTCGTGGCGCGGACGCGCGATGCCGGCGGCTTCAACGAGAAAATGGAGCCCATGCCGGAAGAGATGAAACAGCACAACGATGCCACGCTCCTATGCGAGCGGAACCCCCAGGTCGGCCCGGTATACATCGAGGAAGCCGAGCCCGGGGATATACTGGCGGTAACCATCCAGCAGATAAAGCTCAACCGCGAGCACGCCTGGTCAAGGCATCGTTCCCATTTCGGCAGCCTTACCGGAGAAGGGCCAGGCAAACAACTTTTCCTCAACGAGCCGGTGCCGGAGGCTAAGTTCGACTGGCATCTTGACCTGAAGAAGAATACCGGAACGCTGGAGCTGAAATCAAGCAAACAGAAGCGTATTGAGATACCACTGCACCCGTTTCTTGGCTCCATTGGCGTCGCTCCCCGCTTCGGTCGCGTAGAGACTTCACTCGTGCCCGGTGAGTTCGGCGGCAATATGGACTGCGTTGAGACCAGAGAAGGTTCGATACTTTACCTGCCAGTATGGGTGCGGGGTGCTTATTTCTCCTTCGGCGACGTCCACGCCGCCCAGGGTGATGGCGAACTCTGTGGCGTGGCGCTGGAGACAACCGCCGAAGTCGCCGTAAAGCTGGACGTTTTGAAAGAAAAAAGCATTGACTGGCCCCGCATCGAGGACAGGACGCATATTATGACCACAGGCAGCGGGCAGCCACTTATGGACTGCGTTCGCATTGCCACGGTGGAGCTGGTCAAATGGCTCGTTGACGACTACGGGTTCGAGAAATGGGAAGCCTTTCAGGTTATATCACAGGCAGGCACAATGCGCATCGGCAATGTCGTCGACCCCAACTACACCGTGGTCGCCAAGTTCCCGAAAAAATACCTGCCGGCTAATAAACCGAGTGGAGAAGACCATTTTAAGCAGTAACTTGACAAGATAACAGGCAAGAGAATAGGATTATTTTGCCCACGGGAGACCTTGAAAGGAGGTAGCATTGCAAATATGGCTGTTAAAACGGGATATTCACCGGAATTAATCAAGAAACTGGAAGACATGGCCAAACAGCTCCGTATTGACATCATCGAAATGACACACTGCCGGGGACAGGGCCACCCGGGAGGCTCGCTCTCACCAGCGGAGATTATGTCCGTCCTCTTTTTTCATCACCTGCGGCTCGACCCCGAGAAACCACAGTGGGAAAACCGGGACCGTTTCATACTGAGCAAGGGCCATGCCTGCGCCATTCTGTATGCAGCGCTGGCCCGCAGGGGGTATATGCCGCTCGAAGAGCTTGAAACCTGGGGTTGCCTCAACAGCCGTCTGCAGGGACACCCGGACCGGATGAAAATCCCCGGCGTTGAAATGACTACCGGCTGCCTGGGACACGGCATTAATATCGGCGCTGGTCTCTGCATGGCAGCACAGCTCAAAGGACTCGATTATTACACTTACGTCCTCCTCGGCGACGGTGAGTTGCAGGCCGGTGTCCTGTGGGAAGGAGTCATGCTCGCCTCGAAATACAAACTATCCCGATTAATCGCCATCGTTGACTGCAATGGCGTACAGCTGGACGGCACAACGGAAGAGATTATGCCCCTTGAACCATTGAAGAGCAAGTGGGAATCATTCGGCTGGGCCGTCCTAGATATTAACGGCCACAGCGTGCCCGAAGTACTGGCAGCGCTGGATAAGGCCCGTGCCGACGGTGACAAACCCACTGTTATAATCGCCCGCACGGTCAAAGGTAAGGGAGTTTCCTTCATGGAAGGGAAAGCATCCTGGCATGGAAAGGGCATCAACGACGAAGAATACCAGCAAGCGATGGAGGATTTGAAGAAAAATGTTTAAGCTGGATAATACACGGCAAATATTCGGAGAGGCGCTGGCTGAATATGGCGTCAAAAATAAAAAGGTCGTTGTGGTCACAGCCGATGTTTCTGCCTCCGTTATGACCACCTTTTTCGCACAGAAGAACCCGGAACGTTTCTTTAACGTCGGTATTGCCGAAGCCGGTATGGTGGATACTGCGGTTGGCTTCGCCCTGAGCGGCTTCATCCCCTTCGCCAACACCTTTGCTGCGCTTCTCCTGCGAGCTACGGAGCAAATCAGAACCTGTGTTGCCTATGCCAATACCAACGTCAAAATAGTTGGCAGCTTCGCCGGCCTTTCCGATGCCAAGGACGGCGCCACCCACCATTCCATAATGGACCTCGCCGTATTCCGCGCCATGCCGAATATGACCGTCATTGTGCCTTCGGATAGCATTGAAGCCAAGAAGATGATACCTCTTATGGCCGAACTCGAAGGGCCATCCTACATACGCATAAGTCGTGCCGAGATGCCCGTCATTTTTGATGAAAATCATAAAGTGGAAATCGGCAAGGGGGTGGTGATGCGCGACGGAAGCGATGTTTCCATCATCGCCAACGGTCACCTGCTCAGCCGCGCGCTTGAGGCCGCCGATAAGCTAAGCTCACAGGGAATAAAGGCAAGGGTAGTAAACATGCACACCATCAAGCCTCTGGATATGCCGCTGTTGAGCAGGTGTGCCCGGGAAACAGGCGCCATTGTCACCGCGGAAGAGCACTCCATAATCGGCGGACTGGGCGGCGCTGTGGCCGAGGCCATCGCGGATGAAAACCCCGTGCCGGTAAAAAGAGTGGGCGTCGCTGATAAATTCACCGAATCCTCAAAAGAGTTAGACCCTCTGCTCGATAAGTATGGTATGGCCGTTGACGATATTGTTAAAGCCGCTCAGCAGGCAGTAAAACAGAAATAGGGCAGATTCTTATCCGTCTTGCCTTTCGGATGCGACGTGAAATTCCAGCGTCTGCAGTGTGTCCGGGTCGACCACATCCCAGCAGACCATCCTGGCTTTTCCCTGCACTTCAGCCGCAACATCGGCATACGTCCGGTAACGGCCGCGGCGCAGCGTGTGATTATCGAAGAACCACAGTCCCGCTCCAGGCACATTGAAAGCACAGACCGTGTGGCTCTTACGCACCGGCCTGAGCATGGCGGTAATCAACACCGGCCCTGACTCTGGCTGCCATTGTCGCAACAATGCCGCCGCCAGCACCGCAAAACCATCGCAGTCATCTCTTTTCTTCGCCCAGACCGTTTGAGGATAGCTGACAGCATCGAAGAGGTGTAACGGCCCATCCATAGCCCAGGTCACCTGCTTCAGCAAAGCCTCGATTTGCTCCAGTGAATCTGCCGCAGGCAATGGCTGTTTTTCATATCCGGTCTCAAACTTTTTCCGCCGCCACCGTGACCAGCGATATCTTCCCTTCCGCAGCCAGAAGATGAGAAAACGGTCCAGATAGGACATCAGTACATATCCCACAACAACGAGTAAAACAACCGCACCGGCAGCGATGAGCGCCCACATATAGCCAAGCACGACCGTAGTCGTCGGTGCCGGTTCAATAACAATTTTCGGCGATGATGAAGGCGGGAGCACTATTTTGGGATACGGGATTTCCTGGGGCAGTGTGTGCGGTAGGGTGATAATCGGGGGCGGTACTTCCTTGACGATTACGGGTGGGGTTACTTCCAGAGATTCAATATAAAAATACCCGGCTTCAGAGCCAATATGGAAAAGAGGTTCAGTAATTCGCACTTTCCAGTAGTATGTCATTCCCGGCGTGAAATTAAATTTGGCCTCACCCTCAGCCTCCGGGCCGATGGTAAGAACCACCGGCGACTCATCACTGGCTAAAGTTATACTGGCGACCCGCACTTCAAATTCTTCATCCTGGGCCAGAGAAAACTCATATTCGGTGGCCTTTAGTGCCCGCTTCCAGCGGAAAGTAACCCCCTCGGCAGTCCCGGTCACCAAGTTAACCGGGCCGACATATCCATACTCCGGCTCCTGCAATACAAGCTCCTCCGTGAAATCATTAATGCGATAAAGCCGGTTGGTGCCGTTGGTCTTTATCGCCCACAATTTCCCGCCAGAACTCAGTTTCAGTGCCCGAGGTGAGGCATTAAAATTAACCTGGGGGTCCACTGCATCGGTTTCGGCCGAGGTGGCTCTTGCTACCCAGCTTTTTGAAGAATGAGACGCTGTCGCCGGTAGCAGACATTGCCACAGAATGCTTCGTTTTTTCGCCGGGTTATATTCAAGAGCATAGAGCGCATTATCTTCAACTGCCAGACCATAAATCCCGCCATCCAGGTTACCATTAAAGACATCCGCCCAACTTGTGCTGGCGCCAATTTTCCACCGCATAACGTTCTGTCCCGGGCTGTCACTGGCTGCGTATATCAGCCTGTCGGTAGCGAAATTCTCGCTGGGGATAACTTGAACTTCGCCCGCCCCACTTTGTACCTTCGATCCTATTTTGCTCCACTTAGAGCCACCATTCATGGAGTAGGCTATATAGCCATCATTACTGCCCACAAACAGAACGCCTTCGCCCCCGCTGACAATCATGTGTCCGGTGCCCTCGTTGAGCTCTGTGTCAACAGCCGTATTCCAACTAAGCCCTGCAGAGCGCATCCTGGTCACCTCTCCCTCCGTATCTAGGACATAGGCGATGTCAGGACTTTCCACCGCCAGGTCCTGGACATTTAGCAGACAGATACCCGCCGACCAATCCCTTTCCCCTCCATCAGGACTATGATAAATGCTATGGCCTCCTTTCTCGGCAAGGTAGACAACATCAGACTCACCAGGAGCAAGTCTTATAATATAGTCAGACGTATCCCTCTGGCTGAGCACGCGCTGCCACGATGTCGTCCCGCGCCATAGGCTGAGGTCAGCACCGTCATCACTTATAAGGTAAATGGTCTTGCTATCCTCAGAGACCGCAACATCACGCAGGTTGCTTAACGTGGTATCAATCAGGCTAACGTCATTAAAAGCTAGGCCATTATTGTTGGAAACAGCAAAGGCGCTTTCGCCGCCGGAAGTTCCTGCCACGACCGTCTCCCCTGCCCAGTCAATGACAACCCTCCCCTCTCCCCCCGGACCTTTCATTTCGGAATTCGGCCTTAAAAGGGGCTTTTGGGTCAGGGGATTTGTGCTGCGATAGACCGTATTATCATCATAAGCTGCCGCAACCAGGGCACTACCATCAAAGGCAATACTGTGTATGTTAATCCCGGTTAACAATGGTTCGCAGGCTGCATCTACTATGCGATAAACTCCCCCGACAACCTCACCGCTGGTCATCGTCAGACCAATAAAGGCGAGGCGGCCGTCTTCTCCATCACCATCGTATTCCGGCGACAGGGTTATTGATGCTGAAGTAAGCTGCCCGGTTTCATCATATTCGAGCATGTCCACCGGATAGTTAACAAAGCCAGCTTGCTCATTCCATGTTTTCGAGATAAAGCGAAATACCTGAAGATTCACGTGTCTGGCACCGGTTTCAGCAACGACTACCAGAGTGCCATCTTCCGGGAAATTAGGTGAAAAGGCCAGCGCTCTTATGGCTGTGCTGCTATCAAAACCCGGTAGAAGACCAGTTTCCTGCCACTGTGACTCCCCTGCCTCGACCTCGCAGTACCAGACATTGCCTGCCCCACCAACCTCCTCACCAGCAACCGCCAGA